>Ga0209537_1000254_pt1 | contig 64345 bp, 66 predicted proteins | sample BioPla4DNA1_FD_187698 | JGI IMG/M metagenome (GOLD analysis project Ga0209537, IMG submission 187698) | Biogas fermentation microbial communities from Germany - Plant 4 DNA1 (SPAdes) (version 2) | ecosystem: Engineered > Bioreactor > Anaerobic > Digestate | place: Bielefeld, North... | reverse complement strand
CTGGCGGCCTACCAGTTTGGGCAATTCTATTTACTACTATAGCTTGTGGTGCCATCTCTGGTTTCCATGCCACCCAATCACCAATGATGGCAAGATGTGTAACTAAGGAGAGCTATGGAAGAAGGATATTCTATGGTTCAATGATAGCAGAAGGTATAATAGCTATGATATGGGCAGCAGCAGGCATGGCCTTCTTCAATGGAACTGTAGGTCTAAACGAAGCCTTAGGCAGCTTAGGCGGCCCAGGTGGAGTAGTTAATAAGATTTCTCTTGATTTGTTAGGACCTATAGGTGGAGTATTGGCTATGCTAGGAGTTATAGTATGTCCAATAACTTCAGGAGATACAGCTTTTAGATCTGCAAGGCTTACTATAGCAGATGCTATGAAATATGACCAGGGACCAATACAAAAGAGATTAGCATTGGCTGTTCCTCTATTTGCAGTTGGCTTTGGTTTAACAAGAATAGATTTCAATATTATTTGGAGATACTTTGCATGGTCTAACCAAACCCTGGCCATGATAGCTCTTTGGGCAGGAGCAGCATACTTAGTTAAAAACGGTAAAAACCACTGGATTGCCAGTGCTCCAGCAACTTTCATGACAGCAGTATCTGCAACTTATCTAGCTCAGGCACCAGAAGGGTTTAGGCTACCAACTACAATTGCTTATCCAATTGGAATTGTCGTAGCAGTAGCAGCTATAGGATTTTTCCTAATGAAAGTAAACGGAAAGAAAAAGACAATAGAAGCATAAGTTGACTAACAAGCCAGAATTATTTCTGGCTTGTTTTATTTACAACTAATTGCGTATAATATATATTATAAGTAGAAATCTATGAGAAAGGGAGTAAATGCAATGGATTTAGTATATAAGGGAAAAACTAAGGATGTTTATAAGCTGGATAATGGTTATTACTTATTAAAATTTAAGGATGATGTAACAGGAACCGATGGAGTATTTGACCCAGGAGCTAACACTGTTGGACTAAGTATAGAAGGGGCAGGCAAAGCAGGGCTTAGGCTGAGCAAGTTTTTCTTTGAAAAACTAAAGGAGATGAATATACCTACCCATTATGTAGACGCAGATATTGAGAATAATACTATGACAGTACTTCCTGCTAAAATGTTTGGCAATGGAGTAGAGGTAATCTGCAGATATAGGGCTGTTGGAAGTTTTTTAAGAAGGTATGGCATGTATGTAGAGGTAGGCCAGCCTCTAGATGCCTATGTTGAGGTAACTTTAAAGGACGATTTAAGGAATGACCCATTAATAACTGATGAAGGTTTGGAAGCCCTAGGGATTATGACTAAGGAAGAATATAAAATCTTGACAGATTTAACAAGGAAAATAGCTAAAATAGTCAGGGATGAATTGGCTAAAAAGGGAATTGAGCTGTATGATATTAAATTTGAATTTGGTAGAATAGGAGAAGATAATCACATAGCCCTAATAGATGAAATATCTGGAGGCAATATGAGGGCTTACAAGGATGGAAAACATATAGAGCCCTTAGAATTGGAAAGATTGATGCTGGAATAAAATACTCTAAAATCCACATAGTTTCCCTAAATACCTATATAGGTGATTTGGCAGACTATGGTAACTATAGGCTACGCCTAGATGTATGGGAAAAAGTAGGTGTTCAGGAAATCTTTGATTCTATAATAAGTAATGAGACTTTTGCCATATCAGGGCATACAAGTGGTGAGATTCCACCAGAATTTTATACTGAAGTAAATCTAACTGAGGGAATAATCTTGATTGACTGGACTCAAATTGCCAAGAGAGGAGACTATATAGTTGCAATTTTCGATGATTCAGTTAGCATAGATGAACCATTCTATTTTGTAGAAGTTGTAGATGGCAGTACCAGTACAGAAGCCTTATTTGATCCAAATACAAAAGAACTCCGTATTGATTTTACCCATCGTCAAGCTGGTATCAATTCACAAACCCTAAGTAAGAAAATACCAATAGGAGATAGGGGAGTAAATATAACAACTACTACCAGTGAATACACAAATTCATCTCAGGCTACGATTGAATACAGGGTTTCAAAAGGGATAATTGCAGAACTTGTTGTCAATGGGGAAATAGATAAGGTGAACTTGAAGGATGATGACAGGTTTTCAGTAAACCTTCCTGAAACTTATAATGAGGTAGAGGTCAGATATAGTATAGATGACCCACTAGTAAAATATCTTGTAAAGTTTCAGTTTATAGTTGACAACAGCCCCCCATCCTCCGTCTACCTGAAAACAAGTCCCCTATTAGGGTAGATGCTCCTGAATTTATATTGGCAGGTGTAACAGAGCCTGATGCAGTATTAAAGGTAGCTGAAATAGAAGTCCCAGTAAATCCAGATGGCACATTTACACATACTATAAAATTAGATAAGGGTGAAAACATAATAAAGGTTACGGCTACAGATATGGTTGGTAACGCAACTAAGCAAGATGTAATTATTTATAGGACAGGTGAAAGCTCCTTAGCTAGTGGTGGTGGAGACTTTTGGACCAGTATAAGAAGCTATCTTCCTTTGATAATATCATTTATATTTTCAATTATTTTATCAGCTGCCATAATTTTGATTAAGCGGGGCTTTAAAAAGACATCAAATAGGAAATTATATGTCCTAAAAACAATACGAAATATTTCTATAGTCCTTGGGGGATTATTGCTTTTTTTCGGTGGTTATTGCCTATGGAAGTATATTACACTTAACAGGCTTTCTATGGGGGAAGATTACTTTGCTATTGCCCAAGAATCTATTGATAAGGCATATATAATACTTCAAGAAATTGAATTGTATGGGTCTTTGTTAAAGATTACAGGAATTGCCATAGGAGTCTGTGCTTTAACAGGAGTGATTTCAAATTTAATAATGAAAAGGACCATAAATCCAAATAAGAAAACTAAAAAAGGTGAATATGTTTGTCCAAACTGTTTGGCTAAATTTGATAGACCTGTTAAGTTCTGTGGAAAATGCGGGGAGAAAATGTCCTAAGGGGTTAAGATCTATTGCATAAAAAATAAACGATGGTTGCCATCGTTTATTTTTTCTCTTATTATTTGAAGACTTTATCATCTCCTAAAAATTCTTCCAAGGTAATATTTTTTTCATATATTACCTTGGCCGCATCTTTACCTACATATCTAATATGCCAAGGCTCATAGTTATAGCCTGTTATATGAGTAGTATCCTTATCATAACGAATTATGAAGCCAAACCTATGGGCATTGTCTTTAAGCCATATTCCTTCCTCAGTTTGTCCAAAATCTTCTTCTAAGGTAAAGCCAACCCTTTGGCAAGAAACATCCATGGCAAGGCCAGTTTGATGTTCACTTTGTCCAGGATATGCCACTAGCAAATTAGCTGCTTCAAACCCTACTCTGTTGACCTTATTTTCAAATAAGATTTTTTGAGTATTGTAAGACCTATATCCTGAAACAGCATAGAGGATAAGGCCTTCTTTTTCAGCTTCCGCAAACAATTCCTCTAGGGCTAAGGCTGCTTCTTCTCTAAGATATCTTTTCTCTAATTTCTCCTTAAAAGAAAACCTTACATTTGGGATTACCAAGTCCTCTGGCTTATAATCTGGAGGAAGGTTCCTCCTCTTATTAACCAGGACTAAAATATCATCAGTATTTTTAACTATAAGCTTGCCTTCTTCATCTTCATAGGTAGTACCAGATAGGTAGTCTATCTTTTCCTCTTCAGGCTCATCTTCTCCTATTGGAGGCTTAATTTCATCAGGGGACTCTTCCAATGGAGGAGTTTCTTCGTCTATTATTTCATCTTCTAAAAAAGAGGTATCTGCTTTTTCTGCGAAAAAGTCCATATTTCCAAAACTAATGAATACTACTCCAGCTACAACTACAAGTAAGGCTATAAACTTCTTTTTCATAATTCTCCCTCCAAGCAATAAAAAACAACTTGTCCACTATACCTTCTTGTCCATTATACAATATTTAGACAATAAAGTACATAACTACACAAAAATCACCAGTTTATTCCATATTGGAAAGATATAGGCTAGTTGTATTTAGGGGGTCTAAATAATATAATATAGATATAAAACTAAGGAAAGGGAGCATATTATGGGCTTAGGTTATTTAAAAAAATACTTACTTAGATACAGAAGGCAATATATTGCTGCTCTAATATTTATAACCCTGGAAACCTTTGGTGATTTAATTCAACCTACCATAATGTCCAAGGTCATAGATAATGGTGTAAAAAGAGGGGATATGGACTATGTTTTAAAACTGGGGGGATTAATGTTTCTCATTACTGCCTTAGGTGCTGGCTTTGCCATAACTAGAAACATAATATCCTCTAAGGTTAGCCAAAGCTTCGGGGCAGACCTTAGGGAAGATCTGTATATAAAAATACAAAGCCTGTCCCTTGAAAACATAGATGAATTTCAAGATGCTTCTTTAATTACAAGGTTGACTAATGATGTTAATCAAGTGCAAAACTTTGCCCATGGAAGCATGAGGATATTCGTCAAGGCGCCAATATTGGGGATAGGGGCAGTGATTATGTCCTTTATTCTAAATCCTACAATGGCCTTAATCCCCTTAGGCCTAGTCCCCATAGTTATAGTTATAATATCTATGAATTTAAAGATTTCATATCCCATATTTACAAGGATTCAAAGAGCCCTAGATAAGGTCAATGCAGTAATGAGAGAATACCTGGCTGGTATCAGGGTAGTAAAGGCCTTCAATAGGTTTGATTATGAAAAAGACCGGTTTAGAAAGGTCAATGAGGGACTGAAAAACATAACCCTTAAGGGGATGAGGGTTATAGCTGTCTTTAATCCTACTGTATCCCTAACGGTAAGCATAGGCATAGTCTTAGTCCTATGGGTAGGTGGTGTTAGGGTAAATACGGGGAATATGGAAGTAGGAAAAATTATGGCCTTTGTAAACTATATGACCCAAGTTCTCCACTCTCTGGTTTTAATGACTAGAATATTAAATATGTTTATTAGGGCCAAGGCTTCCTCTGAAAGGATAAGGGAAGTATTTGAGACTGAAAGTTCCATGAAGGTAAAAGAAAGCCCAACTGCTTTTCCCAATGGACAGGGAAGGCTAGAATTTGAAAATGTATATTTTAAATATCACAACAATAGCAGATGGGTACTTGAGGATATTAGTTTTACTGTAAACCCTGGAGAAACCTTAGCCATAATAGGGTCAACTGGCTCAGGAAAGACTAGCCTAGTAAATCTCATACCGAGGTTTTATGATGTAGTAGAAGGCAGTATAAGAATAGACAATATTGATATACGGCATATGAACCTAGATGATTTAAGAGAAAGGATTTCCATAGTTCCTCAAAAAGTTCTACTATTTACTGGTACCATAAAGGATAATATAAAATGGGGAGATAAAAATGCCACTGATAAAGAGGTGGAGGAAGTGGCAAAAATAGCAGAGGCCCATGACTTCATAATGTCTTTTAATGAAGGTTACAACACCTACCTAGGTCAGGGAGGAGTAAACCTATCAGGAGGGCAAAAACAAAGAATTTCCATAGCCAGGGCCTTAATTAAGAAACCCAGTATCTTGATCTTAGACGATAGTACTTCAGCTGTAGATTTGATAACTGAAAGAAAAATAAGAAATAAACTAAAGGATTATTTGAAAAATACTACTACTATTTTAATTGCCCAGAGGATTACATCTGTAATGGATGCAGATAAGATATTGGTCTTAGATAGGGGAAAAATTGTTGGCCAAGGAAATCATGAAGAGCTCATGGAAAACTGCCAGGTATATAGGGATATTTGTATTTCCCAATTAGGAAAGGAAGGTGTTAGCTTTGGATCCTAGACGAAGGAGAAGGCCTGCAGGTTTGGCAGGTGGAGGTATCTATGCAAGGTTAGTTGTTGAGAAGCCAAAGGATTTGAAGTATACATTAAAGAGATTGTGGACTTTCTTTAAGGCAGAGAGGGTGCTGCTTCTAATTACTTTTTTCTTAATTATGGTCTCTGGACTATTGGGCGTAACGGTTCCTTTCTTAATTGGCAAAGCTGTAGATGCCATTTTTCCAGGAATAGGTTCAGTCCAGTTTGAAAAGCTAAGACTAATAGTATTACTGCTTTTATCTGTATATATTTTAGATAATGGCCTGGCTCTTTTGCAGGAATATATAATGGCAGGAGTTGCTCAGAGGGTAGTTTATAATTTGAGGGAAGAATTATTCCAAAAACTCCAGTCCTTACCTATTATGTTTTTCGATATGCATACCCATGGGGAAATAATGAGCAGGGCTACTAATGATATAGACAATGTAAGTATTACTATTTCTCAAACTACGGTTCAGCTTATGGCATCTACTGTTAATATAGCTGGCTCCTTAGTTATGATGCTCTATTTAAGCCCCATTATGACTGGTGTCAGTTTAATTACAGTGCCTATGGTGTATTTCCTAACAAAATTTATTGCCAGCAGAACCAGGGTGTTTTTTAGCCAACAGCAGAAAACCTTGGGCAGCCTAAATGGGCATATAGAGGAAACAATAGGAGGTATTTTTGTAGTTAAGGCCTTCAATAACGAGGAAAAGGTCATAAAAGAATTTAAGGAGCAAAATGACATTTTAAGAGATGTGGGGGTTAAAGCTCAAATATGGTCGGGTTTTATTATGCCCTTAATGAATGTAATAAACAATTTTGGTTTTGGAGTAATAGCCATAATAGGAGGTATTTTGGCTGTTAAGGAGGTAATTTCCATTGGAGTAATAGCCAGCTTTATTTCCTATTCAAGGCAGTTTACTAGACCATTAAACGAATTGGCTAACACCTTCAATACTTTACAGTCCGGCATAGCTGGTGCAGAAAGGGTATTTGAAATTTTAGATGAGGAAGAGGAAAGAAAGGACAGCCCCCATGCAATAGAGGCTAAGGATATAAAAGGCGAAGTAGAATTTAAAAATGTCTTTTTTGAATATGAGGAAAATGAACCAGTTTTGAAAAATGTATCCTTTAAAGTAAAGCCAGGTACCAATGTTGCCTTAGTAGGTCCAACAGGTGCGGGGAAAACTACAATAGTAAACCTATTAACAGGCTTTTATGAAATAGATAGGGGCGAAATTTTAATAGATGGGATAAATATAAAGGATTATAAAAAAGACAGCCTAAGAAGGATATTTGGCATGGTTTTACAGGATACCTATTTATTCTCTGGAACTATTAAGGAAAATATAAGATATGGTAAGTTAGATGCCACAGATGAAGAAATAGAAAGGGCAGCTATCTTAGCTAGGGCAGATGATTTTATCAGCAAACTGCCCATGGGTTATGATACTTATTTAAATGAGGGTGGGACTAACCTTAGTCAAGGGCAAAGACAATTACTGGCCATTTCAAGGGCAATTTTAGCTGATCCCTCCATCCTTATCTTAGATGAGGCAACCTCCTCAGTAGATACAAGGACTGAACTAAAAATTCAAGAGGCCATGGTAAAGTTAATGGAAAATAGGACAACTTTTATCATAGCCCATAGGTTATCCACTATAAAGGATGTAGATATTATCATGGTAATAGATAAAGGACAAATAGTAGAAGCTGGCAGCCATGAAGAATTGCTAAAGAAAAGAGGCCATTATTACAAATTATACCATAGTCAATTTGTCGCTTAAATATATAAAAATCACTCTTTAGGGATATAAATATAATATCTCTGGAGAGTGATTTATTTTTGGAGGATGTAATATGAAAATAATAGGCCATATAATATTTATTATCTTATTTTTACTAATTAGCTTTTTTGGTATTGGGCCAGTTTTAATGGCTGATGGAACAAGTGAAGAGAGAATATTAACTTTAATAATTGTACTATTGATTTATGGAATATGGTTTCTCTTATATAGGTACTTTATTAGAAAAATGAAAAAATATTAATATTTTGGCGAGAAAAAACAATTAATTTTCTGGGTAGAAGTAAAAAAACAATTATTAAATCTTAAGGAGGAATACCATGTTTGCTAAAAAAGTAGATGCAAGAGAGTACGACCCAAGGGATAAACATAGAGTTATTTTTGAAACCTTTGATTCACTAAAACCTGGTGAAAAAATGGAATTAACTAACGACCATGACCCAAAACCATTACATTACCAACTGTTGGCAGAAAGAGAAGGACAGTTTGAGTGGGAGTATTTAGAAGAAGGTCCAGAAGTTTGGAGAGTATCTATAGGTAAAAAATAATAAAATCGAGGCTATGTGCCTCGATTTTTATATATGCATTCTTTTGATTAACTCATCTTTAATATCCCTGCCGTGAAAAATAAACAAGGCTGACAGAAAAATTAAACTTAGGGCAACACAGATTACGGTAGGATAAATAAATTTTACCCAACCTAACAACATGAATATAAGAGGTATTATGCCAAATAGGCCATCGATTAGGGCATAGGTAATATAATCTTTAATACTTAATTTCATAATCTTGGCTATTACATAGATCATTATCATGGCCCCCATGGAAGCTATGGGGATTACATAATCCAAGGACCAGCCTTTCCAGCCAATTTTCCAATCCCAAAAAACTGCCAAAATAGATATAATGGCTACCTGTTGTACAATTTTTCTTGGCATATGATATCTGCCACGGATTAAGAAAAATAGGCTAATCCACATGCTAATTAGGCCCAGGGCAACTAAAAGGGGCCATCTAAGCTCTGAGGGAAATATTATATCTATGGAAAAGCTTAAGACTATGATAATAACAGAGATAAAGGCCATTATCTTAACTGCTAGGTGGCTTTCAAATAAGGGAGGTATCTTAGGGAATATATCCTCTTCAAGGCCATTTTCACAAGTGGACAAAAAATTACCGCATAGAATACATTTATCCCTCTTATCCCTTATATAAACCTTACAATGACTACAATATTTCATAATTATCCTACTTTCTATAAATTTGAAGTAATTTGTATATCAACTCCTCTTTCTGAAAGGAATTGAAAAAAGGTTTTTTGTATATCTGTTTCCTCGAAGGGTGAAGTAAAGCTAATGACCAAATTATCTTCATAAGAACATAGGGTTATCAAAGGTCTTCTTGCACTGACACAAACGCTGAATTGTTTAATATAATCTCTAAAGTCTTCAAATAGAACTATCTTTCCCACGTTAGATATAGATGAAGTAATTTTTCTATCGTTAAGTTTATCAGCTATTCTGAGGACAAAATCCTTTAAGCTCAAGGGAGTGATCCTAGCCAACATATTTTTTTCTAAGGATACAAAATCCTTTAATTGCTTATCTAAGTGTTCTTTCGTTAATTTTCTTTTAAACTCTTCCCCTACACTTTTAATTATTTCATTTAAGTCTGAACTATTATTTTTAAAATCATAGCTAATATTCATTGTACTAAAGAAATTTCGGGCAGTTTTTGACTCATAGAATTGCCTTAAATTTATAGGTACTGATAGTACAACTAACTTTTTTCTTTTATTAACAGGCATCTCCTTGTAAATTGAATAGAGTAGCAAGGAACTTAGAAATACGGTTAAGCTAGTATTATATTCATGGGCCAGGCCCAAGACAGCTTTAACAGACATAGACCCCTCTATTAGCTTAGTCCTGTTTTCTTCATTTCTACTGCCCTTAATTTGATAGGCCTTGATTCTTTTCTTCTTTTCTCCAGTTTCCTTTACAACATCTTCACTATAATTTTTTCCAAAGCTGTCATCCATTTTTTGACTTATGGAGGCCCTAGGGTTTAAAGGGGGTATTTTACCCTCAAACCTTTCTTTATACTTTATGGTCATATAATGATAAATCAGGTTTTCCATAAACCAAATAACCCCTGCCCCGTCTGTAAGGGCATGAAAGACTTCTAGATTTATCCTTTTTTTGTAATAGGAAAGACGAAAAAGTAGGTTTCTCCTATCCTTAAAGTATAAGGGGGCACAAAGAGGGGTAGATTCTAATTCAACGGCAGCTTTTAAATCGCTTGCTTCAAAATAGTACCAAAACAATCCCCTTCTTAGGACCGACTTAAATAAAGGGAAGCTGTCTAAGGTTATATCTAGGGATTCCTGCAATACCTTGGGATCAACATCTTCATATAGCTCACAGGCAAGCCTAAATACCTTAGTGTCCTTATTGTTGGCTACAGCTGGAAAGTATTTAGAAGCATTATCTAATTTTGTCCAATTAGTTTTTTTCTGTTTCATATTATCACCTATGTGGGTTTAAGTTGAAGAATAAATTTTAAGTAAGACTCGACTTTAAAGAAAAACTTCATTTCCCTTATCTATTTGTATACTGGTTCTTTCAAAAAAGAATTTACTATTTCGTATAATTCCTCTGTATGGCCAGAGTTCAAAGGATTAGAAAGAAAGCCATGAAGGGCATTTTTAATCCTATATATTTTTACATCATTGCCAAATTCCCTTAGTTTAATTCCATAGGCCTCTCCTTCATCCCTAAGGGGGTCAAATTCTGCTGTAATGATTAGGGTTTTAGGTTGATTAGATAAGTCTTCTGAAAGTAGGGGTGCCACATAGGGATTTAGCCTATCTTCTTTATTTTTAACATATAAGTCCATGTAATCTTGTATCCGCTTAGAAGTCATTATAAAATCCTTTCCATTTTCAACTACAGAAGGAAAGGGAGAGCTTTCACTATGGTCATAATAGGTAGAAGGATATATTAAGATTTGCTTCTTTGGCAAGAATTCTCCCCTGTCCCTTGCCATAAGTGAAACTACAGCAGCCAGATTTCCCCCAGCACTATCTCCAATTAAGGTAATATCATCTTTTTTAAAGTTTAGCTTTTCACTATTTAAGAAAATTTCCCTAGTAGCCCAATAACAATCCTCTAAGCCATTGGGGAATGGGTATTCCGGAGCCAGGCGGTAATCTACTGAAACGACAGTGTGATTAGTCATATTGGCCATATTGGCACAGACGTTAGTATAGGAATCTATATTGCCTGTTACCCATCCGCCGCCATGGAAGAAAATCAATAGCTTTGGTTGGGGATTTTCCCTTGGTATAAAAACCCGGACTGGAATCTCCCTATTATCCTTCATAATCCTATGGTCTAGGACCTTATATATAGGTTCTATTGGAGGATTTATTAAATTCAGTATTTTACGGTAGGTCTTATAGTGTTTCTTTAAGCTGATATGGGGTATGGATAAAATTTTTAAGGCCAATTTTTTTATATTTTTCATAATATTCTCCTTGGTAAATTCATATCCTTTAGTTATTAATTATAATACCCTCAACAGGCCAATATACTTCTATTAATATAATCCTTTATTTTAAAAGCTTATCTTAATTAAATAGAATAAGAGCAAGTGTAATGGGTAGGCAATATAAAATGATAATTGTAATGGCTTATTCTTAGGCCCAAGCTTCCCATTATAAAAGTACAAAATAGGAAGGGCTAGGAGGGAAAACTGCTGAACAAGAGAAGTAAAGGCAAGATTTACAATTAACATAATTATGCCTAATCTAAGGAATTTATTCTTGCTAGGATATTCCCTATAATAATAAAAGGCTAAGATGTATATTATGCCCATAAAGGCATAGTCCACAAATAAAAAGGTTGATAAAATAATAGCTAGGAATAAAACCATATTCCTGCTAATCTTATATTTGCCATCCTTATTCTCCAAAAAGTACATTGCCATTAGGCCAATAAACAGGGTAAAGAATATATTTTGATGGCCAAAGTATAACCTACCATAGAAGGCATAATCAAAAAATATTTCAGATATTAGTCCAAATATAAACAGTCTTTTAGCGTAGCTCTTAAAATCCCTAGTATTAAAAAAACCTTCCACCAATAGAAAACAATAAATAGGAAAGGCTAATCTTCCTATTACCCTATATATCATAATGTCCTCGTGAAATATGGCACCATAATGGTCTACAATCATAGTAGTTAAGGCTATTAATTTTAAAATGAAAGTATTCATAAACAACCTTCCTTTTCTAGGTATTGTAAGATATAACCATTATATAAGAAAAAATAAGGAAGGTAAATAAAAAAAGAAGGTACTCCATTTAGTACCCCCTATATGGCTTCATCTATGGCCTCAGTTAGAATTCCTTCTACTTCAATGGCTATAGCTTCTAAGTCATCATATCCAGCCATGGACATTAGTATTTTAGGTCTTGCAGTCCCTATCCTAGTAATTCCATCCTTTTCGTAAACTACAACTTTACATGGCAGGAAATATCCCATTTCAATATGCTTGGTCAATACTTCATTGGCTTTTTGGGGATTACAAACCTCTAATACTACAAAGTCATAGGGAAAATCTATCCCATGTTCAGCCATTTTTTCCTTAAAGTTTACTTGCCACAGTAGACCAAACTTTCTTTCCTTTAAAGAATTTGTTATACTAGTAATAGCATCTTCAAGGGATTTATTAGTAGTTCTTTCATATCTTATCTCCATAATACCCACTCCCATTTATATAATTAATACCTATATACCCATAAGGCGTATAAGGAAACAAAAATGGTGTAAATGGGACTAAATATTGTACCGTCTGGGTATGAATATATAGAATATGTAAAAGGAGGTATTTCCATGAAGGTCATTGTATTTTTAGCAAATGGCTTTGAGGAAGTAGAAGCCCTGACTACAGTAGATTATCTTAGAAGAAAGGGTATAGTAGTAGATACTGTATCCATAACTGATGAAAAGAAGGTAGTAGGAGCCCATGAAGTACCAGTCCTTGCAGATAAATCGATAGATGAAATAAAAGACTTAGATTCCTATGAGGGAGTTATCATACCAGGAGGTCTGCCAGGAGCCACCAATTTAAGGGATAACAATAGGGTAATAGAAATAGTTAAGACCCTTTATAACAATGGCAAATTGGCTGCTGCCATATGTGCAGGTCCAATAGTTCTGGCAAGGGCAGGGATTATAAATGGTAAAAGGGTTACCTCCTATCCAGGCTTTGAAGCAGAACTAAAGGATGGCATATATGAGGAAAAAAATGTAGTAGCTGATGGAAACATAATAACAGCAAGGGGGCCAGCCTTAGCGGTGGATTTTGCCATAGAAATAATCAAATACTTATTAGGAGTAGAAAAGGCAGAAGAATTGAAAAAAGACATACTATATAAAAATTAAGTTGGTAACTTTAGTTACCGACTTTTTTTTCATAAATGGTATAATAAATCCAGTGATAAATGGAATTCCTGTTTAGAGGTGAGAAAATGAATAAATATTTTGATGTTAAGGATAAGGTATATGATATAACGGAAAAATATCCAGAGACCATAGAAGTATTTGTAGCCAATGGATTTGAACCCTTGGCCAACGAGAAGATGAGAAAGTTAATGGGTAAGACCATTTCATTGGAAATGGCTTGTAAATCAAAAAAAGTAAATTTAGAACTCTTTACTGAAAAACTAATAGAAGCAATAGAGCAAAATAGAAAATCAGTGGATTCTACTTTGATTGTAAATAAGGAAGACATAAATGCAGATGTTAGAATTGAAGGGGTCCTACCCTGTCCCGTTAGAGTGCCCCTATTGGAAGGTTTCAACACTTGGATAGAAGAAAACAAGGAGAAGCTTCAATTAAATATTGAATACGATTTAAAATCTGCCCATATGGGAGTAGATTGGTTGAGGGAAAAAATAGAACCGGGTAATGAGGACTCCTTGGCAGACATATATTTGTCAGCAGGCTTTGATTTATTCTTCGATAAGGACTTAATGGGCAAGTTTAGGGAAAATGGAGTATTTGAAGACATTACAGGCTTAGAAAAGTTAAACGAAGACTTCGATAATGAAAAAATAGATTTAAAGGATCCAGAAAAACAATATTCCATCATAGGGGGAGTACCTGCAGTATTCATGGTAAATACAGAGGAGTTGAAGGGCAGAGACTTTCCAAGGACTTGGGGGGACCTCCTAAAACCTGAATTTGAAGGCTCAGTATCCATACCTACTATGGATAATGATTTATTCAATGCTATACTCTTAAATATTTATAAAATTTACGGAGAGGAAGGCATTAGGAAATTAGGCAGGGCCCAGTTTAGAAGTATGCATCCTGCAGAAATGGTAAGGTCCCATATAAGGAAAAACAATTCTGATGTGCCTACGGTAACAATCATGCCCTACTTCTTTACCAACATGGTAAGGCCAGACAGCCCTTTAAAGGCCCAATGGCCAGAGGATGGCACTATAATCAGCCCAATATTTTTGTTAGCTAAGAAAAAGACTAAGGAAAAGACAAAACCAATAATAGATTATATATTTTCTAAAGAAGTTGGAGACTTGCTTTCAAATAATGGAAAATTCCCCACTACAATTCCTGGAGTAGATAATAGGTTATCTCCAGAACAAAAATTCATATGGCTAGGTTGGGACTATATTAAGTCAAACAATATTGGGGAATTAATAGAAAATTGTATGAAGCTCTTTCATGAAGTAAAACAGGAGGAATAAGATGAACTTAATAGTATTTTCAGGACCGCCCTCATCGGGGAAGACCTCGGTTATATTAAAGACAATAGAAGCCTTAAAGCAGAGGGATATTTCTGTAGGGGTAGTTAAATTTGACTGCCTTTATACAGATGACGATGTTTTATACGAAAAGGCAGGCATACCTGTGAAAAAAGGGCTTTCAGGTGCCCTATGCCCAGACCATTTCTTTGCCTCCAATATTGAAGAAGTGGTTCAGTGGGGAAATAGCTTAAAATTAGATATGCTTATAACAGAATCCGCTGGCCTTTGCAATAGGTGTTCTCCCTATATAAAAAATATTAAGGGGGTTTGTGTCATAGATAATCTATCGGGAATAAATACTCCCAAGAAAATTGGACCCATGTTAAAATCTGCAGATATAGTAGTAATCACAAAAGGGGACATAGTATCCCAAGCAGAGAGGGAAGTCTTTGCTTCAAAGGTAAGTTCAGTTAACCCTAAGGCCATTACTATGCATATAAATGGTTTAACTGGACAGGGGGCTTATGAACTAAGCACCTTGCTATATGATGAAGACCAAAATATAGAGACTGTAGAGGGAATGGAATTAAGGTTTCCTATGCCTTCTGCCCTTTGCTCCTATTGCTTAGGGGAGACTAGAATAGGCAAGGAATATCAAATGGGTAATGTAAGAAAGATAGATTTGGGTGATTAAGATGATGGACTTAACTATTAGAGAACTTGAAGAAAAATATCCCTTTGTAGTTGGATACTTTGAGGCCCACAAGTTAGACGTGGAAGACCACAAGGATAAAAGCTTTAGGGAATATCTAGACTCTTTAAGTGAAGATTATGTAGAAGAATGGGCCATAAATAAGGAAAAGTTAATTCAAGACTTAGAAATATACATTAAGCAGATGAAGGAGTTTCTAGGAATTAAGGAAGACATGGGAGTAAATTCCTTAACCATATTGCCAGGTCATGACAAGTCAGGAAATAAAGAGAGGTTTGGGGAGTTAACTATAAGCAAATCAGAGATAGTCTCCATAGTAGGCCCAACAGGCTCAGGGAAATCTAGATTGTTGGCAGATATAGAATGGACTGCCATGAAGGATACTCCTACGGGAAGGACAATTCTTATAAATGGAGAATTGCCAGACAAAAAGTGGAGATTTTCATCCAATAATAAATTAGTGGCCCAGCTTTCTCAAAACATGAACTTTGTCATGGACCTTACAGTTAGAGAATTTTTAGAACTCCATGCAGCCAGCAGGTTAGTGGAAGATGTAGAAGGAACCATAGATAGGATAATAGATGAGGCTAATAAGCTTGCAGGTGAGAAGTTTGATTTAAATACGCCAGTGACAGCCTTAAGCGGTGGCCAATCTAGGGCATTGATGATTGCTGATACTGCCATTTTAAGCTCTTCTCCTATAGTACTAATAGATGAAATAGAAAATGCAGGTATAGACAGAAAGAAGGCCTTAGAACTATTGGTATCAAGGGATAAAATAGTTCTTATGGCAACCCATGATCCAATTCTTGCCCTAATGGCCAATAGGAGAATAGTAATTAAAAACGGAGGCATAGACAAGGTAATAGAGACAAGTAAGGAAGAAAAGGAATTACTTGTGGAACTTGAGAAGATGGATAATATTATACAAAGGATGAGAAATGAGTTAAGATGTGGACAACAGCTTAATATACAATTGACAATGGAAAATTAAAATTAATGCACAATTCTATCAGAGGCAGACGTACAATTTGTCTTTTTTATCACTTATTCGAATGCCTCTAACAGTTGTAAATTGAAAGATTTTATAACTCAAGAGCTAGACCCTAGCAATTGTCAACTGTCAATTGTCCACTAAAAAATTGTCAGTTGATCATTGAAAGTAATGGTGAATTGTGAATTGAAAAGAGGGAGGAATTTTACATGCATGATGGTTGTACAGGAACATTTGAAAATGGAAAATTAGTAGTAGATAAAATTAGGATGATGGGCTTTAATACTATGGAAATGCCAATAGTAGTAAAAATAAAATGTATAGAATGTGGCAATGAGTTTGAAATGACCCATTTAGAAACTAAGTGTCCCCACTGCAATATGGTCTATGGGGTAACCCCCTGTTCTGCCACTAATCCAGATAGGATAATGGCAGCTGGAATAGATTATTAAACATTAACACCCTACTATTATAGTAGGGTGTTAGTATTTTAAGCCTTGGCTTTTTCTGTTTTAGCCTTTTCCTTAGAACTATTATCCTTAGATTTACTAGGCATCTTACAATTTCCTTCGAATCTTGCGTTCTCATGGATGACAATTGTTGGAACTTCTAAATCTCCTATTAAAGAACCTGTATTAAGAATCTCTACCCTGGAAGTAGAACTGATATTACCGTTAACAGTGCCGCCTAAGGATATATCTACAACCTTAATATTTCCTATTACTTTTCCGCTTTCACCGATGACTATGTTGCCATCATAAATAATGTCTCCTTCTACTATTCCATCAATTCTAAGGCTTCCCTTTCCTTCTATTTTACCAATAATCTTAATATTTTCTCCAATTAAGGAATCTATACTTTCACTAAAATCTTCCCTTTTCTTAAACACATTTACCCCTCCAAAATCCTAGTTATTGATTACACTAAGCGGGTCTATAGGTTTGTTGTTTTTATGAATTTCAAAATGTAGATGAACTCCCGTTGACCTACCAGAACTACCCATTTTAGCAATTACTTGGCCTTTTTCTACCTTTTCTCCTTTTTTAACTAAAAGCTCCCTATTATGAGCATATAAAGTCTTATATCCATTTCCGTGATCAATTATGATGGTTCTGCCATATCCACCATTTCTACCAGCAAATATTACAGTTCCCTTTGCAGCTGCCTTTATGTTGGTTCCAGAAGAATTAGCAATATCGATTCCCTGATGGAATTGTATTCTTCTAGTAAAAGGATCCCTACGATTACCAAACTTTGAAGTTATTCTCCCTGAGGCCGGCATTATATCTGGAACAGTTTTTAAATACTCAAATTGAGCTTCTACATCTTCAATAAAGACTTCTAGTTCCAACTTTTTATCAGATAGGATTTCCGATATTATCTCCATTTCTTCACTGGGAGTTGAAACATCAAATTCAATACTCCTATCTATAGCCCCGCCTCTAGAGGGGCTATCTATACCAGCTAATTTTTCTAGTCTTCTTTGTAAGACATCTATTTCGTTCAGCTTGTTTTCAACTTCTTCTGTCTTTTTCATAAGCTGCCTGTTTTCAGCTTCCAGGTTAATTAATTTCTGCTCCTTATTCCTATTTTCTTCTTCCAAGTCGTTGATTAAGGCAAGTTTTTCATTTGCTTCTTTTATCAAGTTAGCTTGGTAATTTAGGGAAATTTTTATGTACAGAGTTAAAGAAACAGTTATGGCAGAAAAAACTGCTAAGGCTGCCTTAGGAAACCAGCTGGGGATGGAAATGCGCTTGATTTTTTGAGTATGAGGAACTATTAAAATAGAGATTTTAGATTTATTTCTATTCATATAATAGTCTCCTTTTCCCCTATGTATTTTATTTTAAACTATGCAGTATCTCCTATCTTTGAATTATACCATAAAAAAATCCCTAATGGAATAAATTAACAAATTTTTATGAATAATAATTTCTCTTTTTGTAACAAAGGTTACCGAATAATTTTAAGAGGGAAGTTATACTAGGATATGTGATTTAAGAGAAAAGGTGGTTATCACCAATAACATAAATATGGAATATGGGAGGAATGCTAATGACAATGTTTTGTTACCAATGTCAGGAAGCAGCAGGAGGTAGAGGCTGCACCAAGGTAGGAGTGTGCGGAAAAACTGCTGATTTGGCAGCTTTACAAGATTTAATGATCTATTCATTAAAAGGCTTGTCAGCCCTAGGTGTAAAGGCTGATGAAGCTGATATTACAGTACCAGGAATGGACAGACTAATAGTAGATGGACTATTTATGACAATCACCAATGCAAACTTCCATAAGGAAAGGTTCTTTGAAAAGATTAAGGAAGTACTAAAAACAAGAGATGAACTAAAGGCTATGTTAATTGAAAAGGGTATAGAATTGGGTGACTTAGCTGATGCATCAACCTTCACAGTAAATTCAAGGGATGAAATAGAATACAAGGCAAGCAGTGAAAAGGTAGGAGTCCTCGCTACAGAAAACGAAGATATTAGGTCATTAAGGGAATTAATAACTTATGGATTAAAGGGTATGGCAGCCTATGCTGAACATGCTATGAATTTAGGTTATGAAGATAAGGAAATATTTAAATTCATTAGAAAGGCCTTAGCTGCCACCTTAGATGATAGTTTAGGAGCAGATGATTTAATAGCCCTTACTATGGAAACAGGAAAATACGGAGTAGAGGTTATGGCCCTATTAGACAAGGCCAATACATCAACCTATGGAAATCCAGAAATTACTGAAGTAAATATAGGAGTTAGAAACAATCCAGCTATCTTAGTATCTGGTCACGACTTAAAGGACTTTGAGGAATTACTAGAGCAAACTAAGGGGACAGGAGTAGACGTATATACTCACGGAGAAATGCTGCCAGCCAACTATTACCCAGCATTTAAGAAATATGACCACTTTGTAGGAAACTATGGAAATGCCTGGTGGAAGCAAAGAGAAGAATTTGAGAAGTTCAATGGAGTTATATTATTTACTACAAACTGCATAGTGCCACCGGCAGAATCTTATGCAGACAGGGTGTATACTACAGGAGCCACAGGTTATCCAGGATTTAAACATATTCCAGACAGGGTAGATGGCAAACCAAAGGACTTTTCAGAACTTATCGAGCATGCCAAGAGATTGCCTGCACCAACAGAAATTGAAAGAGGTAAAATAGTAGGTGGATTTGCCCATGCTCAGGTATTTGCATTGGCAGATAAGATTGTAGAAGCAGTTAAATCAGGTGCAATTAAGAAGTTCTTCGTAATGGCAGGCTGTGATGGAAGACAATCAAAGAGAAACTACTATACAGACTTTGCCAAGGCCCTACCAAAGGATACAGTCATATTAACAGCTGGATGTGCCAAATACAAGTATAATAAGTTAAACTTGGGAGATATTAATGGAATTCCAAGGGTCTTAGACGCAGGCCAATGTAATGACTCCTACTCCTTGGCAGTTATAGCATTGAAGTTAAAGGAAATATTTGAACTAAATGATATAAATGATTTGCCTATTGCATATAATATAGCCTGGTATGAGCAAAAGGCTGTAATAGTACTATTGGCCTTACTATATCTAGGAGTTAAAAATATTCATCTTGGACCAACTTTGCCAGCATTCCTTTCACCAAATGTAGCCAAGGTCCTAGTAGAAACCTTTGGAATAGGAACTATATCAAATGTAGAAGATGATATAGCTATGTTCATGGGAGAAACTCAAGAAGCTTAAACATGAAAAACCCCTTAATTGAAAATTAAGGGGTTTAATTTATGTTAAATAAGGGGATTGATTTATTTGTTTTTAGCAGCGTTTTCTCCTGCAATTCTACCAAATACAGTTATATCTGCTAAGGCATTTCCACCTAGCCTGTTAGAGCCATGGATACCGCCAGTAACTTCTCCTGCAGCATATAGGCCTGGGATTACGTTACCATTTACATCTAAGACTTGAGCTTTTTCATTTATTTCTACTCCACCCATTGTATGGTGTACTGTTGGAACCCTAGCACCTGCATAGAATGGAGGAGTATCTATCTTCCATTGGAATAAGGTTCTTCCAAACTCATCTGGTCCACCAGTTTCTACAGCTTCATTGAACTTGTTAACAGCTTCTACTAAGTTATCTGGGTCAACTCCTATTTGCTTAGCAAGGTCTTCTAAGGTATCAGCCTTATAAGCCCTACCAGCTGCTACTAATTCATCTATAGTTTCATTGAAGTTATTTTTAACATCTCCAGTAGGATAATTCTTGCTATCAAGGATTACCCACATGAAGGCATCTTCTTGCTCGAATAAGGCCTGAGTCATTACGTCTCTACGAGCACCTTCGTCTACAAAACGCTTACCTTGCTTGTTTACAAATATACGGTTTTCAACAGCTTGCTCAATATTTCCACTTAAGCTTCCCGTTTCAGGATCACCCATTGGCAACAATTGGATTTGCTCCATATCTATTAAGTTTGCACCTACTGCCTTAGCCATTGCTATACCATCACCAGTAGCGCCAGGATGGTTTGTAGTCTTTAGGTTCTTTAGAGAAGGCCAGATTTTGTTATATTCTTCTCTCATTTCTACATTGGCACTGAAACCACCAGTAGCTAAAACTACACCATTTCTAGCTCTAACTATTAGGTTACCTTCGGGTGTTTCTGCTTTTACTCCTACAACTCTATCATTTTCTTTTATTAGTTCAGTTGCTCTTGTATTAAGCAATACTTCTATACCGCTATTATTATCAATATAATTCATATAAGTCTTTATATATCCAGTTCCTAAAGGTTCAACAGGTTTATGAGCTCTTGGCCATAATCCACCTAATACAGTAAATACTTCATCTGTAAATTCCATACCCATGCTTTCAAGCCATTCTAAGGCTGGATAAGCATTTTCAACTAAGATTCTAATTAATTCAGGTTTTCCTAACTTATCTCCACCTTCATAGGTTTGTTGAAAATGTTTATCTACAGAGTCTTCTATGCCTTGCAGCTGCTGTCTCTTAGGGTCAACTGCATTGTAAGCTGCACCAGAAATTATGGTATTTCCGCCAACCTTAGGCATTTTTTCTAGTACAATTACTTCTGCACCATTTTGGTGTGCTGATACTGCTGCTGCCAGTCCTGCACCGCCTGCACCTATTACAACAACATCTGTTTCTTTTTCAATAGTTTCTCCTGTCTTAGTAACGGTCTTTGCAGGAACCTTTTTTAGAGCTGCAATATCTGCTCCAGCCTTTTCTAGGGCTTGGGTTATTGCTTCTATGATTCCATTACTTGACATTGTAGCTCCAGCAACGATATCTACTCCTAAGCTTTGATACTCAATAATTTCAGCTGGTATTTGCTCAAGGGCTACATCGCCTACTCCAGGAGTTTCATTATGCTCTACCACTTTGATATCGGTTATCTTGTCTTCTGTTACGGTAACTTCTACCTTAATCTTACTCAGACCTTGTCCTTCTCCGGTGTATGTACCTGGGTTGAAAAGTCCGTCACCTGTAACATCTTCTGAATCCTTGGGTTGACATCCAATTAGAGAAAAGATCATAGCGATAGTTAATAAGAAGATTAACCACTTAGACTTTCTCAATTTAATTCCTCCTTTTAAACAATATTTACATTTACCAATATGAATATGTTCAGTGAACTAGTTCACTGAACATATTCATTATACTAGATAGTTAACAAATTGTCAATAAAAATATAACAAAAATAAAAGATTTTGTTAAACTCAATAATTATGTTATACTATTATATTAAGGTAATAAATTGTTTTATGAATTTTATTTAGTATTGATATATGATTAAACACACAAAATTTCAATTAAGGAGTAGGATTTATGACCAAGGTTACAAACAGAAAATTACAAGCACAAGCTACATATGAAAACATCTATAATGCTGCAATGAGCCTAGTGGAGAGAAAAGGCTTCAAAAATATTACTGTAAAAGAAATTTGTGAAAAAGCAGGCGTATCTATAGGCTCTTTTTACAATTATTTTAATTCTAAGGATGACATCTTACATGAAACATTTAAAAAGGCTGACAATTTTTTTCTCAATACCGTTGCCAATGGCTTAGATGGAAAGGATGCTAGGGAAAAGATAGTTAATTTTTTCATTTATTATGCAGAATATTGTAAAAGGGATAAATTTGATCAATTAAAACAGATATACAATACTAGCAATCCGATGTTTATAAAAAAAGGAAGACCCATGCAGGAAGTACTGAAAAAAGTAGTAGAGGAAGGAATTGAAAAAGGTGAATTAATTACCGATATGACTCCCGATGAAGTTGTAAGGTTTTTCTTCATAGCATTAAGGGGAGTAATATTCGACTGGTGTTTACATGACGGCAGTTATGATTTAGTCCAGTTTGCCAAGGAATATACTGAAAGATTGTTAAAATGCTTCTAATTAACCAGTGGATTTAAGCCACTGGTTAATTTTCTTTGAAGTTTCAAATGGGTTTAATTGGCCATAAAGGGGTAAGTATATAATAAATTACTCAATATTAATTGTAGAAGAGGTGGGTCATGGATAGGAATAAAAGGATTGAAGATTTAAAGGCTTATGTACAGGGAGTTTTAAATAGGGAAGAAGGGAAAAACCTCTATTTTAACTATAAGGATAGCTTAGACCAGGTAAGTCCCCAGGATGCCTTTGAAGTTTTTTACAGCAAGTTACAAGATGGATACAAGCCTAAGGAGATTTTAGAAATATTAGATAGGGTAATAAATGTTTTTCACAAATCCCTAAGTGAATATAAATGGAAAAAGCCCAAGGAGAATAGTTTTTTAGATATTTTAATGAAGGAAAACAGGGCATTGGAAAGGAAATTGGATAAAATAAGGCCTATATTATTGGATAAGAAGGTAAGGGAGAAAAAGGACCTACTATTAAAGGAATTAAGAGAACTTCAAGAATTTGATGCCCACTACTTAAAAAAGGAAAATATCCTCTTTCCCTATTTAGAAAGGAAAGATAAAAGCTTTGAAGGCTTAACTATAATGTGGTCCCTACATGATGAAGCTAGAAAAGATATTGCCAAGATGATAGAGATTCTGGAAAAAGATAAATTTGATGACAATGAGTTTAATGTTCAAATAGGAAAGCTATTCTTTTCCTTACTGGGAATTGTACACAAGGAAGAATATATACTATTTCCGGCTGCAATGGAAGTAATAGAAGACCATGAGTGGGATGAGATGAATGCACAAAGCTTAGAATATGGTTTCCCCTTTATTGAAGCTCCACCTATAAAAGAAAGGGAATTAGATATAAGGGCATTTGATGGCATGACCTTTAAAACCGACACTGGAGAATTAACCTTTGAGCAGGTCCTATTGGTCTTTAATGCCCTGCCAGTTGACTTATCCTTTGTTGACGAGAACGATAAGCTAAGATACTTTACTAGGCCCAAGGACAGGATATTTCCTCGGTCTCCTGCTGCCATAGGCCGTGATGTTAGAAACTGTCACCCTGCTGAAAGTGTCCATGTGGTAGAGGAAATTATAGAAGAATTTAGGTCTGGAAGAAAGGATAAGGCAACTTTCTGGATTAATTTAAAGGGTAGGCTGATTTTAATACAGTATTTTGGCCTTGAGGGACTCCTCAGGGGAGTATAAGGGAGTCTTGGAAGTCAGCCAGGATATTACTGACATAAAGGTCCTAGAAGGAGAGCGAAGGCTTTTACAATGGGAATAGGTATGGCTAGAAAAAAGGTTTTCATAAGATAAAGCTACTGGATATCCAGTAGCTTTTTAAGTTAATTTGCTTTTTAGTATGTTCTCCACTTCATTATCTTCTGGGAAACGTTCCAGTTCCTTTTTAGAAAAAATCAACTCTTCTCCTAGTTTCACTTCGAAAACTCCACCAGATGAAGGTATGATGTTTACCATCTTTAAGGAATTTTTGTATTCGTCTAATAAGCTTTCTGCAAGAGCAACTGCTCTCGATAAATAACCTCAAGATGTACAGTACTCAATACTAATTATCTTTTCCATATATCCAATCCCTCCATAGATATATTTATATAATCTATAGTTACCCATTTTATTATAAAATATATCTATAGGAGGAAAATTATAACAATTCTTTTCTTAACTCCTCCATGGACTTAGGAGATAAAAGGCCTAGGGGGACATCGAATACGGTAATGGCACCTGTTTTTCCTTCCTTAGCCAACCTATAGACAGCCCTAGCATAGGCAATTAAAACTGATGCTGCAAATTCAGGATTGCTTTCAAGGCTTAAATTAAACTCCATTCTTTGCTTAGAATTTTTCCCCGTTATACCAGTCCTAATGACAAAGCCCCCATGAGGCATTTTACAATGGTTGGCCTTCAATTCTTCTTCACTGATAAAAAAAACGGTGGTATCATAGCCTTCAAAATAATTGGGCATAGTTTTAATTTCCTTCTCTATCCTACACATATCTGCCCCATCTTCACATACTACATAGCAAACCCTTTTATGCCTTTTATTAACAGGTATTTCGATATTTTCACAATTTCTAACTTTTTCTAAGGCTTCCTTAGATGGAATAGTATATTGTACTCCAGCTTTTACCCCTTCTATTCTTCGAATTGCATCTGAATGTCCCTGGCTTACCCCTTCCCCCCAAAAGGTGTAGTCCCTCCCATTGGGTAAAATAGATTGGCCTAAGAGCCTGTTAAGGGAAAAGAGGCCCGGATCCCACCCAGTAGAAATAAGGCTTAATTTATTGGATTTTAAAGCCACCTTATTCATCATTTGGAAGTATTCAGGAATTCTATTGTGGTTATCGAAACTATCGACGGTGTTAAAATGTGATGCAACCATTGGCCCCTGTTCATCTAAATCCTTTAGGGAACCACCACAGAGGACCATTACGTCTATTATACCCTTATAATCTAAAAGCTTAGATATATGTACTGCCTTAGATTTAGTATTTAATTCACTGGGATTTCTCCTTGTAAATATGGCAATTAGTTCCATATCAGGGTTGTTTTCAATTGCTAGCTCTGCTCCTTTGCCTAGATTTCCATATCCTACAATACCTATTCTGATCTTTTTCACTTGGCTTACCTCCTTATTTTTAAGGAACTTAGGGAAATAATATATATTATATACTATTTTATGTTAAATATAATATATTTAAAAAATCTATTTGTGGGTATGTATATCTAGAGTCACGAAACATAATAAATTGGGGAGAGAGTATTATGGATTACAAGAAGCAAATAGAAGAAATAGTAAACTATATAAAGAAGGGAGAAAAGGAAAGGGAAGAATTTAAAGTAGGAATTGAATTTGAGCACTTTGTAGTAGATAAGGATAGCTTAAAAACCATTTCCTACTATGGAGAAGAAGGAGTAGGAGCAACCCTAAGGGAATTGGAAAAAATGGGTTGGGCTGCAGGCTATGAAGGAGAATATATCCTAGATTTAAATAAGGGAAATAAAACCATAACCCTGGAACCAGGGGCTCAGCTGGAACTAAGCATTAAGGCCCAATCAAATATCAAGGATATAGAGGAAGAATACTTGGAGTTTCTACATGAAATCCTCCCAGTATTAAATAGGAAAAATCAAAGCTTAATAAATACAGCATATCATCCAGTAAGCAAAATAGGAGAATTAAAGCTTTTGCCCAAAAAAAGATATGATTTCATGTTCAATTACTTTAAGACTAAGGGTAAATACGCCCACAATATGATGAAAGGAACTGCAGCCCTACAGGTAAGTATAGACTTTAATTCGGAAGAAGACTATAAGAGAAAGTTTAAAATAGCAAATGCCTTATCGCCAGTATTACATGGAATATATGATAATGGTTTTTATTTTGAAGGGGAAAGGTGGCCTAAGTATAATTTAAGGGCTGAAATATGGAATAATTGTGATAGAGACAGGTGCGGTATAGTAGGCAAGGCCTTAGATGAGGATTTTGGCTATGAAAAATATGCTGAATATCTACTTAATAGGCCTCCAATCTTCGTGTTTAAAGGCGGGGAAGTGGTGTATACTGGAGACAAGCTAGTCCGAGAAATTTTTGATCCTGAAGATTATAGTACTAATGAGCTAGAGCATTTATTTACCATGTTTTTCCCTGATGTGAGGACAAAAAATTATATTGAAATTAGGATGATGGATTCAGTTCCCTATCCCTTTAACTTTTCATCAGTGGCTTTAATAAAAGGCATATTTTACAATGAAGAGAACTTGAAAAAGGTATATAATTATATTAAAGATATTACTATAGAAGATGTAAAGGCATCAAAGGCTAGTATTATAGAACAGGGCTTGGAAGGGACTTTAAAAGGGGAAAGGATATTGGATATTGGAAAGTGGCTATTGGACTTAGGAAAGAAAGGCTTAAAGGAGGAAGAAAAGAAATACCTGCTACCCTTAGAAGATATGTTAAATCAGGGAAAAAATCCCTATGAAATAACGAGGGAAAGAGAGAATTTAGGCAAAAAGGAAGCCTTAAAATGGTGTTTGCTAAATAATATAGTCGAGGTGAAATAATGGAGGCTTTAAGAATAAATCAAGAGTATATAGATTTAGTTAAATCTAATCCAGAAAAATACCTTGAGGATTACAAAATAACCTTAGATAAGGTGGCGAATTCCACTGCCATATATAAGGGAAAGCCGGTGCCATTTCTATACCATCCCATGTTCTTTACTGAGGAAGATGTAAGGAAGTTTAAAGAAATGGTAGATACCCTAATGTCCATAACCAATAAGGTAACAGAAAGGTATTTAAGCTCAAAGGAATTTAGAAAGAAGTTCGAATACTCACCTTTATTAGAAGACCTAATCCTTATCGATAATGGATATGATATAAATGTTCCCATAGCCAGATATGATTTATTCTATGGCGGTGACGATAATTTTAAATTCTGTGAGTTTAATACAGACGGGTCCTCTGCCATGAATGAGGATAATACCATAGGTAGGATTTTGCTAGAAACCCAAGCCTTAAAAGAATTTGCCAAGAGGTACCATTTGTCCATATTTGAATTAATAGACAGCTGGGTAGAGGACATTATAAGTATCTATAATAAGTGGTCAAACAAAGGAGATAAACCCAATATAGCCATAGTAGATTTCACAGAAAGCGGCACCACTTCAGAATTTGAAGTTTTTAAAAATGCCTTCATAAAAAAGGGATATAATGCTATCATTGCTGATCCAAGGGACTTAAAGTATAGGGATGGGAAGCTCTACTTTGAAGATTATAGGATTGACCTGGTATACAGAAGGATAGTCACCTTTGAACTAATAGAAAAGGCCGATGAAATTCCAGATTTCATTGAAGCCTATAGGGATAAGGCCTTCTGCTGTGTAGGTTCCCTTAGGTCCCAAATAATGCATAACAAAATCATATTTAAGATCCTCCATGATGAGGATACATTAGAAATTCTGTCGGAGAAGGAAAGAGAATTTGTAAAAAAACATATACCTGTTACTGGCTTATTTAAGGGAGATAGGGAAGTTTTTGAAAAGGTTCTAAACAATAAGGACAAATATATTATGAAGCCCTACGATTTAAATGCCTCAAGGGGAGTATATGCAGGCAAGGATTTAAGCTTTGAAGAATGGAAAGAGAGATTAGAAAAATCATGGAATAAAGACTATCTTTACCAGGAATATTTTGAACCCTTTACAAGGGACCATATAGTATTTGAGGATAATGAATTAAAAGTAGAGACTCTTAAGTCCATAATTGGCTTATTCATATATAAGGAAAAATTCGCTGGCATCTATACCAGGGTAGGAAGGCTAAGTATAATATCGGGAATTACCAATTATTATACTCTGCCGAATCTACTGGTAAAATAACTGGAGAGAAATTCTTAGGTTATTTTTGTTTTTGCATATTTTTCTACTATGATTATTTATAAATTAATGCTATATTTAAAAAGGAGTATAAAAGAAAGGGGGATAAACATACTATAAAGTCAAAGCTTAGACATAAAGCTTTATTACTAGGTTATGAGGTGTAAGTTTGATGAATAATTGGAATAATGAAATGCTTAATGGGAATAAGGCAGAAGGAATTAGATTAAAAAATGCAGTAAGCATAGAGGGAATTATATGTTTAATATTATTAATAGGCTTTTTTGCAATTTTAGGCACTAAAATGGGCTTCATAAACTCCATAAGCACCTTATTAAATACTGCCTATGACTTACTTGTGAATACGGTGTTTTATATTATGGCCATAGCCGTAGTGGCAGGAGCCATAGCAAGTATACTTGCTGAATTCGGAGTTATTGCATTGGCAAACAAGCTATTATCTCCTTTAATGAAACCCATTTATGGGCTTCCAGGAGCCAGCGTTATGTCAATATTTACTACATACTTGTCAGATAATCCAGCTGTTCTTACCTTAGCTGATGATAAAAGATTTCGAAGGTATTTCAAAAAATATCAGCTGCCAGCCCTTACCAATATTGCTACAGCTTATGGTATGGGATTGATAGTTACAGTATATATGATGGGACTGCCAAATCCCAATAATGAAAACTTTGTCTTGGCTGCAATCATAGGTAATATAGGGGCAATAATAGGTAGTATTGTGTCAGTTCGCCTGATGCTTATGAAGACTAAAAGAATATACGGTACCACCATGGAGGCAGAAGAAGATAACAGCAGCACCTATGATATACTAGAATACAGGGAGGTAAGAGAAGGCACCATAGGGGAAAGGCTTATGAATTCCATGCTTGAAGGTGGAGCCTCAGGTGTGAAGGTAGGCTTTGATATAATTCCTGGAGTACTTGTAATCTGTAGCTTTGTAATGATACTTACTAATACTACTTCTGAATCAGGCATATATACAGGTGCTGCCTATGAAGGCATAGGCCTACTTCCCTGGATAGGTGAGAAGATTAGCTTCGTCACAAAGCCACTTTTTGGCTTTACTTCCCCATCGGCTATTTCGGTACCCATAACTGCCCTTGGGGCAGCTGGTGCAGCCATAGGCCTAGTACCTAATATGGTAATTCAAGGTATGGCTAAGGCCCATGATGTGGCAGTATTTACTGCCATGTGTATGTGCTGGAGTGGGTATTTAAGTACCCATGTGGCTATGATGGATGGATTGAAGTTTAGAAATTTAACAGGGGCAGCCATATTCTGTCATACCATAGGAGGGATTTGTGCAGGTATTGCTGCAAACTGGCTCTTTAGGTTAATAGAGTTGATATTTTAATAGATTTAACCTGGCAAAGAATCCTTTACTAAAGGATTCTTTGTTTTTTTGATTTATTCTGTAAATTTCCTTCTTGTTTATTAATAAAACTTTTGAAAAACTATTGACATATAGAACCAAAACCTATATACTTAATTGCACAAGTAACTAACCGACCAACCGAGGAGGTGTAAGTTTGCTAGATTTAAATTCGGATAAATCAATATATGTACAGGTAGCGGAGATAATAGAGAACGAAATTTTGCTGGGCAATTTAAAAGAGGAGGATCAAGCACCTTCAACCAATCAATTTGCAAAAGTCTATCAGATAAATCCAGCAACAGCACGAAAGGGGCTAAATATCTTAGTAGACGAAGGAATCCTATATAAAAAAAGGGGAATTGGTATGTTTGTGGCTGAGGGAGCAAGGAAGAAGATAATTAAAAAGAGGCAAGTAGCCTTTTTCAATGAAATCTTGCCTGAAGTAATAAAGGAAGCAGATAGGTTAGAAATTACCTTAGATGAATTAATAGATTATATAAAGGAATTAAAGGGAGGGGAATAAAGTGCTTGAGATAATAAATTTAAATAAAAGCTATGGTGAAAATAAGGTTCTCACTGATATTAATTTAAAAATTGAAGAGAACAAGATATATGGATTATTAGGAAGAAACGGGGCAGGAAAAACTACTTTACTAAGCCTGATATCAAATCAAATACTAAGGAATTCTGGAGAAATTAGGCTAGATGGTGAAGAAGTCTTTGAAAATCCTAGGGCCCTAGAGGATATTTGCTTAGTCAAAGAGCTGCCACAATCCCTCAAAGAGAAAAAGGCAAAGCTTATATTGGAACAGGCAAGTATAATGTATAAGAATTGGGATGAGGAATATAAAAACTATTTGATTAAGGAATTCAATTTCAATGTAAAGAAATGGAAATAAGCAGTATTCCACTTCAAAAGCTATTTGTGTATCTTACGGAAAACACTATGAAAGGAGAGGCTTAAATGAATTCCATTACCAGGATTTTTAGGTTTTAATTCATGAGATTAAAAAAACGGTTTTCGGGTTTTGGGCTGCTGTCCTAGGAGTTGATATACTATTTTATGGATTGACTAAATATTACTATCCTAGAGTGCGGATGGGATTACTTAGCTTTGATGATGATTTAATTTCCATAGCAGGTGCTAATTTGATGCCCATATTTATCTTTTTTATCGTCTATGGTATTTTAATATACCATGAAGATTTTTCCTTAGCCCTTAGTTTTGGAGCTACGAGAAAGGATTATTATAAATCAACTGTAATTTGCAATTTCCTAGTAGTATTGCTCTTTGCATCAGTTCAAAGTATACTTCAAATTGTAGATAAGCATCTTGTAGCATCTTTAGGCCTTAGACCCATGACTGAATTTGGCATCTTTAATACTTCAAGAGATAATATATTATATATACTACTTGTTTTTACATTTCTTTTCTTTACTTTAAATTCAATTACAAATCTGTTGGGGGTCTTTCAATATAGGTTTGGATATAAGTTTTGGATAGGCTTGGGTATATTAATTTTTGGAGGGCAAATATTTTTTGGCAATTTAATATTAAATCTCCTGCTAGGAATTAGAGATATGTATATAAGTCTTTTGTCTATATTTAAAGGTTCTACCATCTTCATTGCAGGGATCCTTATAATTATTGTCTCTTATCTTTTAGGATATTTTCTTTTAAGAAAGGCTAACATTAAAAAATAAGTTTAAATAACCCCAGCCCCCACCTTGACAAGGTAGGGGTTTTTTGATGATAATGGTATTAATTTCAAATACAACTTAGGAGGAAGTAATGTATAAATTATATGCAATTCTCATAGGAGTTTTAATTACCATAATGGTAACATTTAATGGAGTACTGGAAAGCCATATAGGTAATTTTTTGGCTGTACTTGTAATACATATAGTCGGCCTTAGTTCCATATCTTTGATTTTACTGCTGAGGCAGGAAAGGCCAACAATTAAAAAGGGAATTCCCCTTTATCTATATACGGGAGGGGCCATAGGGATTTTGTTGGTCTTAGTAAACAATATATGCTTTTCTAACTTAGGGGCCTCACTTACCCTATCCCTAGGGGTTTTTGGCCAATTGTTGTTATCGTCTATTATAGACCATTTTGGATTAATGGGAATGAAGGCCTATAAGTTCCAGCTGAAAAAGCTTATAGGCTTTTCTATAATCTTAGTTGGGCTTATTATTATGACCATATATTAAGGAGATGGATTATGTTATACATTGTACTAGCTATTATAGGAGGATTTCTTACCATCTTGTCCATGGTAGTAAATGCAGGTTTAGGGAAAGAAATAGGAGTATTTCGGGGAACCTTTATCAACTATGTGGTAGGCCTTAGTTTAATTTTAATTATGGTATTAATGCTGGGAAGCTTCCTGGATATAAAGACCTTAACCAGTATACCCTTTTATGCCTTTTTAGGAGGTGCCCTAGGAGTTATCATCGTAGCCAGCTCAAATGTTATAATCCCTAAGATACCTGCCATATATACAGTATTATTAAACTTCATTGGGCAGATTGTTGCAGGTATAATCATTGATTATATTAGGTTTGACTTTATTTCAAAGGGTAAAATAATAGGAGGAATATTAGTAATACTAGGTATCTTATATAACAGCATGATAGATAAGAAACAGCTAAGAGATGGAAATAATGCCTAAACTCATATTTATAGGAGATGATTAGTATGAAGGTAATGGTAGTAGGTGCTGGGAAACTGGGCTATAAGCTAGCAGAGTTTATGGTTATGGATGATATGGATGTGACGGTAATTGACCATAATCAGAAAACCTTAGATTTTGTCAATGAGCAATTAGATGTCTTAACTGTATTGGCCAATGGGATAGAGATTAATGTCCTTAAAGGCCTAGGAATAAACCATTATGACCTCTTAGTAGCAACAACTGGCAGTGATGAAACAAACACCTTGATTTGCACCTTAGCAAAGAAACTAGGCTGTAAAACTACTATAGCCCGTATTAGAAATCCCTATTATATGAAACATCTAGATTTTATAAAGCATGAATTGGGAATAGACTATATTGTAAATCCTGATTTGGCAACTGCTCGAGCAATAGAAAAGTATCTATTAAAAAACTATAGTTTCTATTCTGGTGAATTTGTCAGTGGAAAGGTTCAAATGGTAGATTTCAATATAGAGTATATGGAAGAGTTTGTTGGCAAGAAATTAATGGAGCTGGAAAACTTCCAAGGCTTGTTGATTACAGCTATATCTAGAAATGGTAACCTTATAATTCCCAATGGTTCTACGGAGCTATTGGCCAATGATACCATCTATGTTATTGGTAAAACTTCAGACATTAACAGATTAAATAATCTGGTTTCAAAGGATATTATAAATAAAGATGTAAAAAGGGTTATGATATTAGGGGGAAGTAATATTGGGTATTATTTAGCCCAAAGACTAGCAATGGATAATATTTCAGTTACCTTAATAGAGAGGGATAAAAATAGATGTCAAGAATTATCGGAAGCCATAGGTGACATATTGATAATACATGGAGATGGTACGGATATTCACCTACTGGAAGAAGAAGGCATATCATCTATGGATGCCTTTGTTGGTGTTACAGGCTTTGATGAAGATAATCTCCTCATGGCCCTAATGGCTAAGCAATCTGGAGTGGCGAAAGCAATTGCCAAGATTAGTAGAGAAAATTATGTAAAAATAATAGATAGATTAGGAATAGATGCAGCATTAAATCCAGTTTATATCACAGCAAGTGAAATACTTAAGGTCATTAGAGGTGGTAAAATAATATCCGTATCCTTATTGTTAGGAGGGGATGGAGAAGTTACAGAACTCATAGTAGACAAGGATTTACCAATAGTTGGAAAAACATTAGAAGAATTAAAGTTGCCTAAGGGTATTATAATTGGTGTGATAGTACACAATGGTGAAGTCATAATACCCAATGGTAAAACAAGGATACATGCCAACGATAGGATAGTGGTATTCTGCTTATCAGAGAACCTGCCAACTTTAAAGATGTTTTTCAAATCCCAAAGGGGAGGTATTTTAAGTGAATTATGGAATCGTGTTAAGGGTACTAGGTAGTATATTGATGCTGGAAGCCCTCTTTATGGTACCCTCCTTAGTAATATCTATTTATACTGGACAAGGAGATAGATTGGCCTTTTTAATTACCATTATTATTACTGGTATTACAGGATTTATTTTAATTAGAAGAAAAGCTAGAAATAAGTATATTAGACCAAAGGATGGATTAGCCATAGTGTCTATTGGTTGGGTATTGGTATCTATTTTTGGAGCCTTACCTCTTTATCTATCAGGTAGCACTCCAACTTATATCGATGCCCTATTTGAAATAGTATCAGGCTTTACTACTACAGGTGCTACAATAATACAAAATGTAGAAATCTTGCCATTAGGAATTTTATTTTGGCGTTCCTTTACACACTGGATTGGAGGAATGGGAATATTAGTTTTTACACTTGTACTGCTACCTGCTTTAGGTATTGGAGGATTTCAACTATTTAAAGCTGAAAGTCCAGGCCCTATTGCAGGTAAGATTGCACCTAGGATTAAAGATACTGCAAAAATTTTGTATGGAATATATTTCACAATTACCATAATTCAGGTAATATTTTTGAAACTAGGGGGGATGTCTTTATTTGATTCCCTAGTATATACTTTTGGTTCCGTAGGTACTGGTGGTTTTGCAACAAAGAATGGGTCTGTAGGTGCATATAATAGCAATTATATTCATTTTATTATAGGTCTATTTACTATACTAGCAGGGGTGAATTTTTCTATATATTATTCCCTATTTAAGGGAAGATGGAAGGAAATATTACAGGACGAGGAACTAAGACTTTATTTTCTTATTATTATAACTGCAACAATAGCTATTGCAATCAATCTTTATAAGAGCTCTTATTCTAGTTTAGGATTAGCCTTAAAGGATTCCTTTTTCCAAGTAGGCTCAATTATTACAACAACTGGATATTCCACAGTAGATTTTGACCTTTGGCCAACATTTAGTAAGGCCATACTTTTTCTTCTTATGTTCATAGGAGGTTGTGCTGGCTCAACTGCTGGAGGCATGAAAGTTATTAGAATTTTAATTATATTTAAATTGATAAAAAGAGAAGTTCTTAAGATATTTCATCCCAGAGCAGTAAGTCCAGTTAAATTAAATACTAAAGTATTGCCTAGCGAGACCATAGCAGGAATATATAGTTTTGCAGGTTTATATATTGCCTTATTTGCATTATCTACCATATTAATATCTTTAGAAGGTGTTGATTTAATTAGTGCAATGAGCTCTATTGTAGCAACTTTAGGCAATATTGGTCTAGGCTTAGGTTTCGTTGGACCAACAAGGACTTTTTTTGGATATAGTCAGATAACAAAATTATTTTTATCCTTACTCATGCTTTTAGGAAGGCTTGAGCTATTTACAGTAATAGCCCTCCTGGCTCCAAAAAACTGGAAAAGGGAGATATAATAAATAAGAAAACTCCTTAGGCATTGCCTAGGAGTTTTCCTTATTTCAACATGGCATCTAAGAACCAGATATTCTTACTGTAATCTGCAACATAGCCTTCAAAGATTGCTACAGTTTCAAAGTCTCCTTCCTCGTCAGCTATGTTTCTAATTTCAGTTGCTAGGGCTTTCATTGATTCTAAATCCTTTTTAACGATTTCAAGGGATTCCTTAATTGAAAAGTCCTTTGCCTTTATTTCTTCAATATCGGACTTTTCTAGATACTCAGCTAGGGTAGATAGAGGATATTCATTCTTCATCTTCAACAACTCTGCTACCTCATCTAAGGCTTCAAATAGTTTGTCATAGATTTCTTCAGTAAACTCATGTACCTCCATAAATTGACTACCTACAACATTCCAATGTATATTGTGAAGTTTTATATTTAGGACTGCTAGATTTGATAAATATTTTTGTAAAAGTTCAATATGTTTCATATGCACCCTCCTTAAATTTTTAATTATTTTCTTGTCCATTTCTTTTATCTATATTATATGATAAAATAAAAGAAACAAAAAGGCACAAATTTGTTCGTAGAGGTGAGAAAATGAAGAATAAAATTTTCAATGGATTTGAAATAGTACATGATTTGATTAAATTGAGATGGGTACCTGAAATATTAAAGTCCATAAGTCAAGGAAACAGAAGGTACAGTGAAATATTAAATAGTATACCCTATATGAGCCATACCGAACTAAATAGAAAATTAGCTATCTTAGGGGAAAAGAAGGTAATAGAAAAAAGGGAAGAAGATGGGTCCTATTTATTACTTGAATTTGGAAAAGACTTAGTCCATATTTTTCATCATTTAGAAGACTTAGAAGAAAAGTATTTCCAAATTAGAGATTCTGTATAGGCAATGACCCCATTTTATTACTAAGGTCATATGAAAACATTATAAATCATATGACTTTTGTTTATAGGATTATACGTGGTCTATAAATATAATATTTATAAGGATATAAGAAGCTAATATGAAATTTGATTGGAGATGATGGAATGGGGCTATAGAGGTTTCTAACTTAACTAAGTACTATGGAAAGGTAAAGGCGGTAGATGACATTTCATTTACAGTGGAAAAGGGATATTAACTTCGAGAGAGTTTATCTATCCCTTACAGAAGGGAAGGTGGGTTAATTGGCTAAGTATTATTATCTATTTAAGGTTTCTGTAGAGAGGACTATAAAAGAGTTGATAAGATATAAGTTCAATTCCTTTTCTAATATACTGATCCTTTATGTAGTATTCATGGCCATGTTTTTAGGAATTAAAAGCTTTGGCATGAGTTTCGGAATTTCTCCCATAGATATGGGAGATAATCTGGAGGGGTTTATTGTAGGATATTTCCTGTGGACAATTATGATGATGGCCTATGCAGGTGTTGCTTACGGAATAATATATGATGCAAGTAGAGGAACCCTGGAGCAATTAAACATGTCAGACCTTAGGCTTTCTACTATAGTGACAGTAAGAAGTATTTCAGATTTAATTGTAGACCTATTAATTTCTATTATTCTCCTATATATCATTATGGCAACTACCAATTATAGGCTCCAGATAAAGCTGTTTTCAATTTTACCTCCCATATTTATAGGCATATTCAGCATCCTTGGCATTGGCTTAATCTTTGGAGGCTTGGCCCTTATATTTAAAAAGGTCCAATCCCTATTGAATATAGTTCAATATATTTTGGTAGCCTTTCTTATGATAAGTCCTACCAGTAAAATAATCAATGGTTTAATTCCCTTTAGGCCAACAATTGATTGTGTACTCTTAACTGTAATGAGGGGATATTCGCTTATGGATTTTTCAATATTTGATTATATGGTTATGGTGGCAAATTCCGTCTTATACTTTACTACAGGATTAATAGTCTTTAATAAATCGGTAAAAATAGCCAAGAAAAAAGGCTTACTAGGCCAATATTAGAAATTGCCAAGGATGGTTTCCTTGGCAATTATAATCTTTCAGCAATCCAATTGGCCAACATTAATTCCATTTCTGCTTCTCCCTTTACAGGATACTCCCTTGCAGAAGCCTTTAATTCCTCATAGTACTCCAATGCCTTTTCCTTATTATTATTGTAAAAGGCTTCATAGGCCATAAGGAGTCTTTTCTTCCCAATCATTAATCTAGCTGCCTTAATATACTTTTTAAGATTTTTATCGTATAAATCGTCAATTAGTTTTCTATCACAATCTCCAACAAGTTCTAAAAAAATCCTTTCACAATTGATTTCATATTTGTATGAAGCAGCGATTTTTTTAAAGTATGGCTTAAAAGAGTTAATGGCCTTTTTTGCATTTTCTAAATCTAAATTATCTAGATACCAATTATATTCAATTAACCTTAGGGCAGTATTAAGGGGCTTGGATAGGTCTGCATCTTCTTCCAACTTAAATGTTTCAATGGGCATATCCTTAAGCCTAAGCCCTTGACTTTGCAAAGCATGTACCTTAAGCTGTATAAAGAAGCTTTCCTTAGCACCTTTATCTTTGATTATAGATAAAATATTATGGGCGTCATTAGGTACTCCACCAATTATTATGGGAATTCCATTTGTTAGTGTCATGAAAAAACCAGCCATTGAGAATGCAACTAAGATGGACTTAAGGGGATAGTTTAGATTCACTCCAATCATTATGCCGATTATTGAAGCTGTTAGATTAAGTATTACCCCTCCATAATTATATAAGGCAAAGGGAGATTTTCCATTTTTCGTATCAGGGGGTATCATTAGGCATTGGCCTGCTATGCCTGGTAATTTGTATCTTTTAATGACAAGCTTTTCTTCTTCCTTAACTACGATATAGGAACCAATCCTAAAAGATAGGAAGGAATAACCTGTTAAAAGTCCAAAAATGAGATGGCCTGCCTCATGAATAATTAGATGTATAAAAAAACTAAGAATAAGTGTTGCAATAACCGCAAAGGATTCTAGAAATATCCCAAATGTATTATCACTTTTAGTATAGGAATCTACAAAGTTTTCAAAATAGGCAGAAACAATAAAGCCTACTACTCCACCAAATAACATATATATTGTAACTGTTAAAAGACTTTTTATTTTTTCCTTTTTCCCTTCTGGCTTATCCCAATTATTTTCTTGCATTACTCATCACTTCTTTCCAATAATTTCCTATTAGAATATGATTATTTCTATAATATATGATAAGGCATGGGTTTTCAATAGATTATAATAATAAAAAACAAAAATTAAACTGCCAGGTTTAGGAAAGCTATTGGACTTAAGGTTAAAATTTTTCAAGAAATAGGGTAAGATAGATAAAGGGAGGAAGATTAGGAGGTAATGATATGAAAAAGATTTTTAAGAACGATTGGCAAGAATTATTGGAAGATGAAATGAAAAAGGATTATTATCAAAGGATGAGGAGATTTCTAATAGAAGAATATAGAACAAGAACCATATATCCAAACATGTATGATATATTCAATGCCTTACATTTAACCCCTTATAAGGATGTGAAGGTGGTAATCCTTGGCCAAGATCCCTATCATGGCCCTAACCAAGCCCATGGGCTTAGCTTTTCAGTAAAGCCTGGAGTGAAGATTCCCCCATCTTTAATGAATATATATAAGGAGTTAAGGGATGATTTAGGCTGCTACATACCTAATCATGGGAATTTAACTAAATGGGCAAAGGAAGGGGTATTATTACTCAATACCTCCTTAACGGTAAGGGCTGGGGAGCCCAATTCCCATAGTAATATTGGATGGCAAATCTTTACAGACCACATAATAAAACTATTAAACCATAGAAAGGACCCAATAGTATTTATACTTTGGGGAAATAATGCCATAAAAAAGAAGGCCTTAATCAGCAATCCCTGGCATTATATAATAACATCCCCCCACCCAAGTCCTTATTCTGCCAACAGGGGATTTTTTGGCTCAAAACCCTTTTCAAAAACTAATAAGTTTTTAGAATCAATAGGAAAAAAACCAATAGATTGGCAAATTGAGAACATTTAACAGGTGGTGTAGTTCCTGTTATCCTTGGTATAAATTGGCAAACAGGAATAATTCCAATAGCCTGTTAAATACAAGCAATATAGGTATACCTAAGGTAAATTTCTTCTTAGACAATTTATGTTTAAAAACTACCATACCCGTTAAGGCCCCTGTAGCCCCTCCAAGGAAGGATATTAGGAGCAGGGTGTTTTCAGATATACGCCATTGGTGCCTTTCAGCCTTTATTTTATCTAAGGCAAAGAAGAAGAATGACAAAATATTAACTATACTAAAATATAAAAGTAAAACAGCTTGTCTTTCATTATGTATTAGATAATTCCACATGTTTGCTCTCCCAATATTAATGATTATAATAATATACCCAACTACTTGTCTAAATAATCACTATGATTGACATTATTATTCATATATTATAAAATATGAGCATATTTAGTAAATATTATAAATATAATTTATTAAATAAAGACATAGGGAATACAATATGTTATAATTTTGACAAACAGTGAATAGACAGCATTCTAAGGATGCTGTCTATTTTCGGATAATAGGAGAAGGAGGGTAAATATGGAATTTAAATTTGATATGGAAAAAAATAAGGAAAAGATTCAGGAATATATGAATTTCATCGATGAGAATCGGGACAAGCCCGGGATTTTGATGCCAGCCCTTCAAGAGGCACAGGAAAAATTTGGATACTTGCCTGCTGAGATTTTAGAATTAATTTCAAAGGAACTAAATATTCCACTGGCAGAAATATACGGTGTGGCAACTTTTTATTCTCAATTTACTTTTATACCTAAGGGAGAAAATAATATTTCCGTATGTCTTGGAACAGCTTGTTATGTAAAAGGAGCAGAGAAGATACTAGAGGAGTTGGAAAACGTCTTAGGCATAAAAAGCGGTGGCACCACTCCAGATTTGAAATTTTCCATAACTCCCACTAGGTGTGTAGGTGCCTGTGGCTTAGCACCAGTAATAAATATAAATGATGAAACCTATGGCAAATTAAAGGTTGAAGATATTAAAGGAATAATTGAAAAATATAGATAGTTAGAGGTGTAGAAAAATGATGACCTTAGAAAAGTTAAGAGAAATTAAGGAAAAGACTAGACCTTTATTGGAGGAGAGATTAAAAAAGGAAGATAAGACAGAAATAAGAGAAGATGGCAGCATAGTACTTAAAGGAGACTACTATAAAAAGCAACTGAGGGTTGCCCTAAGAAACTGTGAAATCATAAAACCTGATAGTATTGATGAATATATTGCCCTCGATGGCTACTCTGCCTTAGGAAAGGTACTCTTTGAAATGACTCCAGAAGAAGTCATCAATACTATGATAGAGTCAAATTTAAGGGGTAGGGGCGGAGCTGGTTTCCCAACGGGAAGAAAATGGAGAGAAGCCTTCAAATACGATTCAGATAAGAAATACATAATTTGTAATGCAGATGAGGGAGACCCAGGAGCCTTTATGGATAGGTCAATATTAGAAGGAGATCCCCATTCAGTACTTGAAGGTATGGCCATTGCTGGATATGCAGTGGGGGCAGACCAAGGATTTATATACGTCAGGGCAGAATACCCCTTAGCTGTAAAAACCCTGAAAGCAGCCATAGAACAGGCTAAGGAATATGGCCTCTTAGGCAAAAATATTTTTGGCACTGATTTTTCTTTTGATATCGAACTTAGGCTTGGAGCTGGAGCCTTTGTTTGCGGTGAAGGAACTGCCCTTATGGAGTCTATCGAAGGAAGAAGGGGCATGCCTAGGGTAAAAATCCATAGGACAGCCCACAAGGGCCTATGGGGAAAACCAACTATTATTAATAACGTTGAAACCCTAGCCAATGTACCTATAATATACCAAAAAGGTGCAGACTGGTTTAGGAGCATAGGAACTGAAAAATCACCAGGTACTAAGGTCTTTGCCCTAGTTGGCAAGGTAAAGGAAGCTGGACTTGTGGAAGTACCAATGGGTATGACCCTAAGGGAAATAGTTTTTGACATAGGCGGTGGAGTTGCTGATGGTAAGGCCATTAAGGCAATACAAACTGGTGGTCCATCTGGCGGATGTATACCAGCAGAACTTTTAGATACACCTGTAGACTTTGAATCCTTGGATAAAATTGGCTCAATCATGGGTTCAGGTGGAATGGTTGTAATGGATGAAACGGATTGTATGGTAGATATTGCAAGATTCTTCTTAGACTTCACTGTAGATGAATCCTGCGGTAAATGCGTTCCTTGTAGGGAAGGTACAAAGAGGATGTTAGAGATACTGGAGAAAATCACCGGTGGAAATGGGGAAGAAGGGGATATAGAAAGATTGGAATCCTTAGCTGAAACCATTAGTTCAGCATCCCTTTGCGGCTTAGGACAAACTGCATCAAATCCGGTTACTAGTACCTTAAAATATTTTAGGGATGAATATATAGCCCATATAAAGGAAAAAAGATGTCCTGCTGGCTCATGTCAAGCTTTACTAGAATACTTTATCACTGAAGATTGTATTGGATGTACAAAATGTGCAAGAAATTGCCCTGTTACATGCATTAGCGGCAAGGTAAAGGAAAGACATGTGATAGATACTAGTAGATGTATTAAATGTGGTACTTGTAAAGAAGTATGTCCTGTTGGCGCAGTTATCACTAGATAGGAGGAAAATATATGAAATATGTTAGCCTTACCATAGATGGAAAAAAAGTTACTGTACCTGAGGATTACAATATAATCCAAGCTGCAAAGGAGATAGGTATTGATATACCAGCCCTATGCTATGACCCTAACTTAGAAGTGGTAGGAGCCTGTAGGCTGTGTATAGTTGAAATAGAAGGAAGCAGAAAACTTGAAACTTCCTGCTCTACTAAGGTTAGAGAGGGCATGGTTGTAAGGACTGAAACGGAAAGAGTAGTGAAGGCTAGAAAGGATATTCTACAGCTTTTATTAGATAGCCATCCAAATGATTGCTTAACCTGTCAAAAAGCAGGAGAATGCTTGTTACAAGAATATGCATATAGATATGATGTGAAATTTAGAGAGCATAATGGGGCTAAAAGGCCAAAACTAGTTGATACTTCTAGCCCATATATCTTAAAAGATGATAGTAAATGTATTTTGTGTGGAAAGTGCGTAAGAAGTTGCAATCAAATAGAAGAAAGACAGGTTCTAGCATTTGGAGATAGGGGATATAACACCAGAATAGTATTAGACTTGGATAAGAACTTTGAAAGTTCCAAATGTGTATCCTGCAATAGATGTGTAACTGTATGCCCAGTAGGAGCTTTAGTAGATAAAAGACTTATGGGTAAAACTAGAGCCTGGGATGCAGATGTTAAAACTGTCAATTGCAAAGTTTGCTCATATGGCTGTGAGTTTGAACTATTATCTAAAAAAGGCAAGAATATTGCAGTTAGGGCAAAGGCAGCTTCAAATGGCAGGCCTTTATGCCTAAAAGGTAGGCTTACTACAGAATTAATGCATTTAGATAATCCAGATAAGCCATATAGGAAGATTGGCAATAAGTTTGTTGAAAGTAGCTGGAGCAAGGCCATAGCCATTGCAGATATTATAGAAAAAATAGAAAAACTAGAAGGCAGAGAATAAAATATTAGGCAGGAGTTGAGTACTGTGGTTCAATTAACCATAAACGGTATTAAATATGAGGTGGAAAAGAATAAGACAATTCTAGAGGCATGTAGGGATTTAGGTATAGATATACCCACCCTCTGCCATGACGATAGGTTAGAAGCCTTCGGGGCTTGTAGAATGTGTTTGGTAGAAGTAGAATCCAGCAAAAATTTGGTTGTCTCTTGTAGTACTAAAGTAAGAGATGGAATGGTAATATATACCGACAGCCCCAAGGTTATAAATGCAAGAAGGGATGTTTTAGACCTATTATTATCAAATCATCCTATGGAATGCCTAACTTGTGAAAAATCAGGAAATTGTAAACTTCAAAACTATGCCTATGAATATGGACTAGTAGATGGAAGCTACAAAGGGGAGAAGAGAAATAGAAGCATAGACGATTCAAATCCCTTCTACTACTATGACCCCAATAAATGTATTATATGTGGCTTATGTGTAAGGGTATGTAATGAATTACAGGGTACAAATGCCATAGGATTTGCAGATAGGGGCTTTGATTCCATAGTGGCAACACCATTTTATCAAGGATTAGAAAAATCAAAATGCGTATCCTGTGGAAACTGTGTATCTGTATGTCCAGTAGGTGCCTTAACACCTAAATCAAGGACAAAATTTAGATACTGGGAGACAAAAAAGGTAAGGACAACCTGTTCCTATTGTGGAGTTGGCTGTCAAATGGACTTGCTCGTTAAGGATAATGAAGTAGTTGGAGTGGAACCAGCCTTTGATGGATTTAATAAGGGACTTTTATGTGTAAAAGGCAAGTTTGGATATAAATTTATTAACCATCCAGACAGGTTGAAGAAACCTTTAATCAAGAAAAATGGTGAATTTGTAGAGGCAAGTTGGGATGAAGCTTATAGATTAATTGTGTCTAAAATAAAGGAGACTAAGGAAAAATATGGTCCAGAAGCTTTTGGTGGCCTAACATCTGCCCGTTGTACCAATGAAGAAAACTACTTATTCCAAAAACTATTTAGGGCAGTTATAGGTACCAATAATATAGACCATTGTGCCCGCCTCTGACATGCTTCAACTGTTGCAGGTCTTGCAACAACATTAGGCAGTGCTGCTATGACTAATAGCATAGAAGAAATACTAAATACCGATGCAATGTTTGTAATTGGTTCCAATACTACAGAAAACCATCCAATAATTGGTGCCACTATGAAGCGAGCTAAGAAAAGAGGAGCTAAATTAATCGTAGCAGATCCTAGAAGAATTGAATTGGCAGAATATGCTGATGTGTTCTTACAGATAAAACCAGGAACTAATATAGCCTTACTTAACGGCATGATGCATGTAATCATTGAAAAGGGTTTACAGGATAAGGAATATATAGAGAAAAACACTGAAAACTACGAAGAACTGGTGAAAGTAGTTAAAGAATATACTCCTGAAAGGGTTGCTAAAATCTGTGGTGTTAAGGCAGAGGATATCATAAAGGCAGCTACCATATATGGAGAAGCAGAAAAAGCTGGTATATACTACACCATGGGTGTAACTCAACATACTACCGGTACCAGTGGAGTAATGTCCATATCTAACCTTGCCTTATTATGTGGAAATATTGGCAAAGAATCAGCAGGAGTAAACCCACTTAGGGGTCAAAACAATGTGCAAGGTGCCTGTGATATGGGAGGTTTACCTTCAGATTATCCAGGTTATCAAAAGGTATTTAATGAAGAAGCAGCTCAGAAATTTGAAGAGGCATGGAAGGTTAAACTTTCTAGAAAACCAGGGCTTACTGTTTCTGAAATGTTACATGAAGCAGAAGAAGGAAATATTAAGTTTATGTATATCATGGGTGAAAACCCAATGGTATCTGATCCAGATATAAACCACGTGAAAAAAGCTTTAAGCAATTTAGATTTCCTTGTGGTTCAAGATATATTCTTCACTGAAACTTGTGAATTAGCAGATGTGGTACTTCCAGCTGCTTCCTTTGCTGAAAAGGATGGAACCTTTACTAATACAGAAAGAAGGATTCAAAGGGTAAGAAAGGCCATTGAACCAGTAGGAGAGTCAAAGGCAGATTGGAAAATCCTAGCTGATTTAATGAACTTATTGGGATATAAGGCTAGATATCTAAATCCATCAGACATAATGGATGAAATAGCTAGACTTACTCCTTCCTATGGAGGAATAGATTATAAGAGATTGGAAAACAGGATGGGCATACAGTGGCCTTGTCCAAATAAGGAGCATCCTGGTACAAAATACCTTCATCAAAATAGCATAGCCAGAGGCAAAGGCTTATTTATGCCTGCTGAGCACATGGACAGTGCTGAATTACCAGATAAGGACTATCCATTTGCATTGACTACTGGAAGAATACTATATCATTATCATACAAGGACTATGACTGGTAGGGTAGAAGGTCTAAATAAAAAGGCAGCTAATAACTATGTTGAAATCAATGAAGTTACTGCAGAAAAACTAGGCATAAAGGACGGAGACATGGTTAGGTTGATTTCCAGAAGAGGGGAAGTAGAAGTAGCAGCAAGGATTACAGATATTATCGGAGAAGGAGTATTGTTTATGCCTTTCCACTTTGCTGAAGGAGCTGCAAACTATTTAACTAATACTGCCCTTGACCCAATAGCCAAGATACCAGAGCTAAAGGTTGCAGCAGTTAAATTGGAGAAAATCAGTTAAGATGGGGGAAAGCTCATGTTTAAAGTAGGGATTATTACTTCATCAGACAAGGGTTATAGAGGTGAAAGGGAAGACAAGTCTGGTCCACTAATTGCTGAATTAGTTGAAGCCAAAGGCTATGCAGTAGAAAGAAGGGTCATAGTTCCTGATGAAGAAGATATGATTTTTAAGGAAATTATATACATGGCTGATGAACTAAAAGTAGATTTGATACTAACAACTGGAGGAACTGGCTTTAGTTCCAGAGATGTGACTCCAGAAGCAACTATTAAGGCCTGTGATAGAATGGCAAATGGTATAGCTGAGGCTATAAGGTATTATAGCCTCAGTATAACACCTAGGGGCATGTTGTCTAGGGCTGTATCAGGAATTAGAAATAAAACCTTAATTATAAACCTGCCTGGCAGTCCAAAGGCAGTAAAAGAGGCCTTAGACTATATATTGGATAGTGTGCAACATGGATTAGAAATCTTAACAGACAAGGCCCATGACTGTGCAAGAAAGTAATGAATGTGGTGATTATATGAAAAAATTTGGGTCAGCCATAATACTAGCTGGTGGCAAAAGCTCTAGAATGGGTTTTGACAAGCAATTTTTAAAAATCAATGAAAGAAGATTAATGGACTCCCTTATCCATAAGCTTAGGGAAGAGTTTGATGAGATAATCATTGTAACCAATAAAGCTCAAGCTTATATTGGATTAGGCCACAAAATAACTTCAGACATTTTTGAAAATGTTGGCCCCTTAGGAGGCATCCATGCAGGCCTAATCCTTTCATCCTCCCAGTACGCTTATGTGGTAGTATGTGACATGCCCAATATTAACCTAGACTATATTAGGTTTATGAAGACAAGCATTGAAAACAAGAATTTTGATGGGTGTGTAACTCGCTTTGGTAATTGGATAGAACCCTTTAGCAGTTTCTATTCAAAAAATATAGTTAAAGCTATAGAAGATCATTTAAACTTTGAAAGTAAGTCTATAAATTCATTGTTAAAAAAGCTTAATATCTGTTATATAGAAGAAAGTAAGGCTAGAGAATATAGTCCCAATTGGGATATGTTCTTAAACCTAAATACAAGAGAAGACTTAGACAATTATTTAAGGAATCTAGGGACAAGGTGATATACTTGAAAAGTACAAAAGAGATGGAGATATTAAGGGTAAGGGGAGAAAACATTAATGAGGAAGAGGATATTCTGGTAATAGAATATCCCTTTACAATCTTTATAAATGATCATGAAATCATAACCTTACTATGTAGTCCAAAATCCCTAAAAGAGCTTACAGTTGGTTTTTTATATTCTGAGGGTTTTATAGACAACTTGGACAAGATAGAAAATCTATATATAGATGAAGAAAAGGGCTTAGCCCATGTATACCTAAAGGAAAAAAATGAATTTGTGGAAAAATTTCAAGGAAAAAGAACCATAACTTCAGGTTGTGGAAAGGGGACCCTCTTTTATAATGTAATAGATTCTTTTAAATCTAAGAAAATTGAGAAGCCTTTAGACATAAAAATTGAGGAAATAAGAGATTTAATGAGAAAATTTAACAAAAACTCAGAATTGTTTCTAAATACTGGTGGAGTCCACAGTTGTGCCCTGTGTAGTAGGTCTGATATACTAATATTTGAGGAAGATATTGGAAGACACAATGCCCTAGACAAAATTCTAGGACGGGCCTTTATAGAAGGGATAGACTTATCAGACAAGCTAGTTTTAACATCTGGGAGAATTTCCTCTGAGATTTTAATAAAAATAGCTAAAAGAGCTATTCCACTGATAGTGTCTAGGTCTGCTCCCACCAGTCTTGCTGTAGAGTTGGCAAGGGAATTAAACATTGCTGTAGTAGGATTTACAAGAGGAGAAAAAATGAATATCTATTCAAGTTTTCCGAGCTTACACTTCTAAAGCCATAGGCTATGGGGCCATGAAGTTTAAGCCAATGGGTAGAGGAAGAAATTCCTTTGCCTACCGTGTTTGGAAAGGAAGATTTTTACACAGCCTTCCTTTGGGCTGTTTTTTAATAAAATTAAAAGGAGAGTGGTAATGATGAAAAAAATTAGTATTTTATTACTTATTTTCTTGTTAATCTTTACTACAGCATGTACAAAGAATGTTGAAACACCAACTAATACAGGTCAGGTAGAAGAAACTCAAGATGAAACAAGTCAAGAACAAGTAGAAGCAAAAGGGTCCATTATCTTGTCAACAACAACATCTACTCAGGACTCAGGTCTATTAGACTTTTTACTTCCAATTTTCACAGAAGAAACTGGCATAGAAGTAAAGACTATTGCAGTAGGAACTGGTAAGGCCTTACAAATGGGTAGAGATGGGGAAGCAGATGTATTACTAGTTCACTCAAAGGCAGATGAAATAAAATTTGTAGAAGAAGGATATGGTACTGAAAGACGAGATGTAATGTATAATGATTACATCTTAGTAGGTCCAAAGGACGATCCATTGAACTTAAAAACAGATTATCCAAACAACATATTAGAAGGATTAAAGAGAATTGCAGAAAAGGAAGCTGTCTTTGTATCTAGAGGAGACGACTCAGGCACCCATAAAAAGGAATTGAGTATTTGGAAAACAGCTAATATAGAGCCTTCAGGGGCCTGGTACTTAGAAGCAGGAGCTGGAATGGGAGATGTACTTAAGATAACCAGCGAAAAGCAAGGTTATACAATTTCAGATAGGGGAACCTACTTAAGTATGAGAGATGTTCTAGATTTAGAGATTATCATTGAAGGTGACGAAAACCTATTTAACCAATATGGTGTAATTCCAGTTAATCCAGAGAAAAATCCTCATGTTAATATAGACGCAGCTATAGAGTTTATGAACTGGATAACTTCAGATAGAGTGCAAGACTTAATAAAGGAATTTGGTGTTGAAGAATATGGACAACCCCTATTCATACCAAATGCTAAATAATATTATATAAAAAGGTCAGTAGTGAATAGCTTAATTAGGCTATTCACTACTTAATATTATTCACTATTTTTGAGGAGTGAACTTATGAATTATATATTAGAAGGTTTCAAAGAGGCCATAAGACTGTTAATATCCTTAGACAAAGAAGTATTAAGCATAGTTTCTTTGTCTATTATAGTATCCACGTCAGCCACCATATTTGCATCCATAATATCCATCCCTTTAGCAGTATACTTTGGAATTAAAAAGTTCAAAGCCAAAAGACTTTTTAGCAGGATTACATATACCTTTATGAGTATACCATCAGTTATAGTGGGATTAGTAGTTGCCATAATTTTATCTAGAAAGGGGCCTTTTGGACATTTAAATCTTCTTTATACTAAAAATGCAATGATAATTGCCCAAACCCTGTTGGTAATCCCTTTAGTTTTTGGCCTTACCTATGGTCTTACAAAAAGCAGGGGAGATGTAATTGAAAGAATAGCCTTCACCCTAGGGGCCAATAAGTGGGACACCATAGTTTTAATCATAAGGGAATTAAAAGTAGATATATTAGTGAATATTGCAACTGCTTTTTCTAGAGCCATATCAGAAGTTGGGGCAGTAATGATTGTGGGAGGAAACATTAAAGGCTATACAAGGGTCATGACTACTACCATATCCATGATGAATTCTATGGGGGATTATCCCATGGCCATAGCCTTAGGTATCATTTTGCTTTTAATATCCTTCATCATACATAGTCTAATATATAGCTACAATAGGGAGGATTAGAAATGAGGATACATATAACTAAATTAAAGAAATATTATGGGGAAAGGCAAGTACTGGATATAGATGACTTAATATTTGAGGAGCATAAGATTACAGCAATTACTGGGCCCAATGGCTGTGGAAAAACTACCCTTTTAAACATAATAGCAGGCTTAGATAAGGACTATAAGGGAGAAATAAGATACAATGGATTTTATCTTAATAAAGATATTACTGATAAAATGACTTTGGTTTTTCAAAAGCCCTATTTATTTAAAAGGTCTGTCTATGAAAATATTGAGTATCCTTTAAAAATCAGGGGGCTAAGCAAGGATATTAGAAATAAGAAAATATTAGATATAGTTAAAAAGTTGGAAATAGAGGATTTGTTAGAAAAGAGAGCCCATCTCCTATCAGGAGGAGAATCCCAAAAAGTTGCCTTGGCTAGAGCTTTGGTGTTTGAACCAGATCTTCTCCTTTTAGATGAGCCAACGTCCAATATAGACCCAGATGCTGTTGCAATATTAGAAAGGGAAATAATCAGGTTCAATGAGGAATCAAAGGGAACTGTAATCATCGTAACCCATAATTTAGAGCAAAGTAAAAGGTTAGGCCACAGGATAGTAGAAATGTAGTTTTGCTTAGATTCAATTTCCACCTATCAATTGTCTAATAATTCTGATATAATTATAGTAAAAGTTGTGTTGGGGTGGTAAATTGAATGGAAAGGTATGCAAGGAATTTTAATTCCATTTCAAGAGAAGAACAGGAAAAAATCATGAATCTAAAGGTTGCCATAGTAGGTTTAGGAGGTTTGGGAGGGTATGTTTTAGAAAACCTAGTAAGATTAGGTGTAAAATCCTTTAACTTAATTGACAGGGATGTATTTGAAGAATCAAACTTAAATAGGCAAATATTATCTACTGAAAAAACCCTAGGTTTAAAAAAAGCTGAAGAAGCCTATAGGAGGGCAAAGGAAATAGATAGTAGTGTACAAGCTAAGGTCTTTAGTGCCGAATTAGATGATAATAGAGAAGACATGTTAGAAGGAGTAGACATAGTTGTAGACTGCTTAGATTCTATAGCTGGAAGATTAAAACTAGAAACTCTATGCCACAAGCTTAACCTAACCTTAGTCCATGGAGCAATAAGGGGATATTATGGACAAGTGACTGTTTCCAGTCCCCAAAATAGATGTTTAAGGATGATATATAAGGACCTAAGGAAGGATAATGAGTCTCTAGGCAACCTACCTATGACTTGTATGGTAACTGCATCTTTTCAGGTAAATTTACTGCTTAAAGCAATACTTTATAATGAAATAGTTAGGGATTTAATTTTAATAGATGTGAAGAATATGGAAATTGAAAGGTTAAAGATTCAATAATAAGATGGGGGTATAAAATGGATTTAACACATTTCAATGAAGAGGGCAGGGCCCATATGGTGGAAGTTAGCCAAAAAGAAGATACTAAAAGAACTGCCATAGCCAGAGGCAGAATTAAGATGAAAAGTGAAACAATAAATAGAATTAAAGCTGGACTTATTGAAAAGGGAGATGTATTATCGGTGGCTCAAGTAGGAGCTATAATGGCTGCCAAAAAGACCAGCGATTTAATTCCCATGTGCCACAACATATTCATAACTGGAGCAGATATTAGATTTAATATTTTGGAGGATTCAGTAGAAGTAGAAGCTGAAGTTAAAACAGTAGGTAAAACTGGTGTGGAAATGGAAGCCTTGACTGCTGTATCTTTGGCATGTTTGACCATATATGATATGTGCAAGGCAATAGACAAGGATATGGTAATTGATAATATAAGATTAATTAAAAAAACAGGTGGAAAGTCAGGTGAATATATGAGAAAGGAAGGAAAAGTAATATCCATAAATAGATCCGATAAAAAGGGAGTTATCAAGGAGCCCATAGGTTCAGGCCTATTTATAGAGGATTATGGTTTGGAAAATGATGCCCATTCAGGTAATTGGCATAGACAGGTTAGCCTATTAGCTTTGGAAAGCTTTGAGAAAATGAAAAACCAAGGAGTTGAAGGCTTGACACCTGGGGTATTTGCAGAAAATATTACTACTGAAGGTATTGTTCTACATGAATTACCAGTGGGAACTAGACTCAAGATAGGAGAAACAATTCAAGAAGTAACTCAAATTGGTAAGGCCTGTCATACAGGTTGTGCCATATCTCAAAAAGTAGGAAAATGTGTAATGCCATTAGAAGGTATTTTTACAAGGGTAATTAAAGGTGGAATTATCAAAGAGGGAGATAGTATAGAGGTGATTTAATGTTCAATGGGGATTACATAAACATGCTAATAGAAAATATTCCCCTAGGCATAGCCATATCCGACGGAGATGGCTTTATTAAAAATGTTAATTTAAGGTTATTGGAGATGTTTGGATATAAGGATGAAGAAGTTAAGGATAAGCATATTTCAACCCTATATGAAGGATTTAACATGGTTAAAGAGGCACTAATGGCTAATAGGAATATCCTTCGAGAAGAAGTATACATACATGCTAGAAAAAACAAATTGAGATATTGTTTATCAGCTTTCTCTATTCCCTTAGCAGAGGAAGAATCCTTTGATATAATCCATATCTTTGAAGATATTAAAAAGGAAAGAAAGTTAGCCAATGATATAATGAGTAATAGAGCAGTATATAGCTTTGATAAAATAGTCTCTAGGAACAAAGAAATGCTTAAAATAATTGAATTTGCTAAAAAGGTGGCTGACTCAAAGTCTACTATCCTAATAATGGGGGAATCAGGAACAGGTAAGGAAGTCTTTGCCCAATCTATTCATAATTATAGCAATAGAAAAGATAAGCCCTTCATTGCAATTAACTCTGCTGCCATTCCTAAGAGCTTAATAGAGTCTGAGCTTTTTGGCTATGAAGAAGGAGCTTTTACTGGGGCTAAAAAGTCAGGACAAATAGGAAAGTTTGAACTGGCCAATGGTGGAACCATTTTTTTAGACGAGATTGGAGAAATGCCCTTAGAATTACAAACTAGGCTCCTTAGGGTAATTGAAGAAGGAATAGTCACTAGAATTGGAGGTACAGATAATATACTAGTTGATGTTAGAATTATTGCAGCAAGTAACAAAAACCTACGAGAAGAAGTAGCTAAGGGAAGGTTTAGGGAAGATTTGTTTTATAGATTAAATGTTTTACCTATGACCATTATACCTTTAAGGAAAAGGCCAGAAGATATTCCTTTATTAGTAGATTACTTTTCAAAAAAGATATCCAAGCGTTTAAATAAGAGGGAAGTTAAGTTTAGCAAGGAAGAAATGGATATACTTATGAATTATTCTTGGCCAGGTAATGTAAGGGAATTGGAAAACTTTATAGAGTTAACCATAAACCTAGAATACGTACCTATTGACTTCTTTAATCATGAAATAGATGAGAATAATGAAAAGATACCAGCAGAATCTTGGCTTAATGAGGATTTATCTATGGAAAGCATGGAAAAGTATCACATAACTAATGTGTTAAAGATATATAAAGGCAACATTACTAAAGCTGCTGAAGCCTTAGGAATAGGAAGAAATACTCTCTACAGAAAAATACAGAAATACAAGATCAACAGTATCGAAATGGAACAAAGTTTAATTATGGAACAGTAGAACTGTATCAATTTAATACAGTATCATGTAATTAAAACCTTGGAATGCTTACAAATCCAAGGTTTTTTATTTTGGCATTAACCTTGCATTATAATGGTACAAGACTAAATATAAAGGGGGATGTTTATGTACGGCTACATGGGCAAAATCTTAAGGGTAAACTTAACAAATAGGACTATTACTAAGGAAGATTTAGATTTTGAGCTAGCGAAAAAATACTTAGGGGCAAGGGGTTTGGGCGTAAAAATCATGATGGATGAAGTACCAGCTAATGTGGATCCCTTTAGTCCAGAAAACAAGCTAATTATAGCTACTGGAGGTTTAACAGGAGCACCTGTACCTACATCAGGAAGGTATATGGCCATAACTAAGTCACCATTGACAGGTACTATAGCTATAGCAAACTCTGGTGGCCATTGGGGACCACAATTTAAAGCTACAGGCCATGATTTAATCATATTTGAAGGTAAGGCTGATAAGCCAGTGTACTTATATATAAATGACGATGAGGTAGAAATTAGAGACGCAGAGCATATATGGGGTAAAACTGTATCTGAGACAACTAAGATATTACAAGAGGAGTTTGAAGGCTGCAAAGTCCTAAGCATAGGTCCAGCAGGAGAAAGATTATCCTTAATAGCTGCAATTATGAATGATGTAGATAGGGCTGCTGGCCGTGGTGGAGTAGGAGCAGTAATGGGATCTAAAAACCTAAAGGCCATTGCAGTTAAGGGAACTAAAAAAGTTTCATTATTCGATGAAGAGAGAACTAAGGAAGTATCCCAAGCAAAGGTTAAGATTTTAAGAGAAGACCCAGTGGCCAGTGGTGGCTTGCCATCCTATGGTAGTGCAGTATTAGTAAATATAATAAATGAAACTGGAATCTTCCCTGTTAAGAACTTCCAAGAATCCTATACAGATGAAGCTGATAAGATTTCAGGGGAAACTTTAGCAGCTACACGTTTAGTTAAGAATTCAGCTTGCTATAGGTGTCCTATAGCCTGTGGTAGGGTTGTAAAATTACCTGATGGTTCTGTAGTTGGAGGACCTGAATACGAAACAATTTGGGCCTTTGGTGCAGACTGTGCAGTATTTGATTTAGATGCTATAAATGAAGCTAATAATCTATGTAACGAGTATGGTCTAGATACCATATCTACTGGAACTACCATAGCTACAGCCATGGAGCTATATGAAAAGGGATATATTAAAGACGAAGATATTGAAGCAGATGGCATAAGTTTAAAATGGGGAGATCCAAAAGCAATAGTTGGTTGGACTAGGAAGATGGGATTAAGAGAAGGATTTGGAAATAAGCTTGCAGATGGTGCTTATAGATTGGCTGAATCCTATGGGGCACCAGAACTTTCCATGACTGTAAAGAAACAAGAATTACCTGCTTATGACCCAAGGGGAGTTCAAGGTCATGGTTTAACCTATGCAGTCAACAATAGAGGTGGATGTCATATTAAGGGATACATGATCAGCCCTGAAATCTTAGGCTATCCAGAAAAACTAGATAGGTCATCTGTAGAAGGTAAGGCTGCTTATACAAAGATATTCTTAGACCTAACTGCTGTTATAGACTCCATAGGTCTATGCGTATTCTCAACCTTTGGATTAGGCTTATCAGATTATGTAGATATGTACAATGCAGTAGTAGGAGATATCTATACAGATGAAACATTACTTGAAGCAGGGGAAAGAATATGGAATCTAGAAAAACTATTTAATATAAGAGAAGGTATTGATAGTAAAGAAGATAAACTTCCAAAGAGATTGTTGGAAGTTCCAATACAAAATGGACCATCTAAAGGTGAAATTCATAGACTAGATATACTTCTACCAGAATACTATGCAGTTAGAGGTTGGGATGAAGATGGAATACCTACAGAGGAAACCTTAAAGAAATTGGGATTGGAAGAATATTTGGGGTATATAAATAAAGAGATGGCATAGATATATATAGGCTCCTTAGGGAGCCTATAAATTTACACTGGAGGTGATAGCTTGATTTCAGTGGAGGTAAGGCTCTTTGCCACCTTTAGGGAAGGAAGACAAAATAAGTATTTTTTAGAACTAGATGATGGAACTACAGTTTTAGATGTGTTAAATTTGTTGAATATAAATCCAGAAGAAGCAAGTATTATTTTGATAAATGGAAAGAATGTAGATGTCACCAAAGTACTATCAAATGGAGATGTATTATCCCTGTTTCCACCAGTAGGAGGAGGTTAAAAAGAGACTCACAATTTTCACCTAGAAGTGAAAATTGTGAGTTGCTTTTATAGAAGATTTTCCAATTTTAAGACAATTCCTATTTTAGAAAGATGAATTATTAGATATAATAGAATAACAGGTAGTATTTTTTAGGTTACAGATAAAAGTAAATCTTTGGAGGTAAAGTTAATGAAAAAAATTATTCTTTTGCTTTTAATAGTAAGCTTAATTGTTACAGTATCCTGTAAGTCAGAAGATAGAAATACACAAATTCCAGAAGAATATATCACTGAAGAATATAAGCTAGAATTTGAAGAAGGTGAACTTTCTGGAACATTAACTTTACCTAAGGGAGAAGGCCCTTTTACCCTTGTAATCATAATACAAGGTTCTGGTCCTACTGATAGGGATGGCAATAATAAAATTGCAGGTAAAAACAACAGTTTGAAAATGATAAGTGAAGCCTTAGCTAAGGAAAATATAGCTAGCTTAAGGTTTGATAAAAGGGGCATAGGGGCCAGTGCTAGTTTAGTTTTAAAAGAAGAAGACTTAGTTTTTGAAGACTACATAAATGATGTGGTATTATGGGTTGAAAAGGTTAAAAGTGACAATAGATTTGATAAAGTAGTAGTTCTTGGCCATAGTGAAGGAGCCTTAATAGGTGCTGCTGCCTGTTTACAGGCAGAAGTAGATGCTTATATATCAGTTGCAGGGGCAGGAGAGAATGCTTATGATTTACTTTCCAGACAGCTAAAGGCTCAATCAGAAGAACTATATGAAATCTGCCTGCCTATTATGGAGGAATTGAAGAAGGGAAATCTAGTCCCTGATGTTATGGAAGGCTTATATTCACTGTTTAGGCCATCTGTACAACCATATTTAATTTCATGGTTTAAATATGATCCTAGGGAAATTATATCTAAAATTGAACTACCAATACTCATAATACAAGGGGACAATGATTTGCAAATAAGCATAGAGGACGCAGAAGCTTTACATGAAGCCAATCCAAATAGTGAATTGGTCATCATAAAAGGAATGAATCATATATTAAAGGATGCCCCTTTAGACCAACAGGCAAATATTGCAACTTATAGTGATCCAAATTTAGAATTAAATGCTGAATTTAAGGAGAAACTAATAAACTTCATTAAGGGCATATAGCTAATATAGATAAAGAAAGGCGGTAGTAAGATGGATTTCTTCAAGGTGGTATCAGTAGGGGAAGGGAAAGATATGATTTGGGAAAACTTTAAGGACTATGAGTTTGAAACTGAAGAGGTCAATATTCTAGCATCCATAAACCGGGTGCTAGCTGAAGATATTATATCAGATATAGATGTTCCAGACTTTAACCGTTCCACTGTAGATGGTTATGCTATTAAATCCTCTGATAGTTATGGGGCTACAGACAGCATTCCAACCATATTGAACATCGTTGGAGAAATAAAGATGGGAGAGGAAGCAAAACTTACTATAAGGTCTGGACAAGCTGCATATATTCCTACTGGTGGAATGCTACCAGAGGGAGCAGATGGAGTAATTATGATTGAGAACTCAGAAAAAATGGATGAAAACACCTTATTAATATATAAGCCCATCGTTCAAGGAGAAAATATCATATTTAAAGGTGATGATATAAAAAAGGGTTCATTGGCTTTAAAAAAGGGAAGGAAAATAACACCTGAGCTTATGGGGGTTATGGCAGCCTTAGGTATTAGTAAGATAAAGGTTTTTAAAAAGCCAAGATTCTATATAATATCCACTGGTGACGAAATAATAGATATGGATCAAGAGCTAACAATAGGGAAAATAAGAGATATCAATAGTTATGCCTTATATGGTCTTATTATAAATTTAGGTGGAGAAGTAGTAGGCAAAGCAATTATAAAAGATGATTATAACTTGCTAAGAAATGAAGTGGATAAGGCTTTAGACCTGTCAGACATAGTCATAATTTCAGGAGGTAGTTCTGTAGGGGCCAGAGACTATACCCATAAGGTGATAGATTCCTTTAATGGAAGGGGAGTTTTTGTCCATGGAGTATCTATTAAGCCTGGAAAGCCCACCCTTATAGGTGAAGGGAAGGGTAAGTTAATCTTTGGCTTACCAGGGCATCCTGTATCTTCAATTATAGTATTTAAGACCTTTATAGAAAATTATATATACAAGAAACTCAATATGGATTATATAATGCCTAGAGTTAATGCAGTTATGGACTTTAATTTCCCATCATCTCCAGGGAAGGTGACATATCAGATGGTCAAGTTAAATGAAATTGATGGACAATACCATGCTGAGCCAAGCTTTGGAAAGTCAGGCATGATAAGCCTATTATCTCAATCTCAAGGATATATAATCATTGAGGCCCATGAAGAAGGAGTATATAAAGGAGAAACAAGAGAAGTATTTCTTTTATAGTTAATAGTGAATTGAGAGCGGTTATTCACTAATTATTTGGAGGATGATTTTATGGAAAGAAATACATATATCGATAATATAGATGTGGAGTTGGCTAAAGAGCAATATTTCAGCAAATTAAATATACAGCCTCAATTTGAAGGAATAAACGTAATAGACTCCTTAGACAGGATAACATATGAGGCAGTAATGGCAAAAATTTCATCACCAAACTATAATGCTGCTGCCATGGATGGCATTTGTGTAAAGTCATCTAATACAATAGGGGCTACAGAAACTAATCCTAAGATATTGGAACTCCATAAGGATTTTATATATGTAAATACGGGAAATCCAGTAAAAGAACCTTATGATGCGGTAATCATGATAGAAGATGTCATCATATTAGATGATGAAAGGGTTCAAATATTAAAGGCTGCCCATCCTTGGCAACATGTAAGGCAAATTGGTGAGGATATAGTAGCTACTGAGATGATAATTCCATCTCGACAAAAAATAAGACCTATAGATATTGGAGCCTTAATATCTGGAGGTATAGAAAGTCTAAAGGTTTTTAAAAGACCAAAAATAGGAATACTGCCCACAGGAACAGAAATAGTGGAAGACTTTAAAGATTTAGAGGAAGGTAAAATCATAGACTCAAACTCCAGAGTATTTGAAGCAGCCATTAGAAAAAATGGGGCTGTTCCAAAGAGGTATTCACCCCATAAGGATGATTATGACTTATTAAAAAATGCCATATTAAAGGCTGTGGAAGAAAATGACATGCTATTAATCATTGCTGGCTCTTCTGCTGGAACTGCAGATTATACAGTAAAGCTAATTAGGGAATTGGGAGAAGTAGTTATCCATGGTGTAGCCATGAAGCCAGGGAAGCCTACTATCTTAGGTATTATAAATAACAAGCCAGTTATAGGTATTCCAGGTTATCCAGTGTCCGCATATTTAGTTTTTGAGACCTTTGTAGTTCCTTTAATAAATAGATACTTAGGTTTAGGAGAAGTTGAACTGGAAAAGGTAGAAGCAGTTATATCTAAGAGGATTGTATCATCACTGAAAAGTAAGGAATTTGTTAGGGTAAATCTTGGATACGTTAATGATAAATTAGTAGCTACCCCCTTATCCAGTGGTGCAGGAGTTACCATGAGCCTAGTTAAGGCAGATGGTATAGGCATAATTCCAAGAAACTTAGAAGGGGTTGAAGCAGGAGATAGTATAGAAGTAGAGCTATTAAAACCCCTATCAAGTATTAAAAATACCCTAGTATCCATAGGAAGTCATGACTTAATTATGGATATACTAGGAGACATGGTAAAATTAAGCTCAGGCCATGTAGGTAGTATGGGCGGTATTTTAGCCATGAAGAGGGGAGAATGCCATTTAGCACCAATTCACCTTCTAGATGAGGAAACTGGAGAATATAATATTAACTATGTGAAAAAGTATTTTCCAAATACAAAAATGGCCTTGATTAAGGGAGTAAAGAGAAAACAAGGCTTTATCGTACAAAAAGGGAATCCTAAGAATATTAAGGATTTTAAGGATTTGGTAAGGGAAGATGTGAGCTATGTAAATAGGCAAAGAGGTGCAGGAACTAGGATTTTATTAGATTACCACTTAAAACTTGATAATCTAAATCCTGAAGATATAAAGGGCTATAGTAGGGAAATGACAACTCACATGGCAGTTGCAACAGCTGTAAAAACAGGGACAGCTACTACTGGTTTAGGCATATACTCTGCAGCAAAGGCTTTGGACTTAGACTTTATAGATATTACTTATGAGGATTATGACTTTTTAGTTGACTATAGGATGTTGGAAAACCCAATGATACAGGAATTTATAAAGGTCTTAAAATCCCAAGAGTTCCAAGAAAGAGTTAGGTCATTGGGAGGATATGAATTTGCAAATACAGGAGATATAGTGGTAATCTAAGGAAAAGGTGATAATATGATAGATTCCTTCGGAAGAAGAATTAACTATTTAAGAATTTCATTAACAGACAGGTGCAATTTAAGATGCAGATATTGTATGCCAGAAAATGGTATAGAAAAATTCAACCATGAAGATATGCTAAGCTTAGAGGAACTCTATGCTGTAATTAAGATTTTTGTAGAATTAGGTATAGATAAGATTAGGTTTACAGGAGGAGAACCTCTAGTAAGAAAGGGAATAGTTAAGCTTATCTCTCAAGTATCCAAGCTAAAGGGTCTAAAGGATATAACCATGACAACCAATGGCATATTACTAAAAAACTATGCTAAGGATCTAAAAGAAGCAGGATTAAATAGAGTAAATATTAGCTTAGATACCCTAAATGAAGAAAAGTATAGAACTATTACTAGAGGTGGAAATATAAGGGATGTTTTAGAAGGAATAGAAGCAGCCAAAAAGGTTGGCTTAACTCCTATCAAGATAAACACTGTCCTTATAGGTGGCTTTAATGATGATGAAATAGAGGACCTAGTTAACTTAACTGTAGAAGAAGAGATAGATGTAAGATTTATAGAGTTGATGCCTGTAGGAGAGGCTGCCAGCTGGGCAGAGGATAATTTTATCTCAAATAATATAGTATTAGATAAGGTAAAGGATTTAAATCCTGTAGCTAGGGAGGACCTTTCTTCACCAGCAATATATTTCCAATTGCCAAATGCAAAGGGAAAAGTAGGTCTCATAAACCCCATATCTTGTAAGTTCTGTAGTAATTGCAACAGACTAAGGCTAACATCTAAGGGACATTTAAAGCTTTGCCTACATTCCAATAGGGAAGTAGACCTAAAAGAAGCCCTAAGAAATGGACAAGATATAAGGGAGCTAATTCTTAAGTCTGTAGCTGAAAAGGAAGAGTCCCATAATTTAGAGAAGAGACAATATATAAAAAGGAATATGTATCAAATAGGTGGTTAGATTAATGTATGTAAAATCCCTTTATATCAAAGAAGAAAAGCATGGCAAAGTAAAAGATATTTCTAAAGGTTTTTTTCAAAGAGATAAGGGGCTAGTGGGAGACATAAATGCTCAGGGGGGATTAAAGCAAGTATCCATTATAAGCTCCGAAGGAAGAGAAAAAGTTAAAAATAAAAATGGCCTATGTACAAAGAAATTCTATGCCAACATAGAAATTCACGGTTTAAACATAGATAAACTATACAAAGGTCAGAAGTTAAAGATAGGTAATACAATCCAAGAGATTACTGTAATAGGGAAGGAATGCTTCCCGGACTGTGATTTACTAGAAGGAGAAAGTTTATGCCCTTTGCCTACAAGTGTTATATTTACAAAGGTAATAGAAGAAGGTACTGTAGAAATAGGTAATCCAGTAGATGTAGAATGAGTGTCAAATATTGACTTAATATATACAGAAAGCTAGTTCATAATTGATGGAAATATAGCCAAGAATTTCACAATATTCATTGGGGTATATAAAAGTATATATCCCAATTTTTTCATGCAATTTTATTTGAAATCAAGAAAAAATCAAGAAAGAGATCCAATTTTGTTAACCCAATAGAAGCTTTTTTTATATAGAATAAGAAACTTTTATAGCCACTAGGCCTCATTATTTGTTATTTTATAAACATAGATAATTATATAATTTAATGAGCAGTACTTAATTAAAATTAGGAGGTATAGATATGGGCAAAATAGGTGTAATGGAGTTAATTTTAATCTTTGGGATAGCATTGGTAATCTTTGGACCAGGAAAGCTTCCTGAAATAGGCAAGGCTATGGGAAAGGCTATTAGTGAGTTTAAGAGGTATTCTTTTTCAAATCCTGATGGAGAAGATAAAGATTCTAAGAAAAGTAAAACTGATATGGAAGTAAAAGCAAATGACAATGAAAGGGAACTAGGTCAGGAAGAGGCTTAAGCATATTAGTGTTCATTAAATGATTTTGGAGGTAGCTATGGAGGATAGACAGCTTACCCTAGTGGAACATTTATCTGAATTAAGAAAGAGAATAATAGTAATTTTCCTGGCTATAATTGCTGGCTCCATCATAAGTTACAGCTTTATTGGCAAAATAGTAGATATCTTAGTTAGGCCTGCAAATAAGTTGGAATTTATTTATTTAAGTCCTCCTGAGTTGTTTTTAGCCTATATAAAAATATCTGTAATTTCAGGTCTAATCATTTCTTCACCTATTAGCTTGATGCAGATCTGGCTTTTTATAAAACCAGGACTTAATCAAAGTGAAAGGAAATATTTGAGATTTGCCTTAAGTATGGGAATAGTATTTTTCCTAGTTGGAGTTATATTTGCCTATTTTACTATGGTTCCAATTACCATAGCTTTCTTTACTCAAGTATCAAGGGATAATATCGCTCCTTTATTTTCTTTTGATAGTTACTTGACCTTTATATCCACCCTCTTATTATCCTCAGGTTTAATATTTGAACTTCCCATGCTAATCATATTGTTAACTCAGCTAAGGCTTGTTAGGGCAACTAGATTGATAAAATATAGGAAATATGTAGTTCTTATAATCTTTATCATAGCTGCCATAATAACTCCTCCTGATGTCATTTCCCAAATCCTCCTAGGTTTACCTATGGTTTTCTTATATGAGCTAAGCATTTGGATTTCCAAAATGATTGAAAAAAGAAGGGAAGAATATGATTAGGATGTAAAAAAGGATAGATGTGAATCTATCCTTTTTCCATAAAGATTTTACTTTTTCAAGCCTTCAACTACATCTTCCATCTGTAAAGGCCTAGAAGCCTTTACCAAGACTAGGGCATTGGGTTTTATTAGCTCCTTAGCCTTTTTAACCAGCTCATCTTTATCATCAAAGTGGAAAATCCGTCCTTCTCCAAAATTGATCTTGGCAGCTTCAGAAATATACTTTCCAAATTCTCCGTAAGTTATAACATAATCTATTTCATTAGGCTTTATCTTTATGCCAATATCCTTGTGCATGGCTATTATTTCATCACCAATGCCTAGCATATCACCTAAGATTACAATCTTTTGGCTATAGCCTAACATGGAGTACATGGTATTTAGGGCTGCCAAAACAGAGGTAGGATTGGACTTATAGGCATCGTTTAATATGGTGAAATCTTTACATCTAATCAATTCATTTCTCATGCCTGTTTTTTCCACATTTAATAGGCCCTTTTTTATATTCTCATAGGATATGCCAAAATACCTGGCTATGGCAATGGCAGCAGTGGCATTTAAAACCTGGTGTTCACCCAACATAGGTAGAAAGAACTCAGGTGATCCAGGCTTCTTTAAGTAAAAGGAATCCCCTGTCTCATTTACAAAGATTACTTCAGGCTGATAGTCATTGGTGTTTTCACGGCCAAAGGTTTTTACATCGAAGTCTGCAGCAACACTTTCTACTTCCCTTTTCAGCATTGAATCATCGCCATAATAGAGAAATAGGTTTTGTGGTTTTAGCCCCTTTAAGATTTCCAGCTTGGCCTTGGCAATGTTTTCTCTAGTCTTTAAATCGTCTAAGTGGGCTTCACCTATGTTGGTTATCACTGCAGCATCGGGTCTTGCAATATTGGTCAGCCTTTCAATTTGGCCAAAATTATCCATGCCCATTTCTATAACTGCCATTTCAGTATCCTCATCCATGGAAAGGATAGTTAATGGGACCCCTATTTGATTATTGTAATTCCCTATAGTCTTGTGGGTCTTATATTGGGTACTTAAAAGACTTGCCAATATATCCTTGGTAGAAGTTTTGCCGTTAGTACCTGTAATACCAATTACTTTAACATTTAATTCCTCCCTATAGGACTTGGCCAATTGTTGGAGTCCATCAAGGGTATCGTCTACAAATATCAATGGAAAGTCCATATCTTCAACGGGCTCATCCTTATTCCATAGGGAAGCCTTGGCCCCTTTTTGTATTGCATCCTTTAAGAACCTATGTCCATTGAAATTTTCACCTATCAATGGAATGAACAATTGGCCAGGAGATATGGTCCTTGTATCAGTAGATACTCCTTTAATTTCAATAGCTTCAAATTCTTCTTTTAACCCAAAGCCATTACACATTTTTTGGATTTGTTTTAAGTTTCTTCTTATCAAAATCTTCACCTCGAATTAACAATTGCTTTCTTTTGTTCATATCTTTCTAAGGCTAATTGAATCAATATTTCAATTAATTCCTTGTAAGTAGTCCCATCGGTTTTTTCCCAAAGGGCAGGTGTCATACTCTGTCTAGTAAATCCTGGCATTGTATTTACTTCATTTACATAGAACTTATTATCATCGGTTACAAAGTAGTCTACCCTTACTAGACCATAGCAATTAAGGATTTTGAAGACCTTAACAGCAGTTTTTCTCATTTCACAGCTTAGTTCTTCAGTTAATCTTGCAGGAATAACAGGTATCAACTTTCCATCTATATATTTGGCATTATAATCCATAAACCTTCTTTCCATTATAAACTCTCCCACTACAGAAGCTTGTGGGTAGTCATTTCCTATTACAGAAATTTGCATTTCCCTACCTATTATTTCTTCTTCTACCACTGCCTTTACATCATACATAAAGGCTACATTTAAGGCCTTGATCAATTCATCCCTATTTTCTGCCCTATTTATTCCTACACTGGAGCCGCCCTTAGAAGGCTTAACGAAACATGGATACCCAATGGAGTCTTCTATTTCTTCAATGGATTGATTTCTATAGTCTTTCCAATTATGAAGCCACAGATATGTATATTTGGCCTGAGGGATATCATACTTGGCAAATATATCCTTCATCATTACCTTATCCATGCCAACGGCTGAGGATAGGACCTCATTGCCTACATAAGGTATGTCTAGTATTTCTAATAGTCCTTGAACAGTACCATCTTCTCCATTAGGTCCATGAAGGGCAGGGAAAACTACGTTTTTCTCATCCTTTTTTAAATAATTAGTTAAGAAGTCTACTAGGGACTCAGCTATAGTAGAGCTACTTTCCAATTTTAATTCTTCAGGAGCTTGGATTTGTTTTTTTAGTAAGCCATGATTACACCAGACTCCATCCTTTGAGATAAAAACAGGATAAACATTATACTTCTCTTTATCTATAGCATTGATTATTGCCGAAGCACTAGTTAAAGATACCTCGTGTTCAACAGATTTTCCACCACATAATACAAATATATTTGTTTTCATATTTTCCTCCCCAAATCTTAGATTTATTAACAG
>Ga0209537_1000253_pt1 | contig 64553 bp, 42 predicted proteins | sample BioPla4DNA1_FD_187698 | JGI IMG/M metagenome (GOLD analysis project Ga0209537, IMG submission 187698) | Biogas fermentation microbial communities from Germany - Plant 4 DNA1 (SPAdes) (version 2) | ecosystem: Engineered > Bioreactor > Anaerobic > Digestate | place: Bielefeld, North... | reverse complement strand
TGATAACCCGGCAAACAATGTTAATCCAAAGGCAGTTAAAATCAAATCGTTTTGCATTACAACCCTCCGGAATCAGCTTTATCATTTTTACTATATTATATTCTTTCAATAACAAAAAGCAAAGTTCGAGACTATTCATCTGTTAACGGGAAAAGGAGTTTCTGGTTTTCCGGCAGATACATATTGTCCTTGTTTATAACCCTCGAACCCGTATCGACTATCTTTGGGACGGGCTTTCCATTCATTACGTCAACCGCGTATTTCACGCCGAGATAACCCATACTGAACGGGTTTTGTATTATAAGCGAATCAATTACATCGCGCTCAAGAAAATCTATCTCGTCAGGCGTGCTGTCAAACCCGACGATACGTATTTTCCCGGCAAATCCCCTCTTTTCAATCGCACGGGCCACACCGACCGTCGAATCGGCATTCAGGGCAGCAATCGCGTCAAGATCCTCCCCATGCTCGTTAAGAATTTTGTATGTCAGGGATTCGGACAAATCAATATTGGAACTGCAGTATTCGGTTGTAACAATATTAATACCGGGATAGTCCTTTATCGCATTAAAAAAACCCTCTTCCCTCTGATCCGCCGATGCCGCGCCCTTTATAAAGCTCATAACCGCAACGTTTCCGTTTTTGCCGATAGTATCAACCAGCGTCTTCCCGACCATGTAACCCGCGCCGACATTATCAGTTCCGATAAAACTTTTAACTTTATCGGACTTAAGATCGGAGTCAATCACAATTACCGGTATTTTTGCCGCTATAACCTCTTCCGTCGGCTCAACAAGCCTTACGTAATCGCAGGCGGCCAGTACAAGCGCATCTACTTTTTCATTAATTACCTCTCTAACCATCTCTATTTGTTTATCAATTTCAAGTTCATTCGTAGGACCCCAAAACTCGACATTGACATTAAATTCTTTTCCGGCGGCTTCCGCTCCCATTCGAACTACATCCCAGAACTCCGATTTCTTCCTCTTCGCTATTATTTTAACTGTCTTTTTTTGTTCCGGCGCCGAAAGGTTATTATTGATATCGATGCAGCCGATTGGCAGCATAAGCAATAACAGCCCGATAAAAAGAATATAAGGCACTACTCTCAATTTCATCAGAAAACCACTCCTTATAAACCGCATCCCGTATACGGTTTGTCAAACCATAATCCCCCGCGTGTTTAGCCTGGCAGGCATTTATTTGATTATTGGAATTCTAATATTTACCGTTGTGCCGACATCTAAAGTACTGAAAATTTCAATACCATATAGCTCGCCGAAAAAAAGTTTTATTCTTTCATTCACGTTTTTAAGCCCTACGCCGCCGTGATCGGACTTGCTGCCATCTTTTCTGTTCAGGATGTTTTTTAATATATCGGGCTTTATCCCATAACCATTATCTATTACCTGGAACAGAACAGTTTCGCCTTCAACCGAAACCCTTATATTAATAATTCCTTCGTCGTAAAGCTGCTCCACGCCGTGATATATCGCATTTTCCACTATTGGCTGCAGGATAAGCTTTAATGTTTTATACCCCAAAGCTTCCGGCTGCGCATCAATATTAAATGTAAACTTGTTTTTATACCTGATTTTTTGTATTGTAAGATAACTTTTAATATGCTCTATCTCATCGCTTACGGGAATCAGTTCTTTGCCCCTGCTTATACTTATACGGAAAAATTGTGACAGCGCGACAACCATTGTGGTTACCCCGGCATAATCCTTATTCTCGTTCATCCAGACTATTGAATCAAGTGTATTGTAAAGAAAGTGAGGATTTATCTGAGCCTGAAGAGCTTTTAACTCACTCTTGCGTTTTGCTTCCTGTTCACTGATAATCTGTTCCATCAGGTTTTGTATCCTCTTAACCATCATATTAAAAGCCTTTGAGAGCCTCTTAACTTCATCTTCGCTCTGAGCGTCAATGTCAATGTCAATATCAATATTAAAGTTTCCGCTTTCTACCTTTTTCATTTCTCTCTCGAGTTTTTTAATCGGCTCCGAAATCTTTGCCGAAACAAACAACGACGCTGCGATGACAAACAGCAGGCTGAATATTGATATGAAAACAACAAGGGTACTGAGACTTTTTCTGTTCTCTACAATTTCGTCCAGATAGCTTATTCCTATAATCTTCCACTTCGTGTATTTCACCGTGTTTATTGTAACAATTCTTCTTTCGCCCATTAAATCGTAATAGTAAGAGCCGTCTTCCTTTTCAAGCGCGAATTTTATGTCCTCATGCTTTAGCCCGACATAGATAATCTGCTGCTGCGGGTGATAAACAATATCCCCGTATTGATCAATCACATAGATATATCCTCTTTTTCCGAGACTAACCTTTTTACAAAGTTGTTCCATGACACTGAAATTCATATCAACCATTACAACCCACGTTTCATTGTTGGCTGACACTTTCGTTCCCCTGCACAATGAAACAACCCATGGACGCATTCCTACAAATAATCTCTGCACGTGCGGCGAAACAAAATTATACTCCTCTATGTTATCTAAAGAGTACTGAAACCATTTTTGCTCGCTTATCTTATAATTTTTATCATATTCGCCTTTCGGATTGCAGACGACAATTTCCCCATCTGCGTTAAAGACTGCGACGGTTACAATATCCTTCCTTATTCCCGTTGTTACACTGAGTATATCCGACAGGTTGTCTAAATTATCGATACTGAGGTTGTTTGATATATGGCTTGATACCTCCATCATCTCCATCAAATAGTTCTCCAGGTTAATGTTCACCTGTTCGATAATCTGCTGTGTGCTTGAAGCGGCATTTCTCTCCGCGGTCTTTGAAAAAACGCTGTACAGAGTCACACTGACAAAAACCAGTGCAAATATTGTAACTGCGGTAAAGGACAGGCTGATTACAGACTGGATGCTGTTTATTTTGAATGTGTTGCGTATAACTTTGTATATCCATTTGATGAATAATAAATTACGCTTCAACTTTCCTCTCCTTGTTCAGAACATATTTATTTCTGTATTCTCTTGGTGACATTCCGGTATTCTTTTTGAAGAAATAGCTGAAATAATTCAGATCCGGATATCCAACCCTTTCGGCAATCTCAAAAATTTTTAAGTCGGGATCCTGCATAAGCTCTTTTGCGGCATTTATTCTGATCCCGATAAGGTAATTCAGAAATGTTTCACCCGCTTCTTTTTTAAATATCATGCTGAAATAACTGGGGCTGATATGTAAATAATTGCTAATCTTTTGAATGGTCAGATCATAGTCTCCGTAATTTTTATCTATGTAAGCCTTTGCCTGCTCCATAATCTTTTCCGTGTTTGTTTTCCTGTTGGACTGTATTCTCTCCATTACATTAAGACAGATTTCTTCAATACGTTTTTTTATATCGGAAATGGTATCAAAACTGAATATTTCAATAAACAAATTGTGATCTATATTTATGATATCGTCGGTATCAAGTTGAAAACTCCTGGACAATTTCGCGACAGACGCGATTATCTCCAGTAGATAAAGCTGACATTCCTTTAAAGACGCGGCACATGTTCCAATCTCATTGAATAAGGCTTCCACCGCTTTAGACACATCATTTTTTGAGCCGAATTTTATACTGTTAATCAGATTCCGTTCTTTTTTCTCGTCATATACAAGGTTGTAAGTTATTTGTGGCTCAATGTCTCCGATATATATAACCCTGTTGCCTCCCATGATTAATTTGTAATCAAGCGCCGTTACCGCGGATTTGTATGACTCGCTAATTTTTTGAAGGGAATTACAGATACTTCCGACTCCCAAAGTAATAGTTACCTTTAAGTATTTTTCAACCGACTGCCTGATTTCTTCCAGCAGCGTATAGGCACTTTGAAAATTGCTCTCATAGTCAAACTTGTCAAATTTAAGAATAAAAACGAGATTATTCACATGGAAAAAAGTCTCGCCCATTGAGTATCTCTTAATTATCTCCTGGGATATGTTCAAAATGGCAAACTTTAAAAGCTCGGAATCATTTGCGTCATTACCCCAATTACCGGCCGATTCCGAATCAATACTTGCCGCCGCTGCGGCAAAACCTTCACCTTTAAGATCAAGAGCCAATGAAGCTTTTTTGCTTTCAATCTCATCGCTGTCAATTCTTGAAGTTATAAGCGATGTCAGAAATTTGTCTTTAATTATCGGAAGACTCTGCTGATAATACACGCGAAGTTTTTTAATATCTTCTTTTTCGGCTATTTCAGCGTCTATCTCGTCCTTTATCTTCCGCATGAGCTTGCTTAAATCATCAGGGAGGACAGGTTTAAGCAAATAATCCGACACGCCGTATTTTATCGCCCGCTGGGCGAACTTGAAATCGTCATACCCGGTCAAAATAATTGTACGTATCGTCGGATACTCTTTTTTTAGAATGCAGGAAAGTTCAAGGCCATCCATTATTGGCATCGTTATATCCGTTATCACGACATCGGGCTTGGAATTTTCTATCAGATCCAGTGCTTCTCTGCCGTTCCCCGCTTCCGCCATAACTTCAAAACCTATGCTTGTCCAATCAATGTTATTTCTAATACCGTACCGTACTTCCGCTTCATCCTCTACGATAAGTAATTTATACATTTTTCCCTCCCTCAGAATAAGTTAAGTGACCTGAAAGCATTCTTAACATTTATATAATAATTTCCTGTAAATAATGAAGTATTGAAAAAGTTAGCTATATTATAACAAATTAATCCATAACTTGCACGTAATCATTTAAAACGAGTTTTTCGCCGTTTTATTCACCTGTTTTGTTTTCATTGATTGCCGGAAGTGTATTGATATGGTATGATATCTGATAAGAAACAGGGAAGGATTCGACATGAAGTTAACTTATAAACACACTTTATACGCAAGCTACGTTGGTTTCATTACACTCGCGGTAATAAACAACCTTGCGCCGCTTTTATTCGTTACATTTCAGAGAGAGTTCGCTTTATCGCTGGAACAGATAGGTTTTCTTATTTCTCTGAATTTCGGCGTTCAGATTTTTACCGATACCATTGCCGCCAAATATGCCGATAAACTTGGTTATCGGGTTTGCGCGGTTCTTGCTCACGTTTTATGTGTATCAGGGCTGTTATTAATGGGATTGCTGCCGTTTGTCTTTACGAACGGATATGCAGGACTTCTCGCGGCTGTTATTCTGAACGGAATCGGCGGAGGTTTACTCGAAGTACTTATAAGCCCGATTGTAGAGTCACTGCCCGGAGATGAAAAAGCATCAGCTATGAGTCTTTTGCATTCTTTTTACTGCTGGGGGCATGTTGCGGTCGTTCTGTTATCAACACTGTTTTTCCTGCTTGCAGGAATAAAACGCTGGTATTTTCTCCCCGTAATCTGGTCACTCGTATCTGCGGCAAACATATTCCTGTTTTCACAAGTACCGCTTAGGAAGATAGTTGACGAAGATCAAAAAATACCGCTGCGCGAATTGTTCTATCAGAAATATTTCTGGCTATTTATTGTTCTGATGATATGCGCCGGCTCCTCTGAACTTGCAATGTCGCAGTGGTCTTCGCTTTTTGCCGAAATAGGCCTTGGCGTTTCAAAAACCGTGGGTGATCTGCTTGGCCCATGCGCATTCGCGGCATTAATGGGCATAACAAGGACATTTTACGGAATCAAAGGATCAAAAATAAACCTGCAAAAAGCTTTAATCTTTAGCAGTTTTCTTTGCGTTGCGAGTTATCTTATTACGGTTTTCTCGCCGCTGCCGGTTATATCACTGATTGGCTGCGCTTTATGCGGCTTGTCTGTAGGGATGATGTGGCCGGGAACACTCAGTCTTGCAGCAAAACGGTTTCGCAAAGGCGGAACGGCTTTGTTTGCTTTATTGGCTTTAGCCGGTGATGTCGGCTGTTCTTTGGGTCCCGGTCTGGTTGGTTTGATTTCAAACGCTGTTCAGAAAACGCCGGATATTTTTACCGTCAATTGGTTTTCCGGTATGGATGCCACAGGAACCGGATTAAAAACCGGGCTTCTGTTCGCGGTTATTTTTCCCGTTATCATGTTGATTGGAGTCGGAAAGATCGCTTCATCATAATCTACCATTACTCAATAAAAAATGTTATACTGGATAAAGTCTTTATCCTTTTAGCTAAAATCAAAATATAACGTAGTTCTTGTGAGGGATACATATGGACAAACCTACAATAGAAAAAAAGCTTACGGAAGGGAACGTATTTAAGCAGTTGATTTTTTTCTCGCTGCCCTTTATGCTTTCAAATTTTATTCAAACGCTTTATAATGTCGCCGATATGTTAATCGTCGGAAATTATATGGGCCCGGTCGGTATATCGGGTGTTAATATCGGCGGTCAGGTTACTTTTATAATGACAAATATAATAATCGGACTAACTGTCGGCGGTACTGTTGTTATCGCACAGTACCTCGGTTCGGGAGACAGAAAAAGCATGAATGAAACAATTGCGACGCTGCTCACCTTTTTGCTTGCGGCGGCTGTTTTCTTTACCGTGGTTATGATGCTTCTTTCCGATGTCATTCTTCGCATTATCCAAACACCGGCCGAATCATATAAACAGGCAAGAGATTATCTGAATATCACTTTAACGGGAACAATCTTCATATTCGGGTACAACGCTTTTGCCGCGATCCTGCGCGGCCTGGGCGACAGCAAGCGCCCGCTGATTTTCGTTTCGATAGCCTGTGTGATAAATGTTTTCCTCGACCTTTTGTTCGTAGGCGTATTCAACATAGAATCGGCCGGCGCCGCGCTCGCGACCGTTATCTCCCAGGCGATCAGCATGATATGCTGCATAGTCTATCTGAAAAGAAGCAACTTTAGTTTCGATTTTAAGTTCAGCTCTTTCCGGTTTTACAAGCAGCGCTTTTTTATGCTGATGCGGTTAGGCATTCCTATCTCTATCCAAAATGTTATCGTGAATTTTTCTTTTCTTGTTCTGACTGCAATTTCAAACAGTATGGGTGTGAGCGCGTCGGCAGCTTTGGGGGTAGTCGGAAAATACAACGGATTTGCAATACTTCCGGCTATTGCGGTCGGTTCCTCCGTTTCTGCGATGGTCGCCCAGAATATGGGCGCAGGAAAGATCGACCGGGTGAAAAAAACGCTCCGTGCCGGGATTCTGCTCGCTTTTTCGGTAACATTCGTCGTATACGTCATCACAAACTTATTCCCCGAGCAGATTCTCAGCCTATTCGGCAACGATCCTGAGATGATTGCCAACGGTGTGGACTATATCAGAACCTTTTCATTGGATTACCTTATTGTTCCCGTCACATTCTGTCTGAACGGACTTATTACAGGTTCGGGACATACGATAGTTTCTTCAATCAGCGGCATAATGTCATCCATCGGGTTCAGGATACCGATAGCGGTTTTATTCGGAATAGTACTGGACAAGGGAATGCGCGGATTGGGACTGGCAGCTCCGATCGCGAGCCTTGCCACTACGCTAATAATATTCATTTATTATATATCGGGAAAATGGAAAATGAACCCGGTCGTAAAAACAAACATTTCCGGCGAACCGCAGTCCTCTACACAATCCGTTCAGAGTTCACCCTGAGTTATGCTGACAAATTTGCGGGCAGCGTTTGACAGCGGGACGCTTTTAAGATAGCAAAACCCTATGGCCCTTTTAGGGATCTCTTCGGTCAATTCTATTTTATAAAGCTGACCGCTGTTCAGGTATTCGGCGGAAAATTCCTCGATAACACAGGAAACGCCGAAGTTGTATTTTGCGAACTCCAAAAGCAGGTCGTGGGACCCTAATTCGATTTCGGGCTGTATTTTAATCCCTTTCGATGCGAGATATTTTTCAACATACTGCCTGGAATTGGATTTGCGCTCCAAAAAAATCAGCGGCAGCTTCGCAAGTTCTTCAGGCTCAACAGGCGAAGAACAAAGATACCTGTATTTCTCGCCGCACACGAATATATCGTGTATGTCAATGCACTTTCTGACGCAAAGCGCCGAATCCTTTACCGGTAAATTGCACACCGCTATGTCAATTTCCCCGGATTTAAGCATCGCACACAGTTCCATTGTAGTGCGGTTAATTATCTTAAGATTGATATTTGGGGAGCTTTTGTGAAATATTTCCAGGTATGGCAGCAGGTAGTACCTTGATATTGTATCGCCAACCCCTATTTTCATCTCTCCCGTTAAAAGATCCCTTGATTCGGCAAGTTTCCTTTCACCCGCACTGATAAGGTTTATGGCAGAGCTTACATATTCATAAAGAAGCCGGCCGTCATTCGTCAGATTAACCCCTTTTGAAGTTCTTGTAAAAAGACGCGTATCAAGCTCTCTTTCGAGATTCATAATCGCCTGGCTTACCGCCGGCTGAGTCATATATAACGATTTTGCGGCCTCTGAAAAACTCCGGTTCTTTGCCACTTCGTAAAATATCCTGTAAGCATCCAGTCTGACAATCATATAAAATCACCTTATACCTTATATATTTATTATACAATTAATTTATATCAAAATAAATCAGGAACAATATTTTTATCCGACTATGGATATTTTTCTCGTCGCGATAAATACTATTATCCTGGAAAGCCGCTTTTTGCGGCACTCTCAATATTATATAAAAACGATTTCTCTATGCCGCGGTTTTGATATACCTGATAATAAATTGTACTGTCCGGGGTTTTAAGCCGCACATATGGAAATAAGTCAAATAGCGGAGGAACCGATATGGATAACGATAAAATTGTAAATCCCACCGAGCAGCCTTGTTCATACTGGCTTTCGACAACCACGCAGACGAACTGGCCGCAGTTAAACGAAGATATTACCGTCGATTGCGCAGTAGTCGGCGGGGGTATGGCCGGTTTATTATGCGCCTATTATATCAGCAGCAAAGGCATCGACACGGTGGTTATCGATGCGGGCAGGATCGCCGAACGGACATCGGGGCATACCACGGCAAAAATCACGTCACAGCACGGCTTAATTTACGACAAAATAAAAAACCAAATGGGACAGGAACTTGCAAAACAATACGCCGAAGCCAATGAAACCGCGATACATGAAATTTTAAAAATCGCGGAAGAAAACAATATCAAATGCGATTATACTGCAGAAGCCGCGTATGTTTACACGCAAAAGGATAAAAACATAAACGCTGTCGAGAATGAGGCAAAAACAGCGTCCGATCTTGGTATTAAAGCGTCGTTCGTAGATGAAATTCCGCTTCCGATTCCCGTAAAAGCCGCAGTTATGTTTGACGGCCAGGCCCGGTTCCATCCGAGAAAATTCCTTGTCCCGCTTGCGGAAAAGATGGACAAAAAGGGCGTCAGGATATTTGAAGAGAGCAGAATAATAGATATTGAAGAAAATAACGGCCGTTATATCCTTACAACAGAACAGGAAAAAAAGATTACCGCGAAAAAAGTGGTAATAGCGTCCCATTATCCCTTTTATCAAAAGAAAGGTATGTACTTTTCGAGACTTTACTGTGAGCGCGCGTATATTATCGCCGTAAAAGCACAGGAAAAGTACCCCGGGGGAATGTACATCAACGCCGAAGACCCTTCCCGCTCTTTAAGAGGCTTAAACAGTGATTTGGACGAGTTCGTACTTATTGCGGGCGAAAGCCATAAAACAGGGCAAGGCAAAGATTTACACAACCATTACCGGGCTCTCGCGGAGTTTGCGCAAGGTATTTTTACAATCGACGATATTCCTTACAGATGGTCGGCCCAGGATTGCATGACCCTTGACGGTATCCCGTATATAGGCAGATATGCTTCGGACACGCCCAGCCTTTATATAGCGACAGGTTTTCAGAAATGGGGAATGACAGGTAGCATCGTCAGCGCAATGATAATAAAAGACCTTATATCAAAAGGTGAAAGCCCATGGCAGGATGTGTACGATCCGTCAAGAAAGAACATTGCCGGATCGGTTAAAAATTTTATTGTTGAAAATCTCGATGTCGCAAAACACTTTATAAGCGGGAAAATTAAACCGATATCCGAAAATTACGATATTAAGCCCGGAGAAGCCGATATTGTCGAATTAAATGGCAACAGGGCCGGCATATACCGCGACGAGAACGGAGAGCTTCATATCGTTAATACGACATGCACGCATATGGGCTGCGAACTCAACTGGAATTCCGCGGAAAAGTCCTGGGACTGCCCGTGTCATGGCTCCAGGTTTGCTGTTTCAGGCGATATTGTAGAAGGACCGGCAGTTAGACCGTTAACGAAAGAATCCGACACAAGCCTCGTTGAAAAATTAATAAAGGATCAATTCTAGCCGTAAGTTTTTAGTAAAGAAAAAGGCATTTATTCGTGTTTTTGCGAATATGCCTTTTTTCATATTTAATATAACAGGGCCCCTTTACAATGATTCATATAAACGTTAATGGGTTCAGCGGGATCCGGTCGGCAAAAATGGAATTATTCCTTTTGCAAACTCGGACATGCTCATCGTCTGCAACCAAACTTTCCCCGGCCCGGTCAGAGTTGTAAGGAACAAACCTTCACCGCCGAACAGTATATTTTTAAAGCCTTTAACCATTTCAGCCGAATACTGTACCGTTTCTTCAAACGCCGCAACATTTCCGGTATCCACCTTTACTGTTTCACCCGGAGCCAATGTTCTCTCTACAAGGCTTCCGTCCACTTCAAAAAACACTATGCCCGTGCCGGATAAACGCTGCATGATAAAGCCCTCTCCTCCGAAAAACCCGGCTTTAAGGCCTCTTGTTACATATGCGCTTAAGGTTACGCTCGGCTGGGCGCAAAGAAAAGCGCTTTTTTGAGCAATTATCGGACATTTCGAGACATCAACGGCGACAATGTGTCCCGGAAATGCGCTGGCGATTACAATCTCCTGATCAGGTGCGGTAGCTGTATATGTAGCCATGAACAACGATTCTCCGGAAATCATTCTGCCAAGCCCTTTCATAAAGCTTCCCTGCATATTCGTCTGCATGGTTATGCCACTGTCCATCCATGTCATGCCTCCGGCCTGCGTGTAAATACTCTGGCCTGCTTTAAGGCGAATTGAAACCGCCGGCAGGTTTTCGCCGAATATTTTATAATCCAGCGGTTCAGCAGCCGCATACTGTGCGGCGGGACGCTCCGGACCTGCACTGCCGGAACTGCTGCCGACATTGTTTACCGGCTTTCCGCAAGAAGTACAGAATTTTGTACCGGCATCAAGCTGTTTTCCACAATTTTGACAAAACATTACCTTTCAACCCCTTTCTATAAAATAAAATAACAACACACAGAGAACCGAACCAAAACGCATTATTTATGATATGCTATCATTAATGAAGAACTTTAAAAGCCTGCGGCAAATCCTGAACAACAAATATCATATCATAACATTCCAGAAAAAGTATATCATTTCCATATTCCACATTCAACTTAATTTTTTACATGTCCGGTGTTGAAATCTATTTCGTATAATGCTATGATAGATTCTGTTCGGCCTTCGTTGTGCCTGAATAATTAATCACTAAGAGGTGTATGTTTACATGAGCGTAACTATTTTCTACATTATGTCCATTATTGTGTCAATTCTTGCTTTTCTTTTCGCGGCATGGCTGTATGGATGGGTTCGGAAACAGCCGTCAACGAACAAAAGAATAATTGAAGTGGGTGAACTGATTCGAAATGGCGCCGCTACATTTTTGAACAAGGAATACCGTGTTCTTGCCAGGTTTGCAGGTGCGGCGGCAATTCTTATTTTCATTTTCCTGCCAAGTCCTGTATGGACGGGTAATATTTCAAAAAACATCACTATGGCGATAGCCTACATAGCCGGAACCGTTTTTTCGGCTGTTGCGGGAAAAATAGGCATGAGTATTGCAACTATCGCAAATACAAAAGCCGCGGAAGCTGCCATGAAAGGCATTAAACCGTCATTTATGACCGGATTCCGCGGAGGAGCCGTTATGGGTATGGCTGTTGTAGGCTCAAGCCTGTTAGGGGTTACGGCGATATTGTTGGCAACAAACAATACGACAGCTCTTTTGGGTTTCAGTTTTGGAGCTAGTTCTCTTGCGCTGTTTGCAAAGGCAGGCGGAGGGATTTTTACGAAAACGGCCGATATCAGCGCCGACCTCGTCGGCAAGGTAGAACTTGGCATTCCGGAAGATGACCCGAGAAACCCTGCGGTTATAGCCGATAACGTTGGAGACAATGTCGGTGATGTCGCCGGTATGGGAGCCGATCTGTTTGACTCTCATGTGGCTTCAATGTCCGCGGCTCTTGTCATAGCGGTTGCCCTTGACAGGGTAAGCAGAGGAACTGTCAACGCAAGCATGGTGCTATGCTATGCGGCCCTTGGGCTTTTATCTTCGATTATCGGCGTATCTATGGCCCGTATAGGGAAAAACGGGGATCCGACAAAAGCGCTTAACAACAGCACATATGTAACTACCGGCATATATGCCGTTTTAACGCTGTTGGCCACAATAGCTTTTAAATTTGAATGGCGTATCTGGGGCGCTTGCATTGCGGGACTTCTCACAGGCGTTATCATCGGCATAGCCAGCGATTATTTCACGAACGACTTGAGAAAACCTGTACAATACGTGGCGAGGGCTTCAAAATCCGGACCGGCCTTTACAATACTGTCCGGTATATCATATGCCCTCTTAAGTGTGCTGCCTTCGATGATAGGCATCGCTTTCGCGTCATTGATCGCTTATAAACTTTGCGATCCCATCGGTGACGGTTATGCGATGTTCGGAATATCAATGTCGGCGGTTGGTATGCTATCAATAGTCGGAATGGTAATCTCGAATGACGCTTACGGACCGATAGTCGATAACGCGAGAGGCCTTGCCGAAATGGGCAATCTCGGGGAAGATGTGCTTAAAGTGACCGACGAGCTAGATAGTGCGGGAAATACCGTAAAAGCAATTACAAAAGGGTTCGCGATTGCGGCGGCCGGCTTGACGGTTATCGCACTTTTGGGCGCTTTTATCAGCGAAGTGAATACTGCAGCGTTAGAACTCGGTGTTGAAGGCCTTAAAGGCTTTGATATAATGAATCCGCTTGTATTTTTCGGCATGCTTGTCGGCGCCGCAATACCTTTGGTGTTCTCTTCAATGCTTATGCTTGGTGTAGACAGGAACGCTCAAAGGATGGTTCAGGAAATCCACAGACAATTTGATGAAATTACAGGCCTTAAAGAAGGCAAGGAAGGCGTTAAGCCCGAATACGACAAATGTATTGAAATTGCTACTTCCGGCGCAATTAAAGAACTGATTCCCGCCGGCCTTATGGCGATCGGCTTCACCCTTATCGTTGGTTTCGTCGGAGGAGTCCAGGCAATAGGCGGCTTTTTGGCAGGGAACATTGTCAGCGGGCTTTTGTTTGCATTGTTTATGTCTAATGCAGGAGGTCTGTGGGATAATTCGAAAAAATATGTTGAAGCCGGAAACGAAGGCGGCAAGGGTTCCGATGCTCATAAGGCCGCGGTTGTCGGGGATACTGTAGGCGATCCTTTCAAGGATACCGCAGGTCCGTCAATCAATACGCAGATTACGGTTGTCTCCCTTATATCGTCTCTGTTTTCAGTGCTGTTTCTAACCTTTTCGATATTCTAGCGAGTAGTATTTTCTCTTAAATTAAAAGCTTTAATTAGGAAAATCGTTTAAAACCCTTCGCTTCGGTATGAGGCGGGGGTTTTCTTTTATTGTTAAGTTTTTGTTAAGTAAATATCCCAAATTTTCGGTTTTTTCTTAAAATAAACTTAATATTGAGCCTGTTAGCAGCTGTGATTTCATCAATTCTTAACATTTCCGCTGTAATATAAAAAGTGTAATTTGCCGCAATTTACAAAATTTTATATCAGTGTCGGACAAAGGAGGGCGAGTATGGACAGTAACGTTTTATGCAAATGTACCGAAGACAGTGAAGAACAAAAGAAGTATGACGAAATCCGGAATGTAATTGACCTGTACAAGGGAAAGGAAGGCTGTTTGATACAGGTTCTGCATGCGGCACAGAAAATCTACGGCTACCTTCCCCTGGAATTGCAGCGGTTTATAGCCGATGCTCTAAACATACCTTTCTCGGAGGTTTCAGGAGTAGTATCATTCTATTCGTTTTTCTCCGTCAAACCGAGAGGAGAACACACAATTCGCGTTTGCCTCGGTACGGCATGCTACGTACGCGGCGGCAAGAAACTCGTAGAACATATTCAAAAAACACTGGACGTGGAGCTTGGCGGAACTACAACCGATGGCAAGTTCACTTTTGAGGTTGCCCGTTGTATCGGAGCCTGCGGACTCGCTCCCGCAATCATGATCGATGATGTTGTCTACAAGCAGATGACACCGACAAAACTTGACTCATTGCTGGCCAAATTTTACGAAAGGGGTGGTGACAAGTGAGCGTTCGGATAAAGAAAAAAGATGATCTGAAGGCAATAAAAAAAGCATACCAGGAACTGAACGGAAAATATAAACACCAGATCCTTGTATGTGCGGGAGCAGGCTGTGTATCATCCGACTGCTACGTCGTGCGCGACGCTGTTTTGGAACAGATTAAAGCCTTATCCCTTGACAACAGTGTAAAGGTCTATGAAACAGGGTGCATCGGCACATGCGCCGTCGGACCGGTTATGCTTATCCTGCCGGAACGTATTTTTTATACGAAACTTACTGCCGAAACCGCCCAAAAGATTGTAAAAGCGCATATAGTCGATAATGAAATCCTGGAAGAATATACATTCTTTGATCATGCGCTGAAAAAACACATACCGAAAATAGATGACATAAACTTCTTTAAGGAGCAGGTCCGCATTGCGTTACGCAACTGCGGGATCCTTGACTATAAGAGCATTGAAGCGTATATCGCCGCCGGAGGATATGAAGCGGCTGCCAAGGCATTCACGGCGATGACAGATAAGGAAGTAATCGACGAGATTAAAGCATCGGGCCTAAGGGGCCGTGGCGGAGCCGGATTCCCTACCGGAATCAAATGGGATGCCGGACGCAGGGCTGAAGGCGATGTGAAATACATAGTCTGCAACGCCGATGAGGGCGATCCCGGCGCATTCATGGATCGGAGCATTATAGAAGGCGACCCGCATACGCTTATCGAAGGAATGATGATAGGCGGATATGCGATAGGAGCAAACAAGGGTTATGTTTATATCAGAGCTGAGTACCCGCTCGCCGTCGAACGTCTCGCCGCCGCTATTGAACAGGCCAGGGAATACGGCCTTTTAGGCGAGAATATATTCGGAAGCGGGTTTAATTTTGATCTCGAAATAAGAATCGGCGCCGGCGCTTTTGTATGCGGAGAAGAAACATCCCTTATGGCTTCAATTGAAGGGAAACGCGGCGAACCGCGCCAGAAACCACCGTTCCCGTTTGAAAAAGGCTTATTCGAAAAACCTACTATTATTAATAACGTGGAAACCTTTGCAAGCGTACCGGTAATTATCGAAAAAGGCGGCGAATGGTATACGCAATATGGTACCGAAAAGGCACACGGAACAAAGGTTTTCGCGCTTGCCGGCGATATTGTGAATACAGGAATTATTGAAGTGCCTATCGGAATGCCTCTCGGAGAAATTATCTTCAAAATCGGCGGAGGGATGCTTGACAAGAAGGCATTTAAAGCGGCTCAAATCGGAGGTCCTTCGGGTGGCTGCGTAACACAGGAAAACCTGAATGTCCCGACCGATTACGAATCTCTTACAATGCTCGGAGCAATTATGGGTTCAGGCGGTTTGATAGCAATGAACGAAGACACGTGCATGGTCGATACCGCCCGGTATTTCATGGACTTTATCCAGGACGAAAGCTGCGGCAAATGTGTCGCTTGCCGCGTAGGTACAAAAAGGATGCTTGAAATCCTTGAACGGATAACTCGCGGAGAAGGCCAGGAAGGCGATATTGAGCTGCTGGAGGAACTCGGCGCCGTCATTAAGGACAGTGCTATGTGCGGCCTCGGGCAGACAGCCCCGAATCCCGTACTCAGCACGATAAAATATTTCCGTGAAGAGTATGAGGAACATATCCGTAAAAAGTACTGCCGGGCCGGCGTATGCAGCGAACTCTTCATATCGCCGTGTGAAAACTCCTGTCCCGCGAACGTCAATATACCCGGATATTTAAGCCTAATCGCCGCTGGAAGGTTTATTGACGCGTATAACCTTATCCGTCAGGAAAATCCGCTTCCGTCAATATGTGGCAGGATATGCACCTCTCCGTGTGAACGACGCTGCCGGCGCGGAACCGTTGACGAAGCCGTTGCGATCCGCGAACTTAAACGGTTTGTTTCGGATTACGCAATGAGACATGAAGACACATACTTCCATGACATCGTTTGCTCGAAAAACGGCCATAAAGTCGCTATCATAGGCGCGGGGGCTTCGGGTCTTACATGCGGTTATTATCTTGCGAGAACTGGTTACGAGGTCGACATCTATGAACGCGAATCAGTCGCGGGCGGCGTTCTCGCCTACGGGATACCTGAATACCGTCTGCCTTCTGACATTTTGCAGCATGAAATAGATCTCATACGCAGATCGGGCGTTAATATCATATTGAACACCGAAGTCGGAGAAGATGTAGGATTTAAAGAACTCAGGGCAATGTACGACGCGATATATGTCGCTACGGGAACGCAGATCCCGCAGAAAGTTAACGTTCCCGGCGAAGATCTGAAAGGCGTTCTGCCCGGCATTAATTTCCTTAAAGATGTAAAGCTGTATAACAGCGTAGACCTTACCGATCATGTCGTTGCCGTTATCGGCGGCGGGAACACTGCAATTGACTCCGCGCGTACTGCGCTGCGGCTCGGAGCGAAAAAAGTCATGATTCTATACCGCAGAACGCGTGATATGATGCCCGCGTATGACATTGAGATTGAAGAAGCGCTCCATGAAGGAATCGAACTCCATGAACTTGTATCTCCCGTTCGTTTTATCGCGGACAAGCATGGACATGTTGCCAAGATAGAATGTGTCAGGAGACGACTGAGCAATTTCGACAACAAAGGAAGAAGGAATACAAGCCATATCGAAGGATCCAACTTCTTTATCGATGTAGACACCGTTATTACCGCGGTAAGCCAGTATTCGGACCTTCCGTTTGTGCCGAAGGATGATATAGGCGTGACGCCGTGGGGCACGTTTATCGTTGACAGTGAAACCCAGATGACGACGATGCCCGGTGTATTTGCCGGCGGCGACGTCGCAAGGGGACCTGATGAAGTGATCCGGGCTATCGCTGACGGCAAGAATGCCGCCCGGTCTATTGATTTGTACCTTAACGGCAAAGGGATACTAAACAAAGGCGAAAAAATAGATATCCCCGAGATAATCGACGAAGATGAAATCGTATCTCACGAGCGGTTCCCGATGGAAATGCTGCCGCTGGAGCGGCGTGTCAAATCCTTTGATGAAGTTGTGCTTGGATATCATAAACTAAACGCAATAGCGGAAGCAATGCGTTGTCTGCACTGTGACAGGAGGTAGGTGAAAGCTATGTTAAATTTAACTATTAACGGAAAAGCAGTTACTGCCCCTGAAGGCAGTACGATACTCGAAGCCGCAAAATATAACCATATAAAGATACCAACGCTTTGCCATCTTGATGATATACACTCGATCGGTTCATGCCGTATATGTGTTGTTGAAGTTGAAGGAGCAAGAACGCTTCAGGCAGCATGCATCACAAAAGCGGTTGACGGCATGGTTATAAAAACAAACAGCGAAAGGGTGCAGAAAGCACGGAAGGTCCTTTATGAACTGCTTATGTCCGACCATAATGATGACTGCCTGAACTGCAAGCGGAATACCACCTGCGAGCTTCAGGAACTGGGCAAAACACTCGGGATCGAACAATCCCGGTTTGAAGGCGAACAGTCATCGTCACCGATTGATTTTTCAGTATCAATAACAAGAGATCTGTCCAAATGCGTCTTGTGTCGCCGCTGTATTACGGTATGCAACGAGATTCAGGGCGTAGGCATATTAAACGCGCAGAACCGCGGGTTTGAAACAGTTATCGGTCCGGGCATGGATCTTCCTTTAGGTTCGGTAAACTGCTCTTTCTGCGGCCAGTGTACGGTGGTATGCCCCGTCGGAGCCCTTAAGGAAACATCGTCAGTAGAAAAAGTATGGACGGCAATCAACGATAAAACCAAACGTGTCGTTGTACAGGTGGCCCCGGCAATCAGGGTCGCAATAGGAGAAGAATTCGGCCTGCCCGCTGGAACACGCGTTACCGGCAAACTAGCCAGTGCTCTTTCGTATCTTGGCTTTGATGATATTTTCGATACAAATTGGGCTGCTGATTTGACAATAATTGAAGAAGGCACAGAATTTTTAAACCGAGTGAAGAATGCGTTAACGGGCAAAAAAAGCGTACTGCCGATGATTACAAGCTGCAGCCCCGGCTGGATCAAGTATATTGAACATACATTCCCCGATCAGCTTCCGCATTTGTCTACATGCAAGTCGCCCCATATGATGATGGGGGCTGTTGCAAAATCGTATTACGCGGATAAGCTTGGGATCAAACCCGAAGACATGTTCGTCGTATCGGTAATGCCGTGTACCGCAAAAAAATGTGAAATAGAGCGGGAAGAAATGAAGAATAACGGCGTTCCGAATGTCGATGCAGTTCTTACGTGCCGGGAGCTTGCGGACATGATTAAAGAGGCAGGAATAGATTTTGTAAATCTGCCCGATCGCGAATTTGACGCGCCTCTTGGCATGTCTTCAGGCGCGGCCGATATATTCGGAATTACCGGAGGAGTTATGGAAGCAGCACTGCGTACGGTTTACGAACTTGTGACGGGACGTGAGCTTCCTTTTGACAAACTGCACGTTACTCCTATTGTAGGTTTGGAAAGAATTAAGGAAGCCACGATAAAAATAGAGAACCCGCTTGAACAATATACATATCTTGACGGTGTGGAAGTAAAAGTGGCCGTTACGAGCGGATTAAAAGGCGCAAGAACTCTTATGGAACAGATTGCCGAAGGAAAATCGCCATATCATTTCATTGAGGTAATGGGATGCCCCGGAGGATGCATAACCGGCGGCGGACAGCCGAGAAGCAGCGACCCGGACGTCCGGGAGAAAAGGCTTAAAAACCTCTATGACGAGGATGAAAGCAAGACGATTAGAAAATCGCACGAAAATCCTTATATCGTATCATTCTATAAGGAATTTCTCGGCGAACCGAACGGCCATCTTGCCCACGAACTGCTTCATACCCACTATGTCAAAAGAGGAAAATATAATGAGCATACAGCCGAAACCTTTGTGCTTGATGTTCCGATACCAGAAAAACTCAGCGGAAAAACAGTAAAAACTGCAGAACCGCGAGAAATGCCCGATACCGTAAAAGTACGTTCCCGTGAGGAACTGGAGTCTGTTGCAATATTAAACCTTGAGGCTGAGAACAAAAGACTTAAAAAAGAACTTGAAGACACATTGGAAACGGTGGACATACTTAAACGCGTTATTGCCGATTATGTACAACAGGGTAAATAAGCGACTAAATGTAAAAAGCATTGCCTAAAATGTAATAACCGCGAAAACGCGGTTATTACATTTTTTATTTAGCTGCCTCATCGTAAAATTCAACAAACTTGTAACCGAAACCTCTGACGGTTTCGATATAATTATCGCGCGGCCGCAGAGAATCACGCAGCGTTTTGATGTGAGTGTCAACGGTGCGGTCTGTTCCGTAATAATCGTGGCCCCATATTTCATTCAATATCATTTCGCGCGAAAAAGTCTGGTTCGGATGCTTTGCCAGCAAAAGCAGAAGCTGGTATTCCTTCGGGGTTAAAAACACTCTTTTGCCGTCAACATACACCGTATGAGACATTGTATCAATGTTCAGCCCTTCAAAAACAAGGTTCCGGACCGGTATGTCCTCTTTGTCGGTCCTGCGGCGAAGGATAACCTTTATGCGCGCCAATACTTCCTTTGCCGAAAACGGTTTTGTGATGTAGTCTTCAGCCCCAAGCTCAAAACCCTTTAATATAGACTCTTCATCATTTTTCCTGGATAAAAATATGAATGGGATGCCCGACATTTTGCGTAACTGCCGGCTTACGCTTTTTCCGTCCAGTTCAGGAAGCTGATCTTCCAATAATGCCAAATCATAATCATATCTTCTGAAATGCTTGATTGCCGTAATTCCGTCCGGTACCGGATCCACTTCGAAACCTTCCAGCGTAAGGACTTTTTTTAAGTCGTCTCTTGTTTGTTCGTCACCGTCTGCCACCATAATCCGTATTTTCACAGGATGCACCTCGCATTTGCCGTATATTTACCCTGGCTGCGTTCATTTTTCCGTAATACCGTCCGGGTTCTTCCGTTACGTAAAAACACAGCAGGATACTGCGTCCTATACTGCAAAATAATAAGCTTCCAAGAAGCTGTAAAAAATAATCCAATAGGCCCGTCCGTTCCGTTGGGATATAAAATCCGGTGAAAGGCGCGATATTGTTAAATATTTATCATCGCCATAGTTAATACTATTATAAATTTTAAAAGAAGTCAACCAAAATTTGTCTGATTTTTAACAAAGTTATAACACAATAATTAAATCCATTTTTCCCCTATTATATAGTAATTTGTTAAAACACGGTTTTGTTCAACAATAAGCTTTATTCCACGCCTTATCAATCTTGACACATTGATATAAAAATAATAAAATCAATATAATAAAAATCAGGATAAATATTGGGAGGGAATAAAAATGAAGAGATTATTAACTTTATGTGTATGTTTTCTTATTGCTGTTACACTGATAGGATGTTCGAAAGGAAATCAAAATGAAATAAGAATCGGAATAAATTATGAATTATCGGGAGGCGTTGCAACATACGGCCAGAGCTCAGTTGAAGGCATTGAAATGGCTATTGAGGAAATAAATAATGCCGGCGGCATAAATGGCAAAAAAATAGTGCCTATTAAATATGATAACAAATCGGAGCCAGCCGAAGCTACAACTCTCGCAAACAAATTAATTACCCAGGACAAGGTTGTCGCAATACTCGGTCCAGCTACTTCCGGTTCATTTAAAGCTGAAATACCGGTAGCAAACGCAAACAAAATACCTGTTGCGTCCGGTTCGGCCACTGCCGACGATGTAACCGTAACCAGTGACGGTAAAGTACAGGAATATGCTTTCCGCGTATGCTTTAACGACTCATTCCAGGGAACCGTTATGGCAAATTTCGCGGCAGATAACCTGTCGGCCAAAAAAGCGGTTATAATTATGGATAGCTCCAGTGATTACGGTAAAGGTCTTGCGAAGAACTTCAAGGATAACTTCGTTAAAGCCGGCGGTTCAATCGTCGCTGAAGAGGCATATGTTGCCGGAGATACCGACTTTAACGCGATTCTTACTAAAATTAAAGGACTCGATTTTGACGTAATATACATACCCGGATACTATAATGAAGCGGGTTTAATTATCAAACAGGCCCGCGCGCAGGGAATTACCGCGCCGGTACTCGGAGCTGACGGCTTTGATTCCCCTGTTTTATTGGAACTGGCCGGAGCCGAAGCGCTGAACGACATTTACTTTACAAACCACTATTCTTCGCTGGACAAAGACCCTGCTGTTGTAAAGTTTATCGAAGATTTTAAAGCAAAATACAATAAAGAGCCCGACGCTTTCAATGCGCTCGGCTACGACCTTGCAAAATTCGTATGTGACGCAATCGCCCGTGCTGAAAAGCTTGACGGCGAATCGATTAAAAAAGCTCTTGAAGAAACGGAAAACTTTGTCGGCGTTACGGGAACATTAAGCGTCGATGAATACCATAATCCTGTAAAATCAATAGTCGTTATAGGTTTGGAAAACGGAGTACAAACTTCCAGCGTTAAGATTAGCCCGTAATTTATTATCATTTACCGATTGGATGAGGGTATATACCCTCATCCAATTAATATTTCAAAACTAAAAGTTTGTTCCCCGCCCTATCCGTTTGTATGGAATAAACCGGGAAATACCGGCGGCGGACAGGAAATTTAAATTTTCTCAATTGAAAGAAGGTTGCTTATTGGAACAGTTTTTACAGCAAATCGTAAACGGGGTTTCACTGGGAAGCATATATGCGCTTATAGCTTTAGGCTATACGATGGTTTACGGCATCATTAAGCTTATAAATTTCGCGCACGGCGATATATACATGCTTGGTGCGTATATAGGCTATTTTTGTATGACTTACTTTCATCTCGGGGTTATACCGTCACTCCTTATAGCAATGGCAATATGCACCTTATTGGGTGTTATAATAGAACGCATAGCATACAAGCCGCTCAGGAACGCTACAAGAATAGCGGTGCTCATTACCGCAATAGGAGTATCGCTGTTTCTTGAATACGGCACAATGTTTTTTGTAAAAGCAAATGTACGCTCATATCCCCCTTTGAAAGGGATACTGACTCATTCATTTAAACTTGGCAGCATTGTCGTTACAGCACAGCAGATATTAATTGTATGCATAACAATCATACTGATGGCTTTCCTGCAGTTCATCGTAAAACGTACGCGCATAGGAAAAGCAATGCGCGCCGTTTCGCTTGACAGGGATGCTGCGGAGCTTATGGGAATCAATGTCGATAATACAATCTCGTTTACTTTCGCACTGGGCTCCGCTCTTGCGGGTGCTGCGGGGATTTTGGTGGGCATCTATTATAACTCAATCAACCCTCTGATGGGGATATTGCCAGGCCTGAAAGCCTTTGTAGCGGCTGTCTTTGGCGGTATCGGAATAATCCCCGGTGCAATGATAGGCGGTTATTTTATAGGAACGGTTGAAGTTATGGTCGCAGGATACGGGAATTCAATGTTTAAGGACGCGGTCGTATTCGCGATATTAATCCTGATCCTTATTGTAAAACCATCGGGACTGCTCGGTAAAGAGACCAAAGAGAAGGTATAGCGTTATGAATAAATTGGCTGAAATTAAAGGAATAAAAAAATGGTTTGCCCTTTTGCTGACTTATGTTATAGTACAGCTTCTTGTTTCGTTAAATATTATTAATGACTACATTATGGCAACCATAACGACAATCTGTATAAATATCATACTTGCGGTAAGCCTGAACCTGATAACAGGGTTTACGGGCCAGTTCTCGCTTGGGCATGCCGGTTTTATGTCCATCGGCGCCTATACATGCGCGATTATCATAATGCGCTATCCCTCACCACTCAGTTTCATTATAGGTTTATTCCTCGGGGCGATACTCGCGGCATTGCTCGGGTTCATCGTCGGGCTGCCCACACTGCGCTTAAGAGGCGACTATCTTGCCATCGCAACGCTGGGTATGGCCGAAATTATCCGGTTTGTTTTCCTTAATCTTGACATAACAAACGGGGCTGCGGGATTATTCGTTGGAGTTCAGTATACGAACTGGCTCTGGCTGTACGTTTTCACCGCAGGTACCGTTATATTGATAACAAACTTCGTTAATTCTTCGCACGGCCGCGCATGCATATCGATCCGCGAAGATGAAATAGCGGCTGAAGCAATGGGTATCAACACCACAAAATACAAGGTTATCGCGTTTATTATCGGAGCTTTTTGCGCAGGGATCGCGGGAGCTTTGTATGCCTCGTATTTTTATTTCATAAAACCGGATTTGTTCGGCTTCCTGAAGTCAATAGACATACTTGTCATAGTTGTGCTGGGCGGACTTGGAAGCATTTCCGGTTCAATACTCGCCGCTTTTCTTCTTGCGATAATTTCGTCCCTGCTTCAGTCTTTCCCGGAAATCCGAATGGTCATTTACTCGGTACTGCTTATTGTGATAATGCTTTTCCGGCCGCAGGGAATTATGGGTTCAAAAGAACTGTCATTGTCAGCGTTCAAAAGCCTTGGCAGCATTTTTGAACGTAAGAACGGAGGTGAACGCTGAATGCCCATTCTTACCGTCAACAAACTGACAAAATCGTTCGGAGGTTTAACCGCCGTATCGAATGTATCGATGGAACTTAATCACGGCGAACTGGTAGGTCTCATCGGACCGAACGGCGCCGGAAAGACAACCGTATTCAATATGCTGACCGGAATATACGCTCCCTCTTCGGGAAATATAACGCTTTCTACAGGCGGTAGAAGTATACGTTTGAACGGAAAGAAACCGTATAAAATCTGTAAGGCAGGTATAGCGAGAACATTCCAGAATATCCGGCTGTTTAAGGACCTGACCGTTCTTGACAACGTCCGGATTTCAATGCACAAGAATATCCGGTACGGGCTTTTGCATGGAATGTTTCATTCCAGGTTGCATTCGGATGAAGAAAAAAAGCTAATGGATAAAAGTATTGAGCTATTATCCATATTAAAACTGGATCATAAAAAGGATGAGCTTGCGAAAAACCTCCCGTACGGAGAGCAGCGTCACCTTGAGATCGTGCGCGCACTGGCGACGGAACCGAGCCTTCTTCTTCTCGATGAGCCGGCCGCCGGGATGAATCCCGCCGAAACATCCAGGCTGACCGAAGTTATAGGCTGGATCCGTAAAAATTTTGATCTCACGATTCTATTGATTGAACATGATATGTCTGTTGTTATGAGAATATGTGAACGCATTTATGTGCTGGATTACGGGATCGTCATTGCCGAAGGCTCTCCCGATGAAATAAAAACAAACCAGCGGGTTATCAAGGCATACCTGGGGGAGGATATGCGTAATGCTTGAAATAAATAATCTGAACGTCCATTTCGGTGTTATACATGCGCTGAAAGGAATCTCACTGAAAGTTGAAGAAGGTGAGATTGTCACTCTTATCGGTGCGAACGGCGCCGGGAAAACCACAACCCTGCGTACAATATCGGGGCTTAAAAAACCTACCGACGGCACAATTTTTTTTAACGGAAACGATATCACATCAGCGTCGCCGCAGGACAGGGTCAGAATGGGCATTTCCCTCGCGCCCGAAGGACGGCGCATATTCAGCAGTCTGACCGTCCTTGAAAACCTTGAGCTTGGAGCTTACCTCAGACGTGACAAAGCGGAAATAAAAAAAGATATTTCTATGGTATATGAACGGTTTCCAATCCTAAAGGACAGGAGAAAACAAGCGGCAGGCACGCTGTCGGGCGGCGAGCAGCAGATGCTTGCGATTGGCCGCGCGTTAATGAGCAGGCCGAAGCTGTTATGCCTTGACGAGCCTTCAATGGGTCTCGCGCCGCTGCTGGTTCAGGAAATATTCGACATCATACAGGATATCAATCGAAAAGGAACCACAATACTGCTGGTTGAACAGAATGCAAGCATGGCTTTGCAAATAGCAAACCGCGCATATGTCATGGAAACCGGCACAATATCTTTATCAGGAACAGGAGCCGAGCTTATGCAGAGCGAAGAAATTAAAAAAGCATATTTGGGAGGTTGAAACAATGTTTGTAAAAAACAAGATGACTACAAACCCGTTCACAATTTCACCGGACCAAACGATACCCGATGCCCACGAAATTATGTCGAAACACAATATCCGGCGCCTTCCTGTTGTTAAAGACGGCAAGCTTGTGGGCGTTGTTTCGAGAGAAGATATTATGCGCGCCTCACCTTCCATCGCAACAAGCCTGAGCATTAACGAGATTACTTATATCCTGTCGAAAACAAAAATCAGCAAGGTTATGTCAAAAAATCCTATTACTATATCTCCCGGCGCTCTTTTGGAAGAAGCGGCTACTTTAATGAGAGATAACGGCGTCAGTTTCCTTCCTGTGGTCGAAAATAACAAGCTGGTCGGAATAATTACCGAAAGCGATATATTTGATTCGTTCATTGACCTGCTCGGATTCCGTGAAAAAGGCACACGCCTGACGATCGAGGCGCCTGACGAACCGGGTATTTTATCGGAACTGACCGGGATTTTTGCGGAACACGGCGCTAATATAACCAATGTCGCGGTTTACCGCGGACAGGGTGGTAAAAGTATCGTTGTTATCGGGATCAATTCGCAGAATACCGATAAAATTGAAAATGATATAGAACAAAACGGCTATAAGATAATATACAAGCTTAAAAATATCTGATGTGTTTTAAAAAAAACAAAACGCCTGAAAAGAGTTCCGCGCTTTTCAGGCGTTTATTTATTTGCCGGCCGTTAATTGATATTATTCGAATGATGCCGCAAACTCTTTTTCAATATCCGAATAATTTTCGAGCATTTTAACAAACACATTTACAACATCGGCGTCAAACTGGGTGCCGGCTCCTTCTTTAAGCTGCTGTATTGCCGTATTCAGATCCAGTTTTGAGCGATACCTTCTATCCGACATCATCGCGTCGAAAGCGTCGGCAACCGATACAATTCTGGCCAGAAACGGTATTTCATCCCCCTTCAGACCGTCAGGATATCCCTTGCCGTCCATCCTTTCATGATGGCATTTCACAACCGGGACAACATCCTTGAACATAGAAATCACCGAAAGTATCCGGGCGCCCGTTATCGGATGTTTTTTAATCACTTCATATTCTTTTACGCTTAATTTATCGCTTTTAAACAGTATGTCATCGGTTATTCCCGTTTTGCCGACATCATGGAACAGACCCGCCACCCTAAGTATTTCAATTTCTGACTCGCTCAGTCCTAAAAGATTTCCGACTTTCACGCAGTAAAACGACACGCGATCGGAATGCCCGCGCATATATTCATCCTTCGTGTCAACCACCTGGCGGAGCGCTTCAATAGTATCCATATACCTGATTCTAAGCTGCTCATATGTCCGGTTTAACTCTTCATTTTGCATATTCAGAAGAGAATGCAGAAAAGCGTTCGTAAGGGCCGAAGCCGCCTGGGCGGCGTAAATCTCCAGCAGTTTGTAACCCTCCGCGATGTCGGTTGTAAGGCTTTCAACACTTTCCACATATAAAACCCCGATGCACTCGGAAAACTCATTAACAAGCGGAAGGATAATACCTGACTGTATTTTTAGCGGCTGCTTTGACATCTTTGCCCTACCGATATCTTCGAGCATTTTCGAACTGAGCATCGGCACAAAATCTGAAATTTTAGCCCTGTATTTGCCTATTCCTCGGAAAATACTCTTTTTTGAACTGTTATCCCCTGAAATATTGTCAACGAGAATAAAGGCGTTTTCACTGTTAAGCAGCGACATTAACTGAATCAGAATATCCTCGAGAATATTTCCCAAAGGCTGAAGCTGGTATATTTTAGGTACAGCATGAAGTATCTTGTTTAAGCCGTCCCTGAATTGTTTTATCGTATTCATCATATTTATTGATTTTATACCGGACTCAATCAACAACTGCAATTGATCGAAACGATCGCTTTTTTCGCAGTATCCCTGGATGTCAAGCGCCTTTATTGTATCAAGAGGCGGAGCCAAATCCTTATGCCCTGTGAGAAGAAGAATATATAGATCGGTATTGAACTGCCGTATACATTTTACAACTTCATCTCCGTGTATAGGCACCATTAAATAGTCGAGGATCATCAAGTCAAAGTGCTCATTTCTTACTTTTTCAATCGCTTCCAAAGGATTTGTTGTCCCTTCGAAATAATAGCCGCTTCGCTTCAGCAAAATAGACAGCGAATCTATAATTCCCTGTTCATCATCAACTATAAGAATTTTAGTATTTCCCGATAAAGCAGACCTTTTCTTTCTCATTAGTGTTATTCGCCCCCCAAATTTTTAACCTGCCTGACTTGCTTTTCGGGGAAGTCGAACGTAAAAGGTTGTGCCTTTCCCTTCTTCGGATTCAAACCACATTTCCCCGCCGAATCGTCCCTTAATTGTTGAATAGGACATATACAATCCAAGTCCCGTGCCGGCTGTCCCTTTTGTTGTAACCATCTCCTTCAGGAGTTTATGTTTTATACTGTCTGGAACTCCTTTGGCATAATCTTTTATGGCAAAGAGAATAGATTCATCATCACCATCAATATAAAAGTCAATTGAGCCGGTTTTCCCTTCATAAGCCTGAATAGCGTTTATAATAATATTATCGAAAACTTGAATTAAACTATTAATATCTCCATTCAGTTCACTTGATAAATCTACGCTGATTTTTGTGTTCAGTTCGCATTTATACCTGATAAGTTCGTATTTCATTAATATTTGTATTCTTTTTACCAGTTCATTTATAGTAAAGCTTACCATTGATGAAGCGCTCAGCTTCACCGCCTGGCCTTTGACTGCGTCGATGACATCGGATACATATGAACAATACGGCTTTATTTTGTTCAGCCACGACAGCATTTCATCGGCGATTTCGTAGTGATCGGATACCGTAACGTTTTCATCCCCTATCGATGCCCTGTACTCGGCGACAAGATCCTTCACCCCTTCAACAATACCCGCAATAGACATTATCGGCGTTTTAAGGTTGTGCGCAATTCCGCCGATCAGGTGCCCAAGAGACGCAAGTCTTTCCTGTTCCATCATAATAGCATGTTTTTCCTCGATAGCTTCAAGGTGACGTATATTTTCGGTTATATCCCTGAACAATATTACCGTACTCAATTGGCTTTTGTTAATAATGATAGGCGTAACCTCAACAGAAAAATACTTGTCATAATTCCCTTTTTGTATGTGTTTCTCAAACGTGACCGACATAGCCGATACTTTAGCCATGTTTATAAAGTCAATCAGGTTATTGTCGGCATCAATAAGGCATGTGCCCTGAAATACTTCCTGCAGGCTCTTGCTTCTCGATATTGTCAGGATTTTCTCGAAAGCCAATTCCATCGTTTTGTTATAATCAATAATCCTGTATTCATCATTCACAACCATAAATCCGTCCGAAATCTTATCCACTATCGTTCTAAGAGCAATCGGCGATATACTTAAAAAGTGGTATCTGAATATGGCAATCGCAATAAACAGCACAGCAGCTGAAAACGAAATAGCCGTGGTATAAAGAGGTACCTTAATTAATCTTGTTATAATTACTATGTTGGTCACTAAAGGAATAGCCGATCCAATAGCAATCAGTACTGACTGTCTTGAGAAGTAGCCGGAATTTTTTATCGAAAAACTGATAAGATAATATATCCCTGTTGAAATATAACTATACATAAATATGCTGTGGATGATGAAATACGGACCATAAACAATCCTGTCATTATATATTGAAAAATGAATAAAAAACAGGTTATGGTATGGGTTTGTCAGGAGCATTGCATATGAAACCACCGGAGGAACAAACAGCAATAAGTGTTTTAAGCCGAATCTGATTTTGGTGTTCGCATAAATAAGGCCTGTCAACAGCCAGGAAAAAGGGATAAAACACAAACCGATATTCCAGATATAGACGAACAGCATGTTTGATGATCCGGTGTTTAGTCTGTAATATGACTCCAAAAGATATCCTATACTCCACACAAGCAGCAGCAGGATATTTACCAGAAATATAAACTGTATCTGCCCTTTTTTCCGAATACTTAAAATATAGATAAGCAGTATCACTATCAGTATTGTTGAAATATGTAACAACACAAATAAAAAATTTTCCATCTCTAGTTATTCTCCATTTTTCAATATGCCTTATTTATTAAGAATAACATTAATGTCTTTTGATAATATATTTACAGAAGGCTGCGACAGCAAACTGTAATGATCCGCTTCAATAACAATGTTTGATACAGGGTTTAAACAATATTTATTCCATTCACTTACATTTTTCCTATAGTCCGCAATATTCGTATCAAGCAATGCGCTGTAAAAATTCACCCGGCTTTTTATTTTTTTCTGCGGATAGTACTTCATCCTGATTTTATGTATAAACACTATTCTCTTTAAATACTTAACAAGCTCGTCGGGCGACGCGGAACACTGCGGAGGCAAAATAAGCCTGATATCTTCCGGTAGATTTTTTACGAATGAAGCAATATCAATATTTCCGCTTAATAACTTACCAAATAATGCCCGCCACAATTGTTCATTGTTCAGTTCGCCGGAACCGCTTTTCCCCAGGATATTATTCAAAAACTCCGATTCTGCACGTTCACTGAAAAATGCATTTCCTTCCCAGTTTTTTGGAGCAATGGTATTCATTAATCCCAAAAAACCTATTTCGTGTCCGTCCCGTTCCAGAATTCCGGCCATTTCAAACGCTATAGCTCCCCCTATGCACCATCCTGCCAGATAATAAGGACCTTTGGGCTGTACACTTTGCAAGCTTTCGACATACCTTTCCGCTAACGAATATATACTCTTGTTGTCATACAGAACTTCATCGACAGCCTGTATTCCCCAAACAGAAAAGCTTTTATCAATCAGTTTGCCTAATTCAAAATAACATGCGACTTCCCCATTCCCAGCATGGACAAGGAATATGTTATTTTTTCTCCCTTCGGTGATTCTTACTATGTTTTCGGGTTTATCTAAGCTTTTATCGCTCTTCATACGTTCTTCTATATACTGGGCCATTTTTCTTATGGTTAATGATTCATTCATAATGCTGATAGGAATTTCTACCTGATATTTTGATGATGTCTTCGATACGACCTGGATAATGCTTAATGAATCGCCCCCGGCATCAATAAATTCGCTATCTACTCCAAAATTACTTTCCTGTAATACGTCCGACCAAATACTATATAATTCTCTTTCCAAATCTGTTTCGGGTTTAGTGAACGCTTCCGAAACCAAACTTGATACATCGGGTTTCGGCAGCAGCCGTTCATCTATTTTCCCATTGGGTGATAACGGCATTTTGTCAACCCTGATAAAAAAGGCCGGTATCATATAAAGAGGCAAGTATTTTTTCAAATCCGCTTTGATTTGTTTTATGTCAACATCATTCCGAGAAACATAATATACGCACAGTTTCTTATTGGCATCATCACCAATTACCGCCACATGGACCTTGTTTATATCACTTACTTCCAGTATCCGTTTTTCAATCTCTTCAAGCTCTATCCTAAACCCTCTTATTTTCACCTGAGAATCGGCGCGTCCCAGGATGTCTATTTCGCCTTCGGCCAGCCACCTGCCAAGATCGCCTGATTTATACAGTTTTTCATCTTGTGAAAACGGGCTTTGAATAAACACCGAATCGGTTAATTTTTTATTATTGATATATCCTATTGCCAATCCATGCCCACCGATATATATTTCTCCGACAACTCCTATCGGAACAGGCAGTAAGTTCTTATCAAGAATGTATATTTTAGCGTTATTCATCGGTCTGCCTATTGTTATTTTATCCGTTTTCGTTAATTCCGCCGAAGTAACAATAACAGTGGTTTCTGTAGGACCGTAACCGTTAAGAACAACAGCGTTCGTGTACTTTTTCAAACTTGATAACAGTTCTTTAGTGACCTTTTCCCCTGCTAACACTATTTGATAAACATTATGCATCGAATCGCGAAAATCCGTATTTTTTATAAAATAATGCATTTGTGAAGGAGTTGAAACAACCATATCGACACAGTATTTTTTTATTAATCGGGATAACAATACCGGATCCTTTCTTTCGGCATCATTAGCCATAACCAACGTAAGACCCTTATAAAATGCAGGAATTGTTTCAATAAAGAACACATCAAAGGAAAACGAAGTAAGCGACAGAACGGTTTTTATTTTATTATAGTCAATCCTGTCAAATAAACCGTATACGAAATTAATTAACGATCTGTGTTTAATCATTACACCCTTCGGTTTTCCGGTAGACCCGGATGTATATATTATATAAGCCAAGCTTTCCGGGTTGCTGACATAACTTTGGCTTTGACCCGAATATGCATAATTCTGCGGATCAAAAAGATTAATACGATCTATTTTCACATCCACATCGGGAACATTTTTGCAATCGGCGCCGGTTAACAGCAGCTTTGCGTTGCTGTTTTGCAGCATGTAATTCACTCTTTCCGCTGGGTAAATTTGATCTATCGGAAGAAAAGCGGCACCCGCCTTTAACACCGCGAGCATACCGACAATCATCTCTATCGAACGGCTGACCATAATTGCCGCAACATCACCCGGTTTTATCCCCTTTTCCCTTAACAGCACGGCCAGTGAATTAGCCTTTTCATTCAATTGTTTGTATGTTATGCTTTTATCATCGCAGATAACGGCCGTATTATCGGGAGTTTTCCTGACCTGCTGTTCAAAAAGTTCGTGAATAGTTTTGTCCTTCGGATAGTCCGCTTCCGTGTCATTAAACTCATACAAAACCTTTCTTTTTTCACTCTCGGGCAGCATTTCTATTGCGCTGATCTTTTTCGGAGGATTATCAAGAGCATGCCACAGCAGGCTTAACATATGGTGATGTATGAATTCAATTTCCTTGTCATAGTAAAGGTCTTTATGGTAGTCGTAATCAATAATTACGGTTTCTTCGTCATCCCTGTCATTCACATGGATTGTCAGAGAATTGGACTGATGCCCGTTGAAATGCCATCTCGCTGAATAATTAATATCTGTTTTATCATATTTCGTATTCTGATACGACAGCACAATATCATATAAATTGCCGGGGAAATCGTGCTTTTCCCGGACCTTCTTAAGTATCAGCTCATACGGATATCTCTGATGCCTGTATGAAGAAGAACATACCTGAAGTATACTGCGGCTGAACTCGGTGAAGCTCGTTTCGTCATTTATTTTGATGCGTAAAGGAACTGTGCTTACGAACATGCCTACCGTATTTTTTTCGGTCTGGTTAAGCCTGTTAAGTATCGGCGTGCCGATAATTATATCTTCTTTGCCCGTCACCCTTTGCCCCAAACCCCAGGATTTATCGCTTTGGTTCGCCGATAATTATATCTTCTTTGCCCGTCACCCTGTTTATATACATCGATAAAGCTGACAAAAACAACGGGTACAGGGTTATCCTGTTTTCGGCACAATACTGCCTTAGTTTCCGGACAAATTTTTTGGGCGCGACAAACGTCTTTCTTTTTGATTCCGTTGATACGAGATTTGTTTTTCGCGTTTTAAGAACAGTCGCTTCAAACGGCTCACTATAAACCTCTTCCCAATAAGCTGCGTCTTTCTGCATGCGGTTTGATTTATAATACTCCATTTCGGTTTCCACATACGATAAATACGACGGGATAACCATTTGATCGTCCTGAATCGCATCACCGTTTTTAAGCGCCTTGTAATACCCCGTTACCAAACTGCATGATAAAGCCATAGACCACGCGTCAAACACTATGTGATGAAAGTTTGAGAATATTCCGCCCTCTTTGTCGCTTATCTTCAACAGAACAAAACGATATAAATCGCTGTTCAAAAGCTCGAACGGCTTTTTTGCCTCGTTAGCGTTCCACTCATACAATGCCGCTATAGGATCTTCATACTGTGAAAAATCAATAAAATCAATGGGCTTGTCCTGATATGGATGAACATACTGGCGCGGCTCTCCATTCTCATTAACGCAAATGCGCAGGCGTATACTTTCGTTATTCTTTATGTAAAGCTTCAAAGCTTCTTCAAGCAAGCCATAATCAATATTGTCTTCTTTAATTCTTATCGTGCCTGAAATATTCGAAATGGAAGTACCGGGATACATTTTTTCGGTATACCAGATTGACAATTGCGGAGAGGTTAACGGATATAATTTTTTCTCCAACATATATGCCTCCGTTAATGCTTTTTTCGTTAGATTACATCTAATTTTACCATATTAAGAACTAAATTCGCTATGACAAAATAAAATAAACAGGATATTAAGGTAATAATTTCCCGATATTTCTAAAAAATGTCTCACATTCTCTCATGTTGAAACGACATGAAATTATAAGCAATTTCTCTTGTAAATTATACATATGATCTGTCAACTGTAATAACCGCATACAGTGATTTGTCTTTTTCATGTATCCGCCGTTTTATCTGTTCTGTTATTTCCTGTATGCTTATTTTACAATCAAAGGGAACCGTCACGTCAAATATCAGGTTATGATGAGTCGGACCCTTTACGACTCTGAAATCATGAATTGATAAGGTATTGTCAATCTCCGAAACCACTTCTTCGGTCATTTTTTGCATTTCATTCACGAATGGATCATCGGTAACAACCGGATCCATATGTATAACCATATTCAAATTATATTTATTCGATATATCACGTTCGATATTATCAATTAAATCATGGCTCACAAGAACATCCATATTCGCGTCAACCTCTACATGGACAGAAGCGAATGTATTAAGCGGGCCGTAATCGTGAATAACAAGATCATGTATTCCGATAACGCCGTCGTAATTAAGAATAAATGATTCGATCTTTTTTGTTAGTTCTTCTGAAGGAGCCTGGCCAATAATCCTGTTCATTGTTTCTCGCAATATTTGTATCGCCGAAAAAATTATGAACAGCGCAACCGCAATACCTATATAAGCATCGGGATTGACGCTTGAAAACCGGCTTATTACAGCCGAAGCAAAAACCGCTATGGTAGCCAATACATCGGCCATACTGTCGGCGGCGGTTGCCTGCATGACCATTGAATTGATACGCTTGCCGACTTTTCGGTTAAAATAAAAAAGCCACAGTTTCGCAAAGATTGACAGTGCCAGCACCGATAGTGTAATAATACTGAACTCGATTGGCTGAGGATTAATAATTTTGTAAATTGATGTTTTTATAAGTTCAAAACCAATAAACATTATCACAACCGCAACAACTGAAGAAGAAATATACTCGATTCTGGCGTGTCCGAACGGGTGAGTATTGTCGGCAGGCTTTGCCGCCATCTTTATACCGACAAGAGATATAATTGAAGAGCCGGCATCGGAAAGATTGTTCACCGCGTCAGCGACTACCGAAACGCTGCCGGAAAATGTTCCGACCGTAAACTTCGCGGCAAAAAGAAGTATGTTTACGACTATTCCGATTATACCGCCAAGCCTTCCATACTGCTCGCGAACCTTAACATTCCTGATATCCTTATGGTTTTTAATGAACAATCTTGCAAGAAAGCCGGCAATACCGCCGAGTTCTTTTCCGCTGCCTTCCATGTTTCCTCCGCTTAACTTGTTTATTTCAGTAATCTTTATTTTATTATTACAAATGCCTGGCTGCAAGTATTACAATAAAACTATCGTCATTGCTGATTGTAAGTGTTACCATTCAGGTTCAATAGTTAATCTCCGAACATTATTCCCGCAGGTCCTGGCTCGGGTGTTTCGTTTCCTTGCGCGACAAAGCACATACCGACAACACGCTTCAGATCCTGTTCATTCTTTGCGTAGAGGTCTCCATATTCCGGGTCGCTCATTAACCCGCTCCGCAGTTACCTATAGGCAGCAGGGCGTTGGAGCATGTCGCCCGTCGTCACCGAAAACACCCGAACCACCCGCTGGTTATTCTGCATTATTCACGCGGGGCCTGCTTCAGGTGTTTCGCGACAAATAAACAACCGCCCCGTTTTGAAGTTAAGCTTTAATTCCGGACATTTACAAGCCAACCTCAAAGGGAGCGGTTGTTCTTCAGTATATTTTATTCCTCTTCCTCTTCAAATATGACTGCATCATACGACATCTCGGCTTTCCTGCAGTCTTGTCCACCCTTAACAGTCCAAGCGACAAGCAAGGGATTGAATATCTTCCGGCAAAAAAAGTATCCGAACGAATTATCTTCAAATCGGTAGGCAATAAAATCGGGACGTGAAAACACATTAACAAAAAGGTTGGTCATCAGAAAAGACTGCCAAAAACCTAACTGGTTTCCGTCCTTTATAAAATTCATTGAAAGCTGTCCCCTTATAATATCGGGGCGGTTTTTCCTGAACCACCGCAATATGAACGGGTTAAATGATTCAATGCAGATAAAGCCCGTATAATCTTTTATTTCGTTGTACACAGCCTCGCATATTTCAGCGGCTGAATCACTAATGCCTGCTTTTATCTCGCATATGACCGGCTTACCTTTAAGAACTTTTAAAACATCCGAAAACAGCGGTATTCTTTCATCGGTATCATATAAGCGGCAGTTTTCCAGTTCCGCGTAATCGGCTTCTTTTACCTTTCTATCGTCACCGCACATTCTTTTCAGGTCGTCGTCATGGAATACAACAAGCTTATTATCTTTCGTTAACCTGACATCCAATTCCACTCCATAACCTTTTTCCTTAGCGTTTTTAAAAGCGGCGGCGGAATTTTCCGGAATGCCCTTCCCATGCAGGCCTCTGTGAGCGAACAGCACGCACGGAAATTTTTCAACACGTCTTTTATTTGGTTTTATCAGATAAAGAATAACAGCAAACAGAACTAAAAGTATAATAATCGCCGTTGCCATGATTAATCTCCCGCATCCATCATTTCAAGCTTGCTTTTTGGTGTAACAGGCTTGCTGTCCCCGTGCCGCACGATAAGCATCGTACAAAAAGCAACCGCGGTAAAAAACGCCGCATACGGGAACAATGTCCTGTACCCAACATACTCAAGCAATGCTCCTGATAGCACAGGCGTCAGGATTTGAGCCGCCATTGAAAAAGTATAATAATAACCGGTATATTTGCCGACATCCGAGCCTTTAGCCATTTCCACAACCATCGGATATGAGTTGACGTTAATCGCAGCCCAGCCGGTTCCTATCAATACGAGAAAAACAGTTAAAACAGGATGGTATGATGTCAGCATAAACGCCCCGCAAAAGGAAGCAAACATTAAAACGAGCCCCATAAGAATGGTTTTCCTTCTTCCTATTTTTGAAGCCAGAAAACCGACGGGGATAAACGCTATAACAGCGGCAACCGTTGCGATAAGCTGGTTGCTTGCAAATCCGCCGCCCGCTATTCCGAGAAAACTCTGCGCATATTTCGAGAATGCGGTGGTAACCGCGTTATATGCCATAAACCATAAAAATATTGAAATAAGAATAAATATAAGGCTTCTTTTTACATCGGGAGGCAGTTTTGCTTTTTCCCCCGAACCGATGTCTTCTTCTGCCGTTCCATGGCCGTTGATTTTCTCCATTTCCGCGACCAGCTTGTTTTCCTTTACCGAAAGGGCAAGGATAACAACTGATACAACCATAAGGGCCCCGACAATTGTGAATATCGGGAAATAATCAGGTTTTCCCGTCTTTGGAACCAATACCGCTATAAGCCCGAGCGATACCGCGCCGCCTATCGCGCCCATTAGATTTATAACCGCGTTCGCCTTTGACCTTAAAGGCTTTGGAGTGACATCGGGCATAAGCGCAACAGCTGGTGAACGGTATGTACTCATAAAAACGAGAGAAAAGAACAAAGCTATAATAAACATTGAAAAGGCAACGATATTATCCGCGTAAGGCATGAACATCATTGAAGTAACCGCTAACGCTGTTCCTCCCAGAATAAACGGCATCCTTTTTCCAATCGGCGTTTTGACTTTGTCCGAGAGAGCGCCGAAAAGAGGCAGCATAAACAGCGCGAGAACGTTATCCAACGCCATCACTGCACCTGCGGCGGTATCTCCAATATTAAACGTATTTTTTAATATCAGCGGAACAAGGCTGTCATAAACCTGCCAGAATGCACAAATCGACAAAAACGCGAGACCGATAATAAAAGTGCGCTTGTAATTAAGTTTCATTTCTTTTACCTCCGGATAAAAAAATTGAGACTCGTATATTTGAAGCATATCATTTATACGGAAACAGTGTCAACAACAGATCCCGAAGCTTCATCCTTCAGTTTCTTAAACGCGACGGACAGCATAAGCTTTATCCTGTTCAATTGGTTTACTTCGCTTGCGCCCGGATCATAATCAACGGCAACTATATTGCTTCCGGGATACCTCCGCCTTATTTCCTTTATCATTCCTTTGCCCGCGACATGGTTTGGAAGACACGCGAAAGGCTGCACGCACACTATGTTATCCACTCCTTCTTTTATAAGTTCCAGCATTTCCGCTGTTAAAAACCAGCCCTCACCCATGCAGATACCTGTTGAAATAATTTCTTCGGCATAGTCCGCAAGCGTATAAATATTTGCGGGTGGTGAAAACCTCGCGCTTTTTTGCAGGCATTTCACAAGATGCCTTCGGTACAGTTCAAGTATCGAAATCGCGGCCTTTCTGACAAGGCATACGGCGGCGTTCTCCGCTCCGTGTTTAAACCTTGCGATTCCGTTATATAGGCAATACAGCAGAAAGCCTGCCAAATCGGGAACCACGGCTTCACAGCCTTCGCTTTCGATGAAGCGGACAAGACTGTTGTTTGCCTCCGGATGGTATTTGACAAGTATTTCGCCGACAATTCCAACCTTTGGCTTTTTTATTCTTAATAGAGGCAGATTGGCAAATTCGCGGACAATGTTCTCTATGTTTTTAACAAAATCACCCCATTTTCCGGAGGATACCGCCGATTTGCATTTATTCGCCCACTTGCCGTAAAGACGTTCGGCAGAACCTTTATCGGCCTCGTAAGGTCTTGTTGCGTATAAAACCCGCATGAACAGATCCCCGTATACAATCGCCTGGAGCGCCTTGTGCAGCAGCCGTGTGGTTAACCGGAACCCCTGCTGTTCTTCAAGACGCATCGTGTTAAGCGATACGACGGGTATATGCTCCATGCCCGCATCCTTCAATGCTTTTCTTATGAATGCTATATAGTTTGACGCCCTGCATCCGCCTCCCGTCTGAAACATCATAACCGATGTCCTATCCAGGTCATACCTGCCGCTTTTAAGAGCCTGCAGCAACTGGCCTACGACAATAATCGAAGGATAGCACGCATCATTGTTAACGTGTTTTAAACCTTCCTCGATTGTACTGTGTTTTACCTCTGGTAAAATTTCTATACAATAACCCTCCGAGTTAAAAGCCTGTTCAAGTATATCAAAATGGATTGGAGACATCTGGGGCGCGAGAATAGTGTGTGTAGCTTTATCTTTTCTGGTAAACCTTGCTATTGTTGGTATAGGCACGGCCGTATTTTGCCAGTAGTTATCTTCTTTTTCGTTTATAGCCGCCAGCAAAGAGCGTATCCTTATTTTAGCCGCCCCGAGATTGCTGACCTCATCTATTTTTATAACGGTATGTATTTTACCGGCAGGCTCGAGTATTTCCTGCACCTGTTCAATCGTAACCGCGTCGATTCCGCATCCGAAGGAATTAAGCTGAACCATCTGCAGGCAAGGTTCTTTTATTACAACATCCGCGGCATTGTATAAACGCGTGTGGAACATCCATTGATCCCGCACGCGCAGAGGACGTTTCACGCTGCCGAGATGCGCGACTGAATCTTCGGTTAAAACCGCTAATCCGAATGATGAAATCATATCCGCAATGCCGTGATTTATTTCAGGATCAATATGATACGGCCGTCCTGCAAGCACGATCCCTTTTTTATTGTTTTTATAAAGCCATTTAATCGTTTCCTCTCCCATTTTATGAATATGCCGTTTAAAGGCTTTGTCTTCTTCAGCAGCAAGATAAACAGCGCGGCGTATTTTTGCGGCGGAAATCCCAAATTCGCGAAACATTCCGCAAAGCTTCCTGATAAGCTTTTTCCGGTTATTATACGGTATAAAATCATTAATTAACCGGACTCCGCTCGAACGCAGCCGTTCCACGTTATTGCGCAGCACCTCCGAATAACCCGTGACAATAGGACAGTTAAAGCATTGATCCGAATCCGGATCTTCCTTTGTTTCCTTTTCAATGCACGGCATAAATATGAAATCAACGCCCTTTTCAATCAAATCGACAATATGTCCGTGCGATAATTTAGCCGGGTAGCAGACCGACTCGCTTGGTATTGATTCCATCCCTTTCTCATATATCATTTTGTTGGACCCTGCGGATAACTCGACGCGGAAGCCGAGTTCGGTAAAAAACGTAAACCAGAACGGGTAATTCTCGAACATATTCAGCGCGCGCGGAATACCAACCCTGCCGTGTTTGGCTTTTCCGGGCGTAAGCGGGACATAATGCTCAAACAGACGCCTGTATTTTTCACGGTATATATTAGGAACCTGTTTTGCTTTAATATCGCCGCCGCTGCCCTTTTCACAGCGGTTTCCCGTTATGTACCTGCGGTTGTCGAAGAAGTTCACGGTAACGGAGCAGTTATTCGTGCAGCCCGAACAGCGGTATGACTTTCTCCGGATCACGAGGTTTTTAACCTCGTCCGGGCTTAACAGCAAACTGGTCTGCCCATTGCAGCGTTCACGTGCGATAAGCGCCATTCCGTACGCGCCCATCAACCCTGCGATGTTCGATCTTATGCATTCCCTGTCCGATACGATTTCAAACGCGCGAAGAACCGCGTCACTTAAAAAAGTACCGCCCTGGACCATGATCTTTTTGCCCATATCGGATGGATTCCTTATCTTTATTACCTTGTAAAGCGCGTTTTTCACGACCGAATACGCAAGCCCCGCGGAAATGTCTTCAACCCCTGCTCCTTCTTTTTGTGCCTGTTTTATGCGCGAATTCATAAATACCGTGCACCGCGACCCTAAATCCACGGGATTTTTTGCTTTAATCGCGAGTTTAGCGAATTCCTCTATCGATATATTAAGCTGGGACGCGAACGTTTCAAGAAATGAACCGCAGCCCGACGAACATGCTTCGTTAAGAAATATCGTATCAATTGCGCCGTTTCGTATATGCAGGCATTTCATATCCTGTCCGCCGATGTCAAGTATAAAATCGACATCGGGCACAATTTCTTTTGCCGCCCTGTAATGCGCTATTGTCTCTATTTCGCTTGTATCAACCCGCAAAGCGGCCTTTATAAGTTCTTCGCCGTAACCTGTAACACCTGCCGAAGCGATAGTTACACCATCCGGAATGCGGCTGTACAAATCGGTAAGGATATCAATGACACACCTGACAGGATCAGCGTTATTCGAGCCATACCAGTATTCAAGGATCGAATTGTCTTCACCAATCAATATGGCTTTCGTTGTTGTTGAACCGGCGTCAATGCCAAGGTAGGCTTTTCCTTTATAAGCTGCAATATTGCCTTTTGGAATCGTTTCCTTGCCATGGCGCTGCTTGAATTCGATGTATTCGTCCTCATTGCAAAAAAGCGGGCGCAGCTTATTTATCTGAATTTCTTCCGAAATATCGGGCCTTTCAAGTATTTCCGCAAATTTGCTCAAATTAAAAGTTTTATCCGCTGGAGCTAGCATTGCCGCCCCGCAGGCGACAAACAAATGCATGTCCTGCGAAAATATTGCCTGTTCGGGCTTAAGCTCCAGCGTTTTTATAAACTGCGCCCTTAGCTGCGGCAAAAACGTAAGCGGACCTCCAAGGAACGCGACATTTCCGCGGATTGGCCGGCCGCATGCAAGCCCGCTTATTGTCTGCACAACCACGGACTGGAACACGGAAGCCGCGATATCTTCTTTCCTCGCTCCTTCATTCAATAATGGCTGTATATCGGTTTTAGCAAACACGCCGCACCTTGACGCTATCGGATAAATTGTTTCGGCCTTTGCGGCCAGATCATTAAGTCCCTGCGCATCTGTTCCAAGCAGAGATGCCATCTGATCGATAAAGCTGCCCGTTCCTCCGGCGCATGTACCGTTCATGCGCTGCTCCTGCCCGCCGGTAAGGTAAACAATTTTCGCGTCTTCGCCGCCAAGTTCGATCGAGACATCGGTTTCCGGGGCATACGTTTCGAGTGCTTTAATCTGCGCAATAACTTCCTGGATAAAGCTAACTCCAAGCTTATTGGCGAGCAGTAGCCCTCCCGAACCCGTAACCGACACGGCAGCGGGCACATCCCCAAGCCCGTCCAATGCGTCTTCAATCACGGATTTTAAACATTTTCTTATATCGGAAAAATGCCTTGCGTATTTTGAAAAGATCAACCGGTTCCGCTCATCTATGGCCGCAATTTTTATTGTCGTCGAACCGATATCAATACCAACCCGGACAACATCCATACAGATGCTCCCTTTCAATTGCAATATGATATGCACAAATTTTATTCACGGTAATAAACCAGGCAATGCAAATTCAAAGACGGCTGATAAGCAAGTGATATTGCTAATTAATGAGACTACTCATATTATATTACAAAAAGAGGGAAAATACAAATTAATCCATTTTTTTGTAAATAGATAGGTTAATACAATAATAGAATTTATAAACAAAAAAATGTCGGCCAAATTATGACCGACGCGCACATTCCAAAAGAATGAAGATTGGCAATAAAAGAATAAAGATCTTTAACTCCTCCTTTAATAAGGTCATTTCAACAATGGCTTATACCATTTTTATGCAGCCGAAGCCCTGGCTGTTTTTGCTTCCAAGCCCCGCGTCAACAGCCATCTGGAGCAATTCACGCGGGCCTTTCAGCCTTAACTTCCCACTGTACCCTTTTATAACAAATCCTTTATATATAACAATGTGAAGCCGCGGCTGATGCAGCGGAGTAAAGCTAACTTTCCCGTCCGGTGGTTCCATTCCCGTAAAAGCCCTGTATTTCTTCCTGAGGTTTTCATCCGCTATTTTGCTGAAATCATCTTCACCGGGCTGGAAATAACATGTGTACTTGCTGTCGTCGGGCTTTTTCAGCGTACTGTAAACCGTTATTGGAGATAAAGTGTTTACCGTGATATCCTCTTTCATTACATCCTGCCTGTCTACTTTTATGCTGGTAATCTCAAGCAGTTGCGAATTAAGCGTAACCGATTTTTTCAATATTCTGTTTGCGAAAGATTCACAGAATTTATCGTCGGGAGATGAAACTTCAAGAGAAACAGGAGGTTCAAATACAATATTGCCTTTATCGCTTTCCATCTTTGCCTTGCCTGAAAGGTTCGAAAAACAAAACAAACGAAACTTCCTGCCGTCCCCATAACCTTCATTATGCAGGAAATCCGCGAGTTCTTTATCAATCGTTTTGTATATAAAAGCCTGAACCATATGGTTGTAGTGAATTGGAAGGAGCAGATTTTTCTCTCCGGTCATTTCGATGCGTATATGCATATTTTTCTCTCCTTAATAAGGCAAAATATACAATGTTCATAGAATGTTCGATAAGCCGCGAATTTTTTTCGATGTCTGCAGTTATCCGGTGCCGGAAGAACGATTATGTATTCATATGGCCTTATTATAGTTATTCGACAAATATTTCCCAATCCCTTCTTTTTTCTGCAAATTCTTCGTAAAAGCTTTATCTTTGAAAAACAAATAACACCTTTTTTAGTATGAAAAAATGGTTGTAATTGTTTTAAACAGAGTGTTAAACAAAAAATGCGGAAAGCTTTTTGATTGGCAGGCAATATATATGAATTAACCCTTGAGCATAAAAAAAGCAAGCCATTTTCCGGCTTGCAAAACTTATTTAACTTGTTGTTTTATTACTCAACCGACTTGATGCGGCTTAAACCTTTTTAGTCTCAAAGCATTCGATACAACGGATATAGAACTGAACGACATTGCCGCCGCCGCAATCATGGGGTTTAAAAGGGGCCCGCCGAATATATGAAGCAGACCTGCGGCAATCGGTATCCCCAGAACATTATATGCAAATGCCCAGAACAGGTTTTGCTTTATATTGCGGATAGTTCTTTTACTTAATTGTATCGCGACAGGCACATCGGTAAGCTCGTTTTTCATAAGCACGATGTCTGCCGACTCCATTGCCACATCTGTTCCCGAACCTATCGCTATACCTATGTCGGCTTGTGCGAGAGCCGGTGCATCATTAATGCCATCGCCTACCATTGCCACCTTGAGTCCTTCTTTTTGAAGCTTCTTTACTTCGTTTGCCTTATCTCCCGGCAGAACTTCGGCTTTTATCCTGTCTATACCCGCCTGTTTTGCAATAACTTGAGCCGTCTGAATGTTGTCACCCGTTATCATTACCGGCTCAATACTCATTTTGCGAAGCTGCTCAACGGCTTTTTTACTGCCGGGTTTTATAACATCGGCGACTGCTATGATCCCTTCAAGTTCTCCATCGACGGCTATAAACATTGCGGTTTTGCCTTCCGCGGACAACCTGCCGGAGTCATCCCGCGCCTTTATATCAATGTTTCTGTCGTTCATCAGTTTACTGTTTCCAAGGAGAACGTCCTTTCCATGTATACGCGATATTATTCCGTGCCCGGGTATCGCCTCAAAACTCTCGGCATCATACAACTTCAATTTCATTTCGGATGCTTTGCCGACAATTGCCTCACCCAGAGGATGTTCCGAGCCTTTTTCGGCAGAAGCGGCCAACTGCAGCAATTTGGTTTCATCAAGACGTCCCGTGGGAATAATATCGGTAATCACAGGTTTCCCTTCGGTTATAGTTCCTGTTTTGTCAAACACAACCGTGTTTATTTGATGCGCGGTTTCAAGGGCATCACCGCTTTTTATCAGCACTCCGTATTCCGCTCCTTTTCCCGTTCCGACCATAATCGCGGTAGGTGTCGCGAGACCAAGCGCGCACGGACACGCAATAACGAGAACCGAAATGAACACCGTGAGCGAAAAGGCCGCCGATTCTCCGGATATATACCAGGCTGCCCCTGCAAGAACCGCGATAGCAATAACCACTGGGACGAAATACCCTGAAATTACGTCCGCCAGTCTTGCTATAGGGGCTTTTGAATTCTGTGCGCCTTCAACAAGCGCAATGATTTGAGAAAGCGTCGTGTCTTCCCCGACCTTTGTAGCTTTGAATTTGATTGTGCCGTTCTGGTTTATGCTTGCGCAGATAACCTGGCTTCCGACGTTTTTTTCAACGGGTATGCTTTCGCCTGTAAGGATTGATTCGTCAACCGATGTCCTGCCTTCAACAACTTCGCCGTCCACAGGGATTCTCTCCCCCGGCCTGACTAAAATTATATCCCCTGCCTGCACTTCCTCGATCGGAACGACCAGTTCCCTGCCGTCTTTTATAACTGTTGCCGTCTTAGGGGCAAGTCCCATAAGTTTCTTAATTGTTTCCGATGTTTTCCCCTTCGCGAGCGTTTCAAGATATCTTCCAAGCAGTATCAGCGTTATAATCATCCCGGCCGATTCAAAATAGAGGTTGCCGGCATATTCGTCATTGCCGTTAAGTATCATTATAACCGCGTAAATGCCGTATATAAACGCAGCGCCTGTTCCTATCGCAACAAGGGAATCCATATTCGGTTCGCGCCTGAAAAGCCTGCCGAACCCTACGGTATAAAACCTTCGTCCTGTAATTATAACCGGTATAACAAGTGCAAGCTGTATCAGCGCGTAATTAAGCGCGTGCTTATGAGGATCGATAATGCCGGGTATAGGAAGGCCGAGCATATGACCCATAGCTATATAAAAAAGAGGTATTGAGAAAGCCGCGGAAACAATGAGCTTTGCCCGTAGGGAAGCCGCCTCCTTTTTGGCGCGTTCGGTTTCATCTTGTGATATCTTACCCTGTTCTACTTTTGAAACGCCGTAACCTGATTTTTCTATCGCATCTTTTATTTCGCGCATTCCGGTTACCGAAGGATCATATACTACCTTAGTAATTCCCGATACGAGATTAAAGGCTGCGTCTTTTACTCCGGGAAGTTTTTTTACTGCCTTTTCAACGGTGTTTGCGCATGAAGCGCAAGACATGCCCGAAACATGCACAAGTATTTCCGCGAATCTTTCGTCGGGTTCCTCATCAACATCGTAACCCGCTTTTCTTACCGCTTCAATAATATCTGCGATATCCGTTACATTTTCATCAAATTTCACATCAAGCTTTTCGCTTACAAGATTAACCGCAGCCGAAACAACGCCGTCAAGTTTGCCGACGCTGTTTTCTACTGTTCTTGCACAGGCCGCGCATGACATTCCTTTTATTTTTAATATCTTTTGCTGCATCTTCTGTCCCCCTCCTTCCGGTGCAACCTTATTTCGCATAAAAAAGACGGGTTCGTTAAATATAGATATACCACCAATATGACCATTTATTTATGTATTTGCGAAACTTTACAAATAAAAAGCAATCTAAAGGAGATGCCGTTTTTTAGGCATGCCCTTCGATTGCTTCGTATTTGAAAAGACCGTAAGGTGACTTTTAAGTAATTTTTAGATTTCATCAAAATTATCGATAATTGCTCCAACTCCTATAGCGTTATCTACCGGCAAAGAGAAGCAGATACCGGTTCCGGCGGTATTAAGCCCAACTTCATGCATAATGCTCTCCATAATGGCCAATTTTTTTTCTTTCGGCGTTAAGATCAGGACAAGATCCTTTTCCGGTTGTATCGTTATACCAAGGTATTTCTTAGCTTCTTTTGAACCTAATCCACGGGCATGAACTACGGTACCTCCGCTGGCTCCTGCCTTTTTTGCCGTCTCCATAACCTGGTCAAAAAACCCGCTGTTTACAATAGTTACAATTAAATGATAAGGTTCTTTTGACGTATAAGTCATATCCTCACTTCCTAACTTTAAATTCTCTTCCGCTTGAATGCAAATTTTAGAAAGAACACTGCTGATGCTGCTTATGTTTATGGTAAAGGCGATTCCTGTAAAGGGAACAGAAAGAAAGTCGTTGCCGGTAAAGCCGGATAAAATAAAAGCCAGAATATAACAGCTTATCAGTATGTACGAAAGCGGAAACTGAAATAAAATTCTCAAAAAGGCACCTACTAATGCCAGACCAACGCCTAATGAAACACTAATGATAATAACAGCGTCGGGTACTCCGTTTATTTGACCTGCCAACACTATCAAATCCGGTTCTGCTATTGTAATGAATACGCCAATGAAAAAAGTCAATATTACAATCAACGGCAGTTTCCTGGTTTTTACCAATGTAGACCCTATCTGTTCTCCTATTGGGATAAGTGACATATCCACCCCAAGATTAAATAGCGTTATCCCCATGATTATTGTAAAGGCACTGATTAGAAAAAGTATAAGGTTCCATGACGGGATCGGCGCTATTGTGTAATTCAGGACCACAACCAGAATAACAATTGGAATTACCGAAAAGGATGATTCCTTTAGTTTAGCTAACAATAATCTGAGTATTGTATTTCACTCCTTTTCTACTTGTTTTATATATGATTATTTTAAATCTGTTATAGATTGATGCGACATGATTACCGCCGCATTGAGAAAAATATAAAACCGCTTCTAATCATAACATATATTGATAAGAATAAAAACCACAAAAAAACCCAATATCTCGATAACGAGGCTGAAGATGTCACCCCTAATTATGAGATAAGGCGGTGACGAAAATTATTATAGAGTCCGTATCATTATGAGGGTTTTGTCATATTTTCCAGACGCATAAGATTAGCATATGCTTCTTCGGCACTTGAACCGCATATTTCTTTAGACGGCGTAAAATCAACACATACTTTTGGCCGTTCTTTTTTGCCGAAAAGCTTGCATCTGTTGTCTTCAGTCAGTTGGACGCATCGAACGCCGGCAGGTTTGCCGTGAGGCATGCCGGGTATCGGAGAAGATATTGATATCGCTATGCAGCAGGCTGCACAACCTACTCTGCATTCCATTTTAAACCCCGTTTTCAAAGCAATAGCGTAAAGTTTTATTCCCAGCCTTTGCAGACATCAACCCATTCCCTATAATTCGAATACTTCTCAAGCTCTTCTATGGTAAGCTCGATGGCGCTGTTGCTGCTGCCGCATGCGGGAAACACCGTTTTAAACCTTTTAAGTGACTCGTCAAGATACACATCTATGTTTTCATTCACGGCAAAAGGACATATTCCCCCGACAGCGTGTCCGACCATTTCGATGTTTTCTTCCGGCGAAAGCATCTTTGCTTTTGTACCGAATCTCTGCTTATATTTGGGATTATCAATTTTCGCGTCTCCTGCAACTACAATTAAGATACATCTTCCGTCGAGTTTGAATGACAATGTTTTTGCTATCCTTTTCGGCTCGCAGTTCAGGGCAATAGCCGCCAATTCAACTGTAGCGCTTGATACGTCAAACTCGAGTATCCTGTCCGCAATACCCCATCGGCTGAAATATTCCCTGACTTTTTCTATTGACATGCCGGCATCTCCTTCTTAAATTCTCTTTGCTGTTATTTAATAAGATACCAAATGTTTCTTTTCAAATCAAATCATTGTAACGTCAAATTCATCAGCCGATGCACGGCTGATGAATTTAATGATACAATATATAACCAAAAAATTAAAAGGAGGATAAGGATATGCCGTATATAAATGTTAACCTGTCTTTTAACGTACCGGATGACAAGAAGGAGCAGTTAAGCGGACGGATTGCTTCTGAGGCGGATTATGAACAGTCTTTTTTCTTTTTGTCGGTATAATATGTATGCAAAAGATGATGGGATTTTTCTCCCAGCGGCTTTTCAAGATACTCGTCGTAAAGTGCCTGAACGGCCGGATTCTCATGGGATTTTCTTATCGGAATATGCCTGTCTGCCTCGTATATGGCTTCAATTCTCTTCCGGCGCAGTTCATTCGTCGTGTGGTACGGCTGTCCGCCACCGCCGATGCAGCCTCCGGGACAGCACATAACCTCGATAAACGTGTATTCGCATTTCCCTGATTTAATAAGCTCCAGGATTTTTCGGGCATTCAAAAGTGAATGCGCGACAGCAACTTTCACTTTTGTTCCGCCAAGATCAACTTCTGCCTCCTTTATACCTCCCATGCCCCTGACATTGTGAAAATCAAGCTTATCAAGCGTTTTCCCTGTTACAATCTCGTAAACCGTTCTTAACGCGGCTTCCATTACACCACCGCTCGCACCGAAAATAACCGCAGCTCCGGTTGTTATGCCGAACGGATCGTCGTATTTCTCCTCTTCAAGTATATTGAAATCAATTCCCGCTTGTTTGAGTATCCTGCCAAGCTCCCTTGTCGTAAGGACCACATCGACATCGGGATGGATCCCGTCAACTCTCATTTCCGGCCTTTTCGCTTCATATTTTTTTGCCGTACAGGGCATTATTGAAACAACAAAAATGTCCTTTACGGGTATGCCTGTTTTCTCCGCGTAATAACTTTTCGCGAGGGCTCCGAACATCTGCTGTGGTGATTTGCATGTTGACACATGGGGCAGCAGTTCAGGGTAATACTGTTCAATGAAATTGATCCAGCCCGGGCTGCAGGATGTAAGCATGGGAAGGACGCCCCCCGTTTTCAGCCTGTGAAGAAGTTCATTGCCTTCTTCTATAATCGTAAGGTCAGCTGTAAAGTTGGTATCAAAAACCCTGTCAAAGCCGAGCCTGCGCAATGCCGCCACAAGCTTTCCGGTGACTATGCTTCCAGGTTCCATTCCGAACTCTTCGCCTATTGAAACCCTGACAGCAGGAGCTGTTTGAACAATAACATGCTTTCCGGGATCATTAATTGCATCCCATACCTTGTCTATATCCTCCTTTTCGTAGATAGCAGCGACAGGGCATACCGTCGAGCACTGCCCGCATGAAACACAAGCGACGTCGGACAGATATCTGCCGAATGCCGGAATTATCTCCAGTTCACTGCTTCTGCCTATCTTTTCAATAATGTTTATTCCCTGTACTTCCCTGCACATTTCAACGCAGCGTCCGCATTTTATGCATTTATTCGGATTTCTTACAATCGAAGGGCTGGAGTCGTCTATCTCCTTAAATTCAAGCACATTTTCAAAGCGGTTCGTTCTTACCCCTGCCTGATTTGCTATATTCTGAAGCTCGCAGCTTAAATTCCTGTGGCACTTCAGGCAATCCGCATCATGGTTCGCAAGTATCATCTCAATAATTACCCTTCTTGCTTCAAGTACCTTCGCGGAATTCGTGTGTATCGCCATCCCGTTTCTGACTGCCGTTGAGCATGCACTTGGCAAGGTTTTCATCCCCTCTACTTCCACAATACAGACCCTGCAGTTTGCTTTCACGGACTGATCGGTATGATAGCACAGCGTCGGTATTTCAATCCCCGCGGACTTTGCCGCATCAAGTATTGTAATTCCTTCGGGCACAGATATTTTTTTATTGTTTATCGTAACTTCAATCATATTCATAAAATTGCCTCCTATACCGCATTTCTTATTTCAAATTCTTTATATATCCCCAGCAGGAACTGATGACGGAAATATTTCAGCGCGGTCAGTATCGCTGTCGGCGCAGCCTGGCCGAGACCGCAGAAAGATGTGTCCGTCATTACGTTCAGAATCGATTCGAGCGTTGACAAATCTTTTTCGGTTGCGGTCCTTGTGATAAACTTATCCAGGATATTCAGTATATGCCTGTTGCCTTCCCTGCATGGCGTACATTTACCGCACGATTCATGCTTGAAGAAAACCAGGATGTTTCTTAAAATGTCCAGTATATCATGCCTGTCGTCTATAACGATCACTGCCCCGGCTCCCATCGACAAACCATTTTTAGCAAACTCTTCATAGTCAAGCCTTATATCAATCATTTCAGGGGGTATACACGGCCCTGACGCCCCGCCGAGTTGTACCATTTTAATTCTTCTTCCGTGCGGGATTCCCTTACCGAGATTAAATATAATCTCGCGAACCGATATGCCGAACGGAACTTCGAAGACCCCACGCCTGTTGACGTTGCCGGACAGGCTTACAAGCCGGGTTCCTTTTGATGACGCTGTTCCGACGGAAGTATATTTCTCGGCGCCTTCCCTGATTATATACGGTATCGTCGAAAGCGTTTCAACATTGTTGATCAGCGTTGGCTTGTTAAATATACCCGCGCTGACCGGATACGGAGGCTTATTCCGCGGTCTTCCCGCCTTTCCTTCAATGGACTCTATAAGCGCAAACTCCTCCCCGCAGACATATGCGCCGGCGCCTGAATAAATCTCGATATCAAAATCGAAGCCCGATCCGCAGATGTTTTTACCCAAAAAACCTTTCCGGCGCGCCTGCTCAATCGCTATCTCCAATATGCCAATTGCTTTGTTGTATTCACCCCTGATATATATGTAACCTTTGTTTATACCCGCGGCGTGCGATGCGATTATCATTCCCTCGATAAGCTGGTGCGGATCGTTTTCAAGGAGGAACCTGTCTTTGAAATTGCCCGGCTCGCCTTCATCGGCATTGCAGACAAGGAATTTCGGGGTAATGTTTGCTTTATACACATATTCTATCTTGTTTCCGGTAGGAAAACCGGCTCCCCCTCTTCCCCTAAGTTCCGATTTTTTTATTTCATTGATAATATTTTCACAATCTTGGGCAAAAATATTCCGTACAGTATCATATCCACCAATTTCGATATATGAATCAATGGAATACGGGTCGATTTTCCCGCAGTTCCTTGTTATTAAATCCAAATTATATTTCTTCATGATACTTCCTCCTGTACTCTGAAATTATTCTTGGTATATCATCCTTTGTAAGGCTGCCGTATACCTTTTCGCCTATTCGTATAGCCGGAGACATATTACAGCATCCGAGGCAGCTTGTTCTTTCAAGCGAGAAAACACCGTCATGTGTAGTTCCGCCTACGCGGATCTCAAGATAATCTTCAAGTTCTTCGAGTATGTTTGTCGAACCGTTCACATAGCATGGAACATCATTGCATACCTGGATAATGTATTTGCCGCGGGGCCTGGTGGAAAAAAGAGAATAAAAGGTAATTATACTGTACGCCCTGCTTTCGGTTATGCCGAGTTCTTCAGCCAGTTGTGCAAGCTCTTCTTCGGATATATGGTTCGTATCTTTGCTTTTTTGGTATTCGAGCAGGGCGTTCAGTATGTTTTCGCTTTTGCGTGATTCTTTATTTATTGTTTCTAAAAGCATTAAACTAAACCTCCTTATTTCATTATTATGGTTTTTTCGTATTTTACGCTGAGGGTTACCATTACATCATCAATTTCACGCAGTTTTCGTCTGCATGCCTGAAGCTCCTTCTCGTAATCATGAATTCTTTTAAGCAATTCCGATCTTTGCTTTTCGAAGTCCTCATACGGAGGGGTACAGCATTCCTCAATCTTACGGTTGATTTCTTCAACTTCTTTTCTCATATGTTCACATAAATTCTGCAAATAACTGTTGGATTCCCATGTTTCCATGTACTCCCTGATACAATTGATGTCATACAAAAGTTGTTTTTTGCGGTGGATTAAACTGGCAATATCTTCCACGTAATACACCTCCTTAACAATTACGAGCGTCAGGTGCAGCCAAATTCCGGAAGAAATAACCTAAGAAGCCGACTATCAGGCGAGAAACCACATCATTATTAACATGAGAGTAAAAATAAGTGAACAAATGTCGTTAGATCAAACTGTTTTACGAATAGATTAGTGAACAAATGGAGCATAAGGGTAAGCGAACAAGTGCAGCCAGATTATACTTCTTGTTATATGAGCCATACAGACAAATGAAAAAATGCAGCTAATTATGGCATATACTAAATGTGCATAATTAAGCCGTCTATCGAAGAAATGATTTTGGTAAATTTTATTATATAGTAAAACATTGGTAATGTCCAGTAAAAAAACGCATATGAATTTTAAACGTAAAATGAAAAGTTAAAGTCTATCTTTTATAGTACCTCACCCGACATAAGTTTGTCACAAAAATGCCCAACTAAAGTCTGTTAAATTAGTTATCCAAAATGCCAAAGTGAAATCTATGGTGTATGATATTTATGCAGTGTCAGGAAGGAGGTACTGCATGAAAGAGATACATCATCTAACATTACAGGATCGACAAGCCATTCAATCCGCAATTGAAGAGGGAAAAACAAAGGCTGAAATCGGCCGTCTCTTAGGGAAGGATCCCTGCGGGATCAGCCGTGAAATTATCAGGCATCGGGAAATTAGGAAACGTAACACCTACAACAGGAAAATACTCTGTGCCAAACGCAAGGATTGCAAAATACGCAGATGCTTAAAGACATGTAAGGAATACGAGGAGCCGAAATGTGTCAGGCGTGACAGGCTGCCGGGAGTATGCAACGGTTGTGAGAAGCGTGCAAAATGCCCTTTAGACAAATATTTCTATCATGCCGGAAGGGCGGATTCCAGGTATCGGGAACAACTGGTCTCTTGCAGAGAAGGTATAAATATGGAAGAAACTGAACGAAATCTCATAGGCGAGGTCATATCGCCGCTGCTCAAACAAGGGCAGTCAGTGTATCAGATTCTGACGAACCATCCTGAACTGCAGCTCTCTGTCCGCACATTATACCGCTACATAGAAACCGGTGTATTCAAGAAATTTGGAGTAGATAATTTTTCACTGAAAGAGCAGGTCAGCCGCAGGCAGTTCAGCGGGAAATACAAGAAACGAAAGGAGCCTGCAAACTACAATGGACACAAGTACAGCGACTACCTTGAATTCATTCGGCAGAATCCTGACGTTTCCGCTGTTGAAATGGATACTTTGTATAATCACCAGAGCGGTCCGTACATACAAACATTTATGTTCCCTGGAATACAGTTTATGGTCGGACGTATCCACAAGGAAAAGACCAGCGAAAGCATGGCTTCGACGTTGAATGATTACCAGGAAAAACTCGGAAATGAACTGTTTTCGAGGCTCTTCAATCTCTTGCTCACCGATCGGGGCAGCGAGTTTGAAAAAGTCAGCCTTTTTGAACGCGGTGTGGATGGAAATCAACGTTTGAACATTTTCTATTGTGATGCTATGCAATCTGCACAAAAACCACATGTTGAAAACAATCACAACTATGTTCGGGACATAATCCCTAATGGTAAGCCATTAGACAAACTCACACAGGATAACATAAATACAATGTTCTCTCACATTAATTCGACCCCGAGGAAGTCGCTTCATGGTAAGACTCCATACGAGCTTTTTGTGTTTTATTTCGGGCGCGATGCAGCGGAGATCCTTGGAATCAACGAAATCCCAAAAGATGACGTTGTTCTAAATCCATCGCTGATATTTGGAAAATGATATAAAACTTCCGGCTCATTTTGACCAGAAGCCGCTTGCGGCGAAGGGGCAAAATGAGCCGGAAGTTTTAAAAAGACATTAATCTGGCACTGCAAACCACATATACGTGTTTGAGCCACCTGATTTTAGTCTATCACATGTGAAGTAAAATTAGAAGGTTCAGCTTTGCCATGCTCTTTTTTTCGTCTCGTGACAATTTTAAGTCTTGTCATACAGATTTTACAGTGTCATTCGTGAAAAAGCTATTAATTCAAACTTCTTTTTTGTAGATATTACTTTGACAAACAGACTTTACTTTGTCCAACAGACTTAAACTTTACAATTCACCTATGAATTTTAAACACATGCAATTTGATTTCCGCAGCTTTTTTATTAACTGGTTAATATTATCCGGTTTATTATAGAAATATTCATTAAATATATTTTATTTATCACTTAACTCAATCAGACCACGAGTATCCTCAACCGGTTCAATAAAAAGAATCCCTTTTCCGGGTTCATCCAGATTAAGTTCCTCCGTCAGCGCAGATACTACTTTATCTACAAGTTCGTTCGGCGTAAGGATTATCACAAGTTCCTTTTCCGGTTCAATTTCCACTCCGAACAGATTCGTTTCAATCTCCGCGCCGACGCCCCGCCCATGTAAAATTGTGCCGCCCCGGACACCGGCATTGCGTGCTATATCCATAACATCATTCGCCATACCGCGATCAACTATCACAGTAAGTTTCTTGAACATATTCTCTCCCTCCGTTTGTTGAACTGTTTTAGAGGCATTTTTATCATGATCCGTTTCCTGTTCCGGAAGTCCTGCCGCACATATAACCGGTGTAACATAAGCAATGCCATGACCGGGTTTTTTAAGCTGCAGCGTTTCATCAAAACAATCCAAAATCTCTTTAGCATTTTCTTTTTTTATCAACAGTTTAACAATTTCCTTCTTTTGGTTTTTTATCCCAAGCATATTCAAAATCGTACTGCTTACGGTACCTCTTCCGATGATCACTATCCCGCCCTTTATCCCCTGCTCTTTGGCCAGACGGGCGCATTTATGGCTTTGATTCTCGCTAAGGATTAATGTCAGCATCCGAATATTATCGCCGTTCGGATCACAGTTTTGCTTATCCATGATTACCTCCATTTGATCCCTGTTTTGAAATATTAGTTTTTGATCCCTTTCGTGTTTTTACACGATAGAGCACACCTAATAATTCGATTGCAATAATCGGCATCATAGCAACAATCGCAATCATTCCGAACCCATCCGCTACCAGATCGGCCGAAGGAACTTGAGCCGCAATACCCTGAACAAAAGCCAAAGAGAAGGTTGCAGTCATGGGGCCGGATGCAACACCGCCCGCATCATATGCCATACCGACAAACAACTCTGGAACAAAATAGGCCAGTATCGCGGAAATACCAAAGCCGGGCAGCAAATATATCCATAGTTCGAGATTCGGCAGGTAAATTCGCAAAGCAGACATGAAAATCGACAGCCCGACCGCAACAGAGAGGAAAACAAGAACAAGCGACCGCTTTACATATCCTCCTGTAACTTCTTCGACCTGGTTTGTCAAAACGTGTACGGCAGGTTCAGCCAACACCGTTGTCAGCCCGAGAAGAAGCGATACAACCATTACAGGAACTTTTGATTCCATTCTCGCTAGCTGTATGCCAAGCTGTGTGCCGACCGCCATAAAGCCGCCGTTTACTCCCAGAAAAAATACTACAAGACCGAAAAATGTCAGAATCAAACCGCGTGCTTTATCAATCACCCGGCTTTTTTTCTGCTTTAAAGAAAAAATCTGGAAAAATATATAGACTACTATTATCGGCGAAAGTGAAATAAATGCTTCCCATATAATCGGCAGAAGTTTAGAACCGTAAACATCAAGCAGACTGGAACCGGTTATCGTTTGCTCCGGCAATACGCCGTTAAGTTTGTCTACGCCAAGTATTAAGCCCGTAGCCAAAACTCCTATGATTGCGCCGGTTGATGAAATGCCGACGAGGCCAAAATTATCCGCTTCACTGGACCTGCTCTCTGATTTTAATGCAGAGATACCGGCTGCCATAGCCAGCATGAAAGGGACGGTTATCGCGCCCGTTGTCGCCCCGGAAGCATCAAATGAAATTGCGATAAAATCGGATGAAGAAAATAAAGATAAAACAAAAATCAACCCATAGGCAATTGTAAATACATACTTAAGATGAATTCCTTTAAGTATTCGTAGCATTCCAAGCGTCATCATCACTCCGAGCCCGATCGAAACAACAACCACCATCAGCGTTTGTTCAAACTGACCAGCGGTCACGCTATCCACCTGGCCGGCAAGAATTCGAAGGTCTGGCTCGGCATAGGATATAAAGAAACCCAGAACCAAACAAATAGTAATAATTGCCGCGTAGCTCTTCGAGTGGGTCAAAGTGTTGCCTATGCTGTGGCCTATCGGGTCAATTCCCTGATCTATACCGAATAAAAATATCGTCAATCCAATAATGACCAGCACCGAACCCAGTAAAAAAGCGTACAGCATCGATGATTCCAGCGGGCTTATAGTAAAATGGAGTATCAGCACTATTACCGTTACCGGCAGAACAGATGCCAGTACTTCCTTTAGTTTATCTATTAACGCATCCAAGCAAACACCTCATCTAAAATATAATAAGCCGCGGCCAAGAAATTTTACTTGCTCCCTGTGATAAAAAAACAGTATTCTCATGCGTCATATATTATGCATACAAATACAAACATGGAATATTCAATCTCCCGTTACATTTTATAATAACAGAAACAAGTCGATTATGCAACTTGTTTTTGCTCCTTTTTATCGGCGGACCGGGATGCTGAAAACCGTGGCTGCTAGGGCCGAGCTTATCAGTTGTGCACTAGTTGTGCACTGCACCGAGGGGATACCGCCGCTTGAAAACCGGGATTGCCCGCCGTTACGGATAAACGGCGTTGGCAGCAAAGTTATCCGCGCCGCTTTAATTGACAGCCGGAAATATCGCCAATATAATAAATACGACAGACGCGGTTCCCGCTTTGTATTCGAAAACTTGTTTCGGAGGATGCCAAACATGATGTTAAGCGAGAAAGCACAAAAAAACGATATAGAAAAAATTTTAAAGCGGGGAGGATTTAAATGCGGCTGCGGCAGATACCACAGTACGGCAGTTAACGATATAGTTATTTCAAGTGGCGCTGTTGCTCATATTCCCGCTCTTATTGAAAAGCACGCGGGCAAAAAAGCTTTTTTGATTTCGGATTTGAACACGTATGAAGCGGCAGGCAAAGCCGTAGAAAAACATCTTGACGATGCGGGGGTTCCTTATGCAGGTTTTGTATTTCAAAATCCGCGTCTTGAACCGGATGAAAGAGCGGTTGGCGAAGCCACTTTATATTTTGATAACGGATGCGATATTATATTGGGAATCGGTTCCGGAACCGTGAACGATATCGGAAAGATGCTCGCAAAGCTTACCGGCCGTAAATATATTATTGTTTGTACCGCTCCTTCAATGGACGGGTACGCCTCCGCGACTTCGTCGATGATAATGAACGGTATTAAGGTTTCGCTTGCGAGTGTATGTCCGTGCGCGATAGCGGCGGATCTGGATATAATAAGCAATGCTCCTGCGGTTCTATTGCAGGCCGGGCTTGGGGATATGCTGGCAAAGTACATCAGTCTCTGCGAATGGCGGATTTCAAACATTATCACAGGCGAATTTTACTGTGATGAAATAGCCGGCATCGTTCGCTATTCACTAAAAAACTGCATCTCCGCCTCCTCTGGCTTGAAAAACCGGGATCCGGAAGCGGTAAAGGTTTTAATTGAGGGCCTTATTCTTGCCGGTATGGCTATGAGTTTCGCGGGAAGTTCACGTCCGGGGTCCGGTATCGAACATTATTTCTCCCATTTGTGGGAGATGAGATCGCTGCAGTTTCGTACACCCGTACATTTACATGGAATCCAGTGCGGGGCTGCGACGGTTCTTGCCCTGCAGATATATGATTTTATCCGCGAGATAAAGCCGTGCAGGCAGAAAGCACTCAATTATGTCCGGGACTTCTCAATCGATTCGTGGAATAAATTTATTGTACAATTTTTGGGCGGCGGCGCGTCGCCATTAATAGAACTGGAAAAAACAGAACGCAAATATGACAAGCAAAAGCACGCGGAAAGACTGGAGGTTATCCTTTCTAAGTGGGATGAAATTCAAAAGGTTATAACCGAAGAATTGCCCCAGGTTGAACACGTCAGGCAGGTGCTTTCGGAAGCGGGTGCGCCTGTCAGTGCCGCGGAATTGGGGCATTCCGGCGATTGCGTCCGTGACACTTTCATCGTTACAAAGGATATTCGCGACAAATATGTGGCAAGCCGCCTGTTATGGGATCTCGGCTTTTTGGACGAAGCCGGCGAATACCTTAAACAAAAAGCGCAGGTTTGATATTTTTGTTTCAATTATGCCGTAGCGGCCGGATAAGTCGCGTCGGCGGGAAAAAGCTTATTGCTTAACCGGCCATATTGGTTTATAATTTATTCTGAAGTAAACCGGAAGGATTAAAAATCCTTATATCGCGAAGATGTACATATTCGTCTTTTTTTATGATGTAAGGATTTTTAAGCGTAGTCGTGAAGTATGGTTTTCACGGTGAATATCTTGTATGCCGGTAGAACGGGAGGAAACTACTATGCCAATTACCGAGTTTTTAACCAGGAACGCCAGGTTGTACGGAAATGAAATATGCCTTAAAGAAATTAATATGGATCTTCAGGAAAGGCATAACGTAACATGGCTCGAATACGAACTTATAGAAAACAACCCCGCCGGTGAATACCGCAGGGAAATGACATGGAGGGTGTTTGAAGAAAAAGCTAATCGTCTCGCCAATCTGTTGTTAAAACGAGGAATAAAAAAAGGAGATAAGGTAGCTATTCTTTTAATGAATTGTCTTGAATGGCTGCCGATTTATTTTGGCATATTAAAAACAGGCGCGATTGCGGTGCCGCTCAATTTCAGGTACACCGCCGAAGAAATAAAATACTGCCTTGAACTGTCCGAAACGAGGGCACTGATTTTCGGACCGGAATTTATCAGCCGTATAGAAGCGATTTTAAAAGATATACCGCAGATAAAGCCGCTTTTCTACGCCGGCGAAAACCGGCCCCTGTTCGCCGAGAGTTATGACCGTCTCACAGCAAACTGTTCTTCCGAAGATCCGGGTATTGTTATTACCGATGATGACGATGCGGCGATATATTTCTCTTCAGGAACGACAGGGTTTCCGAAAGCAATTCTTCACACGCACAAAAGCCTTGTATCGGCTTGCTATACGGAACAAATGCACCATGGTCAGACAAGGAATGACAACTTTTTATGCATCCCTCCTCTCTATCATACCGGTGCGAAAATGCACTGGTTCGGAAGTTTATTAGCGGGAAGCAAAGCGGTATTGCTTCGCGGAGTGAAGCCCGAATGGATACTAAAAACCGTTTCGGAGGAAAAAATCACAATTGTTTGGCTTTTGGTCCCGTGGGCGCAGGATATTCTTGACGCGATTGAAAGCGGGGCGGTTAATCTTAATGATTATGACTTATCACAGTGGAGGCTTATGCATATAGGCGCCCAGCCCGTACCTCCAAGCCTCATTAATCGTTGGCTGAAGTATTTTCCGAACCATCAATATGACACGAATTACGGATTAAGCGAATCCACCGGCCCGGGATGCGTTCACCTCGGCGTTGAGAACATCCATAAAGTCGGAGCAATCGGAATACCGGGCTATAACTGGGAAGTAAAAATAATCGGTGCCGACGGCAACGAAGTAAAAAGAGGGGAAGTCGGGGAACTTGCGGTAAAAGGACCCGGCGTCATGAAATGCTACTATAACGATCCGAAAGCGACAAACGATGTTCTGAAAGACGGATGGCTTATGACAGGCGACATGGCGCGCATGGATGAAGACGGGTTTATCTATCTTGTAGACAGGAAAAAAGACGTAATAATAAGCGGCGGAGAAAATATATATCCCGTTCAGATAGAAGATTTCCTTCGCTCGCATGAAGCTATTAAAGATGCCGCGGTAATAGGCCTTCCCGATAAACGCGTAGGCGAGATAGCGGCGGCAATAATAGAGCTGAAACCGGGACAAGCCGTTACCGAAGCGGATATATTCGAATTCTGCGGTTCGCTGCCGCGCTATAAACGACCAAGAAAGGTTATTTTTGATAAGGTCCCGAGAAACCCGACAGGCAAGATTGAAAAACCTGTTTTAAGGGAAAAATACGGAGCCGTCCGCCTTGTCGAAGCGCAGACCGTAAGATAAATGTTTTTGTAAGGGTTCCCTGGTAATCGCCGGGGAACCCTTATTTATCATGAACGTTTTGATAGTGTTAAATATGTCCGGTCAGTACAACCTTAACGCTGTGCACTTTCCCGTCTTCAAATACCGGCGCGATATCGCCTTCCAGTTCACTGCCGTCAACAATAATTTTTGATACTCCCTTTGATACGTGTGAAGGGTTTTCAACTTCAATTCTGTATACTGCGTTTCTGAATTTTCTAACAGCTGTAAAACCGTCCCAGCAATCCGGGATGCACGGGTTTATTCTCAGGCCGTAAAATGTCGGTTCGATGCCGAGTATGTGCTTTGTCGCAGCCTGGTATGCCCATGATGCCGTTCCCGACAGCCAACTGTTCCTGGCAAGCCCGAACTGCGGGTGTTCGTCCGACAGGATGTTCTGCGGATAAACAAAAGGCTCGCATTCATATTCATCGATAATATTGTTCTTCGTTACGGGGTTGATCTGGCTGTAGTATTGATAAGCCCTGTTTCCGTTCCCGGTAATAGTTTCGGCTATGATAACCCACGGATTTGAATGAAGGAAAATACCGCCGTTTTCTTTTGCTCCCGGCGGATATGTCGTTATCCCCCCTATTTCGGGATCATATTCCTTATACCCGGGATAGCTGAGTTTAATCCCTTTTGAAGTGTTGAGCAGCCTGTTGACCGAATCAAGCGCTTCTTTTGCTCTTTCGGGCGGCGCAAACCCGGATAATACCGACCAGGACTGCGCGTTTGTGTATATCATGCCGTGTTTATTCGCACGTGAGCCAAGCTTATTGCCGTTGTTATCAAAGTACCTGATATACCATTGCCCGTCCCAGCATTTTTCGTTGAAAGTCTTTTTCATCGTCTCATAATAGCCTTTGTATTTCAACGCCGACTCACTGTCACCGATGTATTCCATAATACCAATCAGTTCAATTAACGCCTTGCCGTAAAGGTTCGCTATGAAAACCGATTCCGCGCCCTCGGGAAGGTTTACCGTGTCGTTCCAATCGGCAAAGCCGAGAAGCGGCAGTCCGCTCCGGCCCGTATTTTTATGCGTGAATTCTATTGCCCTTTTTAAATGTTCAAGCACTGTTCTGGATTCAATGGCATTTCCGTTTTTATCCTTGTCGTAAAATGGTATCACTTTATCAAGAAAACTTATATTTCCCGTTTCCTTCAGGTATTCCGACACGGCAAGCACAATCCACAGGTGATCGTCGCCGTAGTATTTCGGCCGGTTCTCCATCTCCTTTGAGTCTCCCTCGCTTGCGATCATGTTCGCGGGATTGAATTGATGCATAGCGTTTCCGGCGATCTTCTGCACGCTCAGAAGCTTTTCAATAAGCTCTCTGCCTTCTTCGGGCATGCCCGGCATTATGCCCATAACATCCTGTGAACTGTCCCTGAACCCGATGCCGCGCACCCCAAGCCCGAGCTGATACAACGATAGATACCTTGACCAGTTTTTTGTAATATAACACTGCCGCGGGTTATGTATGTTCACCATCGTGTTGAAGTCATCATCAGGGGTTTTAACCTGAAAACATGAAAGATATTCGTCCCAAAAACTGTTAAGCTCGTTGAATGCCTTGTCTACCTGCTCTTCGGAGCGATATATGTCTATATGCTTCTTCTCTTCCTGTATATCCGCACATTGGCCTAACTGCGTGATAATTCTTTTTGTTTCGCCGGGCTCCACTATTCCAATGTGGTGCATAAGCGCCGCGATATTATCGCCTCTTAACGCTTCATAACAGCTTAGCTCTTTGTTCATAAGGTTTAACGGGCATGCCCACGTGCCATAGCCGTTGTCGCCGAGAAAATGTTTCCTGTCGGTTTCAAATGACGATACGGGATGGTTTGATGTAAAATAATTCACGTTTGTTTCTTTTCGCATAAACGCGTATTGCAATATTGTTTTAAGCCCGTTTTCCTCGTATATCGCTTTCGACTGCATTGTCTGCGGAACCCAGTCATTGTTGTTAAACTGCTTCAGGGCTTCAAAATGCGTATATTCAACCACCGGTACAACGTCTATTTCAATGGGAGTACTGCGTAAATTTTTAACCCTGATGTCACGAATAACCCTTCCGCTTTTATATGGAACAAAAATCGTAACGTCGGTCCTGATGCCGTAAAATTCCGAAACGATTCTAGAGTAACCGAGCCCGATATGGCATTCGTACAAATCATACCTGTCGAGCGTCGGAACAAAAAACGGCGAAAATATCCTGTATTCACCGTTTTCATTCAAGCGTATATAAAGTGTTTCACCTTTAAAGTCGGAATCGGGCAATTGGGTTATATACTTTACAATCCTGTTTGTTGCCGGATCTCCTTTACATATGAGCGAACCGCCGGTATGATCGACAAACCCTCCGAAATCGAGCCCGCCGATATAGTTTATCCACTTTACCGGAAGTTTCGGGTTGGTTATTACATATTCCCTGTTTGGGTTATCAAAATAACCATATTTCATGTGTTTTTCCTCCTGATTATTAAATTTTTGTCTCACCCGGCTGAAGCATCATAATGTCGGAAATGTGATTTCCTGCAGGCAAAGCCTGCAGGAAAATTGCGTCTGGCAAAAAATCCGGCGCAACAATTAATCTACCTTCGGAAGTGATGAAAAGCCTTTTTCGAGGTCCTCGTCCGATGGAATATAATCGGTCATTGTACCGTCATTATAGCTCATGTAAGCCGTCAGGTCAAAATAACCCGTACCTGAAAGGCCAAATATAATCGTCTTCTTTTCTCCCGCTTCCCTGCACTTTACCGCTTCGTCAATCGCCGCTTTAATCGCATGTGATGATTCGGGTGCGGGAAGAATACCTTCGCATCTTGCGAATGAAACGGCAGCCTCGAATACTTTTGACTGTTCATACGCACACGCTTCAATATATCCGTCGTGATACAGCTTCGAGAGTACCGGACTCATGCCGTGGTATCTAAGGCCTCCGGCATGATTGGGCGAAGGAATGAACCCTGAACCTAATGTATACATTTTAAGCAGCGGTGTTGTTTTTCCCGTATCACCGAAATCGTACGCGTATTTTCCTCGTGTGAGCGAAGGGCATGAAGCGGGTTCCACGCCGATAAACCTGATTTTGTTTTTACCTGCGATCCTATCACCGATAAACGGCGCAATGAGCCCGCCGAAGTTTGAGCCGCCTCCGGCGCAGCCAATTATAATATCGGGTTCGATGCCGAATTTTTCACAGGCGATCCTCGTTTCTTCCCCGATAATTGACTGGTGCAGCAAAACATGATCAAGCACGCTGCCGAGGACATAACGGCAGTTTTTCGATTTCAGCGCCACTTCAATTGCCTCGGAAATGGCACAGCCAAGCGAGCCGCCGGTTCCCGGGTTCTCTTCAAGGATTTTTCTTCCGACTTCGGTTGTATCCGAAGGCGACGGTATTATTTTTCCTCCGTATGTTTCAATAACAGCTTTGCGATATGGTTTTTGTTCCGCCGATACTTTAACCATATATACGGTAAGGTCGATACCGTAATACGCGCAGGCCATTGCCATGGCAGTACCCCACTGGCCGGCGCCTGTTTCGGTTGTAAGGCTTGTTAAGCCTTCCTCTTTCGCATAGTATACCTGCGCAGCCGCCGTATTCAGTTTGTGTGAACCCGACGTGTTTGTACCTTCGAATTTGTAATAAATTTCAGCCGGGGTATCAAGCACTTTTTCCAGGTTGTAAGCCCTTATAAGCGGTGAAGGACGGATCATCCTGTAAAATTCAAAAAGCTTTTCAGGGATTTCAATATATTTATCAGTAGTATTCATTTCCTGCTCAATAAGCTTTTCGCAGAATACAGGTTTCAAATCCTCCGGTTTGCACGGCTTAAGGGTGGCTGGATGAAGCGGTGGAGGCGGAAGTTCTTTCATAACTGCCTTAAGATTATACCATTTTCTCGGCAGATCCTTTTCTTCGAGAGTAATCCTGTAAGGTAATTTGTTCATAATCATTCATCCTTTCTAATAATATTTTGATCATGCGAAGAACTTTTTACAAAACCGGTTTTGTTTTTTGGGTATTTTAATTTTTATAAAAATAAAAGCCTTTGTCCGTAATAGGACAAAGACTGTTAAATCTCTGCGGTACCACCTAATTTGCGCAAAACGCGCCGCTCTTTTTTCATGTACTATCATACATGCTTCATTGATAACGGGCGAAGATCCCGGCTTGCATACTTTTTAATTTCAGCGTCGCCCTCATGAGGCCATTCACATAAGCTTTAACACCGCAATCCCACCGCCTGCGGCTCTCTGGAGATAAAGTCCCTTATGCTACTTCTCTCAATCATCGGTTTAAAGCAATATTTGCGTTAAATAGAATATATATGAAAAATATAAATTTGTCAACAGTATAAATTACAAAGTTTGTGTCAAGTAAACGTGTATTATTTGAAAAAGTAAATTCCACCCCAAAATTTACGATGGCGGAATTAACTTTTGCAAATTAGAAGGAATGATGAATGTAGAAATAACTTTTGCAAAGTGTATGTTTCCT
>Ga0209537_1000251_pt1 | contig 64810 bp, 63 predicted proteins | sample BioPla4DNA1_FD_187698 | JGI IMG/M metagenome (GOLD analysis project Ga0209537, IMG submission 187698) | Biogas fermentation microbial communities from Germany - Plant 4 DNA1 (SPAdes) (version 2) | ecosystem: Engineered > Bioreactor > Anaerobic > Digestate | place: Bielefeld, North... | reverse complement strand
AACAATGATATTTCTGCTTTTTAAGAATAATACACTATTCCTACCACACAGAATTGTTTAATATTATTCGACAGTTGCTATAGACTGAGGAGGCATCTATAGGTGTCATAACAGAAATATCGTAGCTTACAAAGAGCTTAGTCTGGTCATAATAGGGCTTTACAAGCCCACGCCTTTAGGCGTGTGGTTTATGACCTGTGGCTTTTTTTAATAGTTGTAAAGCTGTTTTAGCAGCGGTTTCTAATTCTGTATCAGAAAATTGTTTTAAATCTTTTGATATGGTTTCTTTTGTAACTAACCCTAAACTTATATCTATATATTTTTTAAGGTCTTCATGCGCGTTTTTAAACATTTCTTGTTTTACTTCATCTTTTACATATTGAATTTTCAACAATTCAAAAAAAGATTTGACTTTGAATATTTCTGCTTGTTTCTTTCGCATCAAGGCATTCATTATTAAAGATCTATGTTTTTTGTTTTGAGTAAATCCTTCCAATAACATTTCACCTGCTAAAAGGGCTTGGGAGGAACTTAAAAATTTTTTATCGTGTCTCCTGAAAAGTTGTTTAACTTGCTTATTAATTTAGCATTGGTATCGCTGATAATATTCATTAATAAAGGAGGCTTTTTAGAATAAAAAACAATATATTCTGATAAATCCTCTTTAAACACCTTATCCAAAAACTCTACAATTAGTGGAGATTGAACTTCTCGTGTTGTTATATTGTTCATGTTATTCATGTCGTATCCAGAACTATAAATTAATTCTAGTAATTCTTTTTCGTACTCTTCTTTCAGTGGTTTGTACACAACTGTTTTACCTAAAGATAAAACAGAAAATCTGGCAGCTATACAAACTCTTAACATATTGAACGTTGCCGGTACGATATAAGCGTCTTTTTTTCGTAATAAATAACTTAACATAAGTTGGAATAACAAATTTTCTATAGAATTTGGAACTCGTAAAACAAATCGGAACTTATTGTTAATAACGAACTCTTTTTCCAAAACATCATCTAAAAAGTAGTTTAACAGTTCGTCATTAGTAAGTTCGAAATCTAATGCATATTTGAATTCTTCAACAGTTTCGTCGTCTTTGCTTTCTTTTCTAACTTCGTTTTGTTTTTTGTCTGCTACATCCTTTTCTTGTTTCTCTGCATTATTTTGCTGACTTACGAGTTTCTTTGCTTTTTCCATTGCATCCTGTACTAATTTGTTTTCATCCATAGATACTCCTCCCAAAGCCTTTTCTTTTCAAAATTATAACATAGTGTCTAGCTACGCATCCGTGCAATACCTAGTTGGCATACATAACTTTGATAAAATAAGTTAAAAGGAGGAATTTAATGAAAACTATTTATTTCAAGTTAAACGATAAGATAACCAACGAATTGTTAAAAGAGATTTTGAATAATAAATGGTATGGTTTGTTCAAACAAATAAAACCAATTTACTTGAGGGATCAAAAGGGCTGAGAGGTTTGGAAATTTTAGATGCAGTAGTCGAAGAAGTAGAACCGTTAAAAGGTATGGTAAAGGTCACAGATAATAAATACATTAGGGAACATTATGTTCCGTATATAAAGTTTTTTTACGCCAAACAAAAAGGTTTTGAAACAGTTCCCAAAACTGGTAGTTTAGGATTATTAATAATAACAAACGAGAAAAAAATCTTTGTTCCAGCACAAGCTACTATCTTAAACAACTCTAACAAAAACGCTAGTTTATATCCATTATCCGAAGGCGACGTTGCCCTTATCAACGATAGTTCTCTTTTCAAAATATCTGAAAATGAATTCCTTATAAAATATAAGGACGGTATGCAAATATTTTATGATAATGAAAACAATTTGTTTGTGTTGAAATCTAACAGCATGACCTTATACGATAATTCTATGTTTTATTCAACGAACTACGATACCGAAATGCAACGAGCGTCACCAGAAATTTTGTTCAAAGATTCTGTTGAGAACGAAAAAGCTGTATTTAGCATTAGATTGTTTAATTTGGATGTTCTGCTAAATATATTTTTTGATTATCAACAATCAACACTTATAAACATGAGTATCACGGATAAGAAAGAGATGTTTATAGCTTTGCTGGGATTAAACCTAAATATTGATGATTCGCATTTAAGTTTAACTTTTGGCGATATATCTATCAATGTTGAAGATTTTGCAAGGTTAGATATTCCAGACTCACGAATTTATTCTAAAAACGTTGAAATTAACGCCAAAAACAATTCAATAAAAATAAACGAAAATGGCATCAATTTGTCTTCGGGAGACAACAATGTAGCCATTAACAATTCCGGAATTACTCTGGACGGCAGTACCTTAAACATAAACACCAACGAAGTAAACATTAATGGCAATAGTTTGTCTGTATACACAAATTCTAATGTTTTTGATTCTCAAACAACACGTATTAAAGGTGTAACTGAAATAGATAAAGGGAAAGAAAATTCATTAGATATAATCAACCAAAAAGAATTAGAAGGAGCCATTAAAAAGTTAGAAACAAAACTTGACACATTGAAAAATATATATAATTCACATTTTCATAATGTGACTACTTCTCTTGGTATAGTTCCAAGTGCACCAACATCTGTAAAAGCATAATTTTATAGAAAATTATTGATTAACCAAAAAAAATTGGAAGGAGGGAAGCGGCAAGTCATCTTCTGGATACGGAAGCAAGAATTTCCTTGCCGCAAATTCAATGAACGATACAACTTTCACATTACCTCACGTTAAAAACAAATGGGCTGCCAGCCTTTTGCAAGGTTTATACACTCAACATCCATATTTAATAGTTGATTCAGCTAATGTTGTAATTAATGATTTCGCATTGAACGACATAAATATTGCTATTGTGTATCTTACAATGCAAGGGCAGAGGTTCGGTGTCCCGACTATAATCAAAGAAAACAAAGCTTATCCGTTTGATGTTATATTTTTGCCAAACGGTGATGTTGAAGTTTTAAACAAAAGCAACTATGAACGAATTCTGGCTGAGCTTCTAAACATTGCTGCACCAGTACCAGAACAAATGAATAAAAACGACTTGTTTATTCCTAAAACACACGGTAGATTACCAATTGACCAAATTGTTAGTTTGCACAGAATGGAAAAACTTTCTTCATATAACAATTACGACAAACTAATGTTCAAACAATATGATCCAGAAAACTTTTTCAAATTGTCTTCAGAAGTTTTTAAAGTTGTCCCTGAGGAAATAAAAAGATATGGAAACTCTCTCAGCTTAAAACGCAGACAACACGATGACACAATAGAAAAAACAGCTTCTTATTTTGAACTTTTCGATAAAACGAACGGATATGAAGTTGTTATACATTATAATGATGATTCGACAAAAACTATAAAATACGACCAAAAAGCTTTACAAAAATTAGCTAATGCTTTTGAACTTTCTCAAGAAGAGTTAAACCTATTTGAAAAAATTAAATATGCCCGGTTTAATAAAGAGGCTTCGGATTATTTTATAAATTATCCAACTCAAGAAAGTAACGATATAATTATTAAAAAAATGAACGGTTCTATCGAAAAAGTAGCCCAAACAGACTTTTTAATTAAACCTGTTGATCCGCAAAGAGGAAAACGGATAACGTTTGTTGAAAAAGACGAAAACGGGAATGTTACGTTTACCGAACCTATTTACATAACGAAAGTTGCTGAAGATATGGTAGAAGGTTATTCGTCAGCAGGATTCGTAAAAATCAAACAGTCTGACAATTTTTTTGTAAAACAAGCCGCTGTTCCATCTAGACATTTATATTTGTTATCAAAGAATGCATTACCTTTTGAAGCAGTTGATAGACAACAATACGATTTTGATGCGAAATATACAAAAATATTGAAAACCGCATCTTATAACAAACTAGAAATATACAAAAACCAGTATGGTTATATATTTGATAACGACAAAATGGTGAAAAACATAGATGAGTTAGATGGATTGCTAATGAAACAAGCTAAATTTTCTGCTTCAGATGTTATATATATTAACGAACATCTTAAAAACATGCCTGACAATACAGAAATTACAATAGAATACAAACATCGTGAACCGCAACAACCTAAAACATCTTCTTCTATTCCTTTTGAAATAACAAAAGAAGAAAAGACTAATTTCATAAAAGCAGCAGCGTACTTATTAAAAATAGCTCAGACATCAAACGCTAAGCCACCCGAAGATAACGTCAAAAAAGTTCAGCCGGAAATTACCAGCAGAGACGTCATAAACTGGGCGTTAATACAAGATCCAGATTTTGCTATTGCAAATAATCTGTTAGAAATGACCAGCGCTCATAATATTTTTGTCGAAGAATTGCTGAGCCAATATGAATTATTAGAATACACAAAAGAACAATTAATAAAAATGTTGTTTCAATCTGAAAGTTCGCTTCTGCCTATTGAATATAACGTAATAAGGAAAGCTTTACTCTCACTGCAAGAAGTTATTATAAGACTTGAACACGTAATCAACCAGATTGAACTTCAAAAGGCTTGAGGAGGATTTATGCTACCTTATATAAGATTCGTTACTGGCTTAAAAAGCCTAGGGTACAACTATACAACAACAAGAAATATTTGTCTTAAATATAAATATCCTACACTGTCAGAAGAGTATTTTATAAACATTAATAGCACCCATTTTGATAAATGGGTTGCTCTTTTTAAAGAAGGTTGGGAAAACAAAGAAAAATACAGAGATGTATTTTATAAGATGTTTTTTAATGCGGTAATGAGGTATAAACTATTTGCATTATTAACAGCTCAACCTGATGTAGAAAAATTAAGTAAAGTCTTGATTGATAACGGATTTAGTTATGTAACAGAAGATAATTTAATTTTGTTTAAAAAATGGTTTTGGGATACCGATATAATGGAAGAAAAAGATTGGGATCATATTTTTCTAAATAGCAGGTTTCCATCAGGAGTATTGGACAAAATCAACGTTGCTTTATTTGAAGATGAGATGGACGCTTTTTTTGATAACGGTATATTTCCAAAAGCAGATCCAGATGCGTTGCTAAACGGAACCATAGCGTTTGCATATAAAAAAATGAGAGATATGTTATCTGATCCCGTAAAACGTAGTAGAGTTAGTTATGACAAAGCTTTAAAAGACGCCTTGAAATCTATTGAAATACTTATTTCTAAAAATAAAAACGCTAGTGCTTCTGAGATTGATCCTCATAGTATTATAGATATATTGAACGAAAATATTAAATATAAACGTATGGATAGTTTTCGATCCTTCAACGAACTAAAAGACGAGGAAGGGGATAAATAATGTTTTTAGAAAACTTTGCTAAAAATGTTGATAGAAATATTTTAATAACAACTAAACAAAAAATAGAAGAAACGTTTCCTATTGAAGATTCAAATAGAATATTAACCTATGAAACGATAGATATTAAAATTCCGCCTGAAGCGTTTGATCCGTCTAAATTCTCGGAAATAGCAGATAAAGGCGGAGACATTGCTATGAATGTTAATATGAATCTTGTATTAAAAGATAAAAAGACTAATAAAGTAATAGATAAAGATACAATAAGACTAAAAATACCTATTATGAATATTAAAGGTACTTTTATGGTAAAAGGTAATGAATATATTTTGCCTACTCAACTTCGTCTTAAACCAGGAATTTACACAAGGGCTAAAGAAAACGGTGAACTTGTTGCTGAGTTCAAAATGGAAAAAGGTGAAAACTTTAAGATAATATTAGACCCTATAAACAAAAAATTACGTCTTGATAATGGTAGACAAATAAAACTTATTCCTTTATTAAAAGGATTAGGTGTAACAGAAGCAGAAATGAAAAGGGCATGGGGCGATTCTGCATTTAGAGAACTGAATGCTGCCGATGGTTCGGGTGATCCGGAAAAAGAAGTAACAAAGTTTATGGAAAGAAGCTTTTCCAAACGATATCAATGGTTATGGGGCGATATTCCGAATGATTTACCTCCTTCAGAGAAGGTTAGAGCTTATTTAAACAAAACCGAGCTTGACCCTAATATTACTGAAATCACTATGGAAAAACCATATTCCAAGGTTGATATTCAAACAATGTTAGACGCTGTTAAACAGTTAATATTAATTGCCAACGAGGAGAAAAAACCTTCTGGTATGAGTTCTGTTGTGTTCAAGAAGGCAAACAAACCTATACACTTTATTGAAGAAAAACTTGAAGATATGAAAAAGATTTTAAACAGTAGTGTGAAACCTAGAATATCAAGGTTTGATGAAATTAAAAAAATAATTTCGCCAAGTTACACCCAAAAAATTTTTGATGATTTTTTTCTAACTTCATCGGTATCTCAACTATCAGATCAACCAAACCCGTTGGGATTGTTATCAAATTTAGGTAAAGTTGTTTTAACTGGAGAAGGTGCAATAGAAGAAGATAGGGCTATAACAGAGATTGACAGAAGTTTAGACCCATACCATTTTGCGTTTATTGATCCTGTACACACACCTGAATCCGAAAAAATAGGTTCAAATTTGTATGCAACTATTGGTGCTTTAAACTCTATATACGGCAATAAAGACAAAGAACTTAAAAACACATTTTACGATTTAAAAGAAAAGAAAAGAAAACAATTATCTCCAGTAGAAGTATATAACAAAGTATTAGCGTTTCCTGGAGAAATAAAAGATTTTAAACCAACCGGCAAGATAGTTAAGGCTATTCATAAAGGGAAAATTAAAAACGTTAAAGACACAGAAGTTGATTTGGTACTACCAACAGCTGCTGATATGTTTGATATTTCTTCTAACACGATACCTTTTCTACAATCGATAAATGGGAACAGAGCTATGATGGCTTCTAAACATCTAACTCACGCAATACCTTTAAAAGAACCAGAACAACCTTTAGTTCAAACTAAAGTGCCTGAAAAACAATTAACCTTTGAACAAATGGTTGGTTCTACTAACACTATCAATTCTCCAGTTGACGGAACAGTTACAAAAATTACAAACAATAAAATCTATATAAAAGATACCTTTGGCAAAATACACGAGATAGGTATGATAGATTATCTACAAACAGGAGAAAACACCTTTTTGAAAAACATACCTGTTGTAAAAGTCGGAGATAAAGTAAAAAAAGGAGATTTGCTAGCAGAATCTAATATAACCAAAAATGGTACTTTAGCTTTAGGAAGGAATTTAAAAGTAGCCTATGTTCCATATAAAGGGTTTAACTATGAAGACGGTATAGTAATCTCTGATACTGCGGCAAAAAAACTAGCGTCTGAACATTTAAGAAACTTTAAAATAGAGATTTTGCCCGGAACAATTTTAAACAAAGAAAAGTTTAGAGCTTATTTTCCACAAAATTATACTATGACACAACTTAATAAACTTGACAACCGTGGCATTATAAAAGAAGGAGAAAAAGTTAGATATGGAGACCCTATTGCGGTTGTTCTTAGAGAAAGAGGACAAAGTCTACAAGAACAATTGATAGGTGATTTGCATAAACAATTAATGTCTCCTGTAAAAAACGATAGCATAGAATGGGATAGAGATGTTGAGGGGGAAGTTGTTAAGGTAATCAAATCCCCAAGTTCGATACAAGTAAAAGTTAAAAGTGTTGAACCCGTTATTCCGGGAGACAAAATAGTTGGGCGGCACGGTAATAAAGGAACAGTTGCACAGGTAATACCAGAATCCGAAATGCCAAGAGATGAAAAAGGAGAACCAGTAGAGGTTCTTATGAACCCTGCAGGAATTCCATCGAGAATAAACCCGTCTCAATTATTAGAAACAGCGGCAGGAAAAATCGCAGTTGCAACAGGTAAACCATATTTAGTAGAAAACTTTGCAGACGACAATTATTTAGATAAAATATTGAACGAATTAAAAAGACTCAATTTGAAAGAAAAAGAATATTTAACTGATCCGGCTTTAGGTAAGTTAGAAAAACCAGTTACTACTGGTTATCAATATATAGTAAAACTCCCACAACAAGTCAATGAAAAAACCAACATAAGAGAAGAATGGGGTTACGACGCAGACAAAAGACCTCTTAGAGGCGGACAAGAGGGCGGTGGAGCTAGAGCTTTAGACCCTCTGACCACTTATGCTCTAATAGCTCATGACGCCCGAGCAAACATGCGTGAGATGGCTACATATAAAGCAGAAAAAAACGATGAGTTTTGGGCAGCTGTTCAGAATGGACAAATTCCGCCTGCGCCAAAACCTACATTTGCCTTTAATAAGTTTGTTGGTTATCTTAAAGGTGCTGGTATAAACGTAGAAAAAAGCGGGAACTATCTCAAATTATCGCCAATGAAAGATAAAGATATAATTTCTATGTCGAGTGGAGAAATAAAAACACCTGATACACTTAAAGGATATAACCTAACCCCAGAAAAAGACGGATTGTTTGACGTGAATAAATTAGGAGGGTTACAAGGAAGCAAGTGGGGACACATAACATTAGCCAAACCTATTTTAAACCCTACTTTTGAAACACAAGTTAAAAAAATCCTCGATATAAACTCAAGAGATTTTAAGGCTTTGTTAGATGGGCAAAAAGGTGTAGATGAACTAGGAAATATAGTACCTGAAAAACAAGCTAAATATTTTGGTGGCGAAGCTTTTAAAAAGTTATTAGAGAAAGTGGATATAGACAAAGAATTGAAAAAAATTCGAACACAATTAGAAAAAGAAGATCAATTAAAACCTGAAGAAGTCGAACAATTACTTGATAAAGCTAAACTATTAAGAGGATTAAAAGAAACCAAAACAAAACCGACTGATTTTGTTATTTCAACACTGCCGGTTTTACCTCCACAATATCGACCAATATATCCATCACAAGACGAAAAGTTTATGGTGGTTTCCCCTATAAACTATTTATATAAGGACACAATACTTTTAAACAATCAAATAAAAGAAGTAGAAAAAAACAAATTAATTACTCCTGAAGAAGAAAAGAAGCTAATAAGCGAACTGTATAAACAAATAAAAGCGTTGGTGGGTACTGGTTCGCCACTACCGTTTACTCAATCTGCTAAAGAAGGTGCAAGTGGTGCACTAGAATTTATAGCTGGAAAAGGCAGTCCAAAACAAGGATACTTTCAATCAAAGGTATTAAATAAAAGGCAAGAACTCTCATCTAATTTAGTCATTCAAAATGGACCAGATCTAAGTTTAGATGAAGCAGCTTTACCAGAAGAAGCTGCTTGGAATTTATACAAACCGTTTTTAATCAAACGTTTGCAAAACAACGGATACAACATAAAAGAAGCCCAAGATTTAATTAAGAAAAGAGATCCTGTTGCTCGAAAGGCGTTAGAAGAAGAATTAAATAGTAGACCTGTTATATTAAACAGAAGCCCATCACTACACAAATTCTCTGTCATGTCATTTAAACCAGTCTTGACAAAAGACAAAGTTTTGAGGTTGAACCCATTAATTGTAAAAGGATTTAATGCTGATTTTGACGGCGATTCAACTATTAACTCTGTTTACTGTAGAATTTTGAACCTTGATACATTAACTAAAGAACAAAAAGCGTTCTTATTTGAAAAAGAAAACAACACTACCAGTAAATACTTTGAAGGAATTATAAACTTAGAAGATTTCCCGCGAATAGAAGAATCTTTAGTCGAAAAAAGAAATAAGGAAATTTACGATGTCCCGGCTGGAGTTGAAATTTTATCTCATAAAAACGGGAAAACATCATTTATGCCTGTTCAAAAATACAGTATTCATAAAAACCTAACCATGTTAAGAATTACAACGACTTCGCAAAGAAATATTTTCTGTTCTTTAGACCATTCTTTGGTTACTTTAGACGATAAACTGAATTATGTATCGGCAAAACCAAGAATAAATCTTGCTATACCAAGACTAAAAAACATATACAACAGTATTCCCATAAACGACAACGTTATAGTTCCGGAGGCATTAACTCCCGACGGAGATTTGCCGTTTGGTTGGGAGCAGACCTCTTACGAATTTCGAAAGAAATTGTTATTTAACGTTTTAGAGTTAAACAACCCAAAAATTCGAAAGAAATTGTATAGAAGAGAACAATTTCCAAAAACGACTTTTTCAAGACGTGCAGCGTTCGAGATAGTTGCTTTATCAGAAAGTCTTGGACTTGTAGCGTCTTTAGAACTCATTTCAAAATTAGATCAACCAGAAGAATGGTTAATAACCTTCTCACAAAAAAGCATTGACAACATCAAAAAAATGCTTAGAGGTGAGAAATGCGAACCTGTAGCTGAAACAGTTATATACACGCCACCTTTATCAGATAAAAGATTAAAAGAATTGAGAAAAGCAATAGGTGCTCCAAGAGTTAGGGATGATTTGAACTTACCAGTTAATCTACCTATCGAAGAAAAAGAACGAAGAAGAGAAATACGAAAATTATATATGAAATGTACTTATGCAATGCAAAAAAAAGCACCGCTTGATAAAGAAACAGCTCTTGAAATTTTCAAACTTGATTTAGATATATTCCAAAAAGAATTCTGGAAAAAATGGAAAGAGATGGTATTAGATGACAATGTTATTTGGGAAATCATTGAAGAAATAGAGCACGTACCACAAATAACCAAGGCGTATGATTTAACGTCCTCTCCGAATTTTACGATGGTTACAGAATCTGGATTTGTCATTCAAGATACCATGGCGGTACATATACCAGTTACAGAAGAAGCTAGGCAAGAAGCTTTGCGAATGACTCCGTCTAAGAACCTATTCAAACCAGGCGATAATTCTCTTATGAACACGTTGCGTTTGGAATACAATGGTGGTATATACAATCTTACAGAGCCGCCGCAAAGTCAAAAAGTAAAAGACACAAACGCTCGAAGTTACTCGGAATTATTCAATGAATTATATTCTAACAAACTAAAATACAATGATTTAATAAAATTTAACGGTAAGGTATCGACTGTAGGACGACATTTAGTCAACGAATTATTCCCAGAGAAATACAGAAACTATGACATTAGATGGGATGCAAAAAAAATCAATTCTGTAATTGAACAAATAGCAAAAGAAAACTCTGACAAAGCAGTAGATATTTTAAATAAACTAAAAGAATTGTCAAGGTTTGGAATGTATAAAGTTCCATTTTCAGCAGGATTAAGCGATTTAACTCTTCAAGAAGCTAACGTGTTTAAAGAGAAAATTAAGAAAATAGATATGGCAAATGTTCCAGAACAAGAAAAAATTAAGAAAATGGAAGAAATAGATCAAAAAATTTCAGAATTTTTAAATAGCAAATCTAAAGATTTGGCAGACAAGAACGCCTTCTTAATGATGAAAGACTCAGGAACAAAAGGATCAACCGCACAGATAAAGCAACTGTTAATAGGACCAGTAAGCGTTCAAAACAATTTCGGGGAAACAATACCTGTACCAATAGGAAAAAGTTACGGAGAAGGTTTAACTCCGTCACAATATTTTTCTGCTTCTTTTGGAGCTCGTATGGGTATGCTTGCAAAGAAGATGGGGGTATCAGAACCTGGAGCATTGAATAAAGAAATTCTGAATTCTGTTGCAGACCAAATAATAACAGAAATAGATAACCCAGATGACCCTGGTGTTCCGTATGACATCACAATGACAGACGACAACGATCTGATCGGCAGAATTTTATCAAAAGATGTAATTGACAATTCTGGAAAAGTTATTGCGAAAAAAGGCGAAACTATAACCCCAAAACTATTATCTCTAATAAAAAATGCACGTCGCCGATACATATACTTAAAATCTCCTTTAACAGACCCGACACCAGAAGGCATGTCAGCAGCAGCGTTTGGAATAGATGAAACCGGAAGATTACCCAGTATAGGTACAAATATAGGTGTTAAAAACACTCAGTCTATTACAGAACCTTTATCTCAAGGTGCTTTAAACTTTTTCCATACTGGTGGAGTGTCATCTACAAAATCATCTATGTCAGCTTATGAAGCTATCAATACTATGACTAAATTGACGAGTAATTTCAAAGCAACATCTGCTGTATTGTCTCAAGTAACAGGTAATGTACAAAAAATTAAAAGACAACCGCTTGGCGGATATGTTGTTACCGTTGATGGCGTACGTCATATAATTCCACCAGGATTAAGACCTAAAGTACAAGAGGGAGATAAAATAAAGAAAGGGCAACCTTTATCTACTGGTGTGGTACATCCTGAAAACGCATATCAAGCAAGAGGTATGAACTATGCCAGACAAACAATGGCTAATCAATTCAAGTCCGCCCTTAAAGGAACAATAAACGTTAATTCTTCTACGGTCGAGACTTTGGTAAGAGGTTTAACCTCACATGTTCAAATTACTAATCCTGGACCGTTTAGAGACAGATTTGATATAGGTGACGTTGTCCAAGGACAGTACATTGATTTTTTAAATAGACAAGCTACTCTAACGAAAAAACCTGTTAATGACAATTTAATAGGATGGATGGTTGGCGATAACTATGAAGATATAACCGTAGGAACGCCAATTGATAGAAATATATTAAAAGAATTACAAGAATTAGGGTTAAAAGAAATAATGGCATATAAAGAAGTAATAAAATACAAACCGATTATCAAAGGTACAACGGTATTGCCACGTAAGAAGTCAGATTGGTTACACAAAGCCACTTTTAGAGGGTTAAAACGAGACCTACCAGAAGAAGCCGTCAGAGGTGGAAAAGCAAATATTCACGGTACGAGTCCTCTTACTGCTTGGGTATATGGCGCGGAAATTCGAAGAGACGAAAAAGGCAGGTATTAAAAATGCTAACAGAAGAATTCGTAAAAGTTGCTGAACCTTCAGGAAGCAAATTATTGTCCGGAACTGCAGATATTTTGGCTGGTATACCAATCACAGTAGGTACAATGGCTGCCCAAAAAAGTACAACTAAAAAAATGAATGAATTGGCTTCTCAATATTATGCTTTAACTGGTACTGAATTAACTGAAGATCTAGGCAAATACCAAAAACAACGCAGTGGTGGTTTGTTGCGTGCAGGCGGTTTAATTGCAGGTACTATATTAGGAACTGCTTTAGGTGGTAAATTAGGTGCAAGTTTGGGTGGTAAACTAAGTGGCAAATTCCCGAAAGTCCCAGGCGGAAAAGTCACAACTAAGCTGGTAGGAGCAACAACCACAAAAGAACTCGGTGAAATAGCTGGAGCATCATTAGGTTCAAACGTTGCAAGTTTTGCCGATACTGCAATGGATATGAAATCAGTAAAACAAGCTAAAAAGAATTTAGAAAAAGATACTAAAATTGATCCTGTAAAAAAAGAAATGCTAAGTCAAGCTTTGGAATTACAAAGAGAATCTAATAAAAAATACAATATAGCTGATACAATAGATTTGTTTACTTCTCCTATGTTACAACACGGTGCTAATAAATTTAAACTAAAACTTAAAAAATAAAGTTAAACATCGAGATTTTTCTTTCTCGTATTTGCAAAACTCCACCTCATATGTTATAATATATATGAGGTGATATTTAATGAATATCTTAGAAATCAAACAAAAAGTAAAAGAAGAGTTGAAGATTGAAGACGTTATTTCCGAGTACGTGCAACTAACAAAAAGTGGAAAAAACTATAAAGGGTTGTGCCCATTTCATGAAGAGAACACGCCAAGTTTTTTTGTATTCCCTAAAACTCAAACTTTCAAATGCTTTGGTTGCGGTGAACAAGGAGATATCATCTCGTTTATAGAAAAACACGAACATATAGATTTTAAAGAAGCTATTGCTATCTTATCGTCAAAACTTGGAATTAAAATTGAAGATAATTCAGAACCATATTCTAACTTACTGTATAAACTTAAAGAGTTGTATAAAGAAACACTCAAAAACTTACCTTCGGAACATCCTGCAAAGGTGTACATTAGTAGTCGGTTAACTGATAATGAAATAGATGCTTACGATATTGGATTTTCTTCGGGTCAAGAATACGAAACGTTGTATGCTCAAAACATCGATTTATTTAATGAGTTAGGATACTCCAATACAGATATGTTTCTTAACAGAATTATTTTTCCTATAAAAAATGATTCAGGGGCAGTTATAGGGTTTGGTGGTAGAAGTATTGATGATAACAATCAACCAAAATATTTAAACTCACCCGCATCAAAAATCTTTAATAAATCAACTATCTTATACGGAATTGATAAAGCAAAAAAGGTTATTGAAAGCAATAATTTTGTTATTCTGTGTGAAGGATATATGGATACTATAAAACTACAATCATGCGGTTTACAGAACACCGTAGGTATTTTAGGTGTAAATTTTACAGACGATTTAATAAATAAAATAAACAAATTGAACAAAAATCAAATCTTAATGTTTGATAATGACAAAACTGGAATGAAAGCAAAAATAAAATATATAAAAAATAATATGATAGCCAACATAACGGTTACTATATACAAAGGGAAAGACCCGGATGAATTCATTAAAAATGTATCGCGCGCACAACTAATAGACACAATAAAAAAGTCTGTTACCGCAATAGACTTTCTTCTAGTAGTCCTTAGAAAAACTTATAATTTAGAGAATGAATTTCAGAAAAACAATTATCTCAAAGAACTCAGCACATTATATAAAGATGCTATTGCTAAAGGAAATTATCAAGCTGCAGACAAGATTTTAAAAGAAATAGAACGTTTAAACATATCAAAGGAAGTGTTTTTGGGATATGACAACAACGTTTCTCAAAAAGAGAACATAAATAAAATTAACAAAAGAAGAGAATTGAATATAACATTTGAAAATAAGCTATCTAATATAGAGATTACTCTTCTTACTTTAATAATAAGGAAAAATGATGAAATAACAGCTTATTTAAAACAATTAGATCCAGATGTATTACCGACAGAATTATCGAAAAGGATATTAATAAACTTTCAAAAAAATGAAAGGCTGGATGTTGTTGCAGAAGAACCTGAAATTGACCTTTTTTTAAGTGCAAATAATTATAAAAAAATATTAGAAATTGAATCAAAAATAATAGCTATAAGTTTTGAAAAATTCAAAAATGTATGTGAAAAAAGCAAAATAAAAAAAGATATAAAATCAGCTCAAACCGAAGAAGAAAAAGCTTTGCTTTTGGAAAAATTAATTCAAGTTCAGAAAGGAGCAAAACATTGGAAAAAGAAAATACAATCAAATATGGATTAAACAAAAACAAAGATGTTTTTTATGTCAGATTCCCGAAAAGATATTTTGATGAATCTGAGTTTGACCCTTATTCATTAAAATATGACGAAGAACAAGAAATTTGGTTTGACAAAACATATAACAAACCGGGATGGTTTTCGTTTCTGTTTGCTTTAGGCAATCATGTACCTCAAGAATATGTAGATAAAATAAAAAGTAAGTTAGATGAAGGCAAAAAATATGTGTACACTATAACTGACAAGGGTGTGTATGTCAAAACAGGATATTTGAATTTAGTAGAGATATTATTAGAACTAGGATTTTCAAGTTGCAAAGAAAACATGCTTTATTTTGCACCTATGAAAGATGCTATAAAGAATGCCGATAAAATTAAAGAAATATTCGATTCAGAATTAGGCAGCAAACTTCAAGAAACAGCTCGTGTTAAATCGGAGTTAGACAGAATAAACAAACAAATAGTATCTAATAATTTAAGGGGTCAATTCCCAAAATACCTTTACGAATTTCAAAAAGATTTTGTTGAAATAGCATTAACAAAATTTCTTTCTGGCGAAACCGGTATTATGCTAGCTGATGCTGTTGGGCTAGGAAAAACAGTCCAAAGTTTAGGTGTTGCAGAAATGCTGTTCAGATTAAACAAGATTGACAAAGTTTTGATTATAACTAAAAAGAACGTTGTCAACCAATTTGCAACAGAAGTAAAACGCTTTTTAAATATTGACCCTGTAATTTTATCGACAGTATCTTGGCATCCTGAACGAGGCAAAGTGTTGGTGTGCAATTATGAACCAATCAAGAAATTCGTAAATAACTGGAATTTATTACCGCCTGGTTCAGAAAATCGTATATTATTTATTATTGATGAAATAACAACACTGAAATCTCCAAAATCAGCAATAAGAAAAGCTTTTGATTTGTTGTTAAAAACATATCCTGGTTTTAGAATAGGTATGACAGCAACTCCGTTTGGCAAAGAATTAGAAGAAACATACAATATATTTAAAATAGTTGCACCGGATTTTATGACATGGAGACAATTTAACATACGTCATAGAAACACAACAAGAATCACAAAAACATTTAAAAACAAACGTGGTGAATATTATACACGAGATATAGAAATAGTATTGAACTATAAAAATTTTGGAGAGTTCCATAAAGCCATAGAACCTCATATGGTCAGAAGGGATAAAACTGTAGCAAACAAAGAGTTAGGAGAAAAAATAGTAAAAAATATTGTTTTGTTACCAAACAAGAAGTTCCTTGAACTATACTTAAGATTTTTAAATGACATTGAAATAGCTATACAAAAAATATACGAACCGCCCGAACAACATATTGGTCAGCTTATGGGATTATCGTTATTACGACAGTTTTGTAATTATGTTGGTCTTTTTGAAGAATCTGAGTCTATGTTGCTACAACACATTCCATATAAAGAGTATATATTAGAATCACCTACACCAAAACTTAAATGGACTATTGAAAAAGTCAAAGAGATTAATGATAGGGTAATCATATTTTCTGAATTTTCGAGAATGGTTCGTGTTCTTGACGCTGCTTTAAAAGAACAGGGATTTAAAACAAAAACAATCACTGGAAGTACAGACCGTGACGATAGAGAAAAACTAAGATTAGATTTTCAAAAAGGGAAGTTTGATGTTCTGATAGGAACAAACGCCATTGCGTATGGTGGTAATTTTCAATTCGTAAACCATTTAATAAATTACGATATAGCATATAATCCAGAAATCAACTATCAAAGGGAAGGACGCATACATCGTCTTGGAAACAAAGATACAAAATATATTTATAATCTCATACTATCAAGCGGTTCTCCGGAAGTGCAGACGATAGAAGAGCTGTTAATTCAAAAGGTTATGCGAAGAATGTCAGAAGCTGAAATAACAATAGATGGTATACCAGACAATTCTGGTGACACAATTTTAAGTGAGCTGTCACGCCAGATTTTCCACTAATTTTTGGTATATATATATAAGGAAGTTATGCTGTAAAAATTAACCCCCTTTTTTTTTAAAAAATTAAGGGGGTAATTGATTTTCTACTTGAAAAACTATACTAACATTTTTGGGAACTTTGCAAATGTTTTATTTACATTTTTTATTTTATTAAGAATTCTCCCGTTAGTATCTAAAAATAACGCAGGATAGAAACTGTTTTCTCTATAGTAATATGCTATATTACGTTCGATTATTTTAAGTATAATAGGTTCTATATTTCTATACAATTGAAAATCCACAACTTCAGATGGTGTTGTAGCAATTTCGAGAACATCTTCATCTAGCAAAGCGCTTTCATCGCAAATTTGCAACATGTGTATTTTCGTATTATAATCAATAATTTCCGACAATTCATTATATATATCCAAAGTTAGTAACCTAAACATAGGTAAGTTGTTGTTCACAATATCATACGAAAATTCTTCGTACTTGTTCATTTGCAGCATATTCAGAACTGTAGGCATATATTGATTAACTACAAAACTTATCAACTTAAAAAAATCAGTTTTATTCTGATTTAATGAATCATGCACTAGATATTCCCCCTTAACAATCTAAAATCAACATAATGTTTTGGAGTTTCTTTTGTATCATCTACCTTAATATCGTTTTTAAAACTTTCTATTAAACGATCTCTTATATGTATTAATGCATCGTACAAAGGAACTCGTTCAACAGTATAAACTCCGGGTTTTACAAACTTCAAGGGCACAATTTCATATCTTTGTTTGTTGATAATTGCATACTCTAAAAAAATTTGAATTTTATCAAACTCGTTAATCTCGTTGAAGGCATAGTCTATCATAGGAGTTTTGATAAAGTTACCTTTCCCAACCGAAATCATCTCGTTTGTATCGGTAGTATATAAAAGAGGAGTAAATTCCAAACAGTAGAAATCGAAAGGGATGTTTCCATTCACAATTACATGTTCACATTGCTTTTTTGTGTCATCGAGTTGTAGAAGGATTAGATTAAAGTCGTCTATTAAATCTTTTATACGTCCTTTTCTTTTGACACAGTATCCAAACAAGACTTCGGGGAGAACCCGAAACGATTTGGAAAGATAGAAAAAAGATAAAAGCAGTTTTTTTTCAGGGTCTAACATTTTCTCGCCTCCCTTGCAGGTTTGTTAATAAAATTATAGCACAAATTCACATTATATCAAAGAAAGGAGTGATTTTTTGAAGGAAAATGAGTTGGAACATGTTATATTAATGTTAAAAAAAAATAACAATATAGACTCTGTTTTAAACAGGCTTAACGAACCCAACAAAATTCTTGATGAAATAGACGTATTTATAAGCAAAGAAATATTAGATCCTGTTTTAAATGAAGAAACGTATGATTTTTGATATAGCTTCGTTGTACCAAAGAGTTTTTTGAAAAATGTTAATATATCTATGAAACCAATTGCAGGGAGGCATTTATTGTGGTGATACTGAAGGTATTAAAAAAATATATTGAATTGTCAGATGCTGGTAAATCGCCTAGACATTTTTATAACTTTGTTATAACCATTCTAGAATTAGCAGAAAGAAATGCGCTTATTACTGGCGATAGGTTGAATATGGGGCAGATGACAAGAAAATATGATACAACAAGATCCCGATTATTAGACACATGGAAAATGTGTAACGAAAGAGGGTTTCTTGAAGCAGTAAACGAAAGCGATTTTGGGAGATATGTAATACGTTTAGGTCCTGTTTTCAAAGAATACTTTGCTGCTATTATGCTTGAAACAAATGAATTTCCTGGCGATGAATTTGTTAAAAGTTTATTCAAACAATTCTTTGAAGCAACAAGAGACACATTTGCTGGCGAATTGCAAAAAGTAATCAATAAAACAGTACAAATTAGCTTTAAAGAAGAAAATCCTGATATATGGAAATTTTTGAATGAAGACCAAAAAACAATCCTAGAAGTTTATGAAACATACGCCAAAAAATTAGAGCTAGACGAATTTGGTATTTTCGAAAAAATCACTAAAACATACGATAAAAACGAAATATTGGAAGCAATTTACACAATTTACGGTATGAGTAGAGAATCAAATTATTTAACGAAATATGGTCTTAAGGCTTTAGATAATCACTTATCTTTAAAACATGCTGAAGCAGAACTTAATGCTTCAAAGAAGAAATAATTTATATTTCCCCAACGAAGGAGGAAAAAAGTATGAGTGTATATGAAGAGTTCACCTCAAAAGGGTGGCGACTCCCATTTGTAGGAAAAATTAAAGTAGGTGGTGCAGAATGGGTTAAAACAAAAGACGGACGAAATGTTCGTAAACCCATTAAATACGATTATTTTGTAGTTACATCTATTGTTCGAGATGGAAAGCTCGAAGATCAACTACATCCGATATTCTATCCTATGTTTCAAAAAAAGCGTACGTTACCAATAACTTTCCCATCAGATAACATTAAAGATATTCTACTTTTAGAATATGGCGTATTTAGGATGGGAAAGAAACTATGTTTGGGTAACGGAGAAACGTATGAAAGAGATGAAACCGGAACTGGCAAGATTACAACAGGAGTATGTAATTATGCATCATGCCCGTTTGGCAAGAAGAACGACTGCAAATTAAATATGAGTTTAAGGGTATTATTACGTGCACCCAACTCAAATCATGCGTTTACAGGCGGATACTTTGTGTTTCAATCTTCGGGTGTAAAAACAATAAGAAGCATTACAGCAAACCTGTTAATGGCTAAAGAAGTTTTTGGATATTTAGCTGGATTGCCAGCTTTTCTTGTAATGGATAATAATAGTTCCAAAGTTCCCGATCAGCAAAAAGGAGGCAGTAATACATACTATTATCATTATGAAAGGTTAGAGTTTCTTATCCCATTAGAAGAGATTAAAGGAAAAAACCTTATGAAACCAAACAGCAACATAAATATGATTGAACCTGATTTGCTATCTAATGAAAAACAAAACGGACCAATCATAAAAAACAACGCTGAAGTAAATAACGTTATAAAGCGCGAACGTGCACAAAATGTTTATTCAGCCCCGCAAGAACGTGACACTTTTGAGCTAGAAGAAGATGATTTGCTTGGGTTTGATCTTCCAGATTGGGAACAGGAATTAGAAGATTTGAGTAAAGAGTTGCAGTAATAATTAGCACCCCAATCTGAAAAGGTTGGGGTGGCTATTAAACTAAAAGGAGGAAAAGGGATTATGAAGGCTCAATCTGCAAGTTCTATTAAAAAAGCTGAATGTTTGGCTTCTTATGATTTGATATATAACAAGAAGCTAACAAAGTTTGAAAGTGGCATTTATGCTATGATAGGAAAAATAATGCATAAAATACACGAAGAATATTTCAACGCAATAGTGACTAATTCTGTTGGAAATCTGAAACATGACATAGATACGTTTAGAAATATTGTAGCAAACAACCTAGCGCTCATTCAAGATGATGTAATAAAAGATGAGGTATACAATATTTCAAGTTTATTAGATCCATCTAAATATTTAGATGAAATTGCTTTTACAAAAGGTGTGCCAGAAAGAAAGTTAGCCATAGATAAAAACGGAAAACCTGTAGACTTCTTTTCAAACGACGCATATGCAAGAGGGATTATAGACGTACATTGGGCTGATGGGAATGTTCTAAATATTTTGGATTACAAAACAAACGCTCAAAAAATTGAAGATATGGAACAGCTGGAATTTTACGCATGGTTAACCAGAGAATATTACAAAGAGACCAATCCAAACATAACCAATATAGTCGTGTATTATGCGTACTTGAGGTTTCCGTCACCACTTGTAAAAGCTGGAGAATTTTTCGTTGAAGAAATTGACACAATGCTTGCACCAAAGTTTGAAGAAAAGATAGACAAAATTGTTAATGCAACAGAATTTCCACCAAATCCTTCTCCAACAAGATGCAAATTCTGTGAAGTTTCGTATGCGTGCCCATTGTTAAAAGAATTCGATACTATAGTTTTAAAACCAGAAGATCAAATAACAGAAGAAGATGCAAAAATTTATGCGCACACATATTTTGTAGCGGAATCAGCTGTTGAACATTTGAAACCACTTGTTGAAAAGTTTTTAAATAATTCTCCAACAGGAGAATTAGATTTAGGTTCTGAAATATTGTATTTTCAGAGCAAACAACGTCGCATTCTAAAATACGACAAAATAAAATCAAAACTATTCAAAGTGAAAAAAGAAGATTTAATTAATCATATTTCTATTTCTCAAACTTTAATTAACAAACTAGGGATAGAAACAGATGATGAAGATTATGAAGTTAGAGAATATAAAACATTAACTACCCGACCAAAGGAGGAAAACTGATGTCAAAATATGACGAGAAAGTTTTATGTTTGAACAAAAAGTTATTAACAACAAAAAGCGATGAACTAGTAATTTTAGGATTAGGTTTTGGGTCACCCAAAAAAGCTGGAGCAATAATGGTTGCTGACGCAGCAAGTACGGATTTAATGGATATTGCAAAGTTTGTTACAAGGAGGGATGCAGGGGATGACCCTGACTTCCCTATTGATGCTAACGAACTTGAATATATACAAATAATACCGTACATTGTTGTTATAGACAAAGACAACCAGAATGTGTTAATGGGAATACGTTCCGAAGATCCAACTGAAAAAAGGCTGGCAAGCAAGTTGGCACTTGGTTTAGGTGGACATATAAACGAAAAAGATTTTGCGCCAGGAGATAGTTTTGCGGATGTGTTAATCAAAGCGGCACAACGAGAAATAAAAGAAGAACTAGTTGGAGCAGAAAAAACAAAAATCGGATTTTATCCTTGGTTTGATTCCGAGGATAAGAAAAAAGATTTTTATGTTTTATTTTATGAAGGAAACGAAAAAGTGTCCACTTTCCATATGGGCATTTTAATGTTTGCAGTAATAGAAGAAAAAAATGGCAAGTTAGATTTTGCTGAAGGTCAAAAACTAGTAGAATTATTTCCTGATTTTCTACCAGAACATCAAATAGATATTCAAGATACTATAAATAAAATACAGCCTGGTTTTCCGTCTGTTGATTTTGAAAAAGAGTATGCTCTTGCCTACAATTATCTAGTATTAAACAACGTTGAAGAAGCACTAGAATTATTTAGAACATCAAATCCAGATGTCGTCCCTGAAGGTTGGGCATTGTTTGCTGCTGCTATACTTAGTAAACTTCCTAATCAGCTGGAACAAATTAGAACTTTCTCGAAATTGAACCAAATGGTCAAAAAACTAAAAATTTGAAAGGAGATAATAAGTTTAATGAGGATAAAACAGTACAAACCTGCGTTTTATATAAATTCTTTTGATTTAGATAAAATTGATAAATATATAGAAGAAAGTTTTGAAGATGATACGACCTCAGATTTCATTATTTCTGATGACGGTTATGTTAGAGTTAAAGGAATACCGCAGGGTAAAAAAATTGAGAGTGTCGTGTTCCCAGAAACAAGGTATGAATATGATGGTTTGAAAACATTCGCAGCTTGGTATTCTTTGGTATATACATATCGTATGCAGTACAAAGACATATTAAAATCAAAACTTGGAGAATCCATTGAAACTGTTTTAATAAAAAAAGAAAACGATCTATGGTTGTTTCAAGATGGCAGATTTGACAGAGAAAACAGAATTATATTAAAAGCGCAAAAAAAGGATATTGATTTTTTACCTGTGTACTTTTGGGATACTTATGAGAGAGTAGTAGAACATATGGGTGCGCAACAACCTACCAGTTATTTTGATAATCTTATCAATTTTTCAGGAATAGCAGATACAGTTAAGATTCACGAGTTGCGATATAAACGAAGAAAATTCTATGCAACTGTAAGCGTTTTAGAAAACGATGCGCCAAAAGAAAAAATCAGTTTATTCTTTTTCAACCTAGACAACGGTGAAATAAGCTTTCCTAGTTATAGAACCATAGTTTCAGAAAGAAGTTTTGGAAACGTATCAGATGCCAAAGCTTTCATAAGGACTTTGAAAAGAAGTATTGAAAATTAACATCATCATCCAACAGCTTTTTTGGCTGTTGGATTTGATTTTTGTTGTTGACTATAATGTAATTTTATGGTAGAATCTAGATAAAGCTTTTATAATAATTCAACAGAAAGAAGGAGGTAGCTACTATTAACACTTATATAACGAACAAGCATCAAATATGGAGAGATGACACTTATTTCAAAACACTGCTTCTTGAACATGCAAATGAAGTACCAGATGGGATTTTTGTATTTAAAGAAGAAAATGATTTTATAAACAAACCAGTTCGGTTAATACAGAAAGACAACGAATGGTATTTAGTAAACATCGACAGAAAACCATTTCTAGATGTAAACAAAAAGCCTCTTCCAAAGTTAACCATTCAAGATTTCTTCTACTTTGTAAAAACAAAAACTTTAAGGAAACTCAAAAAAGAAGAATATGCTTATATTTCATACCTTATTATGAAACATTTAAATGCTTATTTTGAGATTGATTCTGAAAAATATCAGAATATAATCGATGAATTTAGTAAATCTCCTCTAACCAGATTTCATGGGTTGTATGAGGTATTTATTTTAGCTGTTGATTTACAAAGATATTCGGAAAAAATAGGCTATAAAACATTCATATTAACAAAAACATTCGTGGAACAAAATTTGGGTATGAACAATGCGACTGCTTCATCTGTTTTAATGGTTTTAACAGCTTCCGGGATATTAAATAGAACCAAAGTTATCAAAGTAAATGGTAAAAGAACGTTCGCTTATAAAATCTCTAATGTGGTTTTAAAATCTCCCAAAAAAGCTTTCCATGATGCTTATTGGGTAATTAGGAAATTACAAACAGTAGCAAAAACAAAAGGCATAACAAAAATAAAAGCGAAACATATTTATGAACATTTTGGCTCAGAAAAAGCTTCGGAAATTTTGAAGCTTACCTTTGATTATTACAAGCTTTTGTATAAAACTCAACCAAGAGATCCTAAACACAAGTTCTTACCATCAAAAACTCGTAGAAGAAATTACATAAAAGAATTATATTCTTTTTTAAACACTCCAAGAGAATATTTTGATAGTAGAATTAAGAGCCTTTTCTTAAAGACGTTTATCATTGAACAAGGCAAAAAACGTAAAAAAGGTCCGGTTGAGTTTATACCTGTTATATAGAAAATAACAACAAGAATTTAATAAGTTATAATCAAAAGCAGCATTTTAAGTGCTGAGTTTTTTCATTTTCAAATTTTCGATTAAATTTTAAAAAACGCTAAAATAAAAATCGCGCCGGTTCATTTTTTATCTTTTTTCTTATTTTTATTTGTGAAAAAAATAACGTAGTTAGCTCACTAATGTTAAGTGAAGATATAATGAAACTAGTTTGAATATGGATTTTATTGGTAAAGTTAAGATTATACCTAACTTTCAGGTCAATTACTTAAAACTTTTAATGGTTTTAAGGTTTTAAAGTTTTTGACCTCCAAAAAAAGGAATCCCCGTCCGCAGAAATGCGGACGTCTAATTCCGACGTCAGGAGGAATTAGAATTAAAAAGAGGTAAAAATTCTGAACTTGTTTATGTAAGTAAAAAGACGTTCAGTTCTAGTTTTTAGGTAATCGATTTTACCGTAAGTTTTTTTAAAGCGGTTATGTACTACTGATTCCTAATAAATTCTTGGGTAGGACGTCATATTTCATTAACGTTTTTGAATAGCTTTAAAGGTGGGGAAATTTTACCCACCACTATTATTTATTAATTGACAGGTGGTACTTTTTTACCCACCTCTAAGTATAAGCGTTAAAAAAACAACGTTTGAAGGTGGGGAAATTTTACCCACCACTATTATTTATTAATTGACAGGTGGTACTTTTTTACCCACCATTAAGTGTAAGCGTTTAAAAAACAACGTTTGAAGGTGGGGAAATTTTACCCACTTAAGAATAACCAAAAAAGGAGGAAAGATATAAATGGAAGCCACGTTTTTGTTTAAAAATAAACAAACAGGTGTATATGATGTATATAAATTTATATATTCAAAAAAGCATGGTTATATTCTAGTAACTATGCACGGCAAAAAAGTACCCAACAAAAAATATTATTTAGGAGTTGGGAAAGATATTAAACCGTATTTGCAAAGTATAAGTGTTGATGCAAAAAAGTTAATAGCAGGTTCTATATATAATTGTATTGGTTCAAATATTTTCGAAGAAATTCAAATAATTTATGAAACCTTGTTGGAAGAAGATGTTGTGTTTAGGTTAACGTTAGAGTCGAATGAACCAAACGACAATAATACCGTTACCAAATACACAAGAAAAAAAATCAAAACATTTTTAGAAGTTATATATCAAGATATAAGTGAAAGTGCATATAACACTATGGATAGAAAAAGGAGTGAGAAAAATGCTAATCGATATAAAAGTAACAAAAAGAAATAAAGAAATGAGACTAGCGATTTATAACAACCAGATAATAATAAAAGGTAGAACAATAAAAGCAATACCACAAAGCACCGATGATTTAATAAATATAATTAAATACGAATTTAAAAATCCGAGAGTAATGATATTCTCGGATGGTTTTTCTATTAAAGCCGATAACGGTTTTTTTAGGTATTTTGAGTGAACAAGGAGATCGATTATTTGATCTCCTTTTTCTGTTCCCCTGACTGTTCTTTTTTTTGTTCTTCTTCTAGTTGTTTTCTTTTTTTAGTTTCTTTGAACCAAGGAGCATTGCTGTTAACTAAAATAGGATTGTCTTTTTCGTCTTTATGTATATATAGATACATGGGTTTTTTAAAAACAACCCGATAATTACTAGTTCCCAATCCAGGCATATCAATTAGTTTGAATCTTCCTATTTTACGTAATCTAAATTCCTCTTTCTTTAAAATTTCGTCCCAAAACACTTCTTGTAATTCTTTAAGAACCGCATCTGTATCTTTTATAGTTACACCAGCACCCTGAGCTAATCTCCTCACAAGTTGCTTATGAGTCAACATTCTTATTCCTCCATTCTTATTTTGAAATATTTGTTCTTGCACCTACAATTTTAAAAAATCTATGTAAAAAATTAGCCGGCATATCAACTTCAACTATTTCGTAGTATTTTGTGAATATATCGTTAACATTTTTTCCTTTTTCGGTTAGTTCTTGTAACCTTTTTTTTGTAATATAGAAAACAATGCCATCATCAAAAACACGTTGTCCTTCTAAATATTTTGTTATATATTCTTCCGAAATTTCAATACAAGTTCCAAACTTTTTCAAATCATAATTGTTGGTAAGATGAATATTAGGTTTAGTCCAAGCATGAAAATTTTTAGCAACATCATCTGGGTCAGGCAAACCATCTTTATCGTCATCGCCATCATTATCAAAGAAATGTATTGGATAGTTTAACATATTCATAAACACACCAGCTATTTTTCTTTTTTCATCATCTGGACAAACAGATGCTTCACCAAAAAGTATTATGGGCAAAATTTTTCTGATATTAGTTATAAACATTTTGTACCTCCATTTTTTTAGTATAGGCTTGAAAAAAAAGAAACAACATGATATAATTAAAACGACATTATTAATTTTACGTATTTATTTATTTATCCCCAACGAATTTAAACGAAAGGAGCGTAAGCTATGCTTTTAAATCGTCACTACGTTGATGAAGAAAGGCTCATCTCACTTCTATTATATGACTTGCAAGCTAATATGCCGGTTATTTCATCAGTTGTCACACCCACTATGCTGCAGAACCCGGAATTTAAACAAATATATACGATTCTACTTCAAGAATTTCAAAAAAATAAAGATATTGATATAAAGAGGGCTTTAGCATATAATAATGTAGACATTGCGAGAATTGCGGAACTAACCGATAACTTCGTTTATATAAGCGAAGATGAAGCTGAAACTATTGCCCGCCATGTATGGGAAAATTATCGTGCTCGACAATTAATTGAACAAATAGAAAAAGTTTATACAGAAGTTTCAGAATCTTATGATCTTGACACCATCAAACAAGAAATAGGAAATCTTTTTGTAGAGAGTAATCGAGGAATAGATTTAGAAAGTACATATACTTTAGTTAATGCTTTTACAGAAGTATTGAAAGAGTACGAACTAAAAGAGAAAATAAAAAAAGAAAATCCAGATGCAGTATTTTTATCAGGCGATAGTACAGGTTATAAAACTATTGATAAATGGACTTACGGATTGAAAGAACAGGAAATGTGGATTATTGCCGGACGTCCTTCAATGGGTAAGACCGCATTAGCTCTTCAGATGGCTTTTAAAACTGTAAAACAAAATAAGAAACCCGCCATGTTTTTTTCGTTAGAAACTTCAGCTACAAACCTTTCCAAAAGATTAGTTATCATTAACTGCCAAGTTTCAAACAGCAGGATTTCAGAAGGCAACTTAACACCAGATGAAAAAACCAGAATGTATGATTTTATATTTCATTTTTCAGATTTGCCGTTGGTGTTTGTTGATTCTGGTATTGTCACGCCTAATACCATAAGAAATAATTTAATTAGATACAATGAAAGAAACGAGCAAGCAATAAGATATGTCTTCATAGACTACCTACAATTATTGACGCCCTCCAAACGAGCAGGAAACAGACAAGAAGAAGTCAGCTCGATTTCCAGAGAATTGAAGTTAATTGCCAAAGAATTTAATATCACAATTGTTGCTTTATCTCAATTGAGTAGAGAGGTTGAAAAACGTCCTGATAAACGTCCAAAAATGTCAGATTTGCGAGAATCTGGATCTATCGAACAAGATGCTGATATTATTCTGATGTTGTATAGAGATGAATATTATAAGTCTAAAGATGAAAAGCGCCAAGAAGCATATCAAAGCTTAACTGAGGTTATTCAAGCTAAGTTTAAAGAAGGACCAACAGGTGTTTATAGTCTGAACTTTATCCCAGAATTCATGTTGTTCACAGATTATATTCCAGATATTGAAGGGGGAATGTAAAAGTGTATGATCTTTCCATCAGTCAAAAACTTCTTCAACAAGATAAAATCCCTAATAGTTTATTTAAACTTTTTGTTTTTTTAGAGACTCAAACACAGCAAGTTTTATATAATGTCACGGCGATATCTAAAACTTTAGGACTTTCCAGAAAAACAGTGAGAAGAGACCTGAAATTGTTAAAACAAATATGCCCAGAATATTATGAATTAAAGGTTACTTACGAGATATTGCCCACAACTGAAGAAATACAAGGAGAACCTCTTCCGCAAACCTCAAGAGAGCCCGAAGCAGACGTTTTAGACAACCAGCCTGTATCATTGGATAGCCATTTGTTAGAAAAGGCGTTTGAGTCTTTTGAAGTAGCATGTGCGGAAATTTGGGATAATCTAAAAAAGCCTTTCAGAGATTTTATACTTCAGTTTGAAGAAAAAGAACCATTCACTCAAGTTCATTATAAAGTATTGCAAAAATCGATTGAAATTTGTATAAAGTTAGATGCAAGGTTAGATGAAGAAGCGGTTGTAAAATTGCTAACTGCTTCTTTAAAACAAGTGCAAAAACAGTATTATGGTGCATACGATCAAGACGACCCTAAAAGGATTAAACTGTGGAAAATGTTGTTGTCATATTATAAGAGCAAGTTCCCAGGAACAGCTTTTTATAATAAAATGGTTGATTTGAGTATAAAAAGAAAGAAAACGGAAGAATTTCAAAAACAGAAAAAAGAAGCGGATATACCTAATGTACCATATAAGAAAATATTAAAAATGTTTAAAGAAATCAACCCTACCTTAAATGTTGTATATAAGAAAAATGGAGAGTTACCTTATTCAACTATTAAAACAATACAAAGAACATGGATAGAATATCATGATTTGGAAGAATGGAGAACTGTTTTTGAAAGGGTAAACAAATCCAAGTTTTTTAATCAAAAGTGGCTGCCTAATTTCGAATGGTTATGCGAAATTAATAATTTTAGAAAAATTATGTCAGGTGAATATGTCAACGATCAACGGAATCCTTTAGAAATAGAAAATGAGCGTCTTAAAGCAAATTATATAAAACAAAACTTCAATAAAAAAGATAAATCAGTAGAAACTCCTGAGGAAAAAGCTACTAGATTAGATGTACCTATTTTCATGTTACCGTATATGGCTGATGACGGAAGAACGGTACTGGTAGAAAAGGTAGTCGAAGAATCACCTGAACTTTTAAACTCGTTAGTTGAATATGCTCTTATAAAAGGGTTTGAGTTTTCTAAACCAATAAAAATATTAGACGAGGAGGATGTTACCGGTGCAAAAAAAGTTGTTGTTGGAAATAGTTAAGTCTATTTCTGACAAACCTAATTTGAATAAAAAGAACTACGAATTAGCAATAAAACATATGGAGCAAACCAACTTTTCATGTTTTGATGATTGTAAAATTACAGTGTTCAGGATTGGGGATGACTATTATCAATGTCCTATTGCCAGAAAACGAGAAGTTATCAAAGAAAAAGAAAAAAACATGTCGCCTTTAATCAAGAGTATGAGTTTTGATAATTTTAAAACATCGTTTTCTGATTCTGCCAAAATAGCTTTAACACAAGCACGGATGTTTATTAGTCAATATTCAAAAACCAAAGACGCTAATATGATTATATACGGTAATGTCGGAACCGGTAAAACACATCTTGCAGTTTCTATAATGAAGCAACTATTATATTTTTCTTCTTTCGAAAATATAACTTTCGAAACTCTAAGCAACGATCCTTCTTTTTTAAAAGATGAAAATCGAATATGGAATATGAAACATAGTGATTTATTGATTTTAGATGATTTAGGAGCGCATCTACTCAATAATTGGGCTATGGACGTGTTATACGATATCGTTGATACTAGATATCAAAATATGTCTGGCACAATTATTACAACTAACATAGGTTCTAACGTTCGCGATTCAAACGAAGAGTTTAAACAACAATTTCTAAATACGTTTGGTCCAAGAATTAGCAGCCGTTTATTCAGAAAATGCGCTTTTATTTGCATGTCCTATGCTGACGTTAGACAGGCAGGTGTTAGCAATGTATTATGTTAATTCCTACATTGAATGGCAACAAAAAATAACAGAAGCATACTTTTTCCCGGAATTAAAAAACGGTAATCACAAATTGTTAAAACTTAAAAATATTACTGATAATCGAAACGAAATAAAAATCGTCATACACGAGTTTGGAGAGTATATTAGTTATTGTATCATGATCCCGTTTTCTTCGATGGAAGAATATAAAACTATTATTTTTGAGTTAACAAAAAATCTTTTTAAAGAAATTAGTACAACAGTTGTTAAATCAAAGGATTTAATACCCAAACGCATAAACGAAACGGGGTATAATTTAACTATACTAGTATCTAATTTCAACGAAGCGCCACTAGTATCTAATTTTAAACGTTCAAGTTTTAGACCTTATGGAGAAGTGAGCCATATAGATGATTTACTTTGTTTTATAGAAAAACTTAGATTCGATAACAACTGGGAAGAAAATTTTTCAGACTTTTTGTTGGAAGGAATAAAAATGTTTAACACATATAAACCAGCAAAGAAGAGAAAAACAAAAAAAGAAGTGAACTTAAACATTCCACTTTTCTAAGCAAACCAAAGGAGTTAAAACTATTGAGTAAAAGAAAAACTTTATTATGGGAAAGGAGGGAAGGCGTTTCCTCCCCAACTTAAAGAAGTTGGGGTCTCCACGCCTTAATTTTGATGGAATTTGAAAAAGAAATAAGAATAGATATTGATAGAATACCGATTTCAGTTAATTCTGCGTATAAACGTTCTGGGAACATTAATGGCAGGCGTGGAATGTATATGTCAAAACCCGCAAAAGATTTCAAAGAACATCTACAATGGGTAGCAAAATTAAAAGCTAAACAAAACAAATGGAAAATTTTTAACGAAGAACGGTTCTTTTATGTTGACCTATATTACACTTTTAAATCAAGAAAAAGATTTGTCGATCCTAACAATACTCATAAGATTACTTTAGATGCTTTAGAAGGCATTTTGTTTGAAAACGACAGATGGGCTTTGGTTAGAGATATGTATGCAGAGTTTGGTCCTGAGGAACATCTTATTATAGTCGTTAGAATACCTAAAAAATAACTGCAATTCATCATCCACTTACAGAAGTGGGAGTCTTCTTGCAGGAAAATGATAAAGGAGACACTATTTGTCGTCTCCTTTATTCCTCAAAACTTTATTTCTATTCCTGCAAATAAATTAGGCTTCTCATAATCATACTTCTTTTGTATTCCGCCACCAATACTGATAGTATCTTTACTATCCATCGGGACAAACAACCCGCCACCTACCGACTTATTAGTCGCAAACAAATCAACGTTTATTCTAAATTTTCCAGATTCACCAGGATCAAGTGTGAAAACCGTGGTGGATACTCCTGTTTCTTTGCCTTCTGTTGTTAGGAGTTCTGTTTTCCGAATTGTTTGTCTAAAAGAAAAACCGATGCTTCTATAGCTGCATCTAATAATGTGGCGTCTCTTTCACTTATATCGATTCCGTGGTTTTTAAGTATATCAACAGCCATTGAAAAGGCTTTTTCTTTTTTTTGTTCCGAAGTCAAATTTTCACTTCCTGATATTTGTTCAACAGCAATTACTACATCTTGAGCGACCATTTTTATTGTATCAGCCAAAGTAACAAACTTCTTCTTTTTATCTTGCGGAATTTTACTTCCAAAATACACTGCAACCAACGCTGCTACAAAAACAATTAGATACACAAGAAACTCAGCCATTTATTCTTCCTCCTTAATATTTTCTTCAAAGTTTTCTTCTTCAACCAAAATCTCTGCTTCCGGTGGGTCTATAGGATCAATTTCTTCAGCAAACATTTTATATTTAACAGTATCTTCCACTATATCATCATCTTCTACAACATCAATATTTTCTGTTATATCTGTACTTGTATTCTCTACTATCTCTGTTTTAACTTCGTTTGACTTTTGTTTAGAATCGTTCACTTTTTCGTCTTTTGGCTTTACTTCATAATATTCCAAAAATATTGTTACTCCACCTAATGTTGAAGTGAATATTTTTTTATCAAGAATCACAAACCCTTTTTTTTCGTCTTGATGATTCATGATATACTCATAACGTTCCTTTTGACTAGGATCAGCTATTTTAAACTCTTCACATTTGTATACTTTGCTTGTTTCTTTGTCAATAAATTCTTCTTCCCCGTATACCTTTAAAATAGCCTCGGTAGCAGGGTCTTGTGCAAGTTTAGATTTATCCATTTCAACCACCTTACATTGGGCTAGTTTCGGCACGAGAAGGTTTTACTTCGTTCATTTTTCTTCTGTGAACTTGCCCACTAGCATTAGATTCTTTCGGTTTTTCTTCTTGTTCTTGTTCCGTATTACCAGTATTATCATTGTTACTATTATCTTTGCTTACCTGTTGACTTATCCCTAATAATTGTCTTAATAGTGGATCGTTCATAATAACATTTTTCATAGCTAAATTAGCGTATTGTTCTGTTAATTGATTTAAAAGCGTGTCAGGGATTTTGTCAAATTGACCTTTCATTATGTAATTAGCCATTTCACCTAGTTCTTGATTTTCTATTTCTGGTGTTTGTGCGTCTGCTAGCAAATTCTGTGCTTGCATTTGAGTTAACGCTTGCTGCAACATCTGATATCTAGCATTGTTAGATTCTAACTCAACTTTTTGTTTTGTTTCTTCTTTAAGAGCTTCGATTTCGTTTTCGTATTTTATACCAAACTCATTAAGTAAAGTTCTGTCTGATATCTTAGATGCATTTGCGAGGTTGATTAAAAGGTCTTTTCTTATAGAATCATCCGCCATCTTAAAATCTCGCATTTTAAGATCTATAGGCGGTAACCCGGAAATCTTGGATATCTTTTTAACTAAAAACTTGAATATTTTAGTTAACCCACTTCTATAATTCAAAAAATGATTTTCTAACATTCTCAAAGATACAGAAGAACCTGACCAAGATAAACCACCAAACAAGAATTCTCTAGGCACACCTAATCCAGCGATGATTTCACTTATAATGGCATCGGTTTCTTGAAACAACATTAAAGCTCGACCATCCCCGCCGATTTTTCCTTCAATAACAGGATAAGGGAACGTTTGAATAGAATTAGGGTTACGATCCCATTTAGCAAGTGCCTCACTCATTTTGTTCTTCCATTGAGCTAAGTTAATTGTCCCTAACACTCCAGCTGGTCCTTGAGTTCCTAATACCAACTCAGTCGGTGGAGCTAAATACCTCTTTGTTAATATATGATCTTCTGCAATAGCAGCTTGCGCTCGTCTTAATATGTTTAGATATATAATCTGGTTCATAACAGGTTGTAAAGGAGGTAATCCCCAACCACCAAAATAGGATGTCACGCTAGGATGTTTGACATGCAAAACATTGTTCTTATCCAGTTTAAGATATTGATAGTCGTTGAGTATTGCTTCTAACATCCATTTAGGAGTATGTTTTAGAAATTCGACCTCGTTTTTTATTTTAGTTTTTTCTTTGCGATCAATTTTATAGTAAAACACCTTTTCATCGGTGAATTCATTATATTCAATTTTAATATTCAGAGGATTCCAGAAGATTAATTTAAAATCATCTGAGTTTTGTATAATTATTTGTTTTATGGTTACAGGACATTTTCTTTTATATTTGGGAGATAATATATAAAGTTTATTGTTTGTTATTTCCCAATTAGGAACTTCTTGACCACCTTTTCCTTTTACATATTTTGGTGTTAATATTTCTTCTTCATCAGTTTCGTTTATAAAAATAATTTTAAAAGGTGGTAAAATGGAAATAAAAATATTACCGTATGTGTTGTAATTTATTCCATATTCAATCAATTTTTCTTTTATTCCCATTTGTTCTAATATTTCTTCGTATCTTTCTTTTAATTCTGTTTCTGGAGTATTATAAACAATTTCAGTAATTGGATATTCAGCCATTTTCGTAATTATCCCATTCACAATGTCGTTAGTCATGACAAAGTAAAGAGATAATCTCATAATCATGTGTATATCGTCAGGCAAATAAAAATTTAACGGATCAAACGCTTGCCATATTTTCTTTCTAACAGTAGTATAATCTGTTGTAGGTATTACATCACTTAAAACGTTCATAAACGGTGCAGCAAGAAAGTTTGAAAATTATATTCAAAATATTACTTGCCGCTTCTCTCCTTTCGAATAAAAAATTACATCCAAGTACTTTCTATAGAAAATTCATCAAATTCTTTAATAGCCTTATCAATTACGTATAACTTTTTCAATTGTATTTCTTCTAAAGGTGAAAAACCAGCATTGTTCAGAACTTTTTCTATATCTGGTCTATCTTTGATTTTAGCATATTTTTCTTCTATACTCAGTCTTTCTGGAGACATAGGAATATCTATAGAGTAATGTTTTAACAGTTCGTGAGATGGCAACATACCCAATTGATAGATCCACGTTATTTTAATATATGTTTTTACTTCTTCATTAAAAAATTCTGTAGGTCTTTTTTGTCTAGCTAAATGTAATGTGCACATTAATTCATAATCTTCTAAAGGTTCGAGGACATCTGTCATGCCTAATCCATCGACTAAAAAATTTGCTACATTATGGAACACATGCCATTGCTCAAAGAATAAGTTAGAGGTTAATAAAGTACGGAAAGCTTGAAATTTATTTTTCAAGCTTTCGCACATTCTAACACCTAAAAATTTAGTAATATAATAGTCCCAAACATCTATAGAAGTGTTTATTATATCTAGTTCAACACCCTTTTTTTTAAAAAATTCTTTTAAGAAATTCACTATCTTTTCTGGATTAATTGAGTTGGGTCTAGTTATAATTGATAATTCGCTCATTTGTTAATACCTCTGATAATTTGCCAAATTGTTATGCGCAATTCTACAGGTAATTCTTCCCAAACTGCTTTTGGATTTTCAATTAAAGCATCTAGTGTTTCTTCATCTAATACATCTGACAATAACTCTTTATTCGCGTCTAATTCAGCATAAGACGGTACTTTTGTTTCGATTTTTTCTTGCTTGTCAGATGGATTCATAATTTCTTCAGGAGTACCTATTAAAGCATAATAATCGTCAACAGCCGCAAGTTTATCAAGCGTATACATTCTTCGTCCAAACTCTTCTGGTGAGAGTTCTGCAGACGCTTTATATAGTAATTCATATCCTTTTTTTGCAGTATTGTCTTTAGCTAGTTTGATTCGTTCATTTATAATTTCATCTAAATTATTTGGATATTGACTAAACGAAGCATATTTGTTTAAAGGATTATCCGGCGAAATTGTTATACCATATTTCTTTGCCTGCTGTTTTATATTTTTTGCGAGTATACTTTTTTGTTCTGCAGGCAAATCTTTATGTGATCTAGCAAACATACTAATTGCAAATCGTGTATGACTTTCGTCTGGCATAGGAAACTTTCTGATTTTTTCTCCGTTTTTCTTTGTAATTACCAACCCAAACACCGAGTCTGGTAAATTCTCACGTTGTTGGCTTGTGAGTTTAGCAGCGGTTTTTGTCATATTTGTTTCATATACCGCTGGTTCTTCATCACTTAGAAAGTAAATAACCGGGAACTCTCCATTATAATTACTTTCCATATCCGCATACTGTTGTATGAGTGCAGGTGTTTCCAAACCAAATTTATCAGCTGCTAGTTTTATTCGTTTAGCAACTTTTTTCATACAAGATACAGGTAATTTGTCGTACGTTTTGACAAAATATTGTATTGATAGAGCAGTGTTTTCCTTAGAATCTAAAGGGTATTTTGCATGCTCTTTGTTTTGATTATCAATAATCACAAAAGCGTGTTGTGCGTTATCTGGTCTTGACATTGGTATATTTTTTTTATCAACCAAAACTGAATCTACTTTTTCCAACGAATCGTCATAGTGGTCGAACACTTCTCCTATAATATTAAACATTCGGTTTTTCCTCCCACTTACGCCCCGATGGCTTCTAATCTAACAAACGAGAATTGAAGATTTTCAGCTACCATAGGGTTGTTTGCCGATATACTTAATGAATAACCATCCAGTAAGGTATCGTGCAATGCAATAATTTTGTTCGGAGCGTTTTTAATTAATTCTGCTGTAGTGTCTTGTGAGTCATCTGGCGTATTGAATAAAGTTCCTTCTTCTTTATATAAGGCAATTACTAACGATACTTCTCTTGCGAATATAGTTCTTAGAATACTGAATACTATTTTTCTATTAGGAATTTTAGAGTCGTTATACACTTGATACCCGTTTTGAGTGCCTTTGACAAAATCGAAATATTTTAAAATGTTTCCTGTACTCAGTAATAATTTAGAAACACCAAAATCTCCCATTACCCTATTTTCTGCGAATGCAGAAACATCAGAACCAATTTCAAAGAAACGTTGTAAAGTTTTTTGCTGGCTGAGTGTTAAATCTTGAACCATACCAATCGGCATTAGTTCGTCAGCTTCCGTAAAATCATCTACTATATAATATGAATTATTATTAGATCGTTTTTTGACTGGTAACATAAATAAAAAATGATTACCTTTAACGAAATCGCTTGATTTATATTTGTTACCGTTTACAAACTGTGTTGTGGGATTCCAGTCCGCCATAGCTCAACCCACCTCCTAAATATCTTCAATATCCACAAATTGAAAAGTAGCGGATTCTATTACTTGTGGTTGTCCTGCAATTGCCGACAAACTCTTGTTTTGAATTTTTGCTTTGTTTATTCTTGCTCTTCCGATAATATTTGCACCTACACCAGAATCGGTATTTAATTCATCTGGCTGGTCTGGGTCGAATGCTACTAATAAGAAATCGGAATGTCTACCAAAAGTTTGTAATAAATCTAATTCTAAATTGCTTCCATTTGGACCTAAATCGTGTGTAGCAGAAATCAAACTTTCTTGAAACACCAAGATTTTATTTATAGCTAAGAACCCTTGAAATGGTCCTGGAATATTTTTAGCTAGTAAACTTCCTATTTCACCTACTGGTTGATTCATTCTACCTTCTTGAATCTGTACATCTTGTACCAAACCTATTGGAATAGGTTCGCCGTCTTTATACACATATAACACGAATCTGTATGAAGTCAATAAACTTGCATCTTTTTCAGAAATCATTTTTTCTACATTTTTATCTAGTCGCCATTCAGCCATTTTTGTACCTCCTTAAAGGAAACATAAAGGAGAGAGGCTCTCCTTTATAATGTTTGAATTCTGAGTATAACAGTACCGCCTTTCATTGGGAGTTCTGGGAAGTAATTGATTTCCAAGTATACAAACTTTGGATTTTCGGGATCTATACCAAAACTATCTACTTGAACATTATCGCTGATTAACCCCATTGCGGCGTGCTGCTTTAATCTTTCATTAATCATATCAACTATCAACGTTAGTTTTGATGTGGTTAATGTCTGAGTGTTCTTTATTTTTTCTTGAACCAAATTGTTTATATCTTTAGAAGACCAGTCAACAGAAGCTACAACTGAATGTTCTCTTCCTTTTTCATCTAGTGTATCGGAAGTAACTTGATCGACTATTGTTGGGTATCCAGAAATCCCTTGTTCTAAAACAATATACCCGTTTGCAGATAATGTCGTTATTTGGTCTTGACTAAAATAAAGCCTGTTGTTTAGCGGATAATAAATTCCTGATATCAATGGCAGACTTTGATAAGTTAATTGATACATTGGAGTAGAATCGTTCATCAACTTACCAGTTAGTGCCATTAAAGATGCAGCACCATATACTCCCGGTACAGGGTATTCAAACGAATAAAAATTAGTTTTTAGTACTGGATTAAACAGTACATCTATTCTTTTTTCGTTGATTCCGCTTACCTTTCTCAACGCTTCGTTTACAATAACCGTTTTATTATCAGAAGAAAATCCAGTTTCTGATAGATCTTCAAATCCACAAAATCCTATAGCGGTTTTGACATAATCCAACTTCTCTTCTCGCTTTTTAACAAAAGAGTCTAGTATAGGCAGAATAGCAAAATTAGACAGAACAACATATGAATATACGCCACGTTCCGCTAACATATCTAACTTTTCTTCTATATCAACTACATCGTCTAAATCAAAAACACCATAATAAGTTGAATTTGAACAAGTTGTCGCTACGGCATATACACCTCTTTCTGATCCTTTGACAGCTAAATATGTTCCGAAAGCGATAGGATTAAGTGGGTGTATAACACCGAATTTGCTTTCTATATCATCTACTGTTTCTACATACTGTAATGACGAATAAATAGGATTATTTGTATTATATTCTATATGAAGTGTCTTACCTACCATGTTATATGTAGGTTCTATAAATATTATGCCTTTGTATGGATCAACCCAATACTCAGGTGAGGTTACTCCAGATTCTGAAAAATCTTTATCGTTTACAAAATTATCATAATACACGAAATCTTCTTGAACGTCTACTGGGTTTTGAGGATCACTGTCATCAACATATGTAGCGTACACTTTAAGATATTGTGTTGGATTAGCAGATGAAAATAGTATTGGATAATCATTAGTTTGAAATGTTGTTTGTCCGACATCCATATTCCCCATTAACAATGAAAATTCCTGAGTCTTTTTAATTGTAGGCGATTTTGTTGCTTGATATTCAACAACTATAGCAAAGTTATTTTCTGAAGTTCCGTCTGTATTTATAACGATACTTGTAGTACTTCCACTTAAATTATGTGGAACAGGTGAATTACCATTACCATCTAATAATAACGCAGGAATCAAAATTTCATTTTCCCTTATACCTGAACTAATAGTATCTCCAGATACAGGATCAGTCCATGAAAGGTCTCTAACTACCTGTGTTATATCTACGTATGGTACATCTATAGCATCTAATTTAGTTCCAGCAAAACCGCGAATATAATCTCTTGAAAAATGTCTTATTCCAATATTCATCGATGTATTAGCTGGTATTAGATATATTCTTACAGAGCTTAAATCGACTTCGTCATAGATAGGATCTCTCTTAGGATAATCGATTCTCAATGGTTGTGTGCCGTTAGTTCTGTATGTAATTCTCTTACCGTTGTAATCTTTAACAACAGCGTCTGGTCCTTCAACGATAATGTTGCTAGCGCCTATTACGCCTGTTGGAAAAACAGGTGGATTAGCAGCAAGTTTTTCTTGCTGCACATATTGTTGTTTTACTTTAAATCCCGGAGCTTTGTAAGCCATTTAGGCACCTCCTAAATTGTTCTTAATTGAATTCTAACATTTTTGTATTTTTTACTCGGATTTTTGGGTTTTGTCAGCAAACTTACTTACGATTTTTACAGTATCAAATGTAGCTTCTTTGTTTTCAAAAAATAGTTTGTAATTAAACGTAAAATCTATTTGGACCGGTATGTTATACATTGCTTTATTTCCGTGATCTTGAATCAACATAGCAGAACCAATCCCAACAGGATCTATATCGTTGAAAAAATATTTTTCGAGTTTTGTTTTATACCTTTTTATGTTCAAAAAATAATTAGTTGCCAGTCTATAACCTTCTATTTCGTCATCGGTTATAAAACTGATAATAGCGTTGGATGATAGAAGTAAGGTGTGTGGTCCTGAACGAAAAGTAACTGCACCATCATGGTTAGGAAAATAGTTTGTAGTGTCTGTTATACCAGTAATATCTATAATAACAATTATTCGTTTATTACCCGAATTGTTCAATGAGATAGAATTAAAAGCATAACGAAGGTCGTATTCCTCTTCGTTATATCCCATTATTTCTTTCATAAAATAATGTAAATGGTCTAAGAAAATTGACGCAGCATCCTCATGAAAAGAGCTGTTATGTTCCTTTGCATTGCTTGAATCCATGGCAATACCACTCCCAAATTTTGTCTAGCCTCTAAAACAGCTTCCTCTACACTTTCGACAACAGTATCCCTTATATAATATCTCGGTTGTATACCGGGATTCCACCATCCTCCACGTTCTAGAGATTCTTGAGAAACATATCTTATTATTGTTTCACCACTTTCTGTTTTTATAGGCACTCTTTTACCTAACAAATATGTCATTTGTCTGGGTCTGGTTCCGACCTCTAAAAAATTAAAAATTTTGTTTCCAGACACTATACGCACACCATTTACTTCTGGTCTAACTTCAACTTTATCTAAAAATTTTTTTATTCCTCTTGTTGATAACCGACGATCCTTTAGCAGAGTCAATTTAAGGTTATCCATAATATTTTTAGCAACAACTTTAGCCGAAGTATAATTTGAATCAGCCCATTTTAAAAGGTATATAAGTTCGTTCCCTTTGCCTATTCGGTCCAAGGTGAACCGATAAGAATCTACGTAAAATATCATACCTTTCACCTGTTTGTCCTAGAATTGATTGATATAAAATTGACGAACCGTGAGACACTATTTTGCTTGCTGATATTTTTACCAAGACATCTCTTATATCGAAATACAAAAAGTCTCCTTCATACGCTGGGATTATTAGGTTAGCCAGTACTGAAATGCTGTTTTCTGTTAGAATAGGTTTCTTATTTAGTGTTTGATTAGAATGCATTAAATATGTGCCGTAAAACTCTATTCCCGGCAAATATCCACCTAAATATCCCGTACCATAACATTTTGTACAATTTGGGTTTCCAGTTTTTTTTAACAGCGGATTATAACATTCACATATCTTTCCACCACGTCGCATTTTAAACAAATATCCGTGTGTACCTCCGCCTTTTTCAAATTGTATTTTTAAATCTTTTCGCATTGATTTAGTGATAGAATCTTCTTGTTCTAGAATAGATATCGGTTCAGTTTTATATTTTTCACCAGTTTTGTTATCTTTTAACACGAGGGTATACCAGAAACTTTTGTTAAAATAATGGGAATCGTCTTTGTACAGAATGTCTCTATAAAACTCTACAAAATCAGGTAGTTCGATAACCTTAGTAACATTTTCCGGTACATCTAGAGCACGCTCCACACACACATCCCAACGTTCAGCATCCAATTGATATTCACTGTTATACTGCCACGTTAACATGTATCCTAGCGGATCAGTCCAGACTTGAAAATCCTTTATGTATTTCACCAAAACCATCCCCAACCACTATAAGATCCCCATCCGCTATCTATGTTGGCTTGACGTTTGTATTCTGAAAGAAAATGAGTATATTTGGCATTATATACCTCAAACCACTTATCGAAATGTGGAGATTTATCTAAGTTAATTGCCAACTCTCCACCTTGCCATGGTATAACGTTTCTGCCAGCCATATCTGCCAATCTTGCATATGCGTGTGCAAGTGTACCATAAATGATTACATTATCAATTTTCCCATACGCTTCTTTAATAGTTATCTTTTTAGTTATAGGTGGAGTTAAGTTAACCTCATCAAGTGTAAGTTTTATTAAGTCTATATACTGGCAATCCGTGAAAAATACATCTTCTAAAATTTTGTTGGATTCTGGATAATCTCCTGAAATTCGTCTAACCGAATCTATGTAATATTTATAGATCCCAGCAAGTGTATAGTCACCAAAATTGATGGCTATCAAGTGTTCGGTTCTTGTTGAAGGAACGTCAGATTTCATTACAGCAAAATTTTTAGCGTATATAGTTTCATAGAATAAGTTTTGGTCTATAAAATTAACCGCTTTTAAGATATTTTGCATATAGGCGTAATTATAAGTTTGTATTTTGTTTCTATTCGTTATAATAGCCATATCAAATCCAACCTTTAATTATCAGTGTTTTCCAGACTTTCCTCCAACACTTCTAATATCTCTTTTTTTGAAGCTTTAGGCGATATTTCTATACCTATTTTTTCGGCTATTTCTATTAGTTCTGATTTTGTGTTTCTTTCGGAAAACTTTATTTCTGGTTCTCCAACTTCTTCTACTTGTTCAACTTCTTCTTTTATTACAGGTTCTGGTTCTTTTTTTCTTTTGGGTTCAACGGCAACTGTTTTATCTTCTATTTTTTCAAAAGTCAAATATCCTAATTTTTGTAGTTTGGTTAGATTATCCACTAATTGCTCCTCAACGTTCTCGTCAGTTTCAGCTATAATTTCTTCACGAGGTTTAATTAGTGCTGACCTACCTACTATGCGTATATTAAAATCCGAAAGATTTTTCACTTTATATTTTTTCATCACAACTCAAACCTCCTTATATCCCAGCGGCAGTTCTACCTCTGAGCCCTTCAACTTTTACTGCTGTGAATTTTGCGTTGTCTTCTACTGGATTATTAGTGGGTTTTAAAGATTCTATAAAGTTCTTTTCATCTTCTTTTTCTTCTTTAACTTTTTTCATTCCTTCATTTTGTAATTGTGTATAGTATTTTTCATAGCCCTGAGATACTTCCTCGTCAGTGAATGAAATGATTTCCAAATATCCATTTTTCAGAGCTTTCTCTAGTTCGTCTTTTAAAACATCTTCGGCTGTTACCAAATCGGCTCTAAAAGTCTCACCAACATCATAAATACTGTTTTTACTCCACACTCTTAATTTTGCATTAACCACTTTAAAAAATGCCATACTATGCTTGTTATCCGTATATCAAAGATAACAACTACCCTCCTTATGTTTTAAAAATGTAACCCCTTACCACAACTGGAAAGGGGATACTTATGTGAGAGATTTTAATCATTCATTTCTAATAATGCAACAGCTTTAGGATTGATTATGCTCATTCCTAAGTTACTCCAAATTTGGAACATAGCAATATTCTTTTCTACTTTATGCCAGAAAGTTAAATCCTCTTGTAGATAGAATAGTTTTCCAAGATAATCTTCTTCAGTAAACGCAAATACTTCGTTTTCGTGTACGATATCTTTCTTATTGGTTGTTGTGAACTTTCTGTTCATAATTGTATTGTAGCTATATCCATTTACAAATGTTTCTTTAGTTAATTCGTCACCTAATACTGATGCAGGCAAAGTAATTAAATCATTATATAGTTTCACAGACATAAGAAGCTTGTCGGTCTTTAATGGTTTGTCAGCTACATCCAGGAAATTAATAACGTCCATAATAGCTTTCTTAAATGAAAAATTAGTTCCACTTAAAGAAGTTGTGACCTTTTGAGATGTGCTTGCAACAGCTGCTCTGCACATTTGAATAAATTTCTTTTCTATGATTTTCTCAAAATTATAAGTAAGTCTGTTTTTAATCACCTCGGTGAAAGGATACTTATAAGCCCATAATTCCTCTTGAGTAAATTCAATCTGAGGAGAAATAACTTTGTAAAAATAAACAGGGATTTTTTCTCCAACTACTCTTTTAGTTTCGGCTTCAGCAAGAAAATCACCAAATACAGCTTCCTCACTTAGATCAGGTTCAATTTCTACATATAACATTAAACTTCTACCTGCTGGGTCTTGGTCTAAAGAAGCTGGAGTAATTGTTCTAGGTGTTATAATTTGAGGTAAAAATAGTCCTTCCCTGTATTCAGTTTTTATTAAATCTATAATTGTTTTTCCAATATTGTCATCAGCGGCATTCTTTTCAAAAAAAACGTTTGAAATTACTCTGTTAAACTTTTGAACTCCGCCAATAGAAGCTAATAGCTCGTCAATTTTCATATTTGACATTAGATACACCTCCTGGAGTTTAGAAAAATTATAATGTCATTATTTTTAATGCTGTTACACTGGCACCTTCAGTTATAACATCTTCAACCAACGCAACTGCCCTAACTACTTCTCCAGATGCTGGAGTAGGAGCTACATTACTTAGTTTTGTGAGTTCATCTTCAGTAACGGCAAATAATTCTTGTCCAGCTGCATACGCTGTGCCAGTATCAGCAACGAAATTATCTGTTATAACTCTAGCCTTTCCATAAAATGCCGTTAACCCGTTTGAAGCCAGAACATCGTTTGCTATTCCAGAACCATAAACTTGGGCTTCTCTTTTGACGTCAGAAATAACCCAATATACAAGCCCATATCCATCATAAGGAATTTGTTTGTATTCGTCATTTAAAATAGCTACTGGAGTTCCTAGTTGAAACATTTCTTTTTTTATTTCGTCGTCAACAATATTTGAATCTATTTGTTTGCTTATTCGTTTAACTTCTGTTAGGCTTTGTAAAAGCTCGAATCTAGCCACTTTAATACACCTCCGTTTTAATTAAATCTATTAGTTGGTTCATCAATTGGACAGAAGTTTTTTCTCCATCAACACCAACATTGTAAGGTTCAGCAACGTTTAATTCGTTATTCAATAACGCTTCATTCCATCTCTCGGCTTCCTTCAAAAGTTCTTCATCGGATAGTTCTGACATCTTTTTATACTCTTTGGTTATTTCCGAAATCGGTAAACATTGCAGAGTTGCTTTCTTTTCCAGAACATCGGTTATAATAGATTCTCTATCTAATTCGGAAGCTTTTTTAATTTCTTGTTCTTGTTGTTTTAAGTTTGGTTGAGATGTACGTTTGTTGGTGTCTAATTGCTTGGTTACCTTTTTAGGATCGGCTGCTGGTTTTAAAGACTCTTCAATTTCATTGTTTTCTTCTGTCGGACCCAAAATTGAATCAAGAAAATTGTCAAATTCATCTTTAGGACTTTTTTCAGCAGCAATTTTAAACTCCGCTTCAGGATACGCATTTTGTGGTAACGGAACTGATTGATGTGGTATAACCGAATCATCACCCTTTAAAGCTGCTTGCCTCTCTAAAAGTCTCAATTGCATTTCTTTTAATTCTTGTTGATTTTGAGCTATTCTTTTGTTTTCTTTTAATCTTTGTAATCCTGCATAAGACCATACACCAGCACCAATAGTTGACATGGTTCCCGACGTTACTTGAGTGGCTTTAACAAGTTTATCAAGGATTTTGTTTTTAGATTTTTGAACAGCCTCAGCAGTTTCCTGAACTACTTTTGTCTCTCCCGACGCTTGCTTTATCAGATTGTTTTTTAAAAGTATATATCCTATTACTCCGTTCAACAGGGGTCACCTCCCCTTTCAGTTCTCAGGCATTTCTGGAGCTGTTAACTCTTCTATTGCTTGATTCCCCATGGTTGATTCAGCAGGAACGCCAATGGCTTCCATAGATTGTTGTTCGCCGCGTATTCTAGCGCTTTCGCCTTCTATTATTCTTTGTCCTTCCAAATATTTCGTGGATAATTCAGGTATATTTTCAATAACTGGTTCTAAACCATTTTCAACTATAAATTGATAAAATTCTCCAGGTAACATTTGGTCAGCTAAATTCTTTAACTCTTGTAAAGCCAAAGCAGGATCTACAACATCAACAGTTGGTACTTGTGTTGGTGTAACAACGTTTGGATCAGGATTTTCAGGAGCTACATTATCAGCAATTAAGGCATCTGATAATTCATCTGCTAACTTTACAATAGCACCTCTAAATCCATCTTTCATACCCATACCTAGGATTTGTCCTTGTCTGAATAATTCTGCATCTTCAGCTGTTTTAACCAACCCACCAGTTTTTTGTGAAGCTTCTTTGATAAAATATTCGTCTTGTGCTAATTTCTCAAAATCATCATTTGTAAGCCACTTCATTAAGCATACCTCCTTGTTTTTGTATAAAAAAATTAGTTAAATAATCACTATACATATTTATTCCTTTTTCTGATGCCGCTTTATAAACCATTTTATAATGTTTTTCATTGGGATCTGCTGCATAATATGGTTGATGTTTTACAGCAGCAGCAAAATCATTTAATGCTTTGTTGTATAAATAATCTTGTCTTTGCATTGTTGCTCTGTATATTTGTTCTTCGATTTTCCTTAAGTTTTTACCTGAGTTAGTAAAAATATCTCTAGTTAAACCCAGCATAGCTTCGTTGAGCATTTGTATGATATCGTTTATTTCTACGTTATTATATTTTTCGGCTATTTTTTCATATCCAATGTATCCGGGATCTCTAAAATCATCTGATTCTATTTCATGCAAATCTCTTTGTTGAATATGAAACGGTAAAAAGAAAGGCAAAAAACTTCTCCGTTTAATCAATGATAACATCGACCTGACTAACTCATGGTTAAACTTACCATTCTCAAAATATCTGAAAAAAGTTTCAGGAGAATTTGTAACTATATATATCCCAGGACCGACTATTCTCTTTATTTCTTTTGGTCTTAAAGGTATTTTCAATAACGCAAATGTTTTTACTACATCTTCGGGAGAATATGCAGAAATTCTTTTATATTCTTTTTCATCTATCGGGTTGTCTTTGAGAAACATAATATCAAAAAAACGTTTTATATCTTCGGGTTCGACTTCTTTAACATGTTCTGCCGGAATCTCTTTTTGTATAGCAGCATTTTTCCCTTCTTCATAAGATGCAACTTTAGCGAAAATCTTAGCCGTCACATCTGCACCTCTACCAACCCTAGAAATATCAAAGAATCTTGGTTTTATGTTTATAGCGTAAACCTTTCTGCCGTCTGGGAGAATAGAATTCATTTTGTATTTCAAATGTTCACAATATTCCGAACGTTTTGTTGCTATATTTCCACATATAGAACATACGTCAAAAGGCACAACGCATCCCATTGACACATCTATAGTATTTCCTTTCTCCAGATCTTCCATTAACTTTTGACCTCTAGGGTCGTTTAGATTTATTGCGACTACAAGTTCTACTCTATCCATGCGGTTATTCCAAAACGCTTTTACAACTTTACCATAAGATTTTTTCGGGTCTTTATTATCATGTTGATCAAAAAAATGACCCGATTCAAATGTTTTGTAATTAGTTATAAGTTCTTCTCGTGGAAAATAATCTCCATTTTTGTTAGCACCCCAAGTTTCTCCTGCAGAAACCGCAATTACAGCTATATATTTTGTATTAGGCTGTTTTTCTAAGTTTTGCCCAAATTCAGCAATTTCCGCTGTTAATGTGTTCAATCCCGCTGTTTTTGTTAGAATATATTCATCATCAATGACAAAAGCGTTTTCTTCTTTAGTTAAAGAGAAACCTGTAAGATCTTTCCACATGATAGATCACAAACCCCTAGTCATATTTGCATATTGTAAAAGCATTCCGGGTTCTAAACCGCCGTAATTAAAAGCCTTTTTTAATATTTCTTCAATAGCATATGGAGAATTGAATAATTTAGGTGCAATTTGAGCTATTGTTAGTAAATATTTTTGTAACTCTACCCTGTTCCATTGTGGGTATTTTAAAGAAAATATTCTTTCTAATCGCATTATTTCGTTTCTTGAAATAACAGGTCTATTAACACCACTTGAAATTCTTAAGACACTTTCTATACCACTACCAAAATCAGAGAATCCACCAGAAATATTCCGTAGTTGTTTAGAAAAGCTTTCTGCCATACTTAGTTCTTGTTCTTGTTTATTCACGTCAGGCATCCGTATTTCGCTCCTTTCACTTGAACTTTGGTGGAGCTGTTTTAAATTTAATTTTATCAGCAGCAACATTAGAACTTTTTAATGCTTTAACTACATCGCTTTTTTTAACACTTTTTCCAAGAGCGGAGGGGTGAGGCAAATCAGATTTTGTAAATAACTTACTTAAATCTGTTTTTTGAATTGACGATGCCGCAACTTTCAAAAATTCATCTACTAACATATCACCGGCAACAAGTTGTTCTTATGCCTCCCTCCTTTCAAATTAATAATTAATATTATCCGAAACAAGTTTTAATGCATAAGCTGCTTCTTTTATCAAATCTAAAGGTGTTCCAACTTCGTTAGCTATTGTTCGAATTCTATTTTTTTCTCCGAACAGTCCTTGTTCTAACATTATGTCAGCAGCTCTTTTTTCTATAAAATCTAGTGAAACAAGTACTTCTTGTTTTTCATCATCAGTTAAACATTTAGATAAAAACTCTGCAACTTTTGTTAGATATCCTGTTTCTTCATATGCCCTTTTAGCAAAAGAAGCGTTCTTTTCCATATCATCTTTAACAAAATTGTCTCTATAGCTTTTTAAAATATCATTAGCTATAACTATGTCCATAGTAGCTATTTTCAACAAATCTCTAGCTGTATATGAACCATTAAGTAGTTCCGAGTTAACTTCAGACGCAGTCTTTCTCAACTCGTTATCGCTTGTTTCAAAATATATTGGTAAATCATTTGCTAGTTTCGCAAATTCGTGTTTTAACATTTTGAATCCTCCTTTGTTATGTTATATCGTTTTTGTCTTTCTTGTAATAATCAGGTATAAATGCGCCAGGCATAGCGCCTAACGTTCCGCCGATTATTCCACTACCGTATACCTTCCCGCCTTGCAACTTACTGATTTCTTTCATAACGTCATCTTCAATTTTAGTAGCAGCTTTTTCTGGCGATAATCCAACAACTTTCTTAAAGTCTTTACCCGGAAGTGTTCCAGTCTTTAAATCTCTAACCATCCGTTCCGCTTTAACAGCTGCCGAACTCCCTGCCAGCAATCCACCAACAGTAGCACCAAGTCCTAAATTTCCCAGCCTTGCAAATGAATATTGACGTTTGGCTTCTTTCTTTTTTCTTTCGTATTCTTCTTTCGACGGGATTTTTCCTTGTTCGTACATTATTTCTAGATCTTTTAACCTTTTTTTTAATTCTTTGTTGCTTTTAGCACCAGTCAGCAAACCAGCAACGCCTGCACCCGATACAGCGCCTTTTATCCCTGCGTATATAGGAATCTTCTTGACGTTTTTTTGAAATGTGTCTACGGCTTGTACAATAGCCTTTTCTGCCTCTTTAACTAAGGGTGTCTCTTCATCGTTGAAATTGATAAATTCGTTTAGTTCATTTAACGTATAAAAAAAGTCATTCTGAATCTCAGCATATTTTTCAAATTCAGATAATGTCTGAAATGTTTTGTTTACCATTTCTCGAACATCAATAGAAGGCACGTCTAATTCTTCGGCAGTTTTTTGCATAGCGTGTTTTTGCATTAAAACAAGGCTGGTTTGTTCAATGTCATTTAACAGCTTGTCTTGATAGTACCGTAAATTGGGATATTTAAGTAATTCATAAGCAAGTTTTTCGGCACCGAGTTTTTCTAACTCTTCGGATAAAGCTAATTTATAAGACAACCTATCTTTATCTTCTTGACTTCTGAGACCTTTTGCTATATACTCGAAATTTTTAGTATCTAACTGCGTATCACTAGCAAATTTAGGCATTGCTGTTTTAGAAACTTTTGCTATTATTTTGTCAAGAAACTTTTTTGCTTTAGATTTAACAGCAAAATCGTCATTTTGTCTATCAATGTAATCATACAAAATGGCTTTCAACTGTTTTGGAGATATTTTTTGTAAAATTTGTTTTGTAAGATTTTCAATTTCTTGTACTTTGAGTTTTTGATTTAAATTTTGTGAGTACATATTACTTTGAGCAACTTTGAGATGTTCTATAAGTTCAGCCGCTTGTTTGGGATAGTCTGCGTATATGCTCTTTGGTGTTTCATTGACTTGTCCATCAGAATTGCCTTGGTGTTTTAAGATGAAAACAATTCGTTTTTTAACATCTTCTTTTGATTCTTGCTCGCCGCCACCAACTTCGTCCCAATCAATATTTTCTATTATCCAGTCATCTTTAATAAAATCCGGAACCACATATTCACTTTGAATATCATCTATAGAATTTCCTGAAAACCCGTTCCGTATAAAATGAAGAACATTTTCTAATTTGATAATAGGAAATTCGAGCTGGTTTTTCTCGAACATTTTTAGTTGTATTAACTGATTGGTTCGTTCTATTAACCTTTTTATTTCATTTCTATTCATCCCTTTATCAATAGAAATTTGTGCGATTATAATATCGGGTTGAGTATCTTCGGATTCTAGACATTTATTAGCGGCTTCTGCTGCAAGTATATCTATTCTAGTTTTTAGATCTTCCACATGGTTGTCCTCCTTTCTCGTCGAAGTCAAGAATATTCAACAAAATTATAACACTGGCGTTCAAAACCCTTGGTCATCTGCAACGGGGTCTTGCGAAATTCTAGCTGCGTATGGATCTATTTGCTGTGTACCTATAAGTGCTGCTAAGTAACAAAAGTTTAAAGCGTGAAACGAATCATCAGGTTTGTTCTTTTCGTGTGAATAATATATTTCACGCTTTTTTTCATTATAATCTTGGTAAACATTTAAAAAATCCTGTGCTTCATCTTTCCAATCTTCAAACCTAGGAAACTTAATTCTGCCTTCTCTTATTCTTGAAATTATGTTTGTCATAGATTGAGTTCTATTGACAATAAACTTATACCCAACGCCATCCCATTTTATTAATGTTTTGAGGTTTCCGTTAAGAGAAAACTCTAATACAGGATCGAAGTTAGAGTTTGTCGATAACAAATTTTTTCTCAACTGTGCGTTAATTCCGCCAGCGCCTACTCCCCAATCTACTCCGACAAATTTCACTCTAAACGCTTTAACCAGTTGCAAAAGATACGATAGTATATACGTCATTTCAGATTCTTTACCTTTAAATTTTTTCCAATACACAATTTTAAATATATTTTTCGCATCAAATCCACCGATAGTTACCACTGTATACGATTCTAAACCGTTTTCTTGCATAGAATATGTTGACCAATCAACACCCATAAACATAGGTTTTCCTACAAACGTTTTGTTATCGTAAGATGTATCCATAGCCCTGTTTTCGCTGGCAACTCTTAACATTTCTTCGGAAAAAGGCGATGATGCATCATCATATGGTAAGGCTAACACTTCGTTATAAAACTTTGATGTAGAATAACTTTTTTGTTTATGCAAAATATCTTCCCAATCAGATGTAGGGGATAATACCTGCGGTACTCTAATACCAACAAAATAAGCGTCATCTACCATATTAGCCCATTCCCCGTTTCGTACATCTAAACTTTTAGCACATTGCGTATTGTTGCATATCAGTCCTTTTAACCCTATATTGTTTTCGTCTATAATGTTCCATTTTCCACAATGTTCGCATTTGATTACGTACTCGGTTTTTGTACTTTCGTTCCAAGTATCTTCAATAGGGTTCTGAAACTTTTTTGGTGTACCAGTAAAAAACTGATATTTATATTTTGAACCGGCTAAAGTTTCTAATATAACAGGTATATGGTCAGTGATCAAATCTTGAATTTCGTCTAGTCCAACTAAATCAGCAGATATTCCTCTTATATGGTCTGCTGTTAAATAAGCACTTCTAAGAATAATTTGTGAACCTGTCGAAAAATCTTTTTGGAATACATTATCAACAGACTTTCTGGGTTGCATATAATATTTTTTGACTATAGGCGAAAATTCTATGAACTGTTTTAGTTTTTGCGTTGAAAAAACTTTTACTTGATTGAGTGTTGGTGTAACATGCAATATTTTAAAAAACGGTTTTGACGTAGCTTCCACTATATATTTAGCACCTAGAGTAACGGATTTTCCTACCTGTCTGCCACATTTCGCTAAAAATCTAGGAAACTCAAAGTCAAAGAACGGTCGAAAAAACTCGCGTCCTTCTAAAGTAAACTCTTGATTTTCAAATCTCAATATTTTTTGCGCAAATTCTGAAGGGTATAATTCTATTTTTTTATCTTGTGGGTCCATGTCGATATTCCAAATATTCAAAAGCTGAGTCTGTAAGATTCCCTTTTTGGTCGATGAACCCATATTCTAAAAGAATGTCTTTATACTTCCCAAATTGTTCATCTGATAGTTTTCCGTTGTTTTTCGCATCTGCTAATACGTTTTCTAATTTAGTATCAAGCGTTCCGTATTTTCTCATCATCACCATTACCTCCATTGATTTTGGTGAGAATTTTTTGTGCAAGTTCTTTATTTTCATAATATGTATACTCTTGTAAATCCTCGTCAATTATAAACAGCATATTGAATCCTGATACTGCATCTACAACTCCTATAACAAATTCTTCACCAAGTTTATCTCCTGTAGACAATCTTGTTTTTTGAACAACTATTACAGGTACTAAATAACTTTTAGAACCAGGATTATACCTGCGTGACTTTTTGTTATCTTTTAACATAAATGTTCTTGGCGATATTTCAAATTCTATCTCGCCGTGTTTCCCGTTCAGTTCATAATTGGGTTGTTGTTTAATAAAATGGTCAATATAATTTTTTGTATACTGTTTCTCTCCTATCACCATTACGTATTCCACTGTTATCCTCTCCTTATTTCTTTTTTGACAGTTTATATAAAATATTTAAAATTGTAGAATAATCTATTTTGTCAGCGCCTTCTTCTTTAGCTATCTTTTCTATTTCAGCAATAAAATTCTTATCTTCAGATAACAATTTTCCTATCTCCGGAACAGATGATTGAATATGCCTTAAAAGTTCATTAGAGTTAACGTCTTTATCAAGCTGGTCTAACACACTAAATAGATTAGTTGCAGTGGTTGTAGGACCAAGTTTTTTAAATCCGTTAAGAAGGTTTTTAACCATTACAGCTGTTTGATCAATATTATCTGGATTGCTTAACATTTGGGTTATAGCTTCTTCTAGTTTGACAACCGAAGAGTTATCCATAGTATTTGTAAGTTTATAATTGAATTCCGACAAAGGTATTACGCTAACTGTTGTAGTTGCGCGTCCCCATTCGTTGTTGTATACACGTATTTTGAAATAGTCACCATACTTTTTTATTTGATTAAACTCTATAGTATATTTAACCTCGCCATTTTCATCGGATTTTGTTTCTATCAATTCGTCTCTTTCAATTTCAATATACACTGGTACACTTTTTGGTTCAGGTGCTTTTAAAAATAATTGTGTTGACTGATTTTCATATACAGTAAGTTTAGTTGGATATCTTTCCCACGATTTATAGAATGCCGTTTTATAGAAAAACATAGAACTTAATTGAGTTTCAACTTCTCTTTTAGGCGCATCAACAGCTACAACAACAGTCTCCTCATCTGTTTCAGGAAACGCAAGGTTATTAGATCGCCAAACCGCATAAGGTTTGCCAGAACTTTTATTTACTAAAATCAAACTATACATTTTTTCAGGATTTAACTTATCAATAGGTACAGTATCGTATATTTTTATTATTGAAATCACCACACTTTCTAACTAATTAACTGCTACAAATATCAACAAATCCACATCAACTGCAGAGCTTTGAGGAAAATCGTAAGCATAGATCTTTATGTTGTATCCATCCCAGGCAACCATCACATAATTAGGTGGTGCAATACCGTCATTTGAAACGTTTATTCCTATAAGTTTTTGTTGCACTAAAATTCCGAGTATTTCCCCAAAATGTTTACCATCTGGTAGAAGACTGTTATTTAACGATAATGAGAATTGTACGTATCGTCCTCTGCTGATTGAAGTGTTAAGTTTAACCACTTTTGCCAATTGATTTGATTTAACTAAATTAGTTCTAGCTTGTATAGACGAACCTGTTTTGAATCCGTTTTTGTTGTACGGATATTGCAAATTCAGATAAGCCTCTGGACGTCCGGGATCTATATTGCCAGAAGCGTATACGTTATACACATCTACCTTAATGTAGTCTGATAGTGGAATAGGTTCATCGAATGTAAGAAATTTTTGTAGTGTTTCAGTTTTTGTATAGTAAACATCATCATGGTTATGTTCTTTAGGGCTGAAGTAGGAATCTGTATACACATTACCGTTGTCATCTTTTAGAGCCGTTGTGTCTTCTACAACATCGTCTTTCAGATAATAATCGGCACCGTGATTATGCTGTTTAAACGCAAAATCCTGGACTCGTTTGTTATCTATTTCAACCGCATAAGGGACAACATCGTCTTTTTTATAATATTCAGGATGGTCATGTTCCTTTCTAGCAAACGCATTGTACGGTTGCCCAGATAAATTCTCTGTTACTGTTATAACGTCATCTTCTTTTACATAATCATGAGTGTGTCCGTCTAAAGCCAAATCAGAAGGTGAAAAATCTGTTGTACCGTCAGTTAAATGGTATGCGCCGTCAATAACTTCGCCTTTTTCTATATATTCGGGATGTTCATGATTTTTCAAAGCATATTCTGATAGTTTTGCATTCATTAGTTTATATGTATACTGCGAATATGGAACTAGAAACTTAGAAACAGACGGTAACAATATTTCTGTTGTCTTAAACGAATTTATAATATTTACAATTTCTGCAGTGTTAATAGCAGTGTCTTGTGAGGCTTTTAAAATATAGTTTAACAACTTAATTTTTTGAGCTTCATCGTATATTAATTTAGGCATCAAATATCCTCCTCAAACGATACTAAAGTAAACGGCATTCCATAATTAAACACTTGAAACTCTGTTCCGCTATCTTGCACTGAAAAGTTCAAATATTTCCAATCAAGATCAGTGTGTATAGGTATGAGTTCATATGATAGTCTCCCGTTTTTTAACAAATGAGGCTCTTTAAACCTTGGCGTTCCAGTTTGTATTCTCCAAGAATTTAAAACTTGAACGTAATCTTTAGAAAAGAAATAATTTGAACTAGGATTAATAAACGTATATGATTTAGATTGATGAGGTTTGCCAATTTTTATAGAATTCAACATTTGATAAGGTGTCCTTATAATTGGAGTATAACCTATTATTCTTTTCCACTCGGTACTAAACCTCGTAGAAACCTCTTTTGACAGCAAAATCATATTTCCCCCAACAGGGTTTGAAGATGCAAACTTTGCAATAGGTACATAAGGTTTTCTAAACAAAAACATATCGTACAAAGAAAATAGGAATTTAGCCGGCATTATATTTATTTCAAATGTTGCTAAATTCAGTATATTAACAGCCCAATAAATTTGAAAAAAAGTAATTGCATCTAAAAAAGTTCTTAACAAGTCATCTACTAACGACAAAATGAAATTTAAACCAAAACACAAGAAATAATCAACTACTAACAGTAATATAGTAAAGATTTCGTATAATTTAGTTGCAAAATTTTGTATTGCCATACCAACAACTTCGGTTATCGTTTCAAAAATATTAGCGCTCTCACCAAGATCTGGTTTGGCAGGAACATTATAGTACCAGTAATACTCGTTTCTATTCAACCCCTTAAGTTGAACTTTGTCTTTCCCACCGGGAAAATTGCTACTCGAATTGTACCAACTGTCAATTATGTTATAAAACGTAGAACGATGTCTCGAACATTGTGGCGCAGACAATCTGAACCCGGCAGAGGTTTCTTTTGAATCCAACCAACTTTTTGTTTTGGTCTTAAATGTAGAAACAGGTTCTTCGTGTATCATAGTTCTAGACGTAGCACCATACAAAAAAGAGTTTGGTCCTTTAGTTTCTATACTTCCTTGAGAAGTTCCAGCGTTATCAAATGCTTGTTTCATAGAATGGAATATATCGACGTTAACCGTTTGAACATCAGGTGTAAATTCTATTATTGGTTTAGGACCAACTTCGTTTAACTTCTTTTGAGTAGCGTTATTAGCAAACAATATGATGAACTGAGTCGAACCGTTAGTACCATATATATCGTTTAAATTAACTCCGTCTAATGTACCTGATTTGTTTCTCAATCCACTGAGTAATGTGTTTGTATTATCATTGCCAGGAATACTTTTTTGTGAAAACATATCGGTTATATCTAACCCAATTCTTTTATTTAAATCCCCTGGAAAACTTGCCCAGTTCATTTGAGTGTTCTCAAAATAGTTTCTGCGCCATGCACCATGAAATTCGTTCAAATTCATGTACCCAAACACGTCACCTTCATTAACACCCAAGAATTGTGTTTCAAACTCTTTGGAAGTGAGAAGATTTGTATCAAACGTTTCTACTGTAGCTGTTTCTTTTTTTGAATGATTAGGTATATATCTGTATATACGTATCTTGTATTTAGATTGGCTATCTTGGTATCCTGTTGATTCTGAAATTTTAAAATCTTTTGGCATAAAAACTTCAGTTACTTGGCTTTTGGTTAAATAGATATTGTTATGGTCATGATTTTTTTTAGATATTGATTGTTGTGTTAAGATCTGTTGAGAAGGTTCTAATATTTCGTTATTAATGTTATATTTTGTAGCGATTAATCCATTTGCAAATTTTGTTTTAGAACCATACGGAACATAATCAAAATGGGAATGAATATTGGCAGCAAAAGAAGAAACTGCTGAAAGAAAAACGTTGTTGCTGTAGTCATACAGTTTGCTTGCGTTATTAAACAGCAGTTTAGATTTTAGAACGTATTTATCGTGATTATGGTTGTACAACGATAAATTTTTTGAGGTATAATTTCCGATTGTTTTTTGGTCTTGTTTTATGTTTTCAGTATTGCTAACATACTGACTGTGGTTATGATGTCTGGGTGAAAAATCAGAACACTGATAATCCCCAAGTTTTAAGGTTGACTCCGCATAGGTGTTTTTCTTTAAAAAATTATGCGAATGTAGTTTAGGTGAAAAGACATCGTTATCATCTTTTCCAAATATTTTTTCGCTATTAATAGAAAACAAAGAAGCGACTTGTTTTAAAGAAACCTGTATTTTAAACGTTATTTTATTTAGAATCCTTTTTATTTCGTGCAGTTCCATGTTTATCCATCCTTTTCCTCAAAAGAAATAATAGTAAACGGCATACCAAAATTACAGACACTAGTTTCTTTACCCGATTCAACCGAAAATCCCAAATATCGTCTATCTATATTCTGTTTACCAGAAATCGTTCTAACAGAGTTTGATGGATTTGTAATTTTCGAACTTTGGTAGAACTGAGCTACTGGAATCTTATAATCCCAATAACCGCTAGTTCTATACAACGAATCACTATTAGTAAACGCCATTGGCGCCGCACACGATACAAAATCTATTCCTTGGTTTTTATCTATTTTGACCTTATTTAAAACAGTATATGGTGATTTGTACACTTTCTGCATACCAGATATCCTATTCCAACTTTGGTGGAATCTGGTTGTAAATTCTTTTGACAACAGGACTATATTGCCACCCATCGGATTGCTTGTTATAAACCTAGCAATAGGTACAAAAGGTTTTCTATGTACAAACGTAGCAATAACAGGGCGTAACATACCCATGAAAGGATAGAACTTCCAATTTAATATAGTGAATGTTATCCAGTAAGTACCAAAAATGTACCAAATAGGGATTTTTATCTGGAAAAATAACCACACACAAAATGGATAGAACGTTGCTAACATATTCATAATAATTTCATCCACAAACGACTGTACATAATTAAAAGTCCAGCATAAAAAATGGTCTAAAAACAGTAATCCTATAATTAACAGTTCAAAAATTTTTCCTAACAGATTATCTATAGTCGATGCAACTGATTCGGTTATAGCCTCAAATACGTTTGCAGTTTCTCCTAAATCAGGTTTTGACGGAACAGTATAGTACCAATAATACTTTCTTCTATCCATAGCTTTAAATGTTGCTGAAGGTGTTTTAATTTTGGTTTTGAAATATTCTTTTTCTCTATTGAATTGCGCATTATCAAAACTTGCGAATTGTGCCGTTTGTGAACTAGCGAACATATTAGTATGATGTACAGTTAAACCGCTAAGCCAACTATCTAATTCTGATATTAAAGGATCTTTAGGGAATGTTTTTGTTGCTGTGTTAGAAGTGGCAAAATTATATACAAACGATTGTTGTGGGTTTAAAGCAACCTCACCTAAATCAGGGTTGGTTTCGACATCATCTATAGCAAGACCAAAATTTTTATATATGGGTGCTTTGATTGTTGCTCCGAAATTTTCATATTCCACAAGTGTTTTTGGACCTTCTTCTGACATTTTTTTATAAGCTGCGTTGTTTAAAAAACATACTAAAAATTTTGTTGATGCTCCAACGCCAAATACATCGTTAAACGATTCTCCATCTATTCTTACGTTACTATCCAGCAAAATATTGTTGAAAATACTGTTTGTTGGCGATTCGCTTACAGAATAGTCAATTTCTTTTGGTTCTGGGTTGGGAGGTGGCTCGCTTATTTCACCGCCACCTGTAGTTATGTAAAAAGCTACAGCTTGTATTATATGTAAAATTTGTATGCCTTGATACTGAGAATACAGATCATCTAAAGTTAGATTTAGAAAATTTTGTATTTCGCTTTCTGAATAAGGAGGTGGTTCTTCCGTTTCCAAATTCAAAGTATTAAAAAAAGCTAAATAGCTGTCTAATGAAGTACCTGCTGGAAGGTTCAATGTTCGAGATAAATATTTATACGTTATAACTACACCAAATATTTGGGTTACTTCATCTTGCTGTTCTTCGGAAAAACCTAATATAGTAGGAATGGTTAACCCTAAAATTTGATAAATTCGATTGTAAAAATCAACTTGAGTGGAAACAAAAAAGTTATCAATATATTCTTCAATATTATCGTTTGTATCAAAACTGATAAAAAACGTTAGGTATTTCAAAAACACAATGCATTTTAGAAACGATTTAATTTCGCTAAACTGATAATGAGAAGCAAGTTCTGATAACGTGATTTGCCTTAAAACCGACATATCTTCAATAGGAAAATTAGGCGGTGTGACTTGTTCGTTATCAAACACAAACAAATCATCATGTTGAGGGAACTGGTTTTTGATAGCATTCCTAAATTCCACAAACGACAGGTTTAATAAAGAATATAAACTTGTTGGTTCATAAACTTCTGGTTCTTCAACTGGTTCTTCGTCTGGTTCTTCGTCTGGTTCTTCAATTGGTTCTTCAACTGGTTCTTCGTCCGGTTCTTCAACTGGCGGAACGTATTCAAACAATTCCGTCCACAAAGTATTTAGAGAGATGTTTGGTATCAAATTAGATGAGTTGGATAAAAATCTAATAATATTCATCAATCTAAATATTTTTCTTGTTTCTGTGTAAGAGTACCCCAAACATGCAGATAAAGGTATATTTCTTTTGTTTTTAAAATCCTGTTTATTATATACAATATGACTTTCTTGAGGAGATTCGTAATTCAACGTGAAAAGTTGAATATAATACTCAATAAACGTTGGGGATGAGGGGCGAAAATTATTGTATAAGTATTCGTGGGTAAGTACGCTTTTAATATATTCTTGTCTAACAGTAATGTCATAATTAAAAAAACTGTTTAAATTTAAATTTTTAATTGTATTAATTTCGTTTTTAAATTCAACAATCATAGTTGTGTGGCAACAAACTCTTATTTACGAGTGTGCCAAATTCCTCCTTCGAAAAATTCTTTATCTTTTTTGAGGCATAAGACCCCCCGCTTCTATAAGAGGTGGGTAGTTGACTAACTAGCTCTCATTACCCGGAATTAACGGTTGGTTATACATTTCAGATAAACTTATATACATTTTGTGATTCAAATCACCTTCGGGATACTGAGACGACATAAAACTTCTAAGTGTGTTTCTATCAATTCCATATGCGAACGATTCTGGTTGCATATATTTAAATACACTTCCTGGTGTACGGTTTAAATATTTTTGTTCGAATTCTGATGTAGACATAAAATCAGCTGGGAACGTAGGTACTGTAGCCATCACATAATTAGATTCAGGAATATATCGAAATATACGGATCTTATATCTACTACTATCAATCATAAAACCTTCTGCACTACTTATATAATAACTTTTTGGCATAAAAATGTCAGTTGCAATTTCTTTAGTTAAATATATATTGTCGTGTGAATGATTAACAGGCGAAATTTCCGAAGGATATTTAACTTTTCCTGTTGCTGTAATAGTCGTTCCAACTTGTTGGTATTCTGTGTACCTGATTCCAGCGGCGAACTTGCTTTTTCCTTCACGTTCAATAAAGTTAGGATGCAGATGTTCAGCGCTTGCTAATTCTTTACTTGGGTTTCTAAATTCTCCGTCAGCATACATTCTTCTACTTTGATTGAATATCAATTTGCTTTTTAAAACGTAATTATTATGCATATGTGTTTTAGGGGATAGATTTTTAGCAGTTATGTCGTACATACTATTAACTGAATTCAAAATATTCAAAGGGTTTTTAACATATATATAGTGATAATGTTCAAATAAAGAAAAATGGTTAATATCATAATTCCCAATTTTATAAGTGTTAAATGCTGTATCGGTAACTTTTAAAAACGGATGGCTATGTTGAGATGTCGCAAAACCATCAGTAATATAGTTATTACCGAGTTTTATTGTGCTGGAGTTTATACTTTTAACAGATACATTTTTCGTATCCTGGACAATTAAACGAAATTTATTAATAATACTCTTTAATTGTTCTGAAATTATGCGGATAATAGCACCTTCTTTTTTGTAGATACCACTATTATTTAATAATAGCATAAAGAAAATTTAGAATGGGTTTTTTCCTTTCTAGACTTGACAAAACTGATATATAATGTTATAATATAATAAAATACTTTAAAAAAGGAGAAGATAGAAAAATGACTAAAGAAGAAGCTTTGGAACTAAAAGAAATAGCATTAAAAATTGATAATGACAAGATAAAGGCTCAAACATTATCAGAAGTATTTAAGTATCGTGAACAATTATTCGATATTGATACATTAGAAGAGCTATTAGACACAGCGGGTTACAAAACAAGAAAAGTTATTTTGAAACACATTGTCAGATCTGAAATTTTGTTTAGCAAAGATATATCCGAAAAGCAACTGAGAAAGTTTCAAGAGATATTAGAGAACGAACCCGATGCAAAAATTAGAACTGAATATTATTTATCGTTAATAAACAAAGCAACTGATTTTCCGGTTGAGTTGTTAAAACAGGTTGCAAAAGAAGCAGATACAGAAGTAAGAGTAGCGGTACTAGTAAAAAGTTTTGGTTATTTTTTTGATGATAGAAATAAAATAATAGAAATATTTAAAAATGACCCTAATTTTCAAGTACAGGAATTATTAGATACATATAAAAATCCAGTTAAGATACTTGTTTCTTCTGAGGTAAGCAAAGCAAATAAACAAGCTTTGATTGAAACTGTATTATTATCTTTTTCACCTCAAGAAACAGAAAAAATTTTAGTAGAAGCATATAATAAAGGGGATAAGAAAGTAAAGGAATTGATTGTAAAAGCTATTCCAGGGTTCGAAGATGAAAAAATACTAGATACATTTAGAAATATATTTGAAAAGGTTTCAAAAATTGAAATTAACGATTTTACTTATTTCTTTTTTTATAATTTAATGAGAGGATATAAACATTTAGATCAAGAACTACTGAGAATTCATTTTGAAAAGTTAGAAAATGAGTTTAATTTATTTGATAACGCTCAAAGTATTGCACATATTAAAAACATATTCAATGTAATGCCATTTGAATATCTAGAGTCGAATCAAAAGGTTTGGAACCTGATTAACAGTTGGCTTGATAGCAATGATACAGAAATGATATCAAGTGTTTTTTCAATTGCCTCAAAATATATGGTAGCCGAACAATTAACAAAATACATTGACAGCTGGATAAATTCCAAATCGGAAACACTTATTAAATACGCTCTAACAATAATGTCTAAAAGTTATAATATACTACAAACCTACTATCTTAAATATCAAGATAGAATATATGAGTTTTTAGTAGAATCAAAATATTCCTCAACGTTGCAGAAGAAAGCGTTAAATATTATCAAAAAGATGTTGAAACTAGATATAAAACAAAAAACTGACATAATAAGCGAAGAGTATCTTATGCATATTTATAAGAATGCGCCAAGCCAAACAAAAAGTCTGCTAGACGAATTGTACAAATCTGCTATCAAAGAACCACAAAAAGGGTATAACAATCGCATAATACAAGCGTTTGGTTACGAAGAAACGTTAGAGACGGCTGTATAGGAGGTTTTAGATGAAAAAGTTTATAGAAGCTATTACAAACATTTTTAGGTATATTGTTAATCTTTTGCTGGTGATATTTTTACTATTTTTAATAGGATATTTTAGCGGTGCAATATTATACTTTGTGTTCCCGTTATTTAGGATACCAATGATAGACCCATTTTGGTTTATACTAATTGGGTTAGCGGTGTTTGGGATAATTTTAAAACTGCCAAATAAAGGAGCTATATTGGCACGCATTCAAAAATGGGTTAATAAACGCATTGGTAAATAAAATGTTATTGTAGTCCTTGAAGCCTTGCGTTTTGTTCGTATTGCATAATAAGTTCAGCCAAAGCAGCTTCTTGTTGTTTAGCGTGGAATTTGCGTTCTCTTCGTTGCTGTATTTTAGGCTGTACAAACTTGTTATTCAAAATAGCGGCAGTAGTAGCTCCAATTCCAACGCCTAAAAGGTTAATAAACTGTGGATCGTTTATATTAGCTGTTTTTAGAAATTCTTCAACCAGCATGTTTTACCTCCTTTAATGCGAATACTGTAAACGGGAGTCCAAAGTTGTATACGCTAAACCCATCAGGATTAAATTGTCCGAATGCATATCCCAGATGGTTTAACTGTTCTTGATTGTATTCAAACGAATAAGTATAAATTGCTTTAGTAAACGTTTTTGTCCTATACGACGCAATGGCATTAAAAATACTGTTATTGTCAAGTGTGCCGATTGTAAATGACGGTGACAAAAATGCCATTCCGCGTCTGGAATAATCAGTATTTTGCACATCAACTCGATTGACAACCATTTGCGGTTTTATAGGATAGATATAAAATTCTTCATAAAGATCTTTAATACCTGCTATAGACTGTATCTTTTGCAGTATGGTAGATTCAGGTGTGATATTTATTCTTACATGCACAGTATTGAGAGGATTACTTGAACTTGAACCACCGCCTATACCACAAGCCTCTAACTGTTTTTGCATACTTGCCTCTATTCTGAACCTGATTGGTGCTAAATAAGTTCCCGACGTCGAACTATAAGGACCTTGTGTAATTTCTATAGAATGAAGGTTTGGTAAATACATTCGCCCTTTCGATTGAGCTGAATATAAATCAAAATAAAAAGTTTGGTCTACGCCTTTACCGTATGTTGATGTTATATCATATCTAAAAATTCCTATTTTATATTTTAACTCATGATCAGATATACCATTAGCATCAACGATTGAAGCGTTCTTGTTTAAAAAAACGGTTTCAGCCACTTGTTTGCTGATGTACACATTTTCGTGTAAATGCTCTTTTTTTGAGATATCGGAAACACTATACAAATTATTATGGATATCTGCAATTTGTTTTGAATATACGTGACGATTACCTTTCAACGAATAATTAGAATGTTCGTGTGAAAAGTTTGATAGTCCAGCTGGTTGAATTGAACCACTATAGCTCTGTGATGTTTCCATTACATAGTGTATGTGCGCAAGCAATTTTACGCCAGCGACAGAATTAATAGTGTTCTGAATAATAGGTAAACGTGCTTTATAATTTTCAACGTTATAAATTTTGTTATTCAGAACTAAAATACCGTTGTTTAATCCCAATACAGAATAAATGCCATAAGATGTTTCTAGTTGGAACGGGAGTATATAATATACATCTCTATTTTCTGGTATACCTCGTACGCAAATCTCTGTATCAGAAAAATCGAATTTATCCCTATCGTTTATTACACTCAACATAATCCTGTTTCCTGCATCATCGAATACTTCTACCGAGCTATTCACTATCGCACTTGGAATAGTTATAGCGTAAACTTCATCACCCAAATATCTTTTATCAATCTTTATACCTATAACAGACCCGGGCAATATTTCGGTAATCTGTTTAGTTGGAACTAAATCTCCGTTATTATAGTTCAGTTTAATTGTTTCTGACAAAAACTCTTGACCAAACTGATAAAACCTTAAAAGCGCATATTCTTCTTGCTTAAAGTACCCTTCTATACGGTCTAATTTTAACACTTCTTTATACCTTTGATTGTACTGATGATTAAACAAAGTTTCTTGTACGTTTATATCTTTAAAATAATTTTGATTGAAAGAGAACAACCCGTTTTTAACGTATCCGGTGTATTCATCATTGCCTATTTTTATAACAAATTTATTTTCTGGAACATTTAATTGATTCAATATTTTGTATGAATAATTTTTATTAGCAGTCAATGTGTCTCTGTCGAAAATCAATAATTGTTGTTTCAATTTATAATCATGAACATGTTCTTTTTTTGGAGGTAAAATTTGTTGAAACCGTATATCGGTAAGATACTGCTTGTTGAAAAGGGTATTAATTTGTTCTTTTGTATAATAATTATGTTGATGGCGTTTTTTAACAAAATCATTTACAGAATATTGGCGTCCAGATGTTTTTACCAGTTTTTTGGCATTAAACACCGTTAAACCACGAGGCATAAACGCAGGATGTACGTGTGAAGATTTAGCAAAATCTCCGGTAGTTTTTACATTACCAGCTTTTATTGTAGATGACTCTTCGACATTTATGTCTGGAGTTTTGAACCACGACATATAGATTTTTTTTAAAAGCCATATTATTTTATTTAACATTATATATAAGTACTCCTTTAACTAAATTACCGAGAAGTCCTCCACTTCTAAGCGTAAGCGAAAGTGGAGGATGAATCGGTTATCCAATTGTTGTTTCTACACACCAATCGAATTTTTTCTGTGCTAATTTGCTTATATTTAGATGTTGTTTGTAAATAATTACCTTGTATATCTTGCACATATACCCAATTACCAGTGAATCCCGATATAAAACCAATCTTATTTATTTCTGGTATATACACTTTATCCCACAAGCACCACTTCTTTTCTTTTACA
>Ga0209537_1000250_pt1 | contig 64986 bp, 54 predicted proteins | sample BioPla4DNA1_FD_187698 | JGI IMG/M metagenome (GOLD analysis project Ga0209537, IMG submission 187698) | Biogas fermentation microbial communities from Germany - Plant 4 DNA1 (SPAdes) (version 2) | ecosystem: Engineered > Bioreactor > Anaerobic > Digestate | place: Bielefeld, North... | reverse complement strand
CTCTTTGACAACCTTCAGCTTCGTCTCGATTGAATGTTGCCTCCGTTTACTCATTTGGATCTCCCTCCTATAATATTTTACCAAGTTAAGACTACTTGTCCAAATGAGTTAAGGGGCTAATGAGAAATAAGCGTAAAATAATTTTGCATGTCCATAAAAAAGGCATAACCTGGGGGAAAGGCTTTCTTACACTATAAAAAGTAAGGTTGTTGACAAATGTTGAACTTAAAAAAGAAAAGTGCACCTGTGTTTATTTCTATAGTAATAAATAGTAATATTTAGCAGGATATTCAGACCTATGTAACTAATTACAATTTATAAAACATTGTAGGAGGGATGCAGAATTAACTTTAAAAGTAAACGAGAAATTCCGCATATTATCCCTTATAATTAACAGAAAAATGGCCACAATATAATTATATTTCTGGAAACTAGTAGGAGAGGAATTGCATGGTTAGTTATTAACTTATATTCATTCATGACAGACGCTTATAAAAAAAGGCAACAGGCCGTTATGAAAAGGGTGAACCCTAATGAATACTATGGGATATCGGGATCGCTTTATGACTGAGTTCCAAGAAGGGAGAATGAATCTTACCATTACAGAAAAAGGATATAACCGATACGCTGTAAATTTATATCCCAATAAACTGGCCGCCGTTGAAATATTACTCCATTTAACGTGGATTGCCATAGCACTTTTCTTTGCCATTCAAACTTCGAATATGGGTTTGTTGGGTACGGTTGCGCTTAGCCTTGGGGGGATGGTATTTGTTTTTTTAGCTGGAAGGTTCATGCCAGCAGGCTTAATATTTGGTGGGATATTTTTAATTCTTGGAATAGCCTTTTTGCCATATTTTATTTTAGCAGGGCCTATCGGACTTTATGGTCTAAGTTCGTTTTCAAGGAGCCTTAGTCAATGGTACGGAAAAAACTTGGTTGCAAGATGGAGTTTAGGTTCTGAAGATCAATTCCTTCGAGCTGTCTCAGAGGGAACTATTATTATTACCTTAAATAAAAATGCTCCTGAGGAAACCAAAAAGTTCTTTGTTGATTTGATAAACATTAGAAAGAAGAAAGGGAGCAACGATAACTATAGGAAGGATATTTATTGGGAGTAGATTTTTGGACTCGCTTTGATTTAGCCCAATGTGGCTGTATAGTTTGCTATTATCTATTTTTAGGATAAGAAAGGGGAATTTTCTAAAGTTTTAACTTATGTCGAAAAAATGACAAAACAATTGAAACCCCATTCTCAGGGGCTTTTCTGTGCGACCCCTTGAGAGGTAAGAAAAGGACAGGGAGAGTTAATCTCCCTGTTTTTCTTCCCAGGGGATAGACCGGCCCAGGAACTTCTCCAGATCTTCACGTGTTATGCGCCACATTTTACCGGCTTTGAAGGCTTGTAATTCGCCTTTTTCTATCCAGCGGTAGACGGTCCTCCGGGTGGTTTTTAATTTTTCCGCTATTTCTTCAGGGGTATATATCGACTGTTCCACAATAATAACCTCACTCTTTTCTTACAAAATATCATAATGTCATAAAATAATCAAGAATGACCCCTTGATGTATTTCACATAATATCTTATAATGTCATATAAAGATACATAATACCTTAAAGGAGGGATAATAATTAAGTGTTACCGACAGGATGGGAACGGTCAAAAATCAAGGAGGAATTAATGATAGGAGGTAACCGACAATGGCTAAACGGCGAGGCAACGGCGAAGGCTCAATAACAAAGCGTAAATCAGATGGCCGCTGGCAGGGATATGTTACAGTTGGCTATGATGTCGAAACAGGCAAGCCGAAGAAGAAATACTTCTACGGTAAGACCCGCAAAGAAGTACAGGAGCTGGTTAATGAAGCCCTGGGAAAAGTGCAGGCCGGGACATACCGGGAGCCGTCAAAGCTGACAATGGCCGAATGGCTTACAACATGGCTAAACGACTATATGCGGCCTTCTCTCCGGCCTACTACATGGGAAAACTACGAAATACAGGTAAGGAGACATATCCTTCCGGCTTTGGGGCATTTACGGTTGAGCCAGTTGCAGACCTCCAACCTGCAAAAGCTGTATAATGATAAGCTAAGCAATGGCGGCAGGCTTGACGGGAAAGAGGGCGGCCTTTCTCCCCGCACTGTAAGGTATATTCATACCCTTATACATGCAGCCTTGGAGCAAGCTAAAAAGGAAGGCATGATTACAATTAACGTAGCCGATGCGGTTAAACTGCCGCATGATCCGAAAAAAGAAATTCAATGTCTGGACACAGAGGGAGTAAAGAGATTCTTAGCTGCTGCAAGGGAGACAAAACATTTTCCCGCTTACTTCCTGGCACTTAATACAGGCTTACGGCGTGGGGAATTGTTAGGGCTGCGTTGGAAAGACGTTGATCTTAAAGCAGGAAGCATTACTGTTAATCAGGGACTTGTCAGGACTAAACAGGGGCTTGTACTCCAGGAGCCTAAAACAAAGCTATCAAACAGGACAATAGGCATTTCCCCACAGGTTGTCAGTGTGTTAAAAGAGCATAAGAAACGGCAGAACGAAGAAAGGCTGGCAGCGGGGACGGCTTACAATACGAAGAATCACCTTGTTTTCTGCAACGAATTGGGAGAGCCTCTTTGCCCCCGTGGATTTACCCGGCACTTTGAAAGGGTATTGAAACGGGCAGGGCTTGAAGGCAAGGTAACATTTCACGGGCTGAGACATACCTTTGCTACATTGAGCCTACAGGAAGGGGCAGCGGCCCGGACGGTGCAGGAAGCCCTGGGACACCATAAGGCAGCGTTTACCCTGGACGTTTACAGCAGCGTTACCGCTAAAATGAAGAAGGAGGCCACAGATAGAATTGGCAGCCTGTTAGCCTCCTGCCTAAATGAATAACCTCATTTAAAATGAGGCATTAGCCGGGAGTGGCAGCTCCCGGTTTTTTTGTGTAATACTAAAAAGTGTGTCAAAAGTGTGTCAAAACGGGCAATTTGATGCTTATTAAAGAACCGGCACTTTTCACGGATGCCGGTTTTATCGTGGTGGACCCGAGGGGGCTCGAACCCCTGGCCTCTAGAGTGCGATTCTAGCGCTCTCCCAAACTGAGCTACGGGCCCATCTTTAAAATCTGTTTTGCAATGGAGATGAGGCTTTTTCTCAACATCATTAATTATAACAGCCAAAAGGAAGAAAAACAAGGGGATGATAAATAATCTGTCCGAAGTCCTTTTCCAGGGAGTGCCTGAAGACCTGGTTCATGAGCCCCGCTCATTAACCGGACAATATTTAAGGGAATATTGCATGGCTTCGGACCTTTCTTTTTAAATTAATTTACCGGAACTTCGAAGGTTATATTATGGAACTCTGTGAAGTTTATCCTTTCAATGTGTAGTGTTAACTCCTCGCCTTTTCCCGGAAAATGCAATGTCCGGGTATGCCGTATTGGGCCGTTAGGGAGTTTCTCACGGTTATTTGTCACAGTATTTTGCAGTTCGACCTTATTTCCATCGATCATGAGATATACTTTTGTCAAAACTGTGCTTTCGTCGGTTGTAATGGTAATAAGGGTACTATCATTTGATTCATATACTCCGTTTATTTCTACTTCCTGGCCCAAAATTTCTATCTCCCGCTTTGTTTCATCTCTATTTAAGTCCACCTTTTCATTTACGTCCCTCTCAACAGATATACTTTCCAAAGTAATATGAAGCGCTTGGAGATCTACAGGGAGGGCATCAAACGACTGCTCAAAGGTAATACCTCTTATATCAGTGCTTATACTGCCTCCCTGATGTGAGATTACTTCATTATTATTGGCGACGAGCCTGACGGTAAGATGGTTTGTCCTGAGCCTTTCTCCACTTAGCTGATCCCTGGCCAACTCTAGAATATTTTGTATGGAACCATAAATAACGGTGCGTGTGGGTGATGCTAAGATCGACTCAAATTTTATTTTTGTCTGTTCAAGCTCAAAGGTTTGATCAATAGTCTTTTTTAAAGTTCGTTCCATTGCCTTCGTCCTGTCCAGTTTAAAGGAGATCACTCCTTCCTCCAGGATGTTGCTATCTATTAAGCCAAATTTAAAGTGCAAAGTTCTTTCGAGGAAAAAGGGAGGCTCAAAACCCATTATCCACTTTATCTCAGTATTTTCTTCGTTCATCTCTCCCTGACCGCCTTCCATCATGTAGCTGCCAAATAATCCATCTATTTGCATTAGGGGCTGAAGGTTTACTGAATCAACTTTACCCCGGGGATCATGAACGGTATAAAAGGCAAGCAGCTGGCTTTCGTCGAGCATAATGCCGTCCAGCGTAACTGATACGCCATTTTGAAAAGTATGGCTTTTCCCGATGAGCTGTCCTTTTCCTAGTTCATTTAGCTGTTTTAAGGTGCCGTTCATTACCCGGTCATAACCGAGTAATTTTTTACCATAAAATGCCAGTGTGTTTAAATTGTACCCCACAAGCAGCACGGCCAGGCAAACAGTAGCGACCTTTATCTTCCAGCTATTATTTCTCCGCTTCAAAGCCCTCTTTCCGTTTAAAGCCCGTGATAACCTCGCTCCCAGCTCTTCCGGAACTTCCACTTTATCCAGAGTTTTTTTTCTCTCCTTTAACATATTTTCAATATTTTCCATAGCCTTCATCCCCTAAAAACTTTTTCAGTTTTTTAAGGCCTGTTGATAGGCGTGACTTCACTGTTCCCAGAGGTATTTTTAAAAGATGGGATATGGTTTCATAATCTAAATCAAGGTAATAGCGGAGCCGGATCACTTCCTGCTGTTTATCGGACAATCGGGCTAGAGCCGTATCCAGCATCAGGTGCTCTTCTTTCTGGTTGAAATCATTTTTCTTTAATTCTGTTTCTTCTGCAAGGGAATCGTACAAGATAATTCTTTTATTTCTTTTTAAACGTCCTCTGCAGCAATTCACCAGAATTGTTTTGCTCCAGCTGTAGAAGGCATCCACTTTCCTTAGCCTGTCTATCCTCTCGTATAATATAACGATCATATCTTCCAGAGCATCAAGAGCATCTTCCTTATTGTTTAAAAACGCGTATGCCAGTTTATAATATTCCTGTTTTTGCAGCATAATCAGCTCAACGAGCGCATCCTTATCTCCCTGTTTTGCTTTTTTTACCAGCAGATCGGTTTCCACGCAAACACCTCGTCTGCTATCTTCTCTAAATAAGAGTAATATAGCCTGGAAAAGGTTCATTCTTTTTTTCAGGAAACAAACATTCTCAGAAGCGCGATGCTTCCTATCCCCGTCAGGACTGCCAGAAACATATTGCGGGTCCGGAGAGCAACGGCGAAAGTGGGCAGCGCTGCCCAGAAATATGGATTTGAGGAGAGCGTCAGGTTGAATTGTCCATCTTTGAGGAAGAGAGCGGGGCCGAGCAGTGCTGATAAGACAGCGACCGGTACGTAGGAGAGCCAGCTTTTGGCCAGGGGAGACAGCTTTCGCTTCGACAAAAAAAGTAGTGGTAAAAAGCGCGGTAAAAAAGTGACAAGCGCCATTAATAAAATGACAATAATAATTTTACTTTGCATTTTCTACCGTCCTTTAATTGTTTTAAAGGTTTTTTTGTTTGAAGATTGTTCTGGGTTTTGCTTCTGTTTTCAGGTAGGAATCAAGTAATGTTCCAGCGGTTGCACCGGCCAGAGCAGCGAGAATAATATACCAGTGGCCGGCCTGCTGCAGGAATAGAAGTGAAGAAAAAAACATGGAGAATGCCCCAACAATATACTTTTTTTTATCTTCCAGTTGTATGGCCAGAAGTGCTATAAACATAGCAGGAAGGGCGTAATCAATACCCCAGCTTTCAAGGTTGGTAAAAAGCGATCCGGTGTAAAACCCCAAAACAGACCCGCCAATCCAGGAGAGATGAGCCAGGACATTGGTAGTAATTATTCGCATGACCGGGGGATTTTTTTCTTCTTTAAAATCCCTGCTGTGTACTGCAAAGGATTCGTCAGTCAGTTCATAAGTAAAAACTGCCTGCTGCAGACGGTTTAAATGCCCCAGATGGGGAGCAAGGGCAGCGCTCATCAAGGTATGACGCAGATTGACCAGGAATGTTGTCATGACAATTGTAAATAGACCGGCCTGGTTTTCTATAAGGCTAAGGGATATTAACTGGGCGGAACCGGCATAGACAATAATTGACATGGAAGCTGTTTCAAAGGAGCTTAGCCCCACATTTGCAGCCAAAATTCCAAAGGCTAAACCTATGGGGATGTAGCCCATGACAATGGGAATGCTTCGTATTGCGCCGTTTTTAAAATTTTTTTGTAAAGGCATGTTAATTCCTTATCGCAGGTGAATGCGTATTTAAAGCTTTATTTCTCTATTTTAGATAGCATATCGAACTTGTCCTGTTTTGTAAATAACAGAATTAATATTGAGTTAATGCCGGCAAAAAGGATTGTTCAGTAACCTTTTCCTGTTTTTCACGTTAATCATAGTGAATAAGGCATTTTTTTTGTAGAAATAGAGGCGAATGGAAAAGATGAAACGGGTAAAGGTCTTGCTGGCGATTTGCATTTTTTTGCTGCTTGTTCCGGCTCCTTTTGCCCTGGCTGACAGTGAACAAGATATCAAGGTTTTTGTAAACCGGAAGCAGCTTGACTTAAGTATTCAGCCTCAGTTTTTTGATGGGCGGCTGATGGTTCCCACGCGGCCTTTTTTAGAGGCTTTGGGAGCAGATATAAGTTGGGATAACAAAACAAACGAGGTAACCGTTCAGCGGGCAGGAAAGACCGTTGTTTTAGGGCTTGAGCATCCCTCTAAAGAAGAAGCAGGTGAGAAAACGCGGGCAGATGTTCCTTTGCAGGTTTATAAAGGGACGGTAATGATTCCCATCGATTTTGCGGCAAAATTTCTGGAATTGGATATCAAATGGAATAAGGAGCAAAACATTGTGGAGGTGGAGAGCCCAAACTTTGTTTTCGTGGAAAGGTATTCCGACAAAATAGGTTGGCCTGAGTGGGTGGAAAGCTCTATTGATCATCTTAATATTCAGTTTCGTATCAAAGATAACAAGCTTTATTTGCTGAGCACCTTCGGCGAAAAAACTACCGGAGGGTATGACGTGCGCATTTCAAGGATAACCCGCCGAGAGGGCTCCTTGATAGCCGAAATTGATTACAAGGATTCTACATCTCTTCCTACGATTCAGGTTATTACCAAACCTTTCGATTTGGTCTATGTGGAATTGGATACCTTGAGCAGTCCCCGACCGTCGAACTTGATTTTTAAAGTTCGCGGTTTAAAAGATATAAAAACACTGCCCGTCAGGGCTGAGCTTCCGGTTCAAGACTACTGAACTTCTTCCACTATGGGCGGCAGTGTAAATTTATTATAAAAATAAACCCCTAACCGGTGTTTATTCTGGCGGGGTTTATGTTAATAAGTTAATAAATCAAATCTAGGCATTCATTCAGAAAAGATTCTTCCACGAACTGTCCGGAAAGAGTCAGGACAGTTCGCCCGTCTTTCCATGTTAATGTTGTCATGCCATCGGAGGAACTTACGAGATATCCCGTAAAATATTGGGTTGAGTAAGAAGTCCCGTTTTCTTTTGCTGTTTCAACAGCTTTTTTCGCGTCTGTTTCTTCTTCATAAAAGAACTGGCAAAGGGTAAGTTTTGAGCCGTTTTGGTTTTCAAATTCATGGTAAATCTTTTGCAAAAAATGGCCGGTTTTCGTTACAGTGCCCACTTTAAAGGAATATTCATCAGGCAGATCTGCAAAATAAAGTATGGCACTGCTCGTTTGCCCGCGGAAGTTGTCAAGTGAGTTAATGAATTCTTCCTCTTCGTACCAGTAAATATCTTCGGGCTTTTCTTCGGGTTCTATTCCGGCAATTTCAACAAAAGTTTCGTTTTCATTTCCATCCGAAATCTCTTTTTCCTGGGTAGCAATAATTTCTTGATCCGGTGCTTTATTCTCAGAAGCAATATAATACTTTGGCTGGCTGTCCGCGGGCTTTTCAGCCGGTTCACCGCTGTTTTCCGCGTAAAGCGTGGTTATTTGTTCTTCCCGGGGGACTTCCGGTTCGGCAGAAGAGGAGCGGTCCCGGATGGAGGTATCATTAGTACTTTCATCCGTTTCCAGGGTATCTTCCACAGCAGACTCAAATGTTTCCATTTTGTTCATGCTCTGGTTTGCTGAAAAAAAACCTGGAAAATAACCCCTTAATCCTGAGCTTTCAGAAAATGCGGCGAAAAGTACGGCTAAACATAGGCAAGCAGCGGTAAGACCGCCGGCAAGGTACCTGTATTTTCTCCATCTTTCAGTTTTGCTGCTTCTTGGCGAGGAAATGCTTTTAGTTTTTTTATCATTTTTGGAATCGTTATATGCCTGGAAATAGGGCATTTCAGCGCGAGCAGATTCTTTGGCCTCATTATGTTCTATTTTTCTAAGTTCCCGGTTTTCCAATTGTTGCTGTAAATTTTTCCATAAAAGAGAACTTGACGGAACGTCAACTTTTTGCGCTTCTTCCTGGAAGGCCTGCCTTATTAAACTATCGAGTTTGTCAGGTTTCGGTCCGTTCATGTTTTCACCTTAATATATAATAAGTAATTTATATAAAATAAGTACTGGAGTACTGGCAAAAAAGACACTATTTTAAGAAAAATCATGTTGAAGATGCTTTATTTACTTTATTAATATGACGTTTCCTTTTTCCCTTCGGTTGCAGAAGCTTTCGAACTTTTTCGCGGGCACGGAAAAGGCGTGATTTAATGGTTCCAGGAGGCAGTGAAACCAGTTCGGCGATTTCCTGGATACTTAATTCATTGAAATACTTTAGGACCAGGATTTCTCTGTCTTCGGGTTCCAGAAGAAAGAGGGCTTTTCTTACTTCTTGATAGGTCTCTTTTTGTTCCCAGGAAACTTCAGGAGAATTTTCGCAATTTGAATCCATATATTTTTCTTCACTGTCGGTTAAAAGTATTCTTTTATTTTTTCTTAGAATATCTATGGCGCAGTTAGTAGCGATAACGGAGATCCATGAGCCGAATTTGGTTATTTCTTTGAGAGTATGAAGATTGATAAAGGCTTTCAAAAAAGCCTCCTGCGCGGCATCTTCGGCCAGCTGGGCATTACCTGTAACCATGTACGCGGTAAGGTAAGTTTTGGGGAAATGTTGATGGTAAAGTTGTTCGAGGGTGCTTCGGTCCATAGCTAGTTTAATCCTGCCTTCACCCATTAAAATCTTGTCGAGCAAATCTAAATACGGACAGTTATAAAGTATTTTATCATACTTTATCCTTGACGGCAAAAGAAATATTTCCTAAAAAAGGGAGTCGGAACGGGGAGTATTGCGACCGGATAGCAATTGTTATATAATATTTTTGTAAATAATTTCGTAAAGTAAAATTAAACGTAAGGGGCAACAAATGAACGGGAACGTGACGGAAGAAAAGGAAGGCAAGCACGTTCAGTCGCTGGAAAGAGCATTAAATATTTTGGAAGTTATGGCCCGGGAAGGAGCACCAATATCTGTAACGGAGCTTGCGGAGAAAGTAAATTTGAAAATTAGTACCGTGCACCGCCTGTTGTCTACTCTTTCTTTCCGTGGTTATGTGGAGCAGGACCCGGAAGACAACAAATACAAGCTCGGATTGAAACTGCTGGAGATTGGAAATTCCGTTTTAAATCATTCGTCGGATATTAGAACCATTGCCAGACCTTATCTGGAAGAACTTGTGGAGAAATGCAATGAAACTGCCAATCTGGCAATTCTTGATGAAACGGATGTCGTGTATATCGATCAGGTTGAATCCAAAAATTTGATTATTGTGAGGATGTTTGCCCAGGTGGGCAATCGGGGGCCGGTACACTGTACCGCATCCGGCAAGGCACTTCTTGCCTTTTATCCTGAGGCAAAAATTGATGAGATTATCGAAAAGCTTGAAATGGTTAAATATACAAACGAGACCATTACTGATCGGAATCATTTAAAAAAAGAGCTGCAACGCATCAGGCAGGATGGCTACGCTCTTGATTGGGGCGAAAGAGAAGAGCATGTGCGTTGTATTGCTGCCCCAATTTTTAATTTTGAAGGAAAAGTTATAGCCAGCATTAGTATTTCCGGTCCAAGTACCCGCATTACAACATATTATATGAAAAATGAACTGGTCGATCTTATTATGTCTACCGCAGCAAATATTTCTCAAAAAATGGGCTACAAGATGCGCTGACTATAATATTACTAATCCTTAAGCAGCAATAAAGCAAAGCATCCATTTATCAGGGGATGCTATATTTTTTTTGTTGACATGTTTTATTAACTTAATTTATAATTATTACGCGTTTTCCACTATGTGAAAGTGTTTTCGTTAATTAGGAGTTTTTTCTTTATAATGGGGGTGCTTCTTTGTGCAAGAGGTAAAATTCCAGGATGCAGCTTACCGGAATCCCTTTAAAATGGCTCAGGAACAATGCGATAATTGTGCCGAATTTCTAAATTTGGACCCCGGTATTCATGCAATTATACGTGAACCAATGAGGGAGATTCATGTTTCTATACCTGTACGTATGGATAACGGGACAGTTAAAGTATTTAAGGGCTTTCGTGTGATACATAACAATGCACTCGGCCCTGCAAAAGGCGGTATACGTTTCCATCCTGAGGAAAATATTGATACGGTAAAAGCTCTTGCTACCTGGATGACCTGGAAATGTGCTCTTCTCAATTTACCTCTTGGCGGCGGAAAAGGAGGGGTTATTTGTAATCCTAAAGAGCTCTCCAAAGGTGAGCTGGAACGTTTAAGCAGGGGATATATTGCTCAGCTTTGGCAATTTATCGGACCGGATACAGATATTCCCGCCCCCGACGTTTATACCAACCCTCAGATTATGGCTTGGATGATGGACGAATATTCCAAAATTAAAGGGAAAAACCAGTTTGGGGTGATAACAGGCAAACCTCCGGTGCTTGGGGGTTCTGCCGGCAGGGGTGATGCCACGGCGAGGGGAGGCATGTACACCCTGCGCGAGGCTGCTAAAGTGCGGGGCCTTGATTTAAGCAAAGCTACAATGGCCGTCCAGGGATATGGAAATGCAGGATATTATGCAGCACTACTGGCTGGAAAGCTCTTTAATACCAGGATTGTAGCGATCAGCGACAGCAGTGGAGCTATTTATAACCCGGAAGGTCTTGATGCACAGCGCGTCTTTGAGCATAAATCATCTACAGGATCTGTTGCCGGTTTTTCTGGAGCAGAAAGGATTTCCCAGGATGAATTGCTGGAACTGAAAGTAGATGTGCTCTGTCCATCTGCCCTTGAAAATTCAATTAACGTGAAAAACGCACACAATATTAAGGCTTCCATTATTGTCGAACTTTCCAATGGCCCCACTACTCCTGAAGCGGATGATATTCTTTTCGCCAATGATGTTCATGTAATTCCTGACTTACTCTGTAATGCAGGAGGAGTTACCGTTTCGTATTTTGAAATGGTTCAAAACACTTCCATGTTATACTGGGAAGAGGAGGAAGTGTACCGGCGCCTTGATAAAAAAATAACCGCAGCATACCATGAAGTGCTGAAAACTTCTTTTAAATATAAAATTAACATGAGGCAGGCAGCGTACATTGTTGCTGTGAAAAGAGTAGAGGAGGCTATTAAGCTTCGCGGCTGGGTTTAAAAAGATTAAATTTTCAGTGAGGTGTATAACCGGTTTAAGGGAACCGGTTATTTTTTTTGTAACTGCTCAGAGGTTAATATATAAATATATAAGTGGAACCGTCTCGCGGCAATGACAGATTATCCCTTAGACTAAGCAGTTGCAATTTTTTTAAAATAAGGTTTTATTCGGGTTGTGATCCCGGCGAATTTGCGTTATTAATATATATGATGGACAAAGGAGGGCGGAGTAAATTGCGCTGTGAAATAATTGCAGTGGGTACTGAACTTTTGATGGGACAGACGACCAACACCAATGCCAGGGATATTGCCAGAGAGCTGCTTTCGCTTGGAGTAGGTGTCTATTATCAAACAGTGGTGGGAGATAATGAAGAAAGGTTGGCAGAGGTTGTCAAGCGGGCGATGGAAAGAGTTGATTTAATAATTCTATCCGGTGGTTTGGGGCCAACCAATGACGATCTTACGCGGGAGACTGTTGCCCGGGTGCTGGGTATTTCCCTGGAGAAAAACGAAGAATGGGAAAAAAGGTTGTTAGAATTTTTCAGCCGTTTCAAACGGCCTTTTGCCCAAAATAATTTGAGACAAGCCATGGTTCCGCAGGGAGCATTAATGCTGCCGAATGACAGGGGTACTGCTCCGGGGATTTACCTGGAAAAAGGGAAGAACATTTTCGTGCTGCTTCCAGGCCCTCCGAAGGAGATGTTACCCATACTCAAGGAGCAGGTTATCCCTCTTCTTAAACAAAAGCTGAAGGCCAGCGGGAAGCTCTCGGTGCTGCAGTCAAGAGTTCTTCACGTTATTGGGTTGGGGGAATCCAACCTGGTAGAAATGCTTAAAGGTATCCTGGATAATCAGGATAATCCCACCATCGCTCCCCTTGCCAAGGGCGCGGAGGTCCATCTGCGTTTGACCGCGCGTGGTCACTTTCCTGGAGAAGCCCAGGCCCTCTTAAGCCAAAAAGCGGCTGAAATCAAGGCTATCCTCGGTGATTATGTTTATGGTGAAGATACAGATACTTTGGAATTGGCCGTGGCCCGCCAGCTCAAAGCCGCGGGGAAGACTTTGGCACTGGCGGAGTCCTGTACCGGCGGCCTTTTAACTCACCGCCTGACAAATATTCCCGGAAGCTCCGAGTTCCTATTATCCGGGCTTGTTACTTACAGCAATGAGGCAAAAATAACTCTCCTGGGGGTGGATCCGGCAGTTATATCTGCAAAAGGTGCAGTCAGTGCTGAAACAGCGGCAGAAATGGCGGCCGGCGCTCGAAGGGCCACCGGAGCGGATATTAGTCTTGGCATAACGGGAATTGCCGGTCCTGGCGGGGAAACCCCGCAAAAGCCTGTAGGGCTGACATATATTTCTTTGGAAGCGGAAAATTTTAGCCTGACCCGCAAGTATCAGTTTTGGGGAAGTCGGGTGGAAATTAAGGAAAGAGCAACTCAGACAGCTTTATATTTGTTGCGCCGATTTCTTTTAAATAAATTGAGCGCTTCTTAAAACTAAAGGTAACTGCTTAAGAGTATTCTTATAAAAATATTTTGAAGCCGAAAGATTGGCAAACTTTCGGCTTTAATATTATAGGGTAAAAATTTGACAACAATTAAAAATTTGTAAAAAAGGAAATGTTGGATTGTTGTAGAAAATAATACTATTATGTTAGAAATAAAGTAGAAAACTAACCTTTTATTAAAATTTGACGTATAAGAGGACTGTTTGTGAGGAATGTAGCGGCATGCAGGGTATAAAAATGAGAATAAAAGAGCTTGAACCTGGAATGGTGCTTATGGACGATATTTACTGTCCGCAGACAGGAATATTGTTGCTGAAGGCCGGGACAGTTTTGCGCCGTGCCCTTTTAAGAGCCCTTCAAAAAAACAACCCGGACCTTTATTGTTATGCTTGCCGTTCCTCCGCAATTAGTAGAAACGAGGAGATTTTAGCCGTTAAGGCAGACCCTGCAGCAGCAGAAAATTTATCTTTGGAAGAAGTTTCAGGAAAGGAAAATTGGGAAAATAGGCCCCTTTTCCCTCCAGGATTTGTGGACAGGGAGGCAGGTGAGATATACGCTCAGGCTTGCCGGGTATTTAACAAAATTTATTCCGGCAGGAAAATAAAGCCGTACCTTCGCGAACTTTACAACGTAATTGAAAGCCTGGTTGGCAAGCTCTTAATTCATCCGGAAATGATGATTTATGTAGCCCTGTTAAAAAAAATTGACAATTCAACTTTTAGCCATGCTGTTAATGTTTGTGTCTTTAGTGCCTTTCTGGGAAAGGTAGCCGGAATAAAGGAGCCTCTCCTGAAAGAACTCGCTCTCGCAGGAATCATGCACGATATCGGCAAGATGGATATTCCTGTTGAAATTTGGCGTAAAAAAGGGCGCTTGACACTTTTAGAATTTAATAAAGTGAAAGAGCACAGCTTGTATAGCTATTTTCGCCTGGCTAACATAGACCAGGTAGATATGCAAACCCTTATGGGGGTATTGCAGCATCACGAAAGGTTGGACGGAAGCGGTTATCCCCACGGGTTAAAAAATGACGAGCTGCATTTGTGGAGCAAAATTCTCGGGATAGCAGATGTATTCGATGCTTACACGAGTGAGAGGAGTTATCGCAAGGCTTACTCTTATCATCAGGGCCTTGAGCATCTCCGTCAAAATTCTGCACGGTTTGACAGCAAACTACTAAACATTTTTATTCGGAGCCTTTCCTTTTTTCCTATTGGTTCACGCGTTCTTTTAAACACCGGGGAAAAAGGAATTGTGATGGGCATTCATAAACACTATCCTTACAGGCCTATTATCCGGGTTGCGAAGAAGGACGGCAGCGGCGAGAAATTGATGGATCTTGCCGAGAGCCGCTCTGTTTTTATTGAAAAATTGCTCTAAAATGCCGAGGCTTGCCGGTGATCATGTTGACAAAAGGGGTGCTTAGCAAGGTAGAGGTTCAATATCCCAGTTTAAATATCCGCTTGCCGGTAAAAGAAGGTTTTAGCTATCTTGCCCCCATAGCCGTAACTATTGCGGGATACGACTTGGATGTACACAGGGATGACCCTGCTTTCTGGCTTTCCCTGGTTTGCCAGGAGGACAAAGAAAAGGTTGAAATTTTAGAGGAACAGCTTCAACAGGGAGAGATCCACCGCGGTCCTCACAGAATCCACTTAAAACATAAAGAAGGGTATCTGGTCGGAACGGAGTTGTGGTTGATTCCCGTTTACCGCGAGGAAAGCAGCTTAATTGCCGTTGAAGCGATAGCGCGGGACATTACAAGGCAGGAAAAAATAGAAAAAGAACTTGTAGCCCGCAATAGAGAGCTGGAGGTGCTTAACCAGATAGCTTATTCCGATGAAACTGCTGCTTCGATTACCAGCTTTTTATCATTTTCTCTCGAAATCCTTCTGTCCGTTTCCGAAGCTTCAGAGGGAGGTATATACTTGCTGGAGGAGAATGATATCAAGCTGGAAGTCTGCAGCAGCGGCTTTGATGATTGTCTCGGCAGGGAAATAATCAGCCGGGCGGATCTGAATGCAGAAGAGGACTTTTTTTCCGGGGCTTATGGCGATCCTCCCAGGAATTGGCTGGTTATTTCCATAAAGGAATTTCACCGGTGCACAGGATACTGCCTTTTGGTAAGCCCACTCGACAGAGACTTGGCTACCGCCGAAAACAAAAGGTTGCTGAAAGCAGCTTTAAGCGGTATTGGTGATGCCCTGTCGCGCAAGCGGGCTGAAGAGAGGTTGCGTTTTACCGAAGAAAGGTATCTGGGAATTGTGGAAAGCATTGAGGACGGATACTATGAATTGGATCAAAGAGGCCGTTTTCTTTTTTTAAACCAGGCTTTTAGTGCCATGCTTGGTTTTCCCAAAAACGAACTCATGAAAAAGAAGCTTGAGGATTTATGCTTAAACTGGGAGGAATTCGAAAAAGCCGGCAGAACAGTATTTGAATCCGGGAAGGGGCTTAAAGGGATTACTTGCACCCTAAAAGCGAAAGACAGGTATTTTTTTGTGGAGGTCTCCTTAACGCCCATAATGGATAGAAATGGCGCTGTCCAAGGCTTAAGGGGATTTGTCAGGGATATTACGGAGAAAAAAACTTGAGGATTCGTTGAAAGAAGCTGAAGAAAAAATTAATTACCTGCATACATACGATTGTTTAACAGGCCTTTATAACCGCTCTTTTTTTGAAAAGGCACTGCTGGAGATGGAAAAAGCCGAGTGCTTCCCCGTCAGTGTAATTACCTGTGATGTCGACGGCTTAAAACTAATAAACGATACCCTGGGCCATCATACCGGGGATGAACTGCTGAAGGCCGCGGGGAAAATTATCAAGAAACTTGCCCGAAACGGGGCTGTTGTTGCCCGGATTGGAGGAGATGAATTTGCAGCACTCCTGCCGGCATGCTCTGAGGATGATGCTGAAAAATACCGTAAGGAAATCCTTGAAGAAGTGGAAAAATTTAATCGCCGGTTTGTGGAATTACCGCTCAGCCTATCAACCGGGACGGCAACTGCTGCCAACGCCTTGCAGTCTCCCATAGATGTTTTTCGTAACGCTGATAACAATATGTATCGAGATAAATTACAGCGCAGTGCAGGTTTCCGGAGTACGATAGTCCGGGCTCTGATGGTTACACTTGCAGAAAGGGATTTCATTACCGGGGGGCATGTAGGCCGGCTGCAGGAGATGGTTACCATGCTCGGAAAAGCTGCTGGCCTTCAGGCGCACGAGCTGAACGATCTTATCCTGCTTTCGCAGGTTCACGATATCGGAAAGGTGGGAATTTCCGACAGCATTTTATTCAAGCCAGGAAAACTGGCTCCCCATGAATGGGAAAAAATGAAAGAGCACAGTGAAATCGGTTTTCGTATTGCTAAATCTTCACCCGAACTTTCCCCTATTGCAGAAATGATCCTGCAGCACCATGAACGGTGGGACGGGAACGGTTACCCCCGCGGATTAAAAGGTGAGCAGATCCATATTTGCAGTCGCATCTTGGCTATCGTCGATGCGTATGACGCTATGACCAGCAAACGCCCCTACCGGGAACCCTGCTCTCGCCAGGAAGCGCTGTTAGAGCTGGAGAGGTGCAAAGGGCGGCAATTTGATCCGCATCTGGTAGATTTATTTATTAAATGTTTAAACGACGCGGCCTTATAACTTTTCTTCGGGTACCACTCCAATCCCGCGTTTCAAATATTCGTCCCGCAATTCGTGGTAACTTTTATACCCAATCTGAACGTACCAGAGCGAGGTTCCGGATATTTCTTTTTTTATTTTGGCCGGGACTCCCGCGGCCAGGTGCCGGGGAGGAATGACGGTTTTGTCTCCTACGACGCTTCCGGCCGCAATAATTGCCTCATCCCCCACAACAGCATCGTCAAGAATGACCGCTCTAATTCCAACGATGACTCCTTTGCCAATAGTGCAGCTGTGCAAAATTGCGCCATGGCCGATGGTGGCATTTTCGCCGATGGTGACAACATCTTCCTCCAGTTTTGTGTGGACGACAGTATTATCCTGAACGTTGGCTCCTTTTTTCACTACGATAGAACCGATATCTCCGCGCAGCACGGCTCCGAACCAGATGCTGACGCCTTCTTCAACTGTTACATCCCCGATTAAAGTTGCTGTTGGAGCAATAAAAGCACTGCTTGACACGCGCGGCATTTTGTCCTTATAGGGTAATATAAGCATTTTGGAAAGGCTATCCTTTTAAAAGACAGCCCTAACCTCCTTTCTTGCCAAAATTACTTTTGCGTAACTGCTCAGTAAAGCCTCTTTTAATTTCTCCTTCCCGCCCGCTAATTCCTTTAGCTGTTCGCAGCAAATTCTCGAAGAAGCAGGAAATTTTTTAATAAAGGAGAATTTGATTATGTGGTATTGAATCGATCATTTAAAGGAGTCTAGAGGAATGCCCAACAGCAGCCGGCAGAAAAACGGCCTTTCAAATGTCCCGCCATGCCAGGCGGGATGTCCCATACACCAGGATGTGCGGGAGTACCTTCGCCTTATCGCTGTGGGCGATTTTAACCGTTCTTTAGAAGCAATCAGGAGGAATAACCCCCTTGCTTCCGTTTGTGGAACTATTTGCCCCCATTACTGCGAAGACGAATGCCGGCGGCAAATTATTGATGAACCGCTGTCCATCAGGGGTCTGAAGCGCGCGGCAGCAGAATACGGAGAAGCCCCTTTCCATGCCCCAGCGGCTGATCCCCGCAAGAAAGTTGCTGTTATTGGCTCCGGGCCGGCCGGCTTACTTGCTGCCTTTGATCTGGCTATGCAGGGCATAAATGTTACTGTTTTCGAACGGGAAACTCTCGTCGGCGGTACCCCCCGCAACTACATTCCCCTTTACCGCCTTCCTGACGAAGCCGTTGACCGGGATATTGAGGCTTTGCAGAAAATCGGCATTGAATTTAAAACGGGTATTGAACTTGGCACGGATTTCAATCTGGAAGACCTGAAAAAAGATGGGTTTAAAGCAGTCGTTCTCGCTGTGGGTCTAACTGCAGGCCTCAGCCTCCCCATTCCGGGAGCCGAGCACAAAGATGTCCTTAAATCCCTTCAGTTTTTAAAAGCCTCCAAAAGGGAAGGGTTCAGGCTTGACGGCCGGGAGGTCATTGTCATCGGCGGCGGCAATGTGGCAATGGATGTAGCCCGCTCAGCGGTTCGCTGTGGTGCTGCCAAAGTCAGGCTGGTCTGCCTTGAGGCGGAAGGGAAAATGCCTGCTTTTTCCTGGGAGATCGAGGAAGCCAGGGAGGAAGGCGTAGAGTTTAACTGTTCCTGGGGTCCTGTGGGGATCAGAATTAGGGACGGAAAAATTGCCGGGCTGGAGGTCCGGGAATGCATCTCCGTTTTTGACGGAAGGAATATGTTTAATCCCCGTTTTAATGAACAGAAAAGGGGCTTTATTCCCGGCGACACCGTTATTTTTTCCATTGGGCAGGCCCTTGATCCGGAAACTGTCCGCAGGGCGGGAGTGCCGGTGGATAGCCGCAGCCGGCTGGAATTTAATCCTGTTACTATGGAAACCTCCGTGCAAGGTGTCTTTGCCTGCGGGGAGATGGTAACGGGAGCAGGCACTGCAGTAAAAGCCATGGCCAGCGGAAGGAAGGTCGCGCTGGCCGTTGCTGCTTACCTGGAAGGGAAATCCTATTCCTGCTCCGCAGGGGGTACCCCAAATTTTCTTCCCCTTCCTTCGCTGGAAGCCGACGTGGCTACCAATGTGAAAAAAATTCCCCGTCAGAAAATTCCTGTGCTTTCTCCAGGGGAGCGCAGAGCTGATTTTTCCCCCGTAGAAAAAGGTTACACCATGGCCATGGCAGTCCATGAGAGCCTGCGCTGCTTAGGCTGTGCCGGGGGAGCGCGGCAGATTGTGGAAAAGTGTGCCAATTGCCTGACCTGCCTGCGGACCTGCCCATACAATGTGCCCGTTATTGACGAAGCAGGTAAACTGCTGATCCGGGAACACCAGTGCCAGGCCTGCGGTCTTTGCCTGACCGTCTGTCCCAACTTGGCCATTGAGTTTCGGGGGTTGAATTTTTCCGAAGCAGAAGAAAAACTGGAGCGTGAAATCCGGGCAATGCCGGCCTCTGCCAACCGCCGCGCCCCGTCGATTTTGCTTTTGACCTGCGGGCTGGGGGACTTTGCCCTCCCGGGATTTAACGAAGGTTTTATAAAGAACAAGCCCGAAAATGTCGCGGTGGTAAAGTTCCCCTGTATTTCCAAAATTGACACAATCCACATTCTTGAAGCATTTAAACTGGGAGTTGACGGGGTAATCATGGCCGGATGTGCGAGGGAAAACAATCTTTGCCCCTTTCAGAAAACCATGTCCTGGGCCGGGCAGCGTGCAAAACGCGTCCGGTATTTGTTGGATGAGGCGGGTATTGAAGAAGGAAGGTTTGCCTTTATCAGACTTTCTCCGGAAGAGATAGCCCGTTTTGGCGGGGCCATAGGTGAGGTCCTTGCCAAAATGAAGGAACTGGGAAAACGTTAGAGGATGAGCTTCCCTTTTCTTTCTTTCTTTCTTTTCAGTTTAAAGCAGGGCCGGGATGATATTTCCTCCGGCTTTTTCTTGTTTAATGCTTAAAAAGGTCAGGGGTAAAAAAGTGAGCTGTAAAGATTTTGAACAGTACCTGCAAAATTTTACTCTCGAGGAAAATTTGTCGCTAATTGCCGGTGAAGACAAAAAAACAAAAATTGAAGATGCTGTCATTGATGGTGATTTAGTCAAATATTTTATCAATGAATTTTGGACCTCCGGGCAAAGGAAGGCCTCTGCGCTTCATGAAATTTCCTACCGGGCATGCTTTAAACCCCAGCTCCCCCGTTTCTTTATTGAGGAACTGACCCGGGAAGGGGACCTGGTTTATGATCCGTTCATGGGCAGGGGAACTACTCTTATTGAGGCAGCCATATTAAACAGAAGGGTAGCCGGGAATGATATTAATCCTCTAAGCCGCGTGCTGGCAGAGCCGCGCCTTAATATTCCTGGATATCAGGAAATCGCCCAAAGAGTTGCCGCTATCCCCCTTGATGAGCGTGCTGCGGCAGAGATGGACCTGTCCATGTTTTATCACCCGCGGACCGAGGGCGAGATCGTTTCCCTGCGCTGCTATCTGGATGAGAGAAGGCGAAGCGGGGAAGAGGATGATGTGGATCGCTGGATTCGAATGGTGGCAACCAACAGGCTGACCGGGCATTCACCGGGGTTTTTTTCTGTTTATACGCTTCCTCCAAATCAGGCGGTTTCTCCGGAAAGACAGCTAAAGATTAACGCAAAAAGAAATCAGCAGCCGGAATACCGGAATGTCAAAAGCCTTATTTTAAAAAAGACCAGGGCTTTGCTTAAGGATATCACGGAAGAAAAGAGGAAGGTAATAAACAAACGGGGGAAGGAGGCACTTTTTTTCAGCCGGGATGCCCGGTTTGCCGGGGAAATACCGGCTGAAAGCGTTCAGCTTACGGTAACATCCCCTCCTTTCCTGGATGTGGTCCAATATTCTTCCGACAACTGGCTCCGGTGCTGGTTTAACGGGATTGATGAGCATATTATTGAGAAGCAGATTACTATTACCCGGAATATCGGGCAGTGGGAGAGTGTGATGCAGGGTGTATTTGAAGAGCTTTACCGGGTAACCGCCGTGGGAGGGTGGGTTGCCTTTGAAGTAGGTGAGGTAAAAGGCGGCCGGATCAAACTGGAAGAACATGTTGTTCCCCTGGGGAAAAGAGCCGGATTTTGCTGTCTGGGTGTAATTATTAACAAACAGCTGTTTACAAAAACATCTAATATCTGGGGAATCGGCAACAATACTGCGGGGACGAACACCAACCGCATTGTTCTTTTTCACAAAAAATAAACAGTCAGACTGTTATTAAAAAAAGGGAACTTTATTCCTCTCAGAAACGTTATTAGGGTAATGTAAGAAATCGTTAAAAAAGAGGGGGGAGTTGTCGCAGCAGCATATGCTGCGGAACGGATCAGATGCCGGGTAATAAAAGGAAGACAGGATCTTTGGTGAAAAGCGTTTGTTTCTTAGTTTTTATTTTATTCCTTGCCCTAGTTGCCGGTTGTGCCTCTTCTGGTTCCATGGATGCCGTAGATGCCGTAGCAGAATTTCCGGCTGCCGCGCCGGAAGTGGGCAGGGATATGGCGGTTTCAGGGTATTCCATGGCCTCTTCGGCAAACCAGATTGCTTCTGAAGAAACGGAAATGAGAGGAAACATACCCGGAGAAACTGCAGCGGGCGGGAGGCGCTATCTGGCGCAGCGCTCTTCCCTTACCCTGGAGATTGCGGATCTAGAAGAGACGGCTGAGTCGATCAGGGCCGGTGTTGAGCAGATGGGCGGGTATGTTGCCTCCCTGAACTTTTACGACCTGACCCGGGAGCGCCGGAGGGGGCAAATTTCTCTCAGGGTTCCGGAAGGGAAATATACACAAGCAATGCTTTGGCTTCAGGAGCAGGGTGAGGTTAAAAGCATTGAAGAGTCTGCAGAAGATGTAACCATGCAATATATTGACCTCGAGGCCCGGATTGCAAATCTGCAGGCCCAGGAGCAGAGGATTCGGGAGCTGTTGGAAAAGGCGACGGATATTGAGGATATTCTGCAAATCGAAAAAGAGCTGACCAGAATTCGCGGGGATCTGGAGTCCATGCAGGGGGAGTTTAAATATCTCCGGGAGAGGGTTACTTTTTCCTCTATTGATGTTTATCTGGAGGAAGAAGATCCCCGGGAGTCTGCCGTTGTCGATGAATTCAGCACTTTTGGGGAAGAGCTGGCCAAGCGTTTTTCCCTTAATACCAACCGCGTCCTAAAAGGCGTAACCGGGTTGTTGCTGTTCCTTCTTAGTTCCCTGCCGCTGCTTGTACCGCTTATAATTTTAGGCTTCATTCTGTGGAGAACGAGTATTTATTTCAAAAGGAAGAAAAAAAGCCGGGAAGAAGAAAAAAAGAGTGCCGCGCCGTAAGATTGTCAGAGGGGAGGTTTCTGTCCCCCAAAAAAATCGGCCGGAGATGTAAAGGATACTTTCTTCTCCGGTTTTTCAATTTCAAGTGTGTTCCGGTTATAAATGCTTAATCGCTCGTTTTAATTTCATGGGGCCACTTTGCTGTATCTACGAGTACAACCGTACCATCGCGCTTTACCGACATAAATCCTTCGGAAAGGAAAGCAGTAAGCCACTTTCCATCAACGAGCATTTTTATCGGTCCTGTTGTTATCGCGGCAACCATCGGCAGGTGCCCGCCCATAACACCTATTTCTCCCTCGGGGGTTTTGACGACAACCATCTCGCTCTCTCCCGAAAAGAACTTTCTATCAGGTGTGACTATATCAAGTTTAAATGTTTTTCCCATATCTACCTCTCAGATCACATATTTTGGGCCCTTTCATATACTTCATCGATGGTCCCGGCCATATAAAAGGCTGTTTCAGGTATATGATCCATTTTCCCGTCCACTATTTCCTTGAAGCCTCTCACTGTTTCCTTAATGGGGACATATTTCCCTTGATACCCGGTAAAGGTCTCCGCGACAAAGAACGGCTGCGACAAATATCTTTGAATTTTTCTGGCCCTGTATACCGTCGTTTTATCTTCTTCGCTCAGCTCATCCATACCCAGTATGGCAATAATATCCTGCAGCTCCTTATACCTTTGCAGTATTTCCTGGACTCGCCGCGCGGTATTGTAATGTTCTTCTCCCACAATTCTCGGGTCGAGTATGCGCGAAGTAGAATCCAGCGGGTCAACGGCAGGGTAGATTCCTTGCTCCGCTATTTGTCTGGAAAGCACTGTTGTGGCATCCAGGTGCGTGAAGGTTGTAGCAGGGGCAGGATCAGTCAAGTCGTCCGCAGGCACGTAAATAGCCTGAACAGAAGTTATAGATCCTTTTTTCGTCGAAGTAATTCTCTCCTGCAGCTTCCCAACTTCAGTAGCAAGGGTAGGCTGGTATCCCACAGCCGAGGGAACCCTTCCCAGGAGAGCCGAGACCTCCGCGCCGGCCTGGATAAACCTAAAAATGTTATCTATGAACAGCAGCACATCCTGTCCCAATTCATCCCTGAAATATTCCGCCATTGTTAGTCCGGTCAGAGCAACTCTCATTCTTGAACCGGGGGGTTCATTCATTTGCCCGAAAACCAGGGCGGTATTTTTAAGAACTCCCGATTCCTGCATTTCAACCCAAAGATCATTGCCCTCCCTGCTTCTTTCCCCCACGCCGATAAAAACTGAATATCCCCCGTGCTGTGTGGCAATATTTCTGATAAGCTCCTCAATAATTACTGTTTTACCAACGCCTGCTCCACCAAAAAGGCCGATTTTACCCCCCTTAGGGTAGGGGGCAAGCAGGTCCACAACCTTGATTCCCGTTTCAAAAATTTCGTTGGCCGGAAGCTGCTCTTCAAAGGATGGGGCAGGCCTGTGAATGGGATATAAGTCCGCATACTTTACCTCCCCTGCATTATCGATTGGCTGACCGAGCACATTAAAGACCCTGCCGAGGATTTCTTTACCGACAGGCACTTTAATAGCGTCGCCCGTATCCTTTGCTTTCATTCCTCTGACCAGTCCGTCGGTAGATGCCAGTGCGATGCATCTTGCCGTTCCATTTCCCATATGCTGAACTGCCTCCACCGCCAAAACCCCGTCATCCTTTTCAATTAATATGCAATTATTTATGCGGGGCAGTTCGTTCTCTTCAAATTTGATATCAACAACAGGACCTATTACTTGGATGACATGACCAATTTTTTCCGCCATATTGTATCTACTCCGTTCCAATGTTGTTTGCATAAGAGAAGCTGCGGTGACGGTTCGAGCGTCTCCTTATGCAAAGACATTCCTCTGGAAGAGGTGTGTCCCCACTCCTAAGTGTAGGAAAACGACGGAACCGTTATCCTGCTTCTTCGCAAGGCGTTACATGAGGGCCCCTGCCCCGGCTACTATTTCGGAAAGCTCCTGTGTTATGGCTGCCTGTCTGGCGCTGTTGTATTCGAGTTTCAATTTTTCCAAGAGTTCATCCGCATTTGTTGTGGCATTGTCCATTGCCGCGATCCTGGCACTCTGTTCACATGTAAATGCTTCCACAAGGGCCCCGTAGATCATACCTTTCAGGTATTTCCGTACCAGCACGTCTAAGACAACCTCCCGGGAAGGCTCAAAAATCAGCTCCTCAATAGAGCCGAATTTATAGGATTCGTTGCAAAATTTAAAGTTCTTATTAAATGTTTCCGGGTCCAGGGGCAAGAGCTTGATCAGCCGCGTATCCATTTTCAGAGAAGTTATCAGTTGAGTATAAAGTAAAGAGATTTCATCAATTTCGCCCGACTTGAACGCTTTAAGGATTATTTCCGCTATTTCTTTAGCCCGCGGCACTGTAGGGTTCTGAACAGGGTAGTCGAAGTCCGTCTTGACCCGGTAGTTCTTTTTTAAAAAGTAATTTCTGCCCACATTGCCGGCCACATAAAGGGTTGTTTGCGGATTTTCCTTCAGCCTTTCCTCCGCGTGCTTTAAAATGTTCTGATTGTAACTGCCGGCCAAGCCTTTATCTCCCGAAAGAATAAGAAGCGCTTTCTTTTTTCCTTGTTTTTCATGCTTGATATCAAAAAAAGGATTATCCTCATATCCCATGTGGACAAGAATATCGCCAATCGTTTCCCAGACTTCGTTAAAGTAAGGAAGAGTTGCTTCAAGCTGAAGACGGGCTTTTTTCAGCTTGGCCGAAGAAATCAGCTTCATGGCATTGGTTATTTGTCTGGTATCTTGAATACTTTTAATTCTGCGTTTTATATCACGAATACTTGACAACAGCTTCACCACCTATGCGGTTTTATGCCTCAGCTACGCTTTCCCCGGCCACGCGAGCTTTCCTGTTTTTAAATTCCTCAATGCCTTTTTGAAGCATTTCTTCAACCTCAGGTGTAAGCTCGCCCGTAGCATTAATTACTTCTCCTATTTCCGGGTATTTTTCCTTCATAAATCTGACAAGCCCATTGTTAAATTGACCGACATCTTTCACGGGGATATCCATAAGGTGTTTATTGACGGCTGCATAGAGAATTATAACCTGCTCTTCAACGCTAAGGGGAGAATATTGAGCCTGTTTAAGGGTTTCAACAAGCCGCTCGCCCTGCGAGAGCATTTCCTGTGTTGCTTTGTCAAGGTCAGAACCAAACTGCGCAAAAATAGCCAGTTCTCTATATTGCGCCAGATTAATTCTCAGAGGTCCAGCCAGTTTTTTTATTGCCGGAATCTGTGCTGCGCCTCCGACCCTTGATACTGAAAGGCCGATGTTAATGGCAGGTCTTTGCCCGGAAAAGAACAGCTCGGTCTCAAGGTAAATCTGACCGTCTGTTATGGAAATGACATTTGTTGGAATGTAGGCCGACAGATCGCCCGCCAGCGTCTCAATAATAGGCAGGGCCGTGATGGAACCTCCGCCAAGATCATCGTTCAATTTTGCCGCTCTCTCCAGGAGACGGGAGTGGAGGTAAAAAACATCGCCGGGATAAGCCTCCCTTCCCGGAGGTCTTCTCAATAAAAGGGACATTTCCCTGTAAGCAACGGCATGTTTGGAAAGATCGTCATAGACGATGAGAACGTCTTTTTTTTGCTCATACATCAGCTCTTCGGCCATAGCGCACCCTGCATAAGGGGCCAGGTACTGCAGGGTTGACATATCGCTGGCGGTAGAGGAGACAACAATGGAGTAGTCCATTGCGCCGAAGCGTTCTAATATATCGACAATACTGGCGATAGAAGAGGCTTTTTGTCCGATGGCGACATATATGCAGATAACATTTTTACCTTTCTGGTTAATGATTGTATCTATGGCAATAGCCGTTTTGCCTGTCTGCCTGTCCCCGATGATCAATTCCCGCTGGCCTCTGCCTATGGGGATCATCGAATCAATGGCCAGGATTCCTGTTTGCAAGGGTTTGTTTACAGATTTTCTTTCAATTACACCAGGGGCAAGGAACTCTACCGGCCTGCGCTTGCTGGTTTTTATTTCTCCTTTTCCATCCAAGGGTTCTCCCAGCGGGTTGACAACCCTGCCGATAAGTTCTTCTCCCACAGGGACTTCAATGGTTTTATAGGTTCTTTTTACTTCGCTTCCTTCAGAAATACCCTCTTCACTTCCCAGCAGCACGCAACCAATACTGTCTTCCTCCAGGTTCATAGCCATGCCCGAAACGCCGTTTTCAAAAAGCAAAAGCTCATTGTACATGCATTTCTTTAACCCATAAATGCGGGCCATTCCGTCTCCAACCTGTATGACATAGCCGACTTCCTCTGTCTTTGTTGCAACTTCATAATCTTGTATTTGCTGTCTGATTATGGAGCTGATTTCCTCAGGTCTTAAACTCATTGCGCTCTCTCCACCTTTATTGCAATAGTGATTTCTTTAACTCTTCCAGGCGGTTTTTTACTGTCCCGTCTATTACTGTATCGCCTATTATTACTTTAATCCCGCCCAACAGGCTTTTATCTTCCAGTAAATGTATTCTTACATCGGAAGCTTTATACTTTTTCTTGTATTTTTCCTTTAGCTTTTGACACTGTAAGTCGTTAACAGGAAAGGCGCTGGCTATCGTTATATTTAAGATGTTCTTTTTTTGATCGGCCAGTAGGCGGAATTGTTCAATGATGGAGTCCAGATACCCTATCCTGTTCTTATCGATGAGAAGGTTGAGAAAGTTAACCAGCTCCTGCCTGATTTTCCCCTGAAATATTGCGCTGACAACTTTCTTTTTCTTTCGCGAATCGATATGGTCATCATGAACAAAGGCTTCGAGCTCTTCATTTCGGTGGATCGTATCTGCAGCCAGCTTGAGATCCTGATAGAATTGCTCATATGAAGTTTTATCATCCGCAAGTTCAATTAAAGAGGCGGCATATCTCCTTTCCACAAGGGACATCAGGCCGCACCTTCTTCTTTAATAAATTTGTCCACCAGGGCTCTGTTCATTTTGGTGTCCATATTAACCTCAATGATCTTGGAAGCAGCGCTCAGGGCAAGATTTATAATTTCGTTTCTTAATTTTCTAAGCATCTCCTCACGTTCAGCAGCAATGCTCTTTTCAGCATTGGCAATAATTTCTTCAGCTTCCCTGTGAGCTGCATTGATAATATCTTCGTACTCTTTTTGGGCTCTCTGGCGTGCCGCGTTCAGGATTTGCTCGGACTCATCCTCTGCTGAAAGCAATTTTTGCATGCGCATTTGTTTTAGCCGTTCCGCCTCAGCCTTGGATTTAGAAGCATTTTCCAGATCCGCCTTAATGGAATTAGACCTGTTTTCCATAAATTCTGTAACAGGCTTAAAAAGTATTTTTTTTAGGATGAGATATAAAATAAATAAATTAACAATCACCCATACAAAGGTCGGTCCGAAATTAAACATTTTTCATACCCCACCTGCTTTGCCGCTTTATTTCTAGTTTTGTTAAATCTGTTTAGTACTAATATTAGCGGGAGGAAAGAAAAACCTCCCGCCCTTTTAAGGATAATCATAACAAAAAATTAAGCCTTATAAATCAGAAGCAAGATTAGCGCGATAACAAAGCCGTAAATAGCTGTTGCTTCCGCCAGTGCACAACCAAGCAAGGTCACAGATCTTATTTTGTCTGCTGCTTCCGGCTGCCTCCCGGTGGCCTCAGCAGCTTTCCCGGTGGCGATACTGATGCCTATTGCTGCACCGGAACCGACTATAACGTAAATAGCTGCAGCTAATGCGATGATCCCTCCTGTGGACATATCTTCACCTCCTATTCAACGGCTTCTGCCATGTAAAATAAACTGAGAAAAACAAAGATGTATGCCTGTAGCAAGCCATCGAAGATGTCAAAATAAATGCTAAGCGGTGCCGGCAGGAAAGCCGGTATGGTTAAATAGAGCAGCTCCATGACAATAAAAGCCCCCAGAACATTGCCGAATAATCGCAGGGAAAGGGAGGTGGGCCTGATGAGATAATCAAGTACTTTAAACGGAAAAAGCATAATTGAGGGCTCAAAAAAAGAACGCAGCCAGGGGCCGGGCTTTTTAATGCCGAGACCTCCCATAATACAGACGACCATGCTTAATACGGCCAGAGAAACGGGGACATTAATATCTCTCGTTGGCGGCTTAAGAAGATTTTCAGGAAGATGCCTTAAAAAATCCAGCCCTGTCAATCGGTAAAGGAATTCTCCGCCCGGTAGAAAATTAAAGAGGGATATGGTATTGGCAAAAGCCAGAAAAAGGGCCACTGTACCTATGTAAGGTGCAAACGGGCGCCAGTGGTGCCCGATGACTTCCCGGGAAAATGAATTAAAAAAGCCGACAATTACTTCCGCAAGGTTTTGTTTTCCCTTTGGAACAGGTTTCAGATTGCGCGTCAGGAAAAAAGCAAAAAGTATGAGAAAAGCCATGACGATCCACATGACAACAACTGTATCCGTTACGGGGATCTCCCAGCCGAAAAGATTAATTTTAAAGAGCTCTTTGGCGTATAATTCTTCAATAAGCTTTTCTCTCAAATCCAAATTGTTCACCTGTTTCCCGTTTAATCCCCGTATATCATAACACCAAGTGTCGATATTTTACAAAGAAATTGTGGATTCTATTCCGCAACGAAACCAAAGAAAAAGGAGTAAAAAAAGCGCTTTGGCAGGAAAAGCTTACTTTTTCTTTTAGTATCTTTTGAAAGCACAACGTTTCTGAATTGGAGAACTGTTGAAAACGCTATTTTTAAATAAAATATAAATCGAGGCCCTTGCTGGAAAAATTTTCTTTTAATTCATCCATTACTTTTTGTGTTATAATAATTGGAAATAATCCTGGTAAAAATCTGTAATTTTGGATTAAAGATTAAGTATGTTATTATTTTGTATTCCACCCAAAATACGTACAGGTTTGGGAGGTCTTGTATGTTCAGCGAAGACCTGGTAGAAATTCGATTTCATGGTCGCGGAGGGCAAGGGGCCGTCCTTGCGGCAACCCTGGCGGCAGAAGTAGTTTTTCGTATGGGGTACTATCCCCAGGCATTCCCTTTTTTTGGAGCCGAAAGAAGAGGCGCGCCGGTTATTGCTTTTTTGCGATACAGCAGCTCTTTTATTATGCCTCGCTGCCGCATTTATGAACCCCATTGTGTAGTGGTTTTTGACCCGGAACTTCCAAAGGAAGCCCTCTTAGAAGGTTTAAAAAAGGAAGAAGGAATTATTCTGGTAAATGCAGAGAACAGCCATCCCTTCTGGTCAAAAGGGGTTAAAGGCTACAGGCTTTATACCGTAGATGCTTCCAGGATTGCCGCGGGCGCGGGTTTAATTTCCTCGGGAATGCCCTTGGTAAGCAGCGTAATGCTGGGTGCTCTGGTGAAAGTCCTGAAAATTGCACCTTTTCATGTCCTTGAGGATTGTTTTAAAGGGAAAATTCCCCAACCGGAAGAGAACGTCCATGTTGCCGGCCGGGGATTTCTTGAGGTGAAGGAGGTTCAGAGTTCAGATGCCATTGCCCGGTAAAAATGACACGCTTTACCTTCCTCCTGTCATCGAAACGATTCCTACCCTGGTTAATAAAACCGGGTTGTGGAGATTTCTTACCCCGGTCCGCAAAGATAAACTTTCTCCCTGCCGGGCGCTCTGCCCGCTGGAAAGCGGGATTCCCCTGTGGATGGAAAAAGTAAAAAAGGGTAACTGGAAGCAGGCGTGGCAGGTCATGGAACGGTTTAATCCTTTCCCCGCGCTTACAGGATACGCTTGTTATCAATTTTGCCGAAGCGAATGCAGCAGGGGAAAGTGGGACGAAGCGCTCAATATACGTGAAATTGAAAAGGCCGTAGGCCTGTGGCGGCAGGAAAACTACCGGCTGGACAGGGTTGAAAAAAGGCCGGCAAGGGGAAAAAATCATCCTCCCCGGGTAGTTGTTATCGGTTCCGGCCCTGCCGGTTTGAGCAGCGCTTATTACTTAAGCCGCATGGGCGCAGAGGTAACTGTGCTGGAAAAAGAGCCCGCGGCCGGCGGGTTGCTCGCCACCGGCATACCCGGCTACCGCCTTCCAAGGATGGTTCTGGAAAAAGAGCTGACGATTTTGCAGGATGAAGGGATAATTATCAAGACAGGAGTTGAAGTTGGGAAAGACTTTTTGCTTAACGATTTGGCTGCAAACTGCGAAGCGCTCCTGCTTGCCGTGGGAGCCGGCAGGGACAGGCGTCTCCATGTGCCCGGAGATAATCTGCCGGGCGTGATGGGAGCGATCGAGTTTTTAAAAGAAATTAATTTGAGCCGCGGTGCCAATGTTTCCGGAACTGTTGTCGTCGTCGGAGGCGGGAACGCGGCCGTTGACGCGGCCACTGCTGCCGCGCTCAGCGGGGCAGAAGAGGTTTTCCTAGTGTACCGCCGCAGCAAAGAGGCGATGCCTGCCCACCCCGAAGAAGTTCAAGCAGCCGGGGAGGCGGGAGTTCAGTTTCTCTTTAATGCGGTCCTGGATGAGATTCACGGCAGCCTGCGCGTTGAAAAAGCATCCTTCTCAAAGGTCCAGCCGTCACAGCGGGGGGACGAAATCCGGCGAATTCCGGGAGAAGGTTTTACCATCGAATGTCAAATGATCATCGCCGCGACAGGGCAGCAGGGTAGCTTGCCCGGGCTTGTTCCCCTGCCGGAAATAGCCGCGGGAAAAGATGCCGCTTTTCTTGAGACCGGCTGCTGCCTTTTGGCTGCGGGGGATGCAGTGACAGGTCCCTCTAATATCGCCTCGGCAATTTTCGGCGGCCGTAGGGCAGCTTTAAAACTGGCTGAAATCCTCTGGGAAACGGGGGACTTGGAATCGTCCTTATTGCCGGCACCGGCTTTGAAAAAGGGACAGGGTTTGGTCTCTTTTGCTTCCTTGAACCCTTCCCTTTATCCGCAACAAAGGGCCTTAACGCATCCGCAGGAGGAAGCAGCGCGCTGCTTCGGCTGCGGAAACTGCCATAACTGTGGCGTCTGCTGGGCTTTTTGCCCTGATCTGGCTATAGAATACCGAAACGGCAGCTACGAGTTTCAACTGGATTATTGTAAAGGATGCGGGATTTGTGCCGCGGAATGTCCGGCAGGAGTCCTGTTTATGGAGGAGGTGCATCGTCCTGGAACAAAGATTAATGAACGGTAATCAGGCTGCTGCCCTGGCGGTAAAGCTTTCCAGAGCCCAGGTAGTCTGTGCGTATCCCATTACGCCCCAGACCTCCCTGGTGGAAAATATCGCTGAAATGTGGGCAAGGGGAAATTTTCCGGGGGAGTATGTCAGCGTAGAATCGGAATATTCCGCGCTGTCCTATCTCATCGGCGCCGCCTATGCCGGGGCACGCACTTTTACGGCAACGTCCTCCCAGGGATTGGCTTATATGCACGAGCTGCTGCACTGGGCGAGCGGAGCGAGGCTGCCGATTGTTATGGTCAACGTGAACAGGACTTTGGGAGCTCCCTGGAGCCTGGAGCCGGATCAGCGGGACAGCCTTTCCCAGCGGGATACCGGCTGGATTCAGCTGTACTGCAGCGACGTTCAGGAAATTATGGACACGGTCATCGTGGCCTTCCGCTTAGCGGAAGAGGTTAAAATTCCCTGTATGGTTATTTATGACGGTTTTTCCCTTTCCCACACCTATGAGGCAGTTCAGCTCCTCCGGCAGGAGCAGGCGGATTTATTTCTCAATCCCCCGCCAAAAAGTGCGCTGATCCATCCCTCGCGGCCGCAGACTGTTCAGCCGGTAACGGACTACCGCTATATGGCTCGCGTTGTCCAGGCAGGGCATCGCGCCATGATGCAGGTTCCCGGCAGGCTTGGGGAGATTGACCGCTTATTTGCTGAGATTTTCGGCCGGAAATATTCCCTGGCGGAGGAGACGAACTTCGGAAATGCAGAAACAATTTTTGTTGCTGCAGGGGCTATGGCCCAAACGGTCAAGAGTTTTCTCCCTTTGCTGGATGGGGGCGAGGAAAAAAACGGGCTTCTGCGGTTGAGGCTTTTTAAACCGCTGCCGGAAGAGGAAATTGTCAGTATTTTAAACAAGCCGTCCATCAAGAAACTTGTAGTTCTGGACCGGAACCTTTCCATGGGCATCGGCGGCGTTTTTGCCCAGGAAATAAAGGCTCTTTTGCAGGGGACCGGTTTCCGGGGACAGATTTTTGAATTGAACCTGGCCGGGGGGATTGACCTGACGCTGGACCTGCTGCGCCGGGGGATGGAAAGAATAAACGCCTGGCAGGACGGTGAGGAGAAAATTATTTGGGGGGTGGATCTTTAATGGACAATATCCCCGCTATTGTAGAAACGTTGGTAGGCAGGTTTCCGCAGCAAGAATATATGTATGGCGGCCATAATGCCTGCCCTGGATGCGGTGCCGCGTTGGCCGTCCGCTATATGATGAAAGCCCTGCAGGATAAAGCGGTAATCGTCATACCCGCTTCCTGCTGGAGCATTATCTCCGGTGTAAACCCCCTGCGCTGCCTGGAAACCGTTGTTTTGCACTGCCCTTTCCCGGCAGCGGCAGCAGTGGGAAGCGGAATTAAAAAGGGATTGGAGGCTGTCGGGGATTTACATACTCACGTGGTGGTTTTGGCCGGAGACGGAGGCACTTTTGATATTGGCATTCAGGGATTATCCGGAGCAGCGGAGCGGAACGAGGATATCCTTTTTGTCTGTTATGATAATGAAGCATACATGAATACGGGGATGCAAAAGAGCTCAGCGACTCCTTACGGTTCTGTCTCCACGACGACACCGCCCCCCCGGATCAAGCAGAACCCTAAAAAGGATATTATGAAAATTATGGCTGCACACCAGATTCCCTATGCAGCTACTGCAACTATTGCCTTTCCCGAAGACCTCCTTGCCAAGGTCCGCCGGGCTATGGAAGTACGGGGTTTCCGCTTCCTGCACATTTTAACCCCCTGTCCGCAGGGATGGGGGAGCCCTGTGGAAAAGACTGTAGAACTGTCGCGCCTGGCGGTGCAGACGTGTGTTTTTCCCCTTTTTGAGATAGAAGACGGCAGACGCTATCGCCTAACGTTCTGCCCTGACGGCCCCGTTCCTCTGGAAAATTATTTCCGCCTGCAGAAACGTTTTTCCTCCCTTGATCGGGAGCAAGTTGAACTTGCCCGGGAAAGTGTAAATTATTGCTGGGAAGAGCTCCGCCGGAAGGCCAGCGTCTTGTAATACACGGTAAACTGAAGATATTTTGCCCGGCCATTGCCTGAAATATAGTTTATATAACAGATTATCTCTTAGACTGAGCAGTTTCGTTAAAAAAACCCGTATCGCCCTGCCTGTGATACGGGTTTTAAGTCAAAGTTTACTTTTTTGAGGTTTACTTTTTTTATTCGGCCGTCAACCTTGCGGTTTGGTGCTTCGGGTATGGTTTTCATGGAAAAATTGCTGTAGATATTCCTGAATGGAAAGGATTTCCGTATGATCGTCACCTTCCTGGAGCTGGATGAGAATTTTTCCTGCTGCCAGGGCGGTATCAAGAGAAGTAAAGCAGGGGATATTGTTCTCCACTGCAGCCCGCCGGATTCGGAAACCGTCTGTATTGGGCATCTTACCTCTTGTCAGAGTATTAATAATCAGGCCGATTTTCCCGGAATTTATTAAATCGATTACATGGGGGGAACCCTCACGAATCTTATTAATGCGCTTCACCAGCAGCCCGTTTTCTTCCAAGAAAATAGCGGTTCCCCTGGTCGCATATAACTGAAAATCCAATTGAAGGAGCTTTTTTAACAGGGGAAGGGCTTCTTCTTTGTCTTTATCGGCAATAGTGACAAGAACATTGCCCCTTGAGGGAAGGTTCAGGCCTGAACCCAGCAGGGCCTTGTACAGGCTTTTTGAAAAATGATTATTGATTCCCATGACTTCACCGGTGGATTTCATCTCCGGTCCCAGGGATGTTTCAAGCTGGTAAAGTTTGGCAAAAGAGAAGACGGGCGCCTTCACACTGATATAATCCGGGGTATGCTTTAAGCCCCCTCCCGGATATCCCAGTTCCGCCAAAGTTTTTCCCAGCGAAATACGGGTGGCCAGGTTTATCATCGGGACTCCCGTCACTTTGCTCAGGAAAGGAATGGTCCGGCTTGACCTGGGGTTTACCTCCAGGATATAAAGACAATTGTCATGATAGACGTACTGTATGTTCAAAGCGCCTTTAATTTTCAGCGCTCTGGCTAATTGCACAGTGTAGGAGACAATTTTGTCTTGTAATTCCTTATGCGCGTGGACTGGGGGATAAACGGCGATGCTGTCGCCGGAATGAATTCCTGCCCTCTCCACATGCTCCATGATCCCGGGAATGAGACAATCGCTCCCGTCGGCAATCCCGTCCACCTCAAGTTCTACACCTTTCAGGTATTTGTCGATAAGGACGGGATGGTTGGGGGACACTTTAACCGCGGTGGCCATATATTCCCGGAGGTCTTTAATATTATAAACAATTTCCATCGCCCTGCCGCCTAGGACATAAGAAGGCCGGACCAGCACGGGAAAGCCGATGCGCCCGGCTACCTTCTCCGCTTGAGCGGTGGAGAAAGCTGTTCCGCCAAGGGGCCGGGGGATTTGCATCTCCTCCAGAAGTTTATCGAAACGCTCCCGGTTTTCTGCGGCATCGATATCCTCCAGGGCTGTGCCGATGATCTTGACTCCGTTTTTTACCAAGGGTTCAGCCAGATTAATAGCGGTTTGCCCGCCGAATTGGACGATTGCTCCTTCGGGTTTTTCCATTTCCATGACGTTCAGAACATCTTCGGGGATCAAGGGTTCAAAATAAAGGCGGTCCGATGTATCAAAATCAGTACTGACAGTTTCAGGGTTATTATTGATAATGATGGATTCTATTCCTTCATCTTTTAAAGCCCACGAAGCATGGACGGAACAGTAATCAAATTCAACCCCCTGCCCGATGCGGATCGGCCCGGAGCCAAGGACGACAATCTTTCTTTTCTTCGAGGGGATAGCCTCGTTTTCGCTGTCATAGGAGGAATAATAGTAAGGAGTTTCCGCATCAAACTCTGCAGCGCAGGTGTCGACCATCTTGTAAACGGGAGTGATGCCGAATTTTTTCCGCAGGTCGCGGATTTCCCCTTCTTCAGTTTGCAAAAGCCGGGCAATGGTATGGTCGGCAAATCCGTAATATTTTGCTTTAAAAAGGAGTTCCCGGGTTAACGCCTTTTTCCCGGCTGTCTGCAGTTCCTTTTCCAGCTGGATGAGCTGCTCTATTTTAAAAAGAAAGAAAGGATCAATTAAGGAAAGATAGTGAACTTCCTCAACGGTGAAGTCCCGGCGGAAAGCCTCGGCAACGGCGAAAAGGCGCCTATCCGTTGCGTGGGAAAGCTCGTAGCGGAGTTGATTATCGGTATAATCCTTGAGCTCGGGGAGTTCGAGATGGAACGTTCCGATCTCCAGGGAGCGGACTGCTTTGAGGAGAGCTTCCTGGAAATTGCGCCCGAGGGACATAACCTCTCCGGTAGCTTTCATCTGGGTTCCCAGAAGGCGATCTGCCGTGGCAAACTTGTCAAAAGGCCAGCGGGGGTACTTGATAACGCAGTAATCAAGGGATGGCTCAAAACAAGCTGATGTTTTACCGGTGACGGCATTTTTAATTTCGTCCAGCCTCAGCCCGATGGCAATTTTGCTGGCTACTTTGGCGATGGGGTACCCGGTGGCTTTGGAGGCCAGGGCGCTGGAACGGCTGACCCTGGGGTTGACTTCAATAACATAATACTGGAAACTGGAGGTGTCCATGGCCAGCTGCACATTGCAGCCCCCCTCTATTTCCAGGGCGCGGATAATTTTTAGCGAGGCGCGGCGCAGCATTTGATATTCCTTGTCGGTCAAGGTCAGGGCAGGTGCTACGACCACGCTGTCTCCGGTATGAATACCCATGGGATCAATGTTTTCCATGCTGCAAATGGTGATGCAGTTATCTGCGCTGTCCCTCATTACTTCGAATTCAATTTCTTTCCAACCGACGACACTTTTTTCTATCAGGATCTGGTGTATGGGGCTGTAATTGAGACCACGGCGGGCTATTTCGCGAAGATCCTGAGCGTCCTCGGCCATTCCGCCCCCAGTGCCTCCCAGGGTATAAGCAGGCCTGACGATAACAGGATATCCTATTTCTTCGGCCAGTTTCAGGGCATCTTCCACTTTGGAGACAATTCCGCTGGGGGGGAAGGGTTCTTCAATTTCTTCCAGCATCTGTTTGAACTTTTCCCGGTTTTCCGCTTTTTCTATAGTTGAAAGGGATGTTCCGATAAGTTTGGTACCAAGGCGGTCTAGGACTCCTTGCGAAGCAATTTCCTTGGCAATATTAAGGGCCACCTGTCCTCCGAGGGATGGCAAAAGGGCATCCGGACGCTCCTTTTCCAGGATGCGGGTAACATATTCCGCTGTCAGGGGTTCCAGGTAAACGCGGGAGGCCATGTTTGTATCGGTCATAATGGTGGCGGGATTGCTATTGACCAGCACTACTTCTATTCCTTCTTCCCGCAAGGAGCGGCAGGCCTGGGAACCGGCGTAGTCAAACTCCGCGGCCTGGCCGATAACGATAGGTCCGGAGCCGATAACCAAAACTTTTTTTATATCAGGGTTTGCGGGCATGATAGGAGCCTCCTTTTTGTTGGCGGTTGGATGTTTAGGCTTCGATTTCCTCCAGGAAGCGTTGAAAAAGATATCCGGAGTCACTGGGACCCGAGCACGCTTCAGGGTGGTACTGAACGGCGATTATTTTTTTCTTTGTATCCATCAGACCTTCCACCGTTTCATCGTTAAGGTTCCGCTGTGTAACCTCCAGTCCGGGGGGAAGGCTGTTTTCATCAACGGCATAACCGTGGTTCTGAGATGAGATGTAGACTTTGTTCTTGATCAGGTCTCGAACAGGATGGTTGGCACCCCGGTGCCCGAATTTTAATTTATATGTTTTAGCACCAAGGGCCAGGGCAATAATCTGATGGCCCAGGCAGATTCCCATCAAAGGAATTTTGCCTGCCAGGTCGCTCACCGTTTGAATAGCTTCAGGGACATTCTCGGGGTTTCCCGGTCCATTGGAAACAACAACCCCGTCAGGATGCAAATTCATAATCTCTCCTGCTGAAAAAAATGCGGGGACTACGGTAACGCGGCATCCTGCATTGTGGAAAGAACGGGCGATGGAAAGTTTCAGACCCAGGTCGATGATGACAACATGCCGGCCTCCATTGTCCCAAGTATACGGCTCTTTGATGGTGACTTCCGGCACAAAGGCAGTTTCAGAAATATTCGGCATTTCCCGGATCTTTTTTAAAAGCATTTGTTCCGGAGTATCCTCTGTGGTGAGAATTCCTTTCATCGTGCCATTTTCACGCAGGTGCCTGGTCAGAGCTCTGGTATCAATCCCGTCCAGCGCGATGATCTTATTTTCTTTTAAATAGTCGCCAATGCTCATGACCTGGCGCCAGTTGTTGGGTTTCGTGCAAAATTCACGCGCAATAAAGCCCCTTAAAAAGGGGCGTCTCGATTCAAAATCTTCATCGTTAATGCCATAATTGCCAATTAGCGGGAAAGTCATGACCAATATCTGGCCGCAATATGAGGGGTCGGTTAATATTTCCTGATAACCTGTCATGCTGGTATTAAAAACAACTTCACCCCAGGTTTCTCCCCTGGCTCCCCGGGAGAAACCCCGGAACAGGGTGCCGTCTTCGAGAATAAGTCTGGCTTCCATTAATATTGCCCCCCTTTGTTCAAAAATAAGTGCAGTTAATGCCGTTAACGCATTACAACGAAAAACCTCCTGTCGTGGAAGGCAGGAGGTCAGAAGCCACCTTAAAGTAAAAAACAGACTTAAAGTTTTACTCCTTTCCAGCCTCTCCGGACTGGGTTAAAGGTTTTATTATTTTTATTAATTGTAACAATGGAAAAAAGAGATGTCAATAAAAATAATCCTGTCAATAAGTCTAATCTTTTCTGGAAATCGGCATTGTTACCTGATAAAATACGAGTTGCGGCAAAAAATATGAAAGGCGGATCTTTTTGAACCCAAATTACAACAAATGGTTTTTGTCTGCGGTGAAGAAAACAATCATTAAATACGGGATGATTGGGGAAGGGGACAAAATTGCGCTGGGAGTCTCCGGAGGAAAGGACAGCAGCGCGCTTTTGTATATTCTTTCCCTGGTCCGGGCACATGCCCCCTTTCCTTTTTCCCTGCAGGCGGTATTGGTGGATATGGGCTGGGAGATGGACTTCCTTCCCCTTGAACGTTACTGTGCCGGTTTGGGCATACCCCTTGCCATAGAAAAAACGCAGATTGCCAGAATTGTTTTTGAAATAAGGAAAGAGAAAAATCCCTGTTCCCTCTGCGCCAAGCTGAGAAGGGGAGCGCTGCACAAAGCGGCACAGGAGCTGGGCTGCAATAGGGTTGCCCTGGGACACCATCTTAATGATGCCGTGGAAACATTTTTCATGAATTTCTTTTTTACGGGCAGACTTGATACCTTTAAACCCCATACGTATTTAAGCCGCCGCGGGCTTTATCTTATTAGGCCGCTCATTGCCGTAAACCAGAAGACGCTTTCTTCCCTGGCCCGTTTAGAAGCTCTCCCGGTGTTGAACAACCCCTGCCCGGTTGCAGGAGAGACCAAGAGAAAAGAAATGGGCGAAATTGTCCATTATTTTGCTTCCCGCTACCCGGTTTTTTATCAGCGTTTCATTACCGCAATGGAGAAAAGCGGTATATGGCCAAAGGAAGCCTATATTTTTGAAACAGGGGAGGAATAATCTCTTAATCTCAATTAATCTATTATTATTGTCAGGACAGGGAAGATGTGTTAGAATGTGATCAAGCTTGCACTATTCTTTCTGTTATCGCCTTTACCGGCGTTTTTTTACGGTAGGCTTCAAATAAATAAATCTGACCATGACGATTCGAGTAGGCGTAAAAAGGAGGATGGCATAAGAAGTGATTAAGATGGAGAAAATAGACAACAAAGTTAGCCTGGAAATTGAAGTGCCCAAAGAAAAAGTAAATGAAGCATTGGAAAATGCCTATAAAAAAGTGGTCAAAACTATTTCTGTTCCCGGGTTCCGGAAAGGTAAAGTGCCCCGGAAGGTTTTGGAACTTCGTTTTGGCCCTGAAATTTTATATAATGAAGCGTTGGATATTCTGGTTGACCCCGCTTACAATGAAGCGATTAAGGAATATCAGCTGGAACCCATCAATCAGCCGGAAATGGAACTTGTGCAGATAAAAAAAGATGAGCCTCTCATTTTTAAAGTTAATGTTGAAGTAAAGCCCGAGGTTGAGCTTTGTGAATATAAAGGGATTACTGTTCAGCAGGTGAAAGAAAGCGTTACTTCGGAGGATGTGGACAAATATTTAAATTCCTTGCGGGAACAGCACGCCCGCCTGGTTGTCGTCGAGGAAGGGGAGCTGCAGGAAAAAGACCTGGCTGTAATTGACTTTGAAGGAACCATTGACGGCGAGCCTTTCGAAGGGGGAAAAGGGGAAAATTATTCCCTGGAAATTGGTTCCAATACTTTTATGGAGGAGTTCGAGAAACAGCTTATCGGTGCTCATGTAGGGGAAGAAAGGGACTTCCGGGTTACCTTTCCCGCGGATCATCCGAAAAGCGAACTTGCAGGAAAAGAGGCGGACTTTCACGTCAAGGTAAAGGAGATCAAAAGACCCCAGCTGCCGGATCTTGATGATGCATTCGTTCAGGAATTGACAGAGAAGTTTTCCACGATGGAAGAGTTCAGGGCAGATGTAGAAAAAAATATGTGGGAGAATCTCAAGCGCAGACAAAGAATTGAACTGGAAAGGAAGATTATTGAAAAAGTAGCCGCGGAATCCCGGGTGGATGTGCCTGAAATTCTGGTGGAAAGAGAAATTAACAAGATGCTGGCTGAACTTGAATATTATCTTAACCTGCAGGGTCTTACCCTGCAGCAGTTTGCGGAATTTACAGAGGGGGGTCTGGATAAGATTAAAGAAGAAAGACGGGAACAGGCCGCCAAAAGGGCCCGGGCCAACCTTGTTATAGATGAGATTATTAAAAAGGAAGCTTTTGAAGTTACTGACGAAGAGATCGATGAAAAAATACGGGAAATTGCCTCCGAGGAGGACGTTGACGTTAACGAAGTGAAAGAACGACTTAAAAGCAGCGGACGCCTGGATATGATCTATCATAATATACGCTATCGTAAAGCGGTCGACCTTTTGGTGCAAGAGGCTGTTGTGGAAGAAATTGAAGAAGAAGAGCAAGGAAGCGGGAAGCCGGAGGAAGAAGAAAAAGCCCGGGAACAGGATACCGCTGATGTTGCTCAGGATGCCCTTGGTGATAAACTAAATTCCGGGGATAAGCCTTAAATAATTGTCGAGCTCAAAATTTTGTAAAGAGCCCGGGTAAAAGATGAAAGGAGAGAACAAGATGACAACACTGGTTCCCATTGTTGTTGAACAATCAAGCCGTGGGGAAAGAGCTTTTGATATTTATTCACGACTTCTAAAAGATAGAATTATCTTTATCGGTACTCCCATTGACGATAATGTTGCCAATTTGGTTATCGCGCAGCTGCTCTTTCTGCAGTACGAAGACCCGGATAAAGATATTAGCCTTTATATCAATTCGCCGGGCGGGGTTGTTTACTCCGGGTTGGCTATCTATGATACGATTCAGTATATTAAGCCGGATGTTTCCACTATTTGCGTCGGGCTTGCCGCAAGCATGGGGGCAGTTTTATTAGCTGCCGGAACAAAAGGAAAGCGTTATGCACTGCCCAATTCCCGCGTGATGCTGCACCAACCTTTGGGCGGCGCCCAGGGGCAGGCTGTGGATATTGAAATTCATGCCAAGGAAATTTTGCGCATTAGAGAATCTATCAACAACATTCTCGCCTCTCATACTGGACAGTCCATCGAACGAATAGCCCAGGATACGGACCGTGATTTCTATATGTCAGCCCAGCAGGCTATGGAATACGGTCTTGTGGATTCTATCCTCGAAAAAGGGGAAATATTAAAGAGGTGAAAAGCTCGTGTTTAAATTTAGCGATGAAAAGGGACAGTTAAAGTGTTCCTTTTGCGGTAAGACCCAGGAACAGGTGCGCAAGCTCGTTGCCGGCCCCGGGGTATATATCTGCGATGAATGCATTGAGCTTTGCAATGAAATTATTGAGGAAGAGATCGAGGACGAACTGGAACTCAACCTGGTAGATTTACCAAAGCCGGCTGAGATTCACGCAGTTCTGGATAAATATGTAATTGGCCAGGATAATGCCAAGAAAATTCTTTCCGTGGCTGTTTACAACCATTATAAGCGGGTCAACGCCAGTCAAAAGATCGATGATGTGGAGCTGCAAAAGAGCAACATTCTCCTCATTGGTCCCACTGGAGTCGGGAAAACGCTGCTGGCACAGTCTATGGCCAGGCTGTTAAACGTACCTTTTGCCATTGCTGATGCCACCTCCCTGACGGAGGCGGGTTATGTGGGGGAGGACGTAGAAAATATCCTGTTGAAGCTTATTCAGGCTGCAGATTATGATCTGGAGAAAGCTGAAAAGGGAATTGTTTATATTGATGAGTTTGATAAGATTGCCCGTAAAAGCGAGAATCCATCGATTACGAGGGATGTTTCCGGCGAGGGTGTGCAGCAGGCCCTTTTAAAAATACTGGAAGGGACGGTTGCCAGCGTTCCTCCGCAGGGAGGAAGAAAACACCCGCACCAAGAATTTATGCAAATTGATACTACCGATATACTCTTTATTTGCGGCGGAGCTTTCGACGGACTGGAAAAAATTATTCAGAAGCGCATCGGTGCCGGCGGGATAGGTTTCGGTGCTGAGGTCAGGCCGAAGATGGACCTGCAAATCGGCGAACTTCTCCGGCAGGTGCGGCCGGAAGATCTGATCAAATATGGTCTTATTCCGGAATGTGTGGGGAGGCTTCAGGTAATCGCGGTTTTGGATGCTCTCGACCGGGATGCTTTGGTCCGGATATTGACAGAACCCGTCAATGCACTGGTAAAACAATACCGTAAGATGTTTGAGTTGGACGGAGTGCAATTGGAATTTAAAGAAGGCTCGCTGGAAGCCATCGCTGATGAGGCAATTCTGCACAAGACCGGGGCGAGAGGTTTGCGCAGTATTATGGAAGGAATACTGCTGGAAACCATGTATGATATCCCTTCAAGGGATGATGTGGATAAATGCATCATTACCCCCGGGGTGGTCAGGAAAGAAGAGAAGCCAAAGCTCTTAACTTCGGGGAAAAAGAAAAAAGAGGTATCGGCATCTTAAATCTTAAATTCCAGGGGGGTGGCCCGAGGGTCATCCCTTTCTCTAATAATTAACTTTCTTCCAGGAAATAATAAGGAATGAAGAAAAGTTGCCTGGAAGGAGATATTACCTGTGTCTGGTTGGATTGGAATTGCCGGTTTAATACAGTTGTTTTTTGCGGTTGTAATTGGGCTTTACTTCTGGAACTTGCTTAAAAACCAGAAGGGAAGCAAGGTGGCTATTGACCGGGAATCTTCCCGGGAAATGGATGAACTGCGGCGTCTTCGCTCTCTTTCTTTAACAGAACCTCTGGCGGAAAAAGTACGCCCTTCTTCTTTTGAAGAGATTGTCGGGCAGGACGATGCTATAAAAGCGCTGCGCGCCGCGCTATGCGGGCCAAACCCGCAGCATGTTTTGCTCTACGGGCCTCCAGGCGTGGGAAAGACTGCGGCCGCCCGCCTGGTTTTGGAGGAAGCAAAAAGAAACCCCCTTTCTCCATTTTCCAAGGAAGCCAAATTCGTAGAAGTGGATGCGACCACAGTCCGTTTTGATGAAAGGGGAATTGCCGATCCCCTGATGGGTACGGTTCATGATCCAATCTACCAGGGAGCGGGTCCACTGGGTATGGCCGGTGTTCCCCAGCCCAAACCGGGAGCAGTTACCAGAGCTCACGGGGGCATTCTTTTTATTGACGAAATCGGAGAACTGCACCCTATTCAAATTAACAAACTGCTTAAAGTACTGGAAGATCGCAAGGTAATCCTGGAAAGCGCTTATTATAATTCCGAAGACAACAATATACCCCGGCATATTCACGATATTTTTCAGAACGGGCTGCCGGCGGATTTCCGCCTGATAGGAGCGACAACGCGCCAACCGGAAGAAATTCCTCCGGCTGTGCGCTCACGTTGCCTGGAAATTTATTTTCAGGAGCTTTCCCAGAAAATGATTGGCCATATTGCCCTTAACGCTGCAAAGAAGATCGGCTTTCAAATTGAACCGGGAGCGCTGGAAGTGGTGACATCCTTCGCCCACAACGGCAGGGAAGCGGTAAACATGGTGCAAATTGCGGCCGGTGTTGCCCAGGTGGAAGGGAAAACCGTTCTCAAAGAGGAAATTATGGAATGGGTCGTTAATAATAGCAGGCTTTCGCCTCGGCGGGAAAAGCGCATTCCGGATTATCCTCAGGTGGGAGTGGTTAATGGCCTGGCAGTTTACGGGTCCCAGCTGGGAGCATTGCTGGATATCGAAGCCGCGGTTACACCTGTGCGTAAAGGTGAAGGGCGTCTTTTTATTACGGGTATTGTCGAAGAAGAAGAAATGGGCGTAGTGGGACGGACGCTGCGCCGCAAGGGGACAGCACGGGAAGCTGTGGAGAATGTCCTCACCGTCTTGGGAAGGCTGCTGGAGGAAAATTTACGGGACTTTGATATTCATCTAAATTTTCCCGGAGGCGTACCTGTAGACGGCCCCTCGGCCGGCGCGGGGATTGCAGTAGCCATTTGGTCGGCTTTGAAAGGTATCCCTGTTGATAATACCATAGCGATAACAGGAGAAATTTCCATCCGGGGATTAATATGCCCGGTTGGGGGGGTTCCGATAAAAATAAATGCAGCCAGGGAGGCGGGGGTAAAAAAGGTATTTATACCCCAAAAAAACTGGCAGCATTGTTATGAAAAGATCAAGGAGATGGAGGTTATCCCTGTTTCTTCCCTTGAAGAAATTTTTAACAGGCTGTTCCCTTTTACCATAAAAAACAAAGGTGCCGGTCAACCTGTTGAAAAAGAAAGGTTTGCACAGGTCCATCTTCCTTCTTAGATATATCAATAAAGAAATGGGAGGGGAACAATTTTGCATGAGATAAAAGAACTGCCTCTATTGCCCCTAAGAGGCGTTGTTGTTTTTCCCCACGTCGTCATTCACCTCGATGTTGGCCGGGAGCGTTCTCTTAACGCCCTCAATGAAGCCTTGGTTAAGGACAATTTAATCGTTCTGACTGCTCAGAAGGAGGCAAAGATAGAAGAGCCCAAAGAAGAGGATCTTTACAAAGTAGGTACCATCGCGGCAATAAAACAAATATTAAAACTTCCCGGAGGTACCAACCGCATCTTGGTGGAGGGAACGAGCCGCGCCCGCATTAGACGTGTGCTCGCCAGCGAGCCGTTTTTTTCCGTGGAAGCGGAAGAGTTGCCCGATGAAGGGATAAAAACCATGGAAACGGAAGCTATCATGCGCAACGTTTTATTGCAGTTCGAAGAGTACGCCAGACAGACAAAAAAAATACCCCCTGAGGCTTTAGAAAATATCTCCTCTATCGAGGAACCCGGAAGACTTGCCGATGTTATTGCCTCCCATCTGTTCCTGAAACTTGAACAAAAGCAGAAGATTCTTGAAGCTTTTAACCCCCATGAAAGGCTGGGTAAGCTGGCCGAAATCTTAAACCATGAAATAGAGATTTTGGAGCTGGAGAAAAAAATCAGCCTGCGGGTTCGCAAACAGATGGAAAAGAGCCAGAAGGAGTATTATTTGCGCGAGCAGGTCAAGGCCATTCAGAAAGAACTGGGTGACAGGGATGATCGCACCGCGGAGGTCGAGGAATACCGGGAAAAGATTATGAAGGAAAAACTTCCGGAAGAAGTGGAGAAAAAGGCGCTCAAAGAGCTGGAACGGCTGGAAAAAATGCCTCCGGCCGCAGCAGAAGCAGCAGTGATACGCACCTACTTGGACTGGATTCTGGAACTGCCCTGGTCTGTTGTTACAGAAGATCAGCTAGAGCTTGATAAGGTAGAAGAAGTTTTGGATGCGGATCACTATGGTCTGGAGAAAGTTAAGGAGCGGATTGTAGAGTACCTGGCGGTACGCCGCCTGACGAAAAAAATAAAAGGCCCAATTTTATGTTTAATCGGGCCTCCGGGAGTCGGAAAAACATCTCTGGCCCGTTCCATTGCCAGGGCTTTACAGAGAAAGTTCGTGCGCATTTCACTTGGCGGGGTCCGGGATGAAGCAGAAATAAGGGGACACCGACGGACGTACGTGGGTGCGCTTCCCGGGAGAATTTTGCAGGGCATGCGGCAGGCGAAATCCCGCAACCCTGTTTTTCTGCTCGACGAAGTGGATAAAATGTCCACCGATTTTCGGGGCGATCCCTCCGCCGCACTCCTTGAGGTCCTCGATCCCGAACAAAATAATGCCTTTAGCGACCATTACCTGGAGATTCCTTTTGACCTTTCCCAGGTCATGTTTATTACAACGGCCAATAACCGTTTTGCAATTCCGCAGCCGCTTCTGGACCGTATGGAGGCGATCCATATTCCGGGATATACTGAAGAGGAAAAAGTCAGGATTGCCCAGAGGCACCTGATTCCCAAGCAGTTGGAGGAGAACGGGCTTACTTCTGAAACAGTACGCATTTCCGAAGGGACATTGCGGCATATTGTGCGCGAGTATACCCGGGAGGCAGGGGTGCGGAACCTGGAGAGGGAGATCGCCAATATTTTCCGCAAAGTAGCCAAGGAGGTAGTAAAAAAGAAAAGCTTGCGCGTCACGGTCACCCGCAGCAACGTGCACAAATTTCTGGGGCCTCCCCGTTACCGCTTCGGGCTGGCTGAAAAAGAGGACGAAATAGGGGTTGCCACGGGAGTTGCCTGGACGGAAGCCGGGGGGGATTTGCTGGCAATTGAAGTAACCTTAATGAAAGGAAAGGGTAAGCTTACTTTAACCGGCAAACTTGGGGATGTCATGCAGGAGTCGGCACAGGCCGCTCTAAGCTATATCCGTTCCCGCGCTGCTTCCATGGATATTGATGAAAATTTTTATGAGGAATTTGATATTCACGTCCACATTCCGGAAGGTGCCATACCCAAGGACGGTCCTTCAGCAGGCGTAACAATAGCAACTGCACTGATTTCCGCATTGACGAGGACACCGGTTCACCGCCACGTGGCTATGACTGGGGAGATCACCTTGAGGGGAAGAGTGCTTCCTGTCGGCGGGGTAAAGGAGAAGGTCCTTGCCGCCCACAGGGCGGGTATAAAAACGATGATTCTTCCGGCGGATAATAAAAAAGATCTGGCCGAGATCCCGGGAAACGTGCGGCGCCGCCTCGAATTTATTCTGGTGGAACACCTTGACCAAATTTTGGAGAAAGCGCTGGTAAAAAAGAACGGTAAAGAGAGCACGAGCGATGAAAATAAAGAAAGCGGAGTTCTTCAAGTTTGCTAACTCTAAGGAAGACTTTCCAGCGGAGTATTATCCGGAAATTGCCCTTGCCGGACGTTCAAATGTCGGGAAGTCTTCTTTTATCAACGCACTGACCGGCCAAAAAAATTTGGCTCGGACAAGCGGTACTCCGGGCAAAACTCGCGCCGTGCACTTTTACTTGATCAATGAATCTTTTTGTTTGGTGGACCTGCCGGGTTACGGGTACGCCCGGGTTTCCAAAGAGATGAAAGAGAAATGGGCCTTACTGCTGGAGCATTTTTTTGCTAGCAGAAAAACACTGGCCATGATCGTTCAAATTGTGGATCTGCGCCATGAGCCCACAACAGGGGACAAGCAAATGGCGGACTGGATTCGCCATTTTTGCTTTCCCCGCCTGGTTGTGGCCACAAAAGCGGACAAGGTGCCGCAGGGGAAAAGGCAGGGGAACAGGAAAATAATTGCCTCAGCCTTAGATCTGCCGCCGGAGGAAGTAATAATTTTTTCTGCCCATACAAAGGAAGGAAAGGACGACGTTTTAAAAGCTATTGCCCGCGGTTTGGCCACGGAGAATCTTCCCATCAACCGGGGGAAGTAATTTTTTTTTTGCGGAGGGGATGCGCATGCCCGATGAGAGAAATATTTTTGTAGAGCTGGAAAAGGGCCGGATTCTTTTTAATGAGGGTGATGAAGGGAAGGAAATGTATATTGTCCTTAGCGGAGCTGTGCAGGTGTTTATGGTGCGGGAGGGGCTGCAAGTCATTCTGGCCACTATGGGCCCGGGCCATTTTTTTGGAGAGATGTCCCTTTTGGAGCAGGAGCCCCGCAGCGCCGGCGTTATTGCCCTGGAACCAACCAAACTTTTAGTTATTAATAATGACAACTTCCAGCATTTTATCTGTAATAATCCATCTCTGGCCATCAAAATAATGAAAGGATTAAGCGGAAGAATTAGAGCCAGCAATGAGCAAATATCCCGGCTCAAGGGGGAAATGCTCAAGATGACCGGGCAAGCCCCGGCCATGGAAAACAGCGGCGATCCGGCTTCTGCTTCCGGCCGGGCTCAAAAAACAGCCTCCTTACAGGAAATGAACCGCCGCGTTGAAGAAAACATGCAAAGGGCCGGAGAAGAAGACACTATGTGCCCCCTTTGCCATAATACGTTTCAAGCCCGTTTCATGCGCAGAATAGATAAGTCTCCAAAATCCAGGGATTACTGGCTAAGGGAATATTATGACGGGATAGAACCCCTTTACTTTAAACAGATCGCCTGCCCCAACTGTTCTTTTGCCGCACCGGGTGACAGATTTTTAGAGATCGGGCAGATGGGAAGGGAGTATTTGAAGGCAAACGAGACGATGCGCAAAGGTGCGGTTGATCTTTCTTCCTTTGCCGGACACAACTATGAATACGTTCTGGCCCTTTATCGCCTGGCTCTTTTATCCTATGAGGAAAAGGAAGAAAACCTTGAAGTGCTTGCCCAAACGGCTCTGGAACTTTCCTGGTTATACAGGGACATACAGAAATGGGAAGAAGAACGGGAGGCGCTGAAGAAAGCCCTCAGGTTTTTTAAAGGGATTACTGCAAAAGAAGGTTTTCAAAATCCGGATCTTTTGCAAAAAAGTCTTTATTACCAGGGATTAATACATTTGCGCTTGAAAGACCGCGAAATGGCTAAAAAATTGTTTGAACAAACCCTTGATGTGGAAGGAGCACGCGGCACCCTGGTCTTTCTCTTCGCCAGAGACATCCTGGAGACCCTTTTGTTGGACAAGCCTGTCAAATTCTAACAGTGAAGCACGTGAAGCACGGGGACGGTTCTTCTGCTTCACTTCAATTCTTTTTTTAAGTAGGAATGAAGCAGAAGAACCGTCCCCGTGCTTCACAGGCGTTTTCGGACAGCCATTCCCAGGCCGGCGGCAGCCAGAAGTTTTACAATGTCCAGGGGAAGAAACGGCGCAACTCCGAGCAGCAGCGCCCGGTAAAAATCTAACCCGGCTGTAAGGGCGAGGTAAAGGGCTCCCAGGGAAAAGTATATGCCCATGCAGAGGAACATTCCCAGTATCATCGTTCCGTAAGAATTTTTTTTCTCCGTAATTTTTCTCAGGAGGTAAGTACCTGGAACAAAACCCCAGAGAAAACCTCCTGTCGGTCCGAAAAGAATATGCAATCCCCCCTGGAACTGGTGAAAAACCGGAAGCCCTACGGCTCCGAGAAGAAGGTAAATCAGCACGGAGACAGCGCCCCATTTTCCTCCCAGGAGCGCGCCTACCAAGAAAATACCAAACGTCTGACCGGTGACAGGAACGGGACTAAAGGGCAGGGGAATGGATATCTGGGCCATTAAGGCCAGTAACGCGGCAAACAGGCTGCTAAGGACAATTTTCTTTGTAGGGATCAATGTGCAGCCTCCCCGGTGCCGAATGTAATAATTTCTCCTGCCACAAAACGTTTTTTCTTTCCGTCATTGCCAGCAACGATTAAAGCTCCGCATTGATCAATATCCAGGGCTTTTCCTGAAAAGGTTTCCCCCAGGTTCTGAATGGTAACTTCTCTGCCCAGCGTGATGTTCAGGGTTTTCCACTGGAGCAATATTTCTCCGCTTCCGGAGGTTAGGTATTTCTGGTACATAACGTCCATTTCCCGGAGGATTTCCCCGGCCAGTTCCTTGCGGGAATGAAGTAGTTGCCCGTTATTTTCCAGTAAAATGGAGGTGGCCCGTCCTTTTAGCTCCGGCGGGAAATCGTAGTCCGTCGAGTTAAAATTCAGCCCTATGCCGGTTATGAGATAATGAAGCCTGTCTGCTTCGGCTTTTATTTCCGTAAGAATGCCGCAGACCTTGCGGCCTTTAATAAGGATATCATTTGGCCATTTAATCCCCGCAACAATTCCCGGAAACTTATTCCTAATGCTGCGCGCGACCGCGACAGCTGTTAAAAGGGTGAAGACGGAAATCTCCTCCAGGGGTTTGGCAGGCCTCAGCAGGACGGATAACCAGATCCCCTTGCTGCGGGGCGAGATCCACGTTCTTCCCAATCTTCCTTTTCCGCCGGTTTGCTCTTCAGCTATGACTACGGTACCCTCAGGGACTCCTTCTTCAGCCAGCTCTTTTAGGCGGTTGTTTGTAGAATCCACCTCCATAAAATGATGAATTAAATTGGGTCTTTTGGCGATGACCCGTGTTTTAAGTCCTTCGGATATTTCGGCAGGATAGAGAAGGTCCGGCACTTCAAGGAGGCGGTATCCCAGCCTGGGGCTTCCCTCCACATAGTAGCCGGATTTTTGCAAACTTTTTATGTTCTTCCAGACAGCTGTCCTGCTGATTTTCAGCTTGCCGGCTATTTCCTCCCCTGAAAGGTAGGAAGGGGCCGCGTCTTTCAGCAGCTTTAAAATTAATCCTTTCATTTTTAAATCTGTACCTCCGGTTTAAAATTGTAAAATGTGGCTAGTTTAAATGTTTGCAGTAAGTTTATTAAAAAAAAGAAGGTATGTCAACCGTTAAATTTAAATAGGTTAACAATGATGGCATGTTATATCTTTGCCGTTGCTTCGGCTTTTCCTTCCCTCTCCCCCATCGTTTGCCGCCGGTCAAGTTGACTTAGCTTTATGAAAAATGTAATATAAAGAAAATAAGCAAGGGGCTTTAGGCCATCCTTAACACCTTAAGGCTATGTTGAAAAAAATTGCCTTTTTTAGCTGAGCGAAGAGAAATCCGGAAATTCTTGAAGAAGGGGACGAAAAAATGAGTGTAAACCTCCCGCCTGTTTATGAACCTGCAGAAGTGGAGAAGAAAATTTATCGTTTTTGGCTGGACGGAGATTTTTTTAAAGCGCCGTTAAAAAAAGGGGCAAATGTTTTTTCTGTTGTCATTCCTCCGCCCAACGTGACTGGCAAGTTGCACATGGGCCATGCCCTGAACAGCACTATTCAGGATGTTCTGGTAAGATGGAGACGCATGCAGGGTTATGATACCCTCTGGCTTCCGGGGACGGATCATGCCGGGATTGCCACGCAAAATAAAGTGGAAGAGCATCTGGCTTCTGAGGGGTTATCCCGCTACGATATCGGGCGGGAAAAATTCCTGGAAAAAGCCTGGCAGTGGAAGGAAGATTACCATGCCCGCATCCTCGAACAATTGTATGAACTTGGCGTTTCCTGCGATTGGTCCCGGGAGCGTTTTACGCTGGACGAAGGGTGTTCCCGCGCCGTTAGGGAGGTGTTTGTCTCCCTTTACGAACGGGGCCTGATCTACCGGGGGGACTATATGGTTAACTGGTGCCCCAGGTGTCGTACTGCCATTTCCGATATTGAAGTGGAACACGAGGAAAAACCGTCGACCATTACCCATATCCGTTACCCCGGCGTCGGCTGGGAGGGCTCCATTACCGTGGCAACGACCAGGGTGGAGACAATGCTCGGGGATACGGCCGTGGCCGTTCATCCGGAAGATGAACGCTACAGGAATCTTATAGGCAGGAAGGTTTTGCTTCCCCTGGTTAACAGGGAGATACCGATTATCGCGGACGAGTATGTGGACCCGGCTTTTGGTTCCGGGGCTGTTAAAATAACCCCCGCGCACGATCCCAACGACTTTGAAATCGGGCAGAGACATGGGCTGGAAACAATCAGCGTCATCGGCAGTGACGGGAAAATGACAGCGTTAGCGGGGAAATATGCCGGACTGGATCGCTATGAAGCCCGGAAGGATGTGCTGCGGGACCTGCAGGAGCTTTCTTTGGTGGAAAAAATTGAGGATTATGAACACGCGGTCGGCCATTGCCAGCGGTGCGGTACGGAGATCGAGCCCCTGGTTTCCCTGCAGTGGTTTGTAAAAATGAAACCGCTGGCCGAGGAAGCTATTAACAAGGTTAAAACCGGCGAAATCTCCTTTATTCCGGAGCGTTTTACCAAAATTTACCTCAACTGGATGGAAAACATCCGTGACTGGTGCATTTCCAGGCAGATCTGGTGGGGGCACCGCATCCCGGCCTGGTACTGTTCCTGTGGAGAAACAATCGTTGCCAGAGAGACACCTTCAGCCTGTCCGGCCTGCGGCGGGAAAGCGCTTCAGCAGGATCCGGACGTACTGGATACCTGGTTCAGCTCAGCCCTCTGGCCTTTCTCCACGATGGGCTGGCCGGAGAAGACGCCCGACCTTGAGCATTACTTTCCAACCAGCGTTCTGGTCACTGCCTACGATATTATTACTTTCTGGGTGGCCAGGATGATTTTCATGTCTCTGGATTTTATGCATGAGATTCCTTTTAAGGACGTCTGCGTGCACGGCCTGGTCAGGGATGCCCAGGGGAGAAAAATGAGCAAATCCTTGGGAAACGGGGTAGACCCCCTGGATATAATTAAAGAATACGGCGCGGACACGCTGCGCTTTACTTTGGTCACAGGACAGGCTCCAGGAAATGACCAGAGGTTTAGGATCGAGAACGTGGAGTCCAGCAGGAATTTTGCCAATAAAATTTGGAATGCTTCCCGCTTTCTTTTGATGAATCTGCAGGGTGAGCAGGCCCGTGGCCTGCCTGAAAAATTAAATCGCCACGACCGTTGGATTTTAGATAGTTTTAACACTGCCGTGGAAAAAACGACGGACCTTTTGGAAAGATATGAGCTGGGGGAAGCTGCCCGAGTTGTCTATGATTTTTTCTGGGGCGATTTTTGCGATTGGTACATTGAACTGAGCAAGCTTCCACTGTACAGCGATGATAAGGCCGAAAAAACGGATAAAAAAAGAGTTCTTTCCTATGTTCTGGAGGGATCGCTGCGCTTATTGCATCCATTTATGCCCTTTATTTCCGAGGAAATATGGCAGCAGTTAAACCGGGAAGAAAAAGGTCGGGCGTTAATCAATGCCCCCTGGCCCGTTTCCGTCAAAAAACTGGTCGATGAAGAGGCCAGGCAGGAGATGGCCCTGGTTATGGGGGTTATCAGGTCGATCCGCAATTTGCGGAGCGAAATCGGCCTTTCTCCCGGGAAAAAATCTGCCATTGTCCTTAGAACTCCGGAAAAATACCTTTCTCTCTTTAACGATGAGAAAATATTTATTGAGAAACTGGCCTGGTCCGAGCCGGTGTCCATTATAAAAAATACGGAGGAGAAACCTTCTCGTTCTCTAACAGCCCTAGTCGATGAAGTGGAAATCTATTTGCCCCTGGAGGGGGTCGTGGATCTGGCGCAGGAAATCAGCCGCCTGGAGAAAGAGCTCCAGGAGGTTAGAAAGGAGATGCAAAGGACAGAAGCAAAACTCGGCAATGAGGGGTTTTTGCAACGCGCTCCCGCAGAGGTCGTGCAAAAGGAAAGGGCAAAAAAAGAGGAATATAGTCTCAGGCAGGCTAAACTCCAGTCAAGGCTGGATGAGCTGAAAAGCCTTTGATTACTGCCAATATCGAGCTAAAAAAGAGGGAGTGCCTTTTTTGCCATACCGGGAAGCTCTAGCATGGATTCATAGTATTGGACGGTTCGGGATGAACCAGGGGCTGCAGAGGATTGAAGCTCTTCTTGGATACTTGGGGGACCCCCACAAAAAAATAAAATTTTTGCATATCGGCGGTACTAACGGGAAAGGCTCAACCGCTGCGCTGGCGGCTTCCGTTTTGCAGGCCGCGGGGTACAAAACGGGCCTTTACACTTCTCCTTACCTAGAGCAGTTTACCGACCGTATGTCTGTCAATGGAAAGGAGATTTCCAAAGCTGACCTGGCAGATCTGGTCTGTGTCGTCAGGCCGCTGGTCGAAAAAATAGCACAAGATCCCGCGCTTGGGCAGCCGACCCAGTTTGAGGTGGTTACGGCCATTGCTTTTGCTTATTTTGCCGAGACTAAACCCGATCTTGTGGTGCTGGAGGTTGGTCTTGGCGGAAGGCTGGATGCGACAAACGTAGTTAGTCCTCTGGTTTCGGTTATAACTACGGTAAGCCTGGAGCACACCCATGTTTTGGGGGATACGGTTGAAGCCATAGCTCTGGAAAAGGCGGGAATTATTAAGGAGAAAACTGATGTGGTGACCCAGGCCAAAGGAAGCGCACTTGCCGTTATTGAGGAAATTTGCCGGCAAAAAAGTGCCCCCCTTTACAGGCTGGGAGAAGACTTCCGGCAAGAGCGCGTTTTCGGCGATCTAAACGGGCAGATTTTTCACTACTACGGGTTAACAAGAGGTTTTACCGGGCTTAAGATTCCCCTGCTGGGTGAATATCAGCTTGACAACGCGGCCGTAGCCCTGGCAGCCCTGGAACTGCTGGATAAAAAGGGGTTTACCCTGACGGAAGAGGCTTTTCGCCTCGGCCTCTTACAAGTCCGCTGGCCCGGCCGCCTGGAAATCCTGGGACGCAAGCCTCTGGTCGTGATCGATGGCGCTCATAATTTAGAGGCTTTCCGGGGCCTAAAAGGGGCGCTTCTGCAAACCTTTTCTTACAGAAGGATGATTCTCGTTTTGGGTATCCTGAAGGATAAAGCCCTGGAAGAGATTTTGGCGGAGATTATCCCGCTGGCCGACATACTAATAATTACCCAGCCCAACAGTCTGCGGGCTGCCGATCCCCTGCATTTGGAAAAAATAGCCCTGACAACCTTTAAAAAACCGGCTCTTGTAGAAAAAAAGCCTGTTCAGGCATTGAAAAGCGCCCTTTCCCTGGCATCTCCGGAGGATCTTATTCTTATTGCCGGATCACTGTACCTAATCAGCGAAGCACGCCATATATTATTAGGGGCCGGTATCCTTTAAGGCTTTTTTATTCTAAAAGCGCGTTTTTTTAGTATAAGGGAGCAAAAATGGGGGGAAGCTTAAAAAGACTTTCAGGACTATTATTTGTAGCTGAAAATAATTGATGGAGGTGCAGACGGCTTCCCGATGGGGAGTCGAATCATTTTGACCGACCAGACTTTATTGACTCCGGAAGAAGCTTCAAAGTATTTGCGTTTATCCGTAGAGAGCGTTTACAGTTTGCTCCGCCAGGGTGAGCTGGAGGGGAAAAAGGGAGCTCAGGGATGGGTTATTGAACGGTCTCATCTGGAGTCTTTGCTTGAAGCCTGGGGAGAGAGGGAGGAGCTGCCGGATTGAGCGAAAAATTTTCGAAAATTGCCGCATTGGTCAAGGAAAGAGCAGAGCAAAAGTTTTCTTCGGAAGAGCTTGAAAAATTTGCCGGGCTGCTGAACAGGGCGGAGCCCACGAAAAATGCTTTAATGGTGGCGGAAAATCGCTACCTTCGCCGGGACGAGCGCGGCAATATTTGCGAAGATTGGGACGGGATGCTGCAGCGGGTGGCAAGGGATATTGCCACGGAACCAAACGGAGAGGTAAATGAAAAGCTGGCCTTCATTTTTTATAAGCTTATGGATGCAGGGCTTTTTTTCCCCAACAGCCCCACGCTGATGAATGCAGGAACTCCTGTGCAGCAGCTTCAGGCCTGTTTTGTTCTGCCAATTGGCGATTCCATGGAAAGTATTTTTGAGTCCCTGAAATATTCCGCGCTAATTCAAAAGAGCGGGGGCGGTGTCGGCTATTTTATCGGCAATATTCGGCATAAAGGAGCTGTTGTTAAGTCTACGGGCGGACAGGCTTCCGGGCCCCTTTCATTTCTTTCCATTTTCGACAAGGTGAGCAACGAGATAAAGCAGGGAGGCAGAAGGCGGGGGGCCAGTCTGGCCACACTAAATTATGACCACCCCGATATTCTTGATTTTATTGACAGCAAGAGGCGGGGCGGAGAGTTGAGCAATTTTAACATTTCTGTCCGCGTGGATGATCGCTTTATGAACGCTGTGGAAAAAGATGAGGAATACGACCTTATCGATCCCACCGACAAACGTCCCACAGGCCGCAGGCTTAGGGCCAGAGATGTTTTTGAACGCATCGTGCAAAATGCCCATCGGAACGGGGAACCCGGCCTTCTTTTCTATGATGCCATCAACGCCGATAATCCAACCCCCCACCTGGGAGAGATCGAAACCACCAACCCCTGCGGAGAACAACCTTTGCTACCCTTTGAGAGCTGCAACCTGGGAAGCCTGAACCTGGCGCGCATGCTGAAAAAAGAGGGATCCCGTTTTGTTCCCGATTGGGAGAAAATATGCCGGGCTGCACATGTTGCCACCATTTTCCTGGACAGGGTGATTGATCGAAGCCGCGCTCCTATTCCTCAGATTGACACAATTATGAAGGGAAACCGTAAAATAGGACTGGGCATTATGGGGCTGGCTCAATATTTAATTAGGCAGGGTCTCCCCTACAACTCGGAAGAAGGTTTTCAGGCTGCATCCGCGGCCATAAAAGAGATCGTTGTGCAGTCTAAAGTAGCCTCCTGGCAACTTGCCGAAGAAAAAGGAAATTTCCCCAATTACAGCGGATCTGTTTGGGACAGGCTCGGCCTTCCCCAGCGCAATGCGGCAACCTCTACCATTGCCCCAACCGGTTCCCTTTCCATCTTTGCAAATGCGTCTCCCAGTGCGGAGCCTCTTTTTGGAGTTGGTTTCGCGCGGCATATTCTCGATGGACATATTGTGCAGATTGATTCTGTTTTTGAGGAAATGTGGCGGGAATATGCGGGCAGTGAACTTCCTGTAGAATTAAAGGAAAAAATCGGTAAAAAGGGTCCCGGCGGGATTCAGGATTTAGAAGAAGTTCCAAAAGAGCTGCGCCGAATCTTTTTATGCGCTCACGATATCCATCCTCTGGATCATATCAGGATGCAGGCCGCGCTGCAGGAATGGGTGGACAATGCCGTCTCCAAGACCATTAACGCTCCTCACGACGCAACGCTGGATGATTGCCGCGAGGCTTTTTGGCAAGCTTGGAAAATGGGCGTTAAAGGTATTACCTATTACCGCGACGGCTCCAGGGAAGGGCAGGTCATAAGCCCTGTATCGCAAGAAGCCGGCGCTGCCGGCTTGCAGGAAACCTCTTCCCGTCCGGACAAGGGGGCTGTTCCGAGGGTGCGCCCTGAAACAACCTATGGCCAGACAACCCGCAAGAGGATTGGTTTTTGCGGAAAGCTTTATGTAACCGTAAACAAGGAGATAACCCCTGACGGAGAGGAACGCATTTGCGAAGTTTTTACTTCTGTGGGAGAAGAGGGCTGTCCGCCCCTTTCCAATGCCTTGGCCAAAATAATTTCCATTTCCATCCGCGCCGGCGTGGATATTGATGAAATCGTAGAAAACCTACGGGAGGAAAAATGCCCTTCCTGCATTATGCATCCGGAGACGACTGTGCTTTCCTGTACGGATTTTATCGGCCAGGAGTTGGCTAAAGCGGCAAAAGGAAAAATTGCCTACCGCCCCGGGGTTGCCGGGGGGCCGAAAAGTATTCGCATCTGTCCGAGCTGCAAAATCGGCTATATGATTCCGGATGCCCTTTGCAGTTATTGTGACCATTGCGGCTACAGCACATGCGGAGGTTAGGTGCCGGCCGCTCCGGCGCGGGTACCATTGGGACCGGAATAAAAAAGGTTATCGTCTCAAAGTATTCCGGGAACTGCTTCCAAAGGCCGGTCCAGCTGAAAGTAACAGGAAAAAAAAGCAGAGATAGAGGAAATAATCTCCTAAGAGCCGGTATAAGGTTAAACGGAAGGGAAAAGTTGTTTCCAGAATGGCAAATCCCTCTTGCTGAAGGGGCATCCGCAACACTTCATTGCCGTGATAATTAAAAGAAATTGTATAGCCCGTATTGGCTACCTGGGTTACGCCCACTCCTGTCTCCACAGCCCTGACGGCAGCGGCGCGGGCGTGCTGGTCCAGGCCGATACTATCGAGGAACCAGGCATTGTTGGTCAGGACAAAAATATGCTCCGCGCCTTTCCGGGCGAGATCCAGTGCAGGGCGGGGAAAATACGATTCGAAACAGACTATTCCCCCAAAGGTGCTGCCTTTCAGGGAAAAGACAGGAGTTTCGGCTCCTGGGGTGTACTTTCCCAAAGAAATGTTTAGTTTCAGGAACTCATTGATAAAAGCAGAAAAAGGAAAATACTCGGCTAGCGGAACAAGGCGGATTTTATCATAACGGGCAGTTTCCCAGGAGGCCTTGCCGGGGGTCTGAAAAAGGATGGAGTTGTATATGTTTGTGTTTTCTTTATATATGGCCCCAAAAAAGATGGCAGCCCCCGTTTTTTGAGCCAGACCCGCGAGTTGGTCCTTCACCGTTGGATTATTTTTGATGACGCGGCTTGAGAGAACGGTTTCCGGCCATACCATGAGATCCAGGGGGCTTTCCTGCAGTGCAGCCTTTTTAGACAGGTCCAGGTAGCGTCTAAAATTCCGGTTAGCCAGGGTTTGGTCGAGGATTTCTTCTTGGGGGATATTGCCCTGAAAAAGGGCCAGGCGGAGGGGTTCCTCCCTTTCCGCCTCAGGGAAAAGAGGGGGCAGAAGCATTCCGCACAGGAAAAGTAAAATAAATAATGCAGAGGGCAGGATGAGTTTTTGCCCTGTTTTTTGCCAGGCCAAAAAGACAATAACCTGGAAGAGAACCATCAGGAAAGCGAGGCCCCAGTAACCGTAAAGGGCTGCGTTTTGCATTATAAGGCTATAACCTACCTGGCTGTACCCCAAAAAACCTCCTGTATGTCCAAGCAGTCCGAAGGAGCGCAGTTTCTCCAGCAGGACCCATAAGGACGGCGCACCCAAAGAAAGAGAATAGAGGTTTCCTTTCTTTAAAAGGAGCGAGAATCCCGCAGCGAACAGCGCGAAGAAGAAAGAGGAGTAAACAGAGGCGATGATAACGACGAGGCAGCCATACAGGGGGGGAAGGAGAAAGTTGACGGAAAGAGACATGTATGCATGCAGGTATAAGAAAAAAAGAAGACCGGCCAGCGCACCACCCCAAAAGCATTGTTTCCAGGATGCTTTTTTTTTCAGGCAATAGAAAAAAAGGGGCAGAAGGGAAAACCAGGCCACAAAACCAAAGTTACAGCGGGGAAAGCTGATAATTAGAAGAATTGCCGACAGAAAAGGGAGATAATAACCTTTGCGGTAAAAGTTAAGGAGTTTCATTTAGCTGTCCCTTCAAGAAAAAACCTGTTTTGTTTATTTAATTGTAACAAAAATTCTTTTCTTCGTGAAGTAGCTGCAGGATCGGCAATTCTTGCGGCCTTTAAAGGCTGCCGGTTGTTATGTCAGCCTCATAATACTGATATCGCTGCGGCATAGAAATATCATCGGCATCAGTATTTCCCACTTCGCTATCGGGAATTACCTGGTGCTTACTCATTTTTGGGATGTATTGTTCTAACGTAACTGCTCAGCTTAGGAGATAACTTTCTGGAGGGAAAAATATTGAAGACGCTTGGCATCTGTATCGGCTCTTCCAATATCAGCCTGGTGATCCTGGAAAAGGTTAAAGAGCTGATCCATATAGAAAAAGTAGAAGTAAGGCCCCATGAAGGCAACCCTGCCGCAGCCTTGGGGAAGATGCTGGACAACAACCTGCTGCGGCAAATGGATGGCGTAGCCGTTACCGGCAGAAAACTGAAAAACAAGCTGCAAACATCTTCCCTGGCTGAGCCCGAAGCTGTGGAATATGCTTATGCGTACCTGCGGGAGCGGTATCCGGAGGTCGATGTGATCGTCAGTGCCGGCGGAGAAACATTTATTGCCTATAAATTGGATTCAACAGGCCGCATCGTCAATGTATTTACCGGAAATAAATGTGCATCCGGAACAGGTGAATTCTTTTTGCAGCAGATAAAAAGAATGGATCTGCAGTTGGAAGAGGCAGTCAATTGTGCCGAGCTGGATAATCCTTATCAGGTCGCGGGCCGGTGTTCCGTTTTTTGTAAAAGCGACTGCACCCATGCCTTAAATAAAGGCACGCCCAAGGAACAGGTAGTGGCAGGGCTCAGCCGCATGCTGGCCACAAAAATCCTGGAGATATTGGAAAAGACGGAGTATAAAAAAGTCATGCTGGTGGGCGGCGTTTCCGCAAACCGGGCTGTCGTCGGCTTTTTGCGCAAGGAAATTTCCGAATTATACATACCGGCTGAGGCCGCATATTTTGAAGCCCTGGGCGCTGCCCTGCGGGCACAGGAAGCCCGAACAAAAACCCTGACTCTGGTTGAGGAATTATTGGGACAAGCAGGCACTTCTTTTGCATTCCTGCCTGATCTAAACAATTTTCTTCCCATGGTTACCTATAAAGAAGCACACCGAGGGGAAATCAAGGCAGGAGATATTTGCATCTTGGGATTGGACGTGGGTTCCACGACAACAAAGGCCGTGCTCATGCGCAAAGCTGATCAGGCTTGTTTTGGCCGCCTGTTATCTGCGGACCAACGGCGATCCGGTGAGCGCGGCCAGAAACTGTTATGCAGAGATCAACCGGGCCTGCGGGAAGCAAAAAGTAAAAATTATTGGTTTGGAGGTAACGGGATCAGGCCGGCAGATTGCCGCTCTGCATGCCGGGTCTGAGGCAGTGATCAATGAAATAATTGCCCATGCCACGGCAGCCGTTTATTTTGATGCGGAGGTTGATACGATCTTTGAAATTGGAGGCCAGGATGCCAAATACACTTACCTTACCAATGGCGTGGCTTCCGATTATGCCATGAATGAAGCCTGTTCAGCGGGAACGGGCTCTTTTTTGGAAGAAGCGGCAAGGGAATCCCTCTCCATCCGCACAAAGGAGTTGGGTGACATTGCTTTGACGAGCAAAAGGCCCCTTAATTTCAATGACCAATGTGCCGCCTTTATCGGCAGCGATATCAAAAGCGCCATTCAAGAAGGGGCTGCTGCCGGTGACGTGGCCGCAGGTCTGGTGTATTCCGTCTGCCAAAATTATCTCAACCGGGTCAAAGGGAACCGTGCTGTGGGGCGACGGGTCTTTATGCAGGGCGGCGTCTGCTACAATAAGGCCGTGCCCCTGGCCATGGCAGGGCTGCTGGGCAAGGAAGTTATTGTCCCACCGGAACCCGGTTTAATGGGTGCCTTCGGCGTTGCCCTGGAAGTGAAGAACAGATTGGAGCTGGGGCTGCTGGAACCTGCGGAGTTCAACTTGGAAGAGCTGGCAATGCTGGAACTGCAATATTTGGAACCTTTCACCTGCCGTGGGGGCAAGGAACAATGCGACCTGAAGTGTACCATCAGCCGGTTTTTAATTGGCGGAAAAATTTACCCGTTTGGCGGCAGCTGCAATAGGTATGTTAACTTGATCCGGGGCAAGGAAAATTTTTTTGCAAATTCCGTGGATCTTGTCAGGCAGAGGGAGAAAATTTTAACGGAAAAATATACTGCCGCGGAAAAAGAGGGGCTTTTATCTGCCCGCGACAATAAAACAGTTGCCATTAATTATTCCCTAATGACGCATGCGCTGTTTCCCCTGTACCATGGTTTTTTTGACGCCCTGGGCTTTCGGGTGCTCCTCGGCAAAGAGGTTGATGAGCAGGGGATGAAAAGAAGAGGGGCTGAATTTTGCTATCCGGTGGAGCTCGCCCACGGCACCCTGCAGGGACTAATCAAAACCGGCGCGCACACATATTTCCTGCCGTTCGTCAAAGCTCTGCCCAAGGCAAAGTTTGCGCAGACCAGCGTGAGCTGCCCCATGGTTCAATCGGAACAGTTTTATCTGCAAGCTGCTTTCCATGAACTGTCGGGCCGGGTTCTCAGCCCTGTCCTTGACTTTTCAGAGGGTTATGCTTCGCCGTTGCCTGCTTTTATCAAGATGGCCGGGATGCTTGGGGTAAAAAAAGCCCTGGCTGAGAAAGCATTTTACAAAGGCGTTGCCGACCAGGAAGCATTCATAAAGCGGTGCAAAAAAATGGGCCGGGAGTTCTTGCGCGATTTGGAGGCACAGCCGGAAAAAATCGCCATCGTGCTTTTTGGCAGGCCCTATAACGCCTTTACCTCGCTGGCTAATATGGGAATCCCGAAAAAATTCGTTTCCAGAGGCTACAGTATTATTCCCCATGAATTCCTGTCTCTTAGCGGTGAGCAGCCGGAGGATTATATGTATTGGGCTACCGGACAATCGATTCTGCAGGCGGCCAAATATGTCCGCAAGCATCCCCGTTTATTCCCCGTTTATATTACGAATTTCAGCTGCGGGCCGGATTCTTTTTTAATCGGTTATTTCCGCAAAATTATGGGCAACAAGCCGTCCCTGACCCTGGAACTGGATAGCCATACGGCAGATGCGGGGCTGGATACGCGCATTGAAGCTTTTCTGGATGTGGTAACAAGCTATCTTAAAAATAACCACAGGAAAGAAAGGGAAGATACCGGCTTCAGGGCGGCGAAAGTGCTCAGCGATGAGGAAAAGACCTGGGTAGTAGATTCAAAAGGGAAAAGATACGAGCTGACTGATCCAAAGGTGCATGTCCTCTTGCCTTCCATGGGCGACTTTGCCTCACAGTTGCTGGCTGCCGTCTTAAGGCGCGTGGGTATCAATGCAAGCCATGTATCTGCCCCGGCAACCAGGGAACTGTATACCGGCAGGGGACTCTCCTCCTGCAAAGAGTGCCTTCCCTTGACGCTGACGGTGGGCAGCCTGGTAAACTATTTAGAGCAAAGAGGAGAAAAGGACGAAATCCTGGTATATTTTATGCCCAAAACATCCGGTCCCTGTCGCTTTGGCCAGTATCATGCCTTTATGAATAATCTTATTGAAAAAATGCAGCTTCAAGATGTAGCCTTAATGACCCTGGCCAGCGAAAACAGCTATGCAGGTTTTGGAACGAAAATCTCACTTAGGTTATGGCAGGCAATAGTAATCAGTGACGTCATGGAAGATATCTACAGTGCCGTCTTGACTCTTGCCGGAGATAAAGAAAAGGCGCTTCAAATCTATGACGGCGTGTGCCAAAAGATCCGGCGGAGCATGGAAAAGGATGACTGGAAGGGAGTAAAAAGCGTCCTAAAGGAGGCAGCCGGCACCTTGCGAACCATTAAAAAAACGCGTAAGTTAAACGAGGTGCCCGTTGTTTCCCTTATCGGAGAAATATATGTGCGCAGGGACGGCTTTTCCAGGCAATATCTCGTGGAAAGGCTGGCCCGGGAAGGCATCATGGTAAGAACCGCACCAGTAACCGAATGGCTGCATTACTGTGATTACAATATCATCAAAAATATTAACGAAACCCCTCTGAAAAACAGAATGAAGACGCAACTGATTCAACAGGTAAAACGTTTTTATGAAAGAGAGATTAAAACTATCCTTACCCAATCAGGCTTTTATCATGTTCACCTCATCAAGATCGATGAAATGCTGAAACAGTCTCGCATCTTATGTCGCCGCAGTTCAATTCAGAAGCTCTGCTGACCACCGCAGCCGCTTTTTACGAAGCAGTGGAAGACGCAGACGGCATAATTTCCATCGGCCCGTTCGGCTGTATGCTGAGCAGGATAGCGGAATCAATAATAACCGCGAAACTGTCCGCCACAAAAATAGATGTGGCCAGAGATAAAAAACTGGTGGCCGAAGTAATGAAGTATCATCCGTCAATTCCCCATCTCGCTGTGGAGACGGACGGCAATCCGTTTCCTCAGGTAATCGAGGCCCGTTTTGAAGTGTTTTGTATGCAGGTCAAGCGAGTGCACCGAACAGCCATGGAAGTAAAGGCGGCCATAAATTAGAAAGAAAATGGTAGGGAATGTTTTTTTATCAAAGTGTTCGTAACATTAGCGTTTTCAATAGTCCCAGGTTAACCGATATCTCCTGTTTTACTGCAAAACCGGTGAAAATATTATTGACGATTAACTGTAAATATGTTTTAATTAGTATTGGTTTAATTGCCCTGCTTATTAATTTTAATTTATTACTGGGAGGGGAAAGTTGTGGCGGCAAAAGTTGATCCTAATAAGTGCACAGGTTGTGGAACTTGTGAAGATGTTTGTCCCGTGGAGTGTATTAAAGTAAATGATGTAGCTGTGATTAATGAAAGTGAATGCAGCGAATGTGGAACCTGTGTTGATGAATGTCCCCAAGAAGCTATTGAATTGGCCGATTAATTTTACATTAAAAACAATGCTAAAATACGCCGCTTTTAATGCGGCGTATTTTATTGCCGCGGTTTTCGTTTTCTTTTTTTATTATCCACAGTGCTCCTGATCGGCGGATGAAATGCGGAAGGTTTTTATGAAAAATGCAAAGCTCAATTTAATTTTCGCAATGCTCATTTTCGGGAGTATTGGAATATTTGTAAGAAAAATTGGCTTGCCTTCGGCTCAGGTCGCGTTAGCCAGAGGCATTGTCGGCAGTTTTTTCTTATTGCTTGCCCTGAAGGTCGCGCAGCAAAAAATCGGTTGGAGAACTGTGCGAAGAAATCTTCCGTTTTTAATTGGCTCCGGTTCTATATTCGGATTTAATTGGGTATTTCTTTTTAAGTCCTATCAATACACCAGCATAGCAAATGCGACTTTAAGCTATTACTGCTCTCCAATTTTCGTTATGTTGCTGTCACCTATCGTACTAAAAGAGCGTTTGACTTTGCCAAAAATGCTATGTGTAATCTCTGCCATGGCCGGAATGTTTTGCATTGCCAGAACGGGCGAGAAAACAGGAAATGGCCTTTTTCTTGGAATTGCTTACGGGTTGGCGGCAGCCGGTCTTTATGCCGGTGTAGTGCTGATCAATAAATTTTTAAAAGATTTAACAGCTTTGGAAAGCACTTTTTTTCAGCTTGCGATCGCAACACTAGCGATGCTGCCATACGTTCTGCTGTCGGAGAATTTACAGTTCAATACCCTGGATGCCTCGGCTTGGACGCTTTTGGCAATTGTCTGTGTGGTTCACACCGGGATTGCTTACATTTTGTTTTTTGGATCCATTCAAAAGCTTCAGGGGCAGACAATTGCCATATTTAGTTATATTGACCCGATGTCTGCCATTGTTATGTCCACTATTCTACTTAATGAGAAAATGGAGGCATTGCAGATCATAGGAGGAATCCTGATCATCGGTGCCGCTTTTGTAAGCGAGCGGCTCGGAAAAAAGCAGAAACAGCAATAGAGATAACTTTTATGTAAGTTTTAGATTTTTAAATAGCATGAAGTTCTCCGGTAAAAGTTGCATCCCCTTTTGCTGGTTATTAATGGGAAATTGTAGGTATCGTTAAAAGAAATAAACCTTTATGATGGAGCGGTTATAACAGTTTTATAGATACAAAAAGAGAGCTCACGGGGCCTTATACTATTCGTGGGCTCTCTTTCTTTATTGGTAGAAAAACGGTATAATAAAAATCTATTGATCTTCACTTTAACCCTCACTTTGACAGCAAAAAAAGCGAAAAAGAGGCCGCGACCCTGCAAAATATGGGGCTTGCGGCCTTCATACTTTTTCAGAAATATGTAAGGAATAACATTATTTTTTGCTATTGGCCAAAATATTTTTTATCTCACAGAGCCGAAGTCTCCTTCGCGTAAAATCAATACCCAAAGCATTGCCA
>Ga0209537_1000249_pt1 | contig 64998 bp, 65 predicted proteins | sample BioPla4DNA1_FD_187698 | JGI IMG/M metagenome (GOLD analysis project Ga0209537, IMG submission 187698) | Biogas fermentation microbial communities from Germany - Plant 4 DNA1 (SPAdes) (version 2) | ecosystem: Engineered > Bioreactor > Anaerobic > Digestate | place: Bielefeld, North... | reverse complement strand
TTGGAACTAGGGCATCATTCCAATGTGTCATAAGATAGATAACGTAGCTTTCGCTTAGGCTAGTCAACTAGGGCTACACAAGCCCCCACTTCAAGCACCTATGGTGCTAAGTGGTGGGTAGTTGACCTTCTTCAATTTTATCTATTAAATAAACATCAGACTTGTTGACAAAATAAATTTTTAAAAAGATTTTTCCTTCGTTATTTACATAACTTAAGCAATCTTCACTTGTGTCAACTGCTATTTTATACGGGATTATTTCGCCGTCTTTTTTGAAGTAGGCAGAAATGTCAGTAATATCTTCTTCCCTTGCAAACAGATTCTTCTTTAGTGTTTCGTCATTGTATTTTATAACTACATCAATTGCAAGCGCAAGATTATAAGGATGCTTGAAATCAAATCCCAACCCATTGTCATATTCTCTCTCTAACTTATATATGTCTTCTATATTCAGCAATTTTTTGTTGTCTACAAGGTTTTTGTATAATTCCTGGTATTTTTGCCCTTTTTCATAATCCTTATTTAAGGCTTGCGCAACTTCTTCTTCAACATTATCAACATTAGGCTTTTCTTTTAAGGAATATTCCTTTGCTTCAGTATGAATGTTTTCTATTACCTTTTTTTCTACTTCTTCTGATAACTCTTTCGTATCCGCACCAGTCCCCTTATCTTCTTTTGTTTCATTTTTTGCTTCAGTTTCTGTCACCGTATTTTCTTGTGCCTTTTCAGCCTGTTTTTTTTCCTTTCCTGAACAGCCAACCAGTATAATACTTATTGATAATATAACAGTAATTACAGTAAGTATTTTTTTTGCCATATAAAAAACTCACCCCCAAATTATTTTATTGAATAATAAAAACCTAATGATGTATTATCTTTTGTAATTATTTTTTTGTTTGCCATTTCATCAAGTATATTTGAAGCGTCTTCAAGCGTTATTATGCGGTTAAATTTTTTTGATGCTTCTGTTATTATATCGCCAATATTCAATGTCGTTATAGGAAGCTTTTCTATTAAAAATTTTTCAAGTTCATCGTCACCATCAAAGTCAGATAGTTCATCAAAAGGATGTCTTGTTATTTTCGGCGCAGTATAGTTTGCCCTGAACCTGATTGATAGTGTTTTCCCAAGAATTGCGCTTGATATAAAAGCATTTCCTGAATTCAAATATGGCAATCTTTTTATATCATTCCTTGATAAATCCGTTTCTTTCTCTATAAGATCCAAATCTTCGCCTATAGTTGTCCTGAAAATTATTTTTGTAGATAGCTGCGCAATTATTGTATCATCCAATAACATTGGTCTTTGTGTTGCCATAATTTCAAATACACCATATTTTCTTCCTTCCTGCGCAATTACTTTTAAAATATTTTTTGTAGGGGAATTGGACATCTTCGGTGCAAATACATGTGCTTCATCCATAACAACTATAAACGGCGGAAATTTTTCTGCTGATTCTCCTTTTTCAAAACTATCTATATACCTTCTTCGTTTTTTATAAAAATTTTTTATTATATATCCAGCAAAGATATTTAAATGTCTCGAACTCCCCCTTATAATAACAAGTTTGCGTTGCTTTAATGCTTTTTCGACAGGATCAATATTATTGGAAAAAATTCCTTCACCTTCAATTGATTTTATTCTCCAAAGCAACGCAGTCAATGTAGCAACACCAGCAACTTTTGTCCTGTATTTTCTGTAAAAAAGATAATCATTAGTGTTTCCTATATCTTTAGCTGGATTTTTTGATTTTTCAGCAACTTCCAAAAGATTTAGCAATTTTTCAAACCTGTTTGTCAGGCTTGCAAGAGTATCATTTGGCTGATATATTTCACGAAGCGTCGCAACCATAGCCTGCGACATTTCACCTGAAAAGTTTATTATATTACATAATTCATCTATTTCAAGTTCTGTAAAATCAATCCCTATATCTTTGCCAATATAGAATATTTTACTTTGTTTAGAATAGTCATATTGAAGTTCTTTGGGCACATCATCCCGCAGTTTTCCAAAGTTTATTTCACAATGCGGATCGAGAACTATTGTCGGAATTTTCTTTTTTATTAGCTCTTCGAGAAATGTATTCAAACCAAAAGTTTTTCCGCTTCCAGAACCTCCAAACAAACCAATATGTGGGAATTGGTTCATTTTGTTTATGTCAAATATAAACGGTACTGCATTTTGTTTATTAATAACATTTTTTTCTAGTAAAGGAGCAATGTTTTTATATTTATCAGGAAGTTCTGAGTATATCATTTCAGTTCCCCTGATAACCCCAATGGTCAGTCCTTTTTCTGGGGTTGTATTTATTAAAATGTCTTCTATATCAGAGAATTCTGCCTTTCTTGCTTTGCACAGTGGTGGGATTGGGGTTAATAGTTCTTTTTCTATCACAGCCGAAGCTATATAGATTGTTGACACATCTGTAAAAAAACCAGTAAGCCCAAGTTCCTTTAGACTGTAGTAAATATCTTTTGATAATGATTTTGTGCTCGTAGATACTATTTCTTCTGTATCTGTTATTTTACATACTGGGTTCTGGTTGCGCGGGTCCACTATGACATAGTATTCATCAAGTTGGAATGGTTCCCCAGTTCGTGCAAGGTATACTATGTTAGACCTTTGGCGTCCAACAACATATATTTCCACTATGTCACCCCCGTTCTGGATACGTCTTTTACAATTGAAACCCCATTATTATCAAGTGATATTTCGTATGCCTTGTCAGCTATTGTTTTTGATGCGGTATCATGTGTTACCATTATTATTTGTTTGTTCAAATCTTTGGATATGGCTTTAATAAATTCTGCCACATCTGCTGCATAACCGCTTGAAACAAATTTTGTAGGTTCATCAAGAAATAATGGGGCATTATTTTTATTTTTTTGAAAAGCATTAAGACTGAAGAATGCAGTAAGGGCAACTATATCAGCAACACCCCCTCCTTCTTCTTCAGTAGGATCTACTTCTACTTCATAATCATCATACTTTGATTTTACATAAAAATCTGCAGTAGGATCTTCGCCTTTTGTACCTAATTCTATTAAAACTGAATAATGCGTGCCAAGTACATGCTGCAAACCATGACTTGCAATTGAAGCAAATAAATCCTTCGCAAGTTTTCTTGCTTCAAAACATGCTTCATTTATAAGCGCTTTCTTTTTTTCAAAAAGCTCTAACTCTTTTTTGCATTCATCTATTTTTTTCTGTTCTTTTCTTAAATCTTCTTCAATTTTGCTCCGAATTCCCATTTCACGTCGGTAATTATCTTTCATACATTCAAGTAAATCTTCTATTCTTTTAAATTCATACATGAAAAACACCCTCTCTTATAGAAATCTTTGAAAAAATGCAAGAAAATTATATAAACAAACTTCAAATACCATATAAGCCCAAAATATCATTGCATCCTTTGATGTTGGTTTTAATTTCATTGAAATACTCCTTCTGATAAATTCAATGACTGTGCTTATAAAAAATAAAACCACAGAATAAGTAAGCCATTCATTCATTTCCGCTGGAAAAGACATCGGCTCTGTAGCCAGTCTTACAACAGCAGCATCAAACACATCCCCGAAAAAAGCAAATGAAATTAATAAAACTATAATCCCTGCAAGTATTATCAGAATCGATAATATGATAAATATTGTAATAATATTTCTTTCAATTGAATTTTCATTATTTATATATCTTTTTAACAGTTTTTTCAAGAGATCCCCCCTCCCTTATCACATCCTGTATAACTATATATTATAAGATTTAGGGAACAATTTATTAAACAAGTAATATGCTAGAATGACCAATAACAAGCCTGAAAAATTCAACATTAATTTGAATAATTTTCCCCTTATGTCTTCATTCAGTTCATTATTTTTATTTGCCTTCTTTATATACTTAAACAAACTTATATTGTAAAATACTCCAAGCATATAAAAAAACAGGAAAAATTGATTTATTATAAAATCGAAAGATATTTTTTCATTATTTTTAAAAAAATCATAATTATAAATATTGAATGCTATTGTATATATAGCAATCCATACAGGCAATAAGTTTTTAAATATTGAAGAAACAGAAGAAATAATATTTCTTTTCATTTCTTCAATATTCTTTTTTTCATTTTCTATTTGCCTTTCATTTTCAATTTCTTCCTTTATTTCTTCTATAATTTTTTTCTTATCTTTCAAGGCGCTAACACCTCCTTACTAAATCATACCACAAAAAAAAAGCATGTTCAATTAAACAAAAAACTAACCCGTGTTTGATCAAACACGGGTTAAATCCTTCCCCACTTTTTTAACAATTCAACAGGAAGCGCCTCATTTATTGCTTTTATTCCTTCCTCTATCTCCTTTTTCAGCTCTTCTATCTTTTTTTCAGCTTCCTCTGGCGTAGTGCCAAGTTCCTTTAATGCGTTTTCTGTCTTGGCAAGCTGTTCTTCATACATCTTTTTCTTTGTGATTGCTTCCGTCCTTAAATCTTCCGTTGCTTTAAGAACTTTTTCAATTTCATTTATTTTTTGTATCCTTTCTTCTCTATTCATTATTTAACACCTTCTCCTTTCTATTTTTTATTATATCATTTATGATACTTTTTTCAAGCGTACCATTACATACAGGACAAATACCTGCTTCACTTAAAACAGCTCTATATTCTTCCAAATATTCTTCTACTTTCTTTGTCTGTTTTTCAATATCATCTTTCTGCTTTGTCACATTTTTTTGTATCTCTTTGTATTCTTTTGATGTGTCATTCAGTGAATCTAACTTATCATTCAAACCTTTTATATCTTCATATCTTTTTCGAAGTGTTTGGGTAACATCTGTTTGAATTATGATATCTTCCATATCCTTTATATTTTTCTGTATTGAATCTTTTTCTGCTACAATCTTTTTTGCCTGCAGGAACAGTTTTTCATGATTATCAAGTTCACTTATAAGGTTCTTTATCCTGTTTAATGTATCTTTTTTACTTTCATCAATTGTCATTGATAAAATAATTCTTCCACATTTGCTTATTTTTTTGTTTAAATCACAATATTCCTTTGTTGCGTCTTCTATTTTCCCTAATGCTTCGTTTGAATATTTCAGCTGTTCAAACCTGTCTCGTATCTTTTCTATATTATCTGTCCTGCTTATATATTTTACGGCTGATTTTAGTCGTGGTTTTATTAATTTAATTTCTTCGTTTAAAGTTTCTATAGTTGCGCATTTATTATTCAATTCCTTAATTTCATTTATTTTTTCCTTTAATGCGTTCAAAGGCTCCAATTGCTTGATGGCTTCATCGCATTCCTTTATTTTTTCTTTTATGCTTTTTACTGCTTCAATAAGTTCAGTAATTTTACTGATTTTCTCTTTGTATTCTTTGATTTTTTCGTATGTTTTTTCAATGAAATCTATTTTTGATTTTAAATCATCCAGATAATCATATTTCTTCAATTCTTCCTGAAGCATATCTGCTTTTTTTATACTTTCTTTTTTTGCGTTTGTCGTCTTGTCAGCTTCTTTTTCTAGTTCTCTTCTTACAGCGTCGGCAAAATGCGTCTCTTTTATTGCTCCAAGTACTTTTGCGCGTTGCTGAGCCGACCATGCACCACTTATAAGGAACCAACCTTCACCCTGCTTCATGAAATTTAATGGAACTGTCAAGTCCTTATCTATAACAAGATCATTAAACCCAAGTAATTTTTGTACTTCTGGCAATAACCTTGTGTTCCCTTCTTCTTTTTTTCCGTCTGGATGCAGGATTTCATATCCGTTTTTTGTTGGGGTTACATACCTTGAAACCATTGTCCCGTTTTTCAGAAAAATTGTAACGCGGGCTTCTTTTTCTCCTTTCCTTATAAAGCTTCTTCCAGTAGGTTTATTTTCATAAACCCATCTTATAGCCCTTAGTATAGATGATTTACCCTGGCTGCTTTCACCAATCAGGACATTAAACCCGTCAGAAAATTCAAGCTCAGTATGTTTATGTGATTGGAAATTTTCTATGATCACTTTGCTTATCTGAGTATCTTTTACTTCTTTTGTTTTTGAATATATTTCTATTTCTTTGTTTGTTATCCTGTCAATTACGTCATTTTTTATTTCATCAGGAATTTTATCATTTTTCGCTATATCTGAAACTATATCTTTTATACTTACACTTTTTGCAATACCAAATGTTCTGATTTCCCTTTTATATTCTTCCAGTGCCGCTTCTCTTTCTTTCTTTTCTTCAATCACTGATCTGTCCAAAACTTTTTCGCCGTCTTCCGCTGATTTCAAATATATTTGCTGTAATTGAATACCATGTTCTTTTGTTATATCTATTAATAAAACACTGGGTTTTCTTGTTATCTCCTTTTTGTCATTTTTAATCCTTGTTACGGAACCAATATTTATAAAATATTTATTGTCAGTTTTTACAATACCAAAACCAATATGATCATGCCCGCAAAGGGTTAAGTCTGCTTTTGTATGTTTTATTTGATCTATTGTCGTATGCCTTATTAATTTACCCAAACTTTTATCTGACAACATACCATGAACAATGTGTATATGGTAGTCGCCCAATTTTTCTTTAACAATATAATCGTCAATATGTGAAGGAGTATCCATAAACATATGATAACTTGAACCTGTTATCGCAATCTTCAGCCCGTCTTCGGTATAAAAAAAGTACGGGTCCTCTTTTGATACCAGATTCATTATTCCTAAACTGCTTAATAAGCCAGTCGTAGTATTTGGTAAAGATTTTATATTGTTTCCGATGAGATCATGATTTCCTGCAACACCAATTAATGGAATTTGCTTTTTTATTGCGTCATATACCTCTGAATCAGAACTGTATTTGTTGCTGTTTATATTTTTTATGATTGTTGCAAGATCTATGTTAAACCATCTGTGAATAACTTCCTGTACCAGTTCGTTATTTACCTTGTTGGAAGATTCATCCCAGAAATCCCCTGGATGAAGAAATGCGGAAACATTATTCTTTTTTCCTATATCTATTATTTCCAAATCTTTTTTAAGGCATGTTTCTTTAAAATTATCTTTTCTGCTTACTGGAACGCTTATTGAATTGTGCCTGTCCCCAAAATAAAGAAATTTCAAACAGTATACCTCCTTTTATTTCAGACAACTAAAATTATTATAACAAAAATATTTGTAAATAGCAATTTTAAAAGAAATTATAAAGTTTGAAGGTTGTTTTTGTTATTTCAATATAATATAATATATTATATTTTTTTATTTCTTTTAAAGAAGGAGGTATGAATTTGTGCGAATGTAAAGAACTAAAAAATGATTGGCAGAATCAAGAATGCCAAGATAAAGAAAAAGAGTTTTCTTTATTCCAAGATGAATCTGATTTTATTCTTGATCCTAAACTTTATGAAGAAAGAAGAAAAAAACTTATTAAAGAATTCGAAGAAACTTATGAACGTATAAAGGGACAGTTTCTTTTATAATGTTTTAATGTTAACTTTATAGATTTATATGATAAAAGAGTCAGATGAGGTGGTTTTTTATAAATAAAACTTTCATGTGTCCAAAATGCAAAAAGGAATTTGAAAAAATGAACATTATTTTCAAACAATTCAGGCGCAGAACATGGTAAATTTGATATCTGGTGCGGAAGAAATAAAAGATATGTGTATGAATTGTGGTTATATGGTTCCAAACAGCAAATCATCATTCAAAACACAGAAAAATGTTGAAGATTGATTTCTTAAGGGGTGTGAATTATGGAATTCAAGTATTTTATAATGGATATTATCAATAACACTATAAGGTTTTTGTACAGGGTTGTGTTTTTTATAACACATTTTTGGATGTATATTCATCCAGAAAAGTATATTCCAGAAAAGACCGTTTATTGTTATAAGCATACATCGCAGGGATGTTATAAGCCTTGTAAATTCCATAAACATACCGTAATTTTCCCCAAATATGCTGGAAGGGAAGATTTATGTATGTATAATGGAAGCGATTGTATAGGAGATGATTGCAAGACATGCGGAATTAATGAGGATTTCGATGATGAAATCGAAGCTGAAATAGGATTGACAGATTAACAGGATATTGGTAAAATAAATATAGAACCTCCTATATTTATAGCGATCAATATAAATTCGCAGTTCCCCCAACGGCTGCGAAGGGAATAAGGGTTCGTAGTACCGTCCGTAATCAGGAACCCCGAAAGACCCACAGCCCATTACGTAAAAAAAGTTGTGGAAAATATTGTCGTTGAAAAATGGGTTGATCTAAAATTAAAAAAAGAATTTAAAACTTTTTTCTTGCGACCAATTTAATTATAAAAAATAAAAGCCTCACATAAAAATGTGAGGGTTTTATCATTCTGGATAAACCAACATTTACTTCTATTTCGGGGAATTATCTATTATTTTTTCTTTTATCCCATAAATTGAAACTTTTAACTGTAAATCTATAAAAATCTCTTTCCATTTTTTATATCGGCTATTGCAATACTATTATATATTTTTTTATAAAATTAAAAACCCTCACATGAAAAAAAGTGAGGGTTTTTAACTGAATAAAATGTGTTCAAATTGCATTGATATAAAGACTGCCCATTAATAAGGCGAGCCTTCATAAAGTTGACTTTAGGAGTAATTATTGCATCTTCAATTTTCCGCGCTTATTGTTGTTCAACAACATCGGCTTTAATACCGAAACAACCTGTCTACACTTTCACACTGAAACTGGACACGTCCTTGATTCAATACCCATAATCAATATGGATACTCAATCAAGGACTCCAGCCAGGTGGTGAATAGCTGTAGTCCAGAAATCTATCTGAACAACAAAGAGCAGAAAATTAAGACGACGAATTCTCCCCCAAAGTCGCGGTGATGCAGTCACAACCAAGGTTCTACCAGAAAATTTGGTAGAAAAAATTGTGCCCACATCCTTAATTTCCACCCATTGTTGGAATTTTTTTTCCTATTGAATTCCGAACCTTATCATTTAATCTAATATATGATATTATGTATTTATTATTTTTATAACTATTTACCATAAAATTTTGTGCTTTATTATAAAATTTAATGCCCACTTTTTCAATTGGGCATAAATATGTTTAATGTCCTTACCCCTCAGGACTGTTTACAGAGCCACCATAGAGCCTAGAACTAAGGCATCATTCTAGAGTATGCAATTACCTAACGTAGCTTTCGCTTAGGCTAGTCGACTAGGGCTACACAAGCCCCCACTTCAAGCACCTATGGTGCTAAGTGGGGGGTAGTTGACTTTTGTTCATTTTATTCTTCCTGTTTGTCTTGTTCAACCTGGATTATTTCATCAAATATTGCTCCAGTTTCTTCCATATCCTTTACCGTTGATATCTGTTCTTGGACTGGAGTGCTTTTCATTTCTTTATATTCATCATATTTAACTCTTGGGAACAACATGTCATATGTTGTGCTGTTTATCCTGAATATACTTCTTTCAAGGTCGGCATCTTCCGCCAACTGTTCTATTGAATAGTTAATATGAATGTCAAAACTGAATATCTGTCCTTCATCAGCTTTATATTCTATTGTCAATGTAATATCAGCGTTGTCCAATATTCGGTCTTTGCCAACCACGAAATACGCTTCACAGTTTTTAACTTCTGATGTTTTCATTATGCTTTCTATTACTGGTTTTATATCCAGAACATTCTTTTCAAATTTTAATTTTTCCTGAATTTCCTTTTCTTCTTTCAGGAAACTGTTAAAGTTTATACTTGCCAAAGTTTTTAATAACAGATCTGAAAGCAGCTTTTGCCCTGATTCTGCAGTGTTTATCCTGTAATAGTATCTGTAATCCGAATGTGGCAAAAAGCTTCTAAAGTATCCTAACAACGAACCAAACTTTGTCCCTGTGTTACGCTGCTTTTCCCTTATATCAATTTCCTTCGGTTTTGTATAGTTGATAAACTGCAGTAATGCATCATTCATTATCTTATTTTCTGAAAATTTTTCAAAAGCAAAGCCTTCATCCTGGAAATTATCCAGTATAATATATTGCGGTTCATATGGCGTCTTCATTATTTTCGTCTTATTTTTATGATATCTTTCCCATACAAAATCCTGCCCGTTATAGGTAAATAAATAATTACTGTAGTACTGGTCAAGTTTGTTATTTCTTTCTGTTATTACAGTCAGAGACGAATTGCCAAGTTGCTGCATTATTTCATCAGGGGTTTCATTAGCTTCAATATATATTATTGTTTTAGTCCTTACTGTTTCAAGCGTTTTTTCATTGTTAACAACTGCGCTTAAAAAGCCTTTTGGGTTTGTTTTATAAACTGACGAAACTATTGAAAAAATTATAGCTACTATAAGTAATACGCTGATTACGCTTGTTATAACCCTGTGTTTCTTTATTAAATTTGCCCCTTTTCCAAGAATATATTTGTCAGAAAAGATTAAATCTCTTTTAGCTTGTAAAAGTGCAATTTTTCTTTCTGCAAGATTTTGTTTTTCAACTTCCTTCCTGAATACTTCTTTTTCAAGTTCAAATGTTTCCTTTGCTATGCTGATTTCCCTATAAACATTTTCCCTTTCCCTGTCAAGCTTCAACATTTCTGAATCTTTCCAGTCAACGAATTCAGCCTTTTTCTTTTCCAGATCTTCTTTTTCAATATCAATCTCTCTTAAAGCCTTTTCTTTTGAATTGTTAATCTTTTCTATTTCGGAAGCTTTCCATTCATTAAATTTTCCTTTTTCTGCTTCCATCTCTTTGTTAAGGTTTTCTCTTTCTCTGTCTATCCTTGATATTTCACTATTTTTCCAACTTATAAAACCAGTTTTTTCATACTCAATGTCTTCCATTGCCTTTTTCTTTAATTCGTCAATACGGGCAAGTTCATTATCTATTGTTTCCTTCAGCTTTTTTAATTCGTTATCCTTATATTCCTCAAGTTTCCTTAACTCTTCCTGTTTATTAAATTCTAGTTCTTCCTGCTGCTTTTTCTTCTCTTCTTCAAACTCCTTTTTCATTTGTTCTATTTCTTTCATTGACTCCTGTTTGAAGGTTTCTACTTCTTCCATCTTCTTTTTGTATTTTTCTTCAAGTTCATTCTGAGCAGCGTTATATACTGCTTCAAGGACATCATTCCTTTTAGCAAACCTTTCTTCAAGTTCTTCTTTTTTTGTTTGAAATTCTTCCTCTAGGCAGCGCTTTTTTTCATCAAATTCTTCCAGTAATGCAGCTTTTTCCTTTTGGTATTTTTCGTTGTATTCATCTTCCACGAGCTTTAACATTTCTTCATATTCTATATTTTGTTCTTTTTCTATACTTTCTTTTATTTCTTCATTTGTTTTGACTATGTTATTATCATCTGAATTTTCCTGGATCTCTGTTTCACTGACTGGAGGGATTTGATTTTCATGTGTTGCTTTATTTTCATCAAATATTTGATTAATATTTTCTTCCATTTTTGATTTCTTCTTAAATAAATCCTTAAACACCACAAAAACACCCCCAAAAATAACTTTCCTGTTAATTATAAAATATTAATTATCATACTTCAACGATAAAATGCTTTTAGAATGTCGTATGAAAGACAAAAATAAAAAAGGCTTTTAAAAGCCTTTTTTATTTTTTAATCAACAAATTTCCCATATTTTCCTTGTTCTCTGCGCATCAAATCTCTTTTTTTATATTTTTGCTTCATTTCCCTATTCTGTTTCTTTTTATGTTTTTCAAAAAATCTTTCATTTGCTAGGGAATAATCAAAAATAAAATCCAAGGAATTTAGATTATTTTGATTATTCTTTTGTTCAGTATAATTCATGCAAAACGACATCTCCTTTTGTTTATGATTTTTTTATTTTTTTTGATGTTTTTTATTTTTTTGTCCCCTGTATTTATATTATACACACAAGAAAAAATAAAAATCAAGATCTTTTTTTCAGATATTTTTTAATAAGTGTAAACTACTGTAACATTAGCTTTTACACTTATTTCTCCAACAGATATTTGGGGTTCATTCTTCATATCCATAACTGCTTCAGTAATTCTTCCTGAATACATAGGATAAACGGGTTCGCTGTAAGTGGATTGTTCAGTAATCTGCTTAGGAGAAATTTTTGTTTTTACATCGAAGTAAGACAACATAGCTTTTGCTTTTTCTTCACTATTCTTTACAGCGAGTTTTAATGCTTCCTTATATGCAGCATCTTTGTCAGAAAGTTCATAGCTGATATTATATATATTGTTTGCACCTGCTTCACTTGCTCCACTTAAAATTTCACCAATCTTTGAAAAATCTCTTATTTTTACATTAACTGTGTTTTCAACTATATAACCATTGATGAAAGAAACGCCTTTTTCAGAATCATATCCATATGACGGAGTCAAATTGTAGCTTGTTGTTTTGATGTCTTTTTCATCAAGACCACTCTTTTTTAAGAAATCAAGAACTTTATTCATTTTTTCTGTATTTTCTTTCTGTGCTTGTTTGCTGTCCTTATTTTCAGTTCGTACACCGATATAAATCGAACATACATCGGGTTTTACTTTAATTGTCGCTTCACCATTTGTCTGGATTGTTCCGTCATATACAGGGGCAGAAATCAAGTTGGCTGATACAATTTCCTGATCTTCAGGTGCAACAATCTTTCCGTTATCAGCTGCAATACTCGATGCAAATAAAAGAGAGAAGCTAAGAACCAGTGCTAATACTGGAATACCAAATCTAATAATGTTTTTGTTAAGTTTCATAAAAACGCCTCCTTTTAAAGATTTTTTTGTTTTTTTGATTTCATATTTTTTGACGATGATTTTTATTTTTTGTTTCAAAAGTAATGTTTTATTATATTTTTTTTTAGTGGAAGAAATAGTTTTTTATAATATAATAGTGTATCATAAATAAAAAATGGGGTGAAATAATTTGATTGATATTGAAGGTTTAAAAATGGATTTTAAAGAAAGATCCAACTGGGTTGCTATTATTGGTAGCAGGGAAGCTTCTGATGAAGAACTTGAAGCAGCTTATAAATTAGGTAAAATATGTGCCAAGAAAGGAAAAATAGTTGTATCTGGTCTTGCAAAGGGAATAGATAGGGCTGGGCATGAAGGGGCTATTGATGGTGGAGGTTTAACAATAGCATTGGTAAGCACACCCATATTTATGCCTATATATCCACATGAGAATAAAGACTTGGCTGAAAAAATAAAAAAACATGGCTGCATTATTCATCTGTTTAATACAAAGCCTCAATGGACTCAGAAAGGTTTTACGCATTCACAGAAAAGGCTTGTTGAAAGAAGTATTTTGAATGCTTATGCATGTCCTAATATAGTTGTCGTTAAAAATTCTTCAGAAAAAATAACTGGAGGTACAAGATGGGCAACCAATTATGGTAAAAAAATAGGGCATAATGTATATAGGTATGATTGTAATGGTGAATGGCATAAGGATCCAGAGGTTGAAGAATGCAAGATATGGTGGGAACCTGAGCTTAATTTTGAAGCGTTTCTAGTTGAATTATCAAAATTATAAAAAAAAAAGAAGGGTTTAAATACCCTTCTTTATTCAAGTTTGACATTTTTTCCGTAATTCCTTAAATAAGCTTGTACGGATAAATTCAGATCGATTCGCTTCTTGGAAGAATATTTCTTTCCTTTGTAAACAACTAACACTGGAATATCTCCAGGATTGTCATTAATCAGCTTTTCAATCTCTGCGAATTTAGCGAAGTCATCTATTTTTATCCAAATCTTCGATGGATTTACTTCTTTTATTGATTCAAGGTCTGTAATTTCGTTTACTATAATCTGGTTTCCTCTCTCTGATGCTTCAAACCTTCCGTCAATTATTACAACATTACCTTCTGCAAGCTTACTTTCATTCCCTTCCAGGTTCTTGGGCCACAGAATGCATTTTATATCAGATGTCTTGTCTTCAAGTATGAAGTGATAGTATCTGTCACCTTTCTTTGTTGTCCCTTTTGTAAGCTCCTTTATTATTCCTGCAACCCTTACATATTCGCCATCATACTGATTTGAAAATCCTATTTCTTCGCCTTCTTCGTCTTCCTCGGGCAAGAGGCTGCTTATATCAATTACCTTGGAAGCTTCAAGCTTCATCATATGTTCATCGAGTGGATGTTCGGAAATATACATTCCTGCAAATTCAAATTCCTTTTCCAACTTAAATTTCTTGTCAAATTCTTCTTCTGTTTCAGGAATTGAAATTGCCTTTATGTTTGCGTATGCTTCATCAACTATCGGAAGCCTGAACCACATTTCATCAAAGATTCCCTTTTTCATGTCCTTGATAAAATCCAGTATTGCTGGAACTGCCTCAATTTTGGATTTTCTTGTCCCCTTGAAGCAGTCAAGTGCACCAGCGTAAATCAAGGACTCAAGAACCTTCTTGTCAATATGGTTTAACATGCGGTTGATGAATATTTCTATACTTGTGAAAGAGCCATTTTTCTTCCTTTCCTCGATGATTGGTTCAGCCATTTTACCAAGGTTTCGCAAGCCCATAAGCCCTATTCTTATACCTTCTGGTTCTATTTTGAACGTCCTTTCAGACTTATTTACGTCAGGTCCCAGTATTTTTATTCCAGATTTTCTGGCTTCAGACAAGTAAAACTTTAATTTGTCCGACTTGTCTATGATTGAGTTCAACGTTGCAGTAAAGAATTCTACAGGGTAGTATGTCTTCAACCATGCAGTCTGAATTGCTATCACAGCGTATCCTGCAGCATGGGACTTGTTAAACGCATACTCCGCAAATGTTTCCATTTTGTCCCATATCTTCATTGCAACATCTTCTGGGACACCGTTATTTACACAACCAACAACAAGGGCTTCATCTGGCTTCTTTATTTTTTCGTTGCCATACAGAAAGATTTCTTTTTCTGCCGCCATAATCTTTTTGTCCTTTTTACCCATTGCACGCCTTATTAAATCACCACGACCAAGACTATACCCAGCAAGTGCTCTGACTATCTGCTGTACCTGTTCCTGGTAGACGATAACGCCGTACGTCTTAGCAAGGATAGGTTCCAGCTTCGGGGTATCATATACTATTGATTTTGGATCATTCATTCCCTTTATGTAGTCGGGAATGTGCTGCATTGGTCCTGGTCTGTAAAGTGAAATGGCAGCTATCAATCTTTCAAAAAGCTCCTTGCCGAAGGTTTCCAATTCATTCTGAAAGGTAGCTTTTACAGATTTTACTTTTTTGGGATCCTTTTCTTTCCCGAAGTATTCACATCTGTCGCCGAAGCCCCTGCATTTGTATTTATTTTCAAAAGAAGAAATCTTTGAGGAGACATCGGCAAACATTTGCCTCATAAGGGACTGCATTCCTTTAGATTCAATCTGGAATATACCAGCAGTGTTACCCGTAGCTATAAACTTATATACGTACGGATCGTTCAGCGGTATATCCTTTGATGAAATTTTTTGGGGCTTTAAATTATTGTTTATAAATTTCAGAGTTTCTCCTATTATACTCATATTTCTTAACCCCAAAAAATCCATTTTTAGCAAACCCAACATTTCGAGTTCCTTCATGTTGAAGGCGGCTGTTCTTGTTTTCTGTCCCTTATGATGCTTATCTTCAAGGAGAACTTCGGGAACAAAACAATTGATGGGTTTGTCTGCAATAACTATACCGCAAGCGTGCTGGCTTTTATGTCTTGCAAGCCCCTCAAGTTTCCGTGAAATGTCTATGACCCTTTTTACTTCTGAATCTTTTTCATACATTTCACGAAGGTCGAGACTGGCTGACAGTGCTTTTTCTATTGTCATTCCTGGTGAAGCAGGAATTGCTTTTGAAATCTTGTCGCCAAATGAATAGTCTTTATCCAATACCCTTGCTACATCCCTTACAACGGCTCTTGCCGACAAAGTTCCAAAAGTTATGATCCTTGAAACCTGTTCGGCACCGTATTTGCGTTTAACGTATTCTATAACCTCTTCTCTCCTGGTATCTTCGATATCAACGTCGATATCAGGCATACTTATCCGTTCGGGGTTAAGAAAACGTTCAAACAACAATTCGTAAGGAATAGGATCAAGATCAGTTATGCCAAGGCAATATGCTACAAGGCTTCCGACGACAGATCCCCTGCCAGGACCAACCATAATGCCATTATCTTTGGCAAACTTGATAACGTCCCAGACAATCAAAAAATACCCTTCAAATTGCATCTTTTCAATTGTGCAAATTTCATATTCTAATCTTTCACGATATTCCTTCGATGTGAACTTCGGGGTCCCTTCAAACCTATTCTTAAATCCTTCCCAGCAAAGATGCTTAAAGTATTCATTTGCTGATTTGTATGGAGCTGGGACTGGGAACACAGGTAAATAACGGTGTTCAAGGTCAAACTCAAAGTTGCATTTTTCTGCGATCTCATAAAGGTTTTCGATTGCCTGCGGAACGTCAGCGAACATCTCTTCAAATTCGCTCGGCGACAAAAGGTGATAGTTTATGCCCTCAAAACGGAATCTCTTCTCGTCTGTGATTTTGCTTTTCGTTCCTATAAGAAGAAGCACTTCATGTGCAAATGCATCTTCTTTATGGACATAATGCGAATCACTTGTGGCAACAACTTTTATTCCTGTTTCTTCCGCCATTTTAAGAATTGCTGTGTTTACCAGCTTTTCATTGGGGATTTCGTGCCGTTGAATCTCAAGGTAAAAGTCGTCCCCGAATATATCTTGTAAAGTTTCAGCTACCTGTAATGCTTTGTCGTAATCTCCTTCAGCAAGAAGTGTCGGGATTTCTCCGCCAAGACAAGCCGAACAGCAGATTAAACCTTCGTGATATTTCTCCAGCATATCATAGCTTATATGAGGCTTACGGTAGAAGTTTTCTTCCGCAAGTGAAATCAGTTTGCAAGCATTTTCATATCCTTTTTCATTTTTTATCAGGAGAAGTATGTGATTTCCTTCTTTTTTACCGTCTATCGTTTCGAGGTACCCCTCGAATCCGATAATGGCTTTTTTGTTGGCAGCTTTTGCTTTAAGCGAAAATTGCAAAGCCCCAAACAAAACTCCATGATCACTAATTCCAGAAATAAGATCACTGTGATCGACAAGGTCTTCTATGCGAATAGCACCATCAAGAAGGCTGTATTCAGAATGTCTGTGTATATCTATGAACCTTAATATGCCTAATTTAATGGCTTTAATTGATCCGTTCTTCTCCCTGTCTATCACTATCATTCCTTTTTTTCTGGGAAGGATTTCAAAGCTTCTTTTCAAGGTATCTGGAATATCGCATTCCAATGTTTCTATTGGGGTTGTGATAACCATTTTTTCTGGATTTTTACTTTCGATATTTACCAGCTTACCTTCCAAAGAAACATACCTTCCATCCAAATCTATAAAATACGGCTGATACATTTATCAAATATCCTCCCTTTGTAAATTTTTTATAATATAATTATATATGATTTCTTTCTGATTATAAAGAAGAAAAAAAATAAAAATAAAAGACTTCACAAAGGAAGTCTTTTATTCTTTAAGTTTTTCCTGTATTTTCTCCGTCAATTTTCTTATTTCGTCTTGCGTTGCGTTAGGAATTTGTTTGCTTATTACAGCTTCAAGCTCTTCATTGCTTATATTCTTTATTTTTTTATTACGTATGTTTTCGGCTATTTTTTCAGCTATTAATTCCGTATCGCTGTCCTTAAATTCCTGTAACTTTTCTTCAACCTGATTGACCAAATTCTTTAAGTCATCAGGATTTATATTTTTCACCTGTTTGCTTATTGCTTCTTCAAGCTCTTTTTTATCTATATTTTCTACACCCAATTCATATATTCTTTTCGCAAGTTCATAAGCAACATCTTCAAGATTGCTGTTCAACAATTTGTCTATAGCAAAATTTCCTGCTTTTACCATACCGTCTACCAAACTGTCATATACTTTTTTTTCATCAACTATTCCAAGTTTATTTTGTTTAGTTCTTAATTCATCAACAAAACCAGTAACAATTTCTGCTGTGTTTCCTTTTAAGTATTTGTTCAAATGGAATTTTTCGTTTAAATCAGTCCCAGTTGCGATATACCCCACATAAAAAATAATTAATATCGCTACCATTGTTAAAGCTATTTTTACTGCTTTTTTTATAATAAATGTGATAGCGGTTACAATCAATATAACAGTAATTATTGTAATTACAAGATCGGGATTTATATTCATAAGATCAGCCCCTTTTATCTGTATTATTTATTTGTTATTATTATAGTTTCCATGACTGAAGTTTTATAATGTTTTTTCATGAAAAATTTAAATTTTTACCCGAAAATTTTGAAATATATCCATAAATTCATGTATATATACGAAAGAGCTATCGCGCATACCATTGGGATTTTGATATTTTTTACCCTTCTTTGTATTATTGCCATTATGATATATATCAAAATTGTTATGATAAATGTAATAAAAATAAACTGAAAAACATCATATATTGAAAAACAAAAGCTTAATATAAGCATTATTTTTACATCCCCGCCGCCAATTCCTTCTATTCCTGCTATTTTATCAAATAAAAAAAACAGAATAAAAACTAAAATCACACTTATCACTGAACTTACGCCAAGTCCAAAAGTAAAAATGCTTGCAATTGATGGTAGTATTAAAAATATATATGATCTTCCACTTATTTCAAGATATTTCAAGTCAACAAAGGATAACGTCATAAGTATTGTAAAATTCAAGTATACTGGGATAAAAATAAATGAATATTGTTTACATATTAACATTATTAAAGTTGTTAATATTACTGGGATCATATATAAAAATTTTTTTATTCTAAAATCTTTTACAAATAAAAAGAAACTTGTTTCATAAATAACCGCACAGATAAAAATCAATAAATAATTCAGATACATAAAAACAGCTCTGCTAAATCTATAAATATCTAAAACTATCTATAATATTTATAGATTTAACTCATACACTCAAGCTGTTTAGCTTAGTGTACATAATGGCATCTCTCTACAATGCCATACCGTGAGCCAACGGTACTTTTATTCCCCCTTCTTCTTAATCAAGCAACTAATTTCCCATACTGGAAATATAGAGTAATTACTTGATTTATTTTTTTATAGCTTAATTCTTTATGTCCTTTATACTTGTTATATATGTTTATACTTGAATTCACATCTCTATCTATTTCCATTCCGCATTGACATCCGTAAACTCTCTTTGACAAATTCATATCCTGCATTTCTCCACAATATGAACATGTTTTAGAAGTATATGCTTCATCAACATAAACAATATTAACACCATGCAATTTTGCCTTGTATGTTAATATTGTTTTAAACTTACCTAATCCCCAATTTTCTTTTATACTTCTATTTAGAATTTTTATATTTGACTTGTTAACCATCTGTTCTTGTGATAGATTACCTAATATTATTTCTTTATTATGTGAAACCAAATATTTTGTTATTGTATGAATGAAATGTTCCTGTTGTTTTCTTCTTTTTTCATATAATCTGTTTAATGTTTCAGTAAGCTTTTTATATCTCCTGCTCCCTTTTTTCTTTTTATCCCTCATTGACCTTACCTTGTCTATCTTCTTGTTCCAATACTTATCGTATCTTGGGTTGATAATCTCTATAACTTTACCATCTTGATTTATACCCGTTATAAATTTAGAAATACCTAAATCTACTGCTAAAATGTTATTAGAATTGTTTTCTATTTTTTCTGCCTCATAAGTTATTGAAAGCATATATTTATTTCTTACCTTTGTTATCCATACTTCCCCATAATTTTTAGGAATTTCATTAACATCTATATTAAACTCATAAAAACCCAACTTAATTTTGTTGTCCTTTATCTTTACATATTCTTTTGGTGTTTTTAAAGGATAAAAATAGTTTTTGTTTTTGTATCTTGGAAGTTTAGATTTTTTACCTTTTGCTCTTTTACTTATACAATTTCTATAATCTGTGTCTAAATCCATACAAACTGCGTGTAAATGTTTTGCATATACTTTAGCATAATCTGTATTTTGTTCTCTCAATAGTTTAATTTGACTTCTTTGTTCTGACATTTTCATTGATTTTCCATAACAATTATAATATTCAAGTCTTTGACGCAAATATGTGTTATAAAGTTTTTTACATAAAAAACTATCTCTTTCTATGCTTTCTATTTGTTCCTTTGTTGGATGTATCGCTATCTTTTTACATAGTATGATTTTATCTTCATTCGACTTAAACCTCATTTTCCAGCACTTCCTTTACCACTTTTTCTAACTTTTTTTGTTTATAACTTCTACTACCATACAATCTAGCTGAAAATACATGAACAATTGCCATCAAATCTTCTACCATTTCTTGTTCATAAGTTTTTTCTTCTGCATTGTTCATTACTATTATCTCAACATTATATCTTTTGCATATACTTTCAAAAAAATCATACCCAAATCTAACAAACCTATCTTTATATGCTATTATAATTCGTTCAACTTGATTAGATAATATTAAATCAAATAACTTTTGAAATTTAGGTCTATTATAATTTAAAGCACTTCCTATATCTGATAATATTTCATCTATAATAATACCTCTAGCTATACAAAATTGCTTTAAACTTTCTATTTGATGTTCAAGTTCATTTTTTTGTTTATTAGATGACACTCTTGCATATATAATAGTCTTTCGTGGTAAAGGTTTGTGCAACAAATTACTTGCTAATATAAAGTGTTCATCCGTATATCTCCTATGACCACTACTTAACTTTATAGGACATAACTTTCCTTCCTTATCCCAATTCCTTAAAGTCTGTATTGATACACCAAGTTTTTTAGAAAATTCACCTATTGAATACATTTCAACCACCTCTATAATATATTATAACAAAAATGTAAAATGTATTCAATAGGTTTTTATAGGTTTTTATATATTTTTGTTAACTATTTGTATCACCCCCGATACAATTCAATTATACAATAATATGTATGATTAAAGCTATTTTTATCAGCTTTATTTTGTCCTATTTTAAAATACCTGTTGAATTTGGATATGAAATCACAAAGTATGGAAAGAACATTTGTTCTATACAAAAAAATCTCGCTTAACGGTGATTTTTTTTATGCACCTATTAGAGTCTAATATTTCTTTAACCCTCGAGGTTATAATACATAACATATTTTATAGTATATGTTATTATTAATTGTTTGTAAACTTTCTGAATCGTTTTCTTATTGTAAAATTTTTTGCTTATTTATAATATCAGAAATTTATATTGATAAGCATATTTTATATATGATATAATATATATAGAAAAACAGAAGGGAGGAATATTTTTTTAATGAGGCAGGCAAAATATAGCAATAAGGTTGTTGTGGAAACAAGGAATAAATATACCCAGCCGCAGATTTTTAATTATATTGGTGCTGGATTGGGTTTTGGAATTCTTATAGACATTATTTTCATTCCTTTGCTTATGCTTAATACTAAGTATATGAAATTTATAAATGTAATAGATTTACCTTTATCTATTGCTGTTTTTGTTTTTTATGCAATTTATAAAAGGCTTGTTTTGAATGGTGTTATTCCTGCGTATTTCAGGAATTATTCCAAATTTGATTATTTTCTTGCGACAGTAGTATCGATTATTTCTTTTTCAAGCTTTTTCAGGATTGTATTTTTCACGTTTGCAAAATTGTTTCTCAGCTTTGCAAATAAGTATGAAGTGACAATAAGTACTTATGCTGTTGATATGTTTTTTGCAAATATATTAAATCCTTTTATTTTTGTTTTTGCAGCGTTTGGATTTATTGCATTTGTATATTATCTTTTTTATTCAAGGAAAGATTGGAATATTGAAGAAGCTTCAAGGATGGAAGCATTGAATATTCAGAAAAAAAGAAATGAAATGATTGGAGTAAATACTGTAAGCAATGCAGAAATAAGGGTTAAAATGATATTGGAAAAAGAACGTAGGCAGGAAGAATTGCGAAAAAAATATGCTGCAATGAATTTGGCAAAGCCTGTGCAAACTGTGGAAAATTCTGTGGAAAAATCAGTGGGAATAACACAAGAAATTAAAAAATATAACAAAGGTGAATATACTACATTCGCTTCAAAACGAAGAATAAACAAAGGAGTGGTACGAAGAGGCAGAGAATAATGTAAGGATGCTAAATTTTAGCATCCTTATTGACTTTTTAAGATATATATAGTATAATAAAAATGATAAAAAGGGAAAAATAATAGAAAATTTATTTTTATCAGGGAGGAAGTAAAATGAACCGTATTGTTTTTGATGAAACTTTCGATAAAACAGGCTATTTTGAAAAAAATATTAGTGATATTGAAGTAGGCGAGGATGTTTGCATTACAGGAAGACCTTCGTTAAAGAAGGGCAAGACAAAAAATGGGGAAGAATTTGAGCTTTTTATTTTAAAAGATGATTCTGGCAGCGTTTCGCAGTTCCTGTCGGACGATGATGTGTCCAAGTTTATAAGGGATAAAAATATTTTCGGGTTTGACAGGGTTAAAGTATATTGTACAGTTGAGAAAAAAGATAAGAATTACACAAATATTATCATGAAGAATGTTGAAGTTGAAGTTGTGGAAGATCAAAGATATATTCCAACTGAAGAAGAATTGAAGAGCAAAATGAAGGTTTTCATCAAAAAAATAACAAGACCTTTTTATAAAGATTTGATTCATGATATTTTGAAAAATGAAGAAGTTGCAAGCAAACTGTTTGTTTCTCCTGCAACAGAAAAAACTGCTTATAACTATAAGGGTGGCGTTGCACATTCTATTATTGACGCCATGGAGCTGGCTGAAAAAATAGGCGCAGCATTGAATATGACAACCATAAGATCTTCAGTTGAAATTGACACAGAACTTCTTATGCTTGGTGCTTTCCTGTCCAACATCGGAAGGGTTTTGACTCTTACATTTGATGAAAACGGTAAGATAGTTAAAACACTGAAAGGACAAATGGAATCTGATGTCATTATTTCTCGCGATCTGGTTGGAAAATCTGTTGAAAGGTTATTGAGTAAAAAGAAGGAAGATGGAACGCCCTTTTATGATATAACAGAGGATAAAGTGCAAGAAATTCTTCATATTGTTTCTTCTTGCAAGGGAAAAGTTGAATATGGTGCCCTGACAATTCCGAGAAGTAAGCATGCGATGTATCTGGCTGATATTAATAGCATGATATTCACAAAAGGTCTTTTTGAAAATTTGGAAAGTGAAAAAGGTAATGAAAAATTTGTCAGAGCATATGATAATAGCAGAATTTACTTTATTGAAAAAATAACAGGGGAGGATTAAAAAAAAATAACAGAAGGGCTTTTCCCTTCTGTTATTAAGGAGGGGGAAAGAAAGATGAAGAATGTCGAAGAGCTTGTAAAGAATCATAGTAAAGACGGTATACATTTGGGATCTGAAGATATGATTATTTCCATTCTTCAGAAAAATATTGTTGAAGTTCGTCTTACCTGTGGTAAGGGGAGCTTCAAAACATCCTTAAGTCCGAAAGCTCTTGGGGTAGATATAGCTTCAAAAAAGAATGAGACAAAAGAGTTCTTCAATGATTTTGTATCTGATGGGGCAATTTGGTATTTCCGAAAGCCGTTGAGAAAAAGGATTACCAATATTCCTGTCAGCTTCAGAAGGGAGCTTGAAAGGAATGCTATAGCCGTAGGTATAAACGGCTATTACATTAATAAGGAAAGGTATAAGAAGTTAAAGGAAGACTTTCTGAAGAAAAAGGAACAGTTCTTCGCAGAAAGGGATTATATCCTGAAGAACTGGGACAAGCTTTACAACGATTTTAAAGAACGTTGTGAAAAAGCTTTGGAAGACTTGAGAGCCTCTGACAAAGAAACAATTTTGAAGACTCTTTTAGTAAAGTTTCCACGTCCAGAAGAAATCAAGAGAAACTTTTACATGGACTTAATAGTCCAGCCGTATCCGACATTATCAGATATGAAGGGAATATTTTCCGAAGAACTATTCAATGATACCTGCAATGGTTTTAAGGAAAATGCTGTTGACACCTTCTATCAGATGATAGGTACGGTTTTGCGTCGTTTATTCGAGAGAATTGCTTCGGTACAGAAGGCGCTTCGAGAAAATGGAGAAATTCCTAGCCGTACAAAAGGCGGTATAGGAAATACACTTAAGGAGGTCGAGAATGATAATTTTATTCTCCGCAATGACAGGATTGCCTTGATGTGTAAGGCAATGCGAAAGTCATTGTTGAACGGGTTATCCTTAATGAGCGCAGAACCCAAGCAGATAACAAATACAGAAATAGATGAAGTCTGCGAATATCTATTGGCTAATATTTATGGATATTCGCAGTATCTTGGTATTAAAGATAAAATAGATATATCAGTTGCGGGATACACGGAAAGAGAGTTAGAAGAAATATATTTATATTCTCCTAAGATAGAAACACTGACATTATAATTGCTTCCCCACTCTTATGTGAGTGGGGATTTTTATTTTCTTTTTTTTATAAAACTTCATAGCACCTCTTGATATGGAAGTTGTATTTTATAAGGAATATAATAAGATATAAGTGTAAAAAAACAAAAAAAGAGGTGTTTTTTATGGGAATTGTCGCGTATGCTTTAATTAGTGCAGGTATTGTCAGTACTGTTATAGGTGCTGTTAATAATGGATATCCGTCAAAAAATGCTTTGCTTATATCTGGCGGTATTTTTCTTGGTGTTGGTTTATTATTCCTTTTAGGAGGGGGAGGGAATGCAATTATTTAAAAGAAATAAAGAAGATTTAATTGGGAATATTTATGATGTAAATGGAAATATCTATTCATTGTATGAATCACAGGAAAAATTAAATAAAACATACAAGGCTCTCTATGAAAAAATGAATGTAAGCCCTAAAAGGAATGTTGTTTTAAGGCAGGGAGACAGTCTTGTAGAGCAAGAATATGCTGTGAAAATTAAGTTTGATTTCCGTGAAAGCACAAGGGAAGTCAACATAGCTTTCCTGTCTGAATTTCTTGTATTCCCTCATCTTGTCCAGCAACTTGTTGAACGAAGTATTCTTACAATGGATATGATAAATTATATATGGGAAAATGATTTTTTGAAGACTGAATTTATAAAGAATGCAATCCTTGCTTATCAGGATGTTTTTGACGAAGATTTTATCAGAACCCTCAAGTATAATCAGTTATGGATAGTAATTACACATAATACTCACCGCAGTATTGAAAAACTTAAACCATATCGCAGGGTTGTTGAAGTTTTCCTGGAAACATTTTTTACTGAATATCTTCTGCAAAAATTCTTGAGAAATGAAGGCACTTATGAAGAATGGAAGAAATTGCTTCATGATACTATAAAAAATTATCTCCCCGATTTAGACAAAGAACTTATAAGAGAAAAAAGCGTTTCATTTATCAATGAAAAAATAAAAAATATTGAACTTTCAATTTTTGATCTCGATTTACAAAGAAAATCAATCGAATATTATTATGATCACATGAATGATATGGAAAAAAGCAGAAAGGATATAATATTAAAATCTGTTTCTGACAAGAAAATAGAGTTGCTTGAACTTGTGAATACATATAAATCATATATAGATGTTATAGATGATTTTTTGGAATAAAAAAAGCACATATTTATGTGCTTTTTTTTATAATTCACCTTTAAAATTCAGGATTGTTCTTTTTATATTTGTTATAACTATTCTTATGTTCAGGTATGAAAGGAAAAATATAAACCCGTAAAAAATTGTATCCTTAAGGTATTTTAAAAAATCATAAGATTGGTTTAATATGAAGAATACAAGAATTTCAGCTAGTATAAAAGATACTGCAAATATAATATCAGTCACGCGCGAATAAACTTCTTCAAATTTAAATATTTTAGGCTCTTTATTACTGAATTCGGCAGCTTTTTGAGCGTTTTTGTTTAAAATGGCTACTTCCTTTTGTACATATTTTTTATGAAGAAAAATATATGCCTCTGATAACAATGAAATAATTATGAAAATAATAATAAATCCTAAAAGCATATTGTGTTAAGCAGAATATAAATTCCGCCTGTTCACCTCCTGTATTACTGTTATACTATAATTATATTTTATTTTCTTTATGATATCAATAAAAAAGATCCATATGTAAATATGGATCTTTTTTTATTTTATTTTCCTGCAGTATTGACATCTTTTTTCAGTTCTTTCCCTGCTTTGAATATTGGAACAGTTTTAGCAGGAATGTTTATTTTCTGTTGCGGATTTTTCGGATTAACTCCTACTTTCGGCTTTCTTGTTCTTGTTTCAAATGTGCCGAAGCCAACAAGCCTTACATGACCCCCTCTTTCAAGTTCTTCAGATACAACTTCAATAAAAGCATTCAGCGCTTCTGCCATCTGTTTCTTGGTTTTCCCTGTTCTTTCTGCCATATTTGCAATAAGTTCTGCTTTATTCATAAAACTACAACACTCCTTTCAATAGTATTGAAGATGTTTCAGAATTTCTCTGAATGCTATATTCTATTTACCTTTCCACAGGGTTATAACTTCGAATCAGCTTTATTGAACGTCTTAAAGCAATTTAAGGCAAAAAAAAGGACGGAAGAATTATCCGTCTTAACTCGCAATTTCTGCCCTCTTTACTGTGGAAAAGTTTATTAAATCATCTAGCGTTCTATACCCACAGAAATCGAGGGCTTTCTTTGCCAAAACCCGCATGTCAGGTGTCGGCAATATCGGCTTTTTATTGCTGACAAAAAATTTCCGAGACTTTTTGTCAAAGTAAAAGCCGCCTTCCTTGCCATCGATTACTACGTCGAAATAAATTCGACGTACACCGTTCTTTTCATAATTTGCTGCTTTCATAATCTTAGCCCCCCACGATATTTTTACGTTTTCCGTGGGGAGACCTGACGCATCATTATTATTACACAAAACATCATTAACAATATTATTGTTATTATTATAATTTATATTTGGTACATCAATCGATTTTATTGATTGATATACCACTTTTTTTATGCTCACCCGAACAACAGGTTGTTCTTTCAGAATATTGAATACCTGGTTCAGGCTTACTAGATAATAATGTTTGTATAGTCTCTTCAAAACTCTCTTTGTTGTATGGTGCGGGATATAAATATACCGTTGTCCTACAAATCTTCTGAGAGATTCCAATATAAACTGCGCATTAGAGCCTTGAAAATGAAACACCTTCTCCGCTATAATATCTCCATTTCTGATTAAACTTGCTGTGATTGTTAACTCCGAAGTGTTGAATAAAATATTAAATCCATTCGTCGAATTTATTAAGACATATTCGTTAAGCATCAGAGATCCTCCTTTATATATTCCTCCCTTCTGTCATCTTTCCTGAGCTGTATCCTACCGATGTTCTTTTGTTTTATGTTATATTATATTTTGCATGTTTTTTTATTATTATAGATTTTTTTTCTTTTCGTTATATAATTATATAATAGATAAAAATAAAAATCAATAGGAGGAAATAAAATGTCAGAAATATTGAAAAAATGCATTGAGCTTGTAAAAAAATATGATCCCGAATTTGAATATTCTGATATTGTTTCTTTACTCGCAAAAATTAGGGAAATGGTTAAAAATTTCGATATTTTATATCGAATGGAGCAGCCAGTAATAAGCGATACCGAATTCGATGAAATTTATATGGCTCTCGAAGAACTTGAAAGTTTATATCCAGAGTATTATGATCCAAATTCCCCAACACAAAAAATAACGGATCCTGTCATTGATGAATTTAAAAAAGTTAAACACACAACATTTATGGGATCCCAGGAAAAGGTGAAGACGGAAGAAGGCTTAAGAAAATTCCTTAATACAATAAAAGGAAGAGCTATTGTTCAACATAAGCTTGACGGGTTGACAATAGTTCTAAGATATGAAAATGGAAAGCTTTCTACCGCCATCACAAGAGGGGACGGAATTGTCGGCGAAGACGTGACACATACAGTATTAACTATCTCAAATGTGCCAAAAACAATTCCTTATAAGGATTATCTTGAAGTAAGAATGGAAGCAATAATTCCAACAAAAGAATTTGAAAAAATAAATGTTGATGGAGCTTATTCAAACGCAAGAAATCTTGTTTCTGGCACGTTAAGACAGCTTGACGCTTCCGTCGCAAGAAAAAGAAATATAAAAGGGATTGTTTTTGACCTTGTAAAATGCGATAAAAAAACATTTAAATCAGACAAAGAACAGTTGGAATTTTTAAATGAACTTGGGTTTGAAACAGTTAATTCTGTATTCTTCGATGAACCAGAATATGAATCAGTTGTTCAATACTGCCTTACATTTGAAGAAAAAGAAAGATCTTCAATACCATATACAATTGATGGGTTGGTAATAAAGGCAGACGATCTTGAGTTAAGAGAACAAATGGGATATAGAAGTAAAAGCCCAAGGTGGTCTGTCGCATTCAAGTTTAAATCACAGGATGCAACAACATACCTCCGCAGTGTGGAATGGACAGTTGGCAGGACAGGGAAAATAACTCCTGTTGCAATATTTGATGAAGTTGAAATAGATGGAGTAAATATTTCAAGGGCTACTTTGCATAACTATGGATATATCAAAGAAAGAGATCTTAGAACTAATGACAAGATTGTTGTTGCAAGAATGAACGATGTTATTCCAAGTGTGGTGCAAAGTATAAAATCAGAACGTGATAAGCATCCAGGAAAAATAATTGAAATAACGCCGCCTGTTTATTGTCCAAATTGCGGAAATCCTTTGTCAGAAGAAGGCGCAAACCTGTACTGCAGAAATATAAACTGCAGCAGCCAGACTTTAAATAAAATCATTTCTTTCTGCGACAGAGATAGAATGAATATTGCAGCACTTGGAAAGAAAACAATAATACAGCTTTATGAAGCGGGTTTGATAAAATCAATAACAGATATATATAAACTTGAAAATAAAAAAGATGATTTTATTAAACTTGAAGGTCTAGGAAAAAAGAAATTCGAAAAAATAGTCGCATCAATAAACGAATCAAAGAAAGCAGCACTTGATAAAGTATTGTTCGGGCTGTCAATCCCTAATATTGGTGAAACTGCTTCAAAAAGCCTCGCAAAAAAATTTAAAAACATAAATAATATTCTTAAAACAGCTGAAGATCCTAAAAAGTTTTCAGATGAACTTCTTAGTATAAAAGATTTTGGCGAAGAAACAACGAAAGGCGTTTTGCAGTTCTTTGCCAACAAAAATAATATAGAAGTCATTAAAGAATTGCAGGAACTTGGGCTTTCCATGAAAGCAGAAGAAACAGGGGAAACAGAACCAGCCGAACAAAAATTGAAAGGACTTAAATTTGTTATAACAGGAACTTTGTCAAAAGAAAGAAATTATTTTAAAGCCCTGATAGAAAAATACGGTGGTGAAGTGTCTGGAAGTGTAAGTTCAAAGACTAATTACCTTCTTGTCGGTGAAAATGCTGGAAGCAAACTTGATAAAGCAAAACAGCTTGGAATCAAAATTATAAACGAAGAAGAATTGTATAAATTGTTGAATTAAAAAAGAGAAAGCAAAACGCTTTCTCTTTTTTTTCTACATCAAATCGTCCGCTACTATGTCAAATTCTTCAATCGGCATGTCTATATCTTCGACTGGATCGTCTGGGGTATCCATTTCTACCTGTGGCTCGTCTTCTATATCCCCTATATTAATTTCCAATTCTTCCTTCTGATGATTATGCTGTTCATTTTGCCCAGGTCTGTATATTATTGGTTTTTGTTTTTGCAGATGTTCCGCCTTATTATGCTTTTCTTTCTTTTCTATTATTTCCTGAATTGTTTTTTCTTCTATTGGTTTGGAAACTTCTTCTGTATTTTCCTTTGCTGGTTCATCAATTTCTACTATATTTCCCATGTTTGTTTCTTCTTTTTTTGTTTCCGTTTTTTCTTCAATTATTACTGGTTCTTTTTCAACCACCTGTTCTTTCTTTTTGTTTTGCGGAATATAATCTGATAATGTTTCCTGTCCATCTGGTTTTTCTGGATAAACCTTATCATGCAGGTGTTCATAAAGATTTATGGACATCTTTTTGTTATATTTCTTCTCTACTATCCTGTCAACTTCCTTTATTTTCTTTAAAACCATCTTCATATTTTCTTCATTCGCTATAAAGTCAACATTAAGATGATATTTATAATCAACTGAAAACCCTGTAATAGCTCTATTAAAGTAAACTAATGAAAATCCTTGGGTAATATACTGCTCTTCCTTCATTTCATTATATATCTCCTTGAATACCTTGTTCATCCTTAAAACTGCAAATTTTTCCATAAATCCCCTTTTTTTCATCAACTGTATCATATCTTCTTCATTTACGCCGAAATATTCCATAAGAAACTCCTTTGGCAAGTTGTACTGGCGCATCACCGTTATCCTGTTTGCTTCTACATTGCTTTCAGTTTCAACGCAGTTTATAAATCCTATTTCTTTAAGATATGCATTCACCCTTGCCCTTACTTTTTCAAATTCCTTGAACAGCTCCTTCGGGCTTTTTGAATATTCTTTTTTCAGCAATAAGTGATTTCTTAAAGTTTCAATGTTTACATTATCGTCTTTTATAAGATCAAAAGTCTCTTCATCGAGTTCTTTTTTTTCTAAAAATGTTTCAAGAGCTATTAATAACGCCTTATCAACTACAGGGGAATGGTGCTTCATATATTCAGTTTTATAATCAATCAATAACATTCCTTTTTCATTTATCCTGTTCAAGCAAAACACTCCTTTCATATGCTGAAAGCTTTACCTTCACAGACTTTTTTCTTCGTTTTCTTTTATCTGTTTCAGCGAATTTTCAATTTTTTCGCGAACTTCAATGAAATTTTCCTTAGTTAATGAAATTGTTCCATTATAAATTGCATTTGCGGTAAATATTTCATCAGAAATACGTTGCAGGAATCTTTTTTCTATAAATAAATCCTTAATATAAGGGAAGTACAATAGAAGTTCCTTTGTCTTATTTGGGGAATATGTTTCAAGTGCCCTGTCGAGTTCATGTTTGTTTTCCGTATTGTAAAATTCAAATTTTTTATATGCTTTTATCCTTATGCTCAATTCATCATCAGAATCAAAATCCGAATCAATTTCAAAATTGAATTCAAATACGTCATCACCTAATCTGAATTGTTTTCTGTCTTTAAAATAATTGTTAAGAAAATTTTTTGCTCCTTCTATATTAAATTTAGCAAGGAATTTACTGTCAGTCATACTTTGTATATATAAAAGCCTCTTTTCCTTCAACTCTTTTAATTTTGTCTCAAGGCTGTATATTTCTGCATAATAGTTTTTACATTTTGTGAGACTTTCAGAAACTTCTTTATCGAAATTATTTTTTTTCACTGATATTATGTTGTTTTTTTCAAGAGTAATACATTCTCCAGTATCAGTTATAAAAATTACAGAATTTTCTTCAACTGCTAATACAATACCCTTCAAATTCCTTTTAAAAGGATCATCTGAAATATATTCTATTTCAAGCCTGTCATTAGCGCTTATATCATTTATATTCAACCTTAACAACCTCCTTATGTAAGAATTGTTATTATATATTATATTATAATTTGTAATGCAGATAATATCAAAATCAGCTTGCTTATTTCGTTTTAGTTTAAATATAAGGATATAAAAGATATAATGAATAAAATAAATATGATTAATACGGGAGAATATATCCTTAATTCAAACTTTGAATTTGCAATGTGATTTTTAAATTCCTGAATTTCATCCCGTCTTTTGTTCTTATTCATATATTTATCAGAAAATTTTCTTAATATCAGAAATAGTGCGCCTGTGCAGAATAAAGTCAGAAGCATCACAAATAGCACTATTTCTGAAGTGCTTATTCTCATCAATATTTCTTTCGGGAAAAAAACCCCAAACTGAAAATCAGCAAGAAACAATGCAAGTATGTTGTTTACACAATGTATTATTATAGCAGGAATCGCCGATCTTGTGATCAGGGTGATGTGATTTAACAATAATCCAAGTAAAAAAGGTATTACAAAATTATATGGATTTAAATGCGTCAGCGAAAAAAGGAACGCTACATACAGTATTGCGTAAATTTCTCCGTTTTTTCTGAATTCAGGTAAAAAGTACGATCTGAACAACAGTTCTTCACATATTGAAGGTATTATTGCAAGAAAAAATATTTGAAGCATTATAGTTTTTGTATCATTTATTTCAAGACTGCCTGTAATATCGACAGATGGCAAAAAAGCCGTAATTATTGAGTTTATAATGTTAAACAAAGGATAAGTGAATATTGGAATTATAAATGAAAAAATAATGTCTTGTCTGTCTATCTTATTAAGATAAAGCGTACGTGCATTTAGTTCTCCTCTTTCTTCTTTCACTAAAAATAGAGCAGGAATTAATATGAATATTATTTCAGATATCATTGTAAATGCACCAAAATTGAATTTTGATACAAATATACTGAAAACTACAATGCTTATAACAATAAAAGCATATATTTTATTAAGTTTTTTTACATTCTCTGCATCAAAATTTTTCATCATCATTCCCCTTTCAAAAACAATTAACAATTATATTATATAAAAAAAAGAATGAAAAAAATAAAAAAAAATACCTTAATTTCAATAATTATATTGAAATCCTTTTTTTTATAGTGTATAATTGTTATAGAAAGAAAGAAAAAAAAGAAAACACAAAAAAGAGAGTGGGGTCATTATGGGGGTCAATATTTTAAATTATGAAAACCTTTTAAATATGATAAATATAAGTTCAAAAGAAATAGAAAAACAAATATCTGAAATAAAGCTTTCATTCTTTGATATAAGAAACGACCTTATTGAATATAAAATGCATGTGCCAATATTTGTTTATCCTTTTTATAATTTTATAGTAAGGGAAAAAAGACTTCCTACGCAGGAAGAATATTGGAATGAATACATAAATGTAAATAAAGAATGGTTCGCAAAAACATCACTGTCAGAAGACCTGATTAAAGCACTTAAAGCAAGGGCTTACAGGACTTATCCAAGTCTTGTCAGGGATATACACTTCAACAAGTTGGCATCTGAATCAGGCTTGTTTGAGAGTGTTATATATAACGATAAACTTGATGTTGAAGACGGGGTTGATTTGTTAGTATTAAAAAATAATAAGTGCTTTGCCGTAAATTTATATACAAAAACAAGAAGGGCAATTGAATCGCGGTTTAAAAAAGCATACAGGCATAAAAAACTTGATGACAGTATAACAAACGTTGAATTTCCTGTTGAATTTAAAGGAAGTGTAAAATGCGGAAATTTCTTTCTTTATGGAATTGATGATGTAAAAAGGCTTGCTGAGATCTGCAACTGAAGGAATAAATAAAAGCAGGGTAAATTCCCTGCTTTTTTAAAATTCAAAATCGAAAATATTATTCAGTTGCCGATTGGCTTCTTCGATTGTTTCCCTTGTCAGTTTATAGTTTATGGCATCCGAAATATTTTCTTCATATGTTTCTATTGTTATTGGATTTTTGTATCCTATAAGATTAAGGAATAAAAGAAATTCTTTCATATAAGCCATATCATCCTGTGATTTTTTGCTGAACCCTGCCCCGTGTTCATGTGATCTTAATCCGAAATATTTTGCCTTTGATAAATGAATCTGTTTCAAATAATCTTTGAAAAGATATATGATTTCATATATAGATGTGTAAGTTTGTTTATTGGGGATCATTTTATTAATATTACAGCTTGCTTCAAGATGGCATGTATCAATAAGAAAACCTATATTTGTTGGCTTTAATTCATCAAAACATTCTTTCAGTTCCTCTGTATAATCATTTGGAATTATTGTTATTTCTTTTTTTTGAATTATTTTCATAGAATTTTCAATCAATAATGTTACATTTGGATAATTTTTGATTAAAAATTCGTTCATTTCTGTTATTGCTCTTTTATGATAATCTTTGAATTTTTCTTTATTATCAAATTCTGACATATATATTAAAAGATCGATATGAGCTATAACTAAGGGTTTTTCGTAATGACATATTTCATTTGCTATCATAACAGTTTTCTTGAAAGAATCAAAACTTTTTTTCTGCAATTTTTCGTCTGTTGCGACAAAAGAAAGCCAATTTTTATTTTCGTCATACATTGGTGCATGAACACAATATGTTTTTAACCCGATTTCTTTTAAAACTGATTTTTTTTCGATCGTAGTTTCCAAATTTTCAATATCTTCATAATTGGTGTGTACTTCAAACCATGTTGCCCCTTTTTCCCTTCTGTCTAAAAGCTGTTCTTCTGTCAATGCTGCTTTTGTTCCGACAATCATTTAATCACACTCCTTCTGTATTAAAATTCTATATTAAATATATTATTTAGTTGTTTATTTGCTGTTTCTATTGCCTCTTTTGTTGATTTATAGTTTATCCCGTTTAATATATCATCTTCTTTTGTTTCTATTGTTATAGGATATTCATATCCCATAAACTTAAGAAACAATAGAAAAGTTTTAATATAAGCCAAATCTTCCTGGTCTTCTTTCCTGAAACCAGTTCCGTGTTCATGTTGTCTAAGTGCGAAGTTTTTTGATTTAGATAAGTGAAAAAGTTTTAAATAATCTTTGTACATATATATAATTTCATATATGCTTGTCAGGCTTTGTTCATTTGGAATCAACTTGTCAAAAAGACACGATGATTCCAGGTGGCATATATCTAAAACAAAACCTATATTTGTTGGTTTAATTTCATCAAAACATTCTTTTATTTCAACAAAATAATAATATGGATTTATTGTTATTTCTTTTTCTTTTGTTTTTTGTAAATCTATCTTTGTAAGGTTTTCTATTAAAAGTGTTATATGTGGATATTTTTTTATTAAAAATTCATTCATTTCCGTTAATGATCTTTTGAAGTGATCCTTAAACTGTTGTTTGCTTTTAAATTCAGGCAATGATATTAAGTGATCTACATGTGTAACAACGAATGGGTTAGGATAATCACATAATTCATTTGCTATTATAATTGATTTTTTGTTATAACTGAAACTTTTTTGGTATAAGTCTTTGTTTGTTGTTACAAAAGAAAGCCAATTTTTATTTTCGTCATACATTGGTGCATGAATACAATATGGTTTTAATCCTATTTTTTCTAAAATATTTTTTTTCGATATTGTTTCTTTCAGGTTTATTATATCCCTGTAATCCGTATGCACTTCAAACCAGTTTGAACCTTTTTCTTTCCTGTCTAAAAGCTGTTTTTCGTTAATTGCGGCTTTTGAGCCAATTATCATTAAGCATGTCCCCTTTCCGAAGTTAGGATTAAATCAATTGCACAACAAAGTATTATATTAGAAGCAAAATAAAATTATGCTATAAAATATTTTGAAACGAAAGCTGCTGTATAAAAGAACAAGCCTGCAGCAAAAATTCCAAGAACGAAAAAAGACAAATATTTTTTTGATTTTCCCAAATATATAAATACAGGTATGCATGGCATTGCATATCTGGCGTATCCAAGGCTTGCAAAAGTTCCATTCCATCCCTTGAATAAAGTACCCATTGAAATATACATAAGCCCAAATGTAAAAATCTTATAACTTAAATGTATCTTTTTGTCAAAACACATTATTATAAATACTACTGTAAACAAATAACAAATCAGCATATTAATAAATACAATCGGATCTTTTATATTTCCTTTTATAATATCTTCGATCAGAAATTTTAAAAAAGTGGTCCTCTCCCTTCCAAAACATTCTAAAAAGTTTACATGGTAAAATTTTAGGAAATCATTATATTTTATTTGTTCAAAAAACAGGAAGCTGCTTAAGCCTAAAACAGGAAAACCCGCTGTTAAAATTTCTTTTTTGATATTTTTTATTTTAAAATTTATTGAATGAAGATATTCAAAAAACAGAAAAGCACTAAGAAAGATTCCAGCGTTTCTGGCAAGTGAAGCAAAAAATGATGTAATACCTGCTGCCCACCATTTTTTATTATGAGCAAAATAAAAACACATAATTGTAAGCAAAATAAAGAGGCTTTCCGTATATACTGCCGAAAAATACATTGAAAGTGGATAAAAAGCGACAATATATAAAGGCATGTTCACCTTTATGCCATTTTGAATGAGGAATTTTTTCAAGAAAAATAATATAAAAAAGAAACATATGTTTGAAATTATAAAACCTGCTACATGGGCTTCTATTCCTATAAAAAACAACATTCTTATAAGCATCGGATATAAAGGAAAGAATGCTGCTTCGGCTCCTTTAACATAATTTTGACCTTGTATTTTAGGATACGCATCATAATTGTTATATCCATATTTTGCTATATTGATATAATGTTGTGAATCATATAATACGAAATCTTTTATAATTGGAATATCTATTATATACGACCCTTCTGGGTATGAAGGTGTTTGAATATATCCAAAATATAATACAAGCAAAAGAATAAAAATCCTGGAAGTTAAGAATATTAGTCCCGCCGTCTTAAAAGAAGATGAATTGTCTTTTATATATTTTTTTAGCAAACTGGTTTCACCTCACTGGTTTTTTTCAATTATAATATTATATTTTTCTTATATTTGAAAAAATATTTTTTCTTGTATTATTTTGTTTTTTTATTGTATTTTTAAAAGTGGCATAATATAATGATTATAGTTCTTTAAAATAAAAAAAGGGGGGGCTTTTAATGGGAAATGGATTAACGAAAGAAAGGAGAATGCAAATAAAAATGTGCCGCGAATGCGGTGATAATGACCAGGGTTTTTGCAGAAAATATTCTGCTTGGTGCAGAATTGTCGCAAAAGAATGCATGGAAGATAAGGAAAATGAAAAAGAAAGACTGCTAAAAGAAGGATTAATACAACCTGAAAATAAAAAGAAAAAAAGAAAAAGCAACAAAAAAACAAAGGATTTGAATGTAGATATAGTTGATGACGATCTTTTGTAAGAAACATTTTTTGTTTCTGGCAAGGTCGTATTTTTAATATAAAAGGTGATTATCGCTATGAGTGGTTATAATGGGAAATTTTTAAAAGTGGAAGAAGTTCCTTATAATGGAAAGATTTATGAAATAGTTGAAATGAAAGCAGCAGTTTGTGTTCTTGTTCTTAATAATAAAAAAGACAAATTGTTGCTGGTTAAACAGTATAGACCTGTTGTAAAGGGATTTACGCTGGAAATTCCCGCTGGTATGATGGATGTTGAAGGTGAAGATCCAGTAAGTTGCATATTAAGGGAATTAAAAGAAGAAGCAAATTTAAATATTGACAGAAATTCTGTCAAACTTCTTGCAAGTTATTGCCCAATTATTGGAAGCGTTCGCCATTTCACGCAAATGTTCGTGGCTGTCTATGATGGCAAAACAGAAAACATTACTATAAAAGATGATGATGTTACTGAAAGAGTTTGGGTAAGCTTCAATGCTTTTGAAAAACTTGTAGAGTTTGGGGAAATAATAGACGCTAAGACGCTTCTTGCGTATTCCCTTTACAGAAGTAAACAACAGTCAAAGGAAAACAAATTAAACCTTGTTGAAGACCTTGAAGCTTATGATGAAGCAATCAGAATTATTTCTGGCAAAAAAGTATGCAGTGTTTGCAATAATGAAATAAGCGGTATTCACTTTGTTAACAAAGTGAATTTCATGAAGGTATGCGAGCATTGCAGCAAAACATTGAATATTGAACCAGGAAAAAATAACTGGAAAATGAATTTCAATTGATTTTTTAAATGCAAAAAAAATAACACCCTTTAAAGGGTGTTATTTTTATAGTTCAATTTTCTCGATTTCGGCAATTTGATCTCCATCAGACTCTATGATCTGTTTAATCAGTCCAAGATTTCTGTCAGAATATCCTCTGATATAAACCACGGAAGGATCCTGAGAAATCTTTATTCTATATGGCTGCAGTTGCCATACTATCAATTTTGAACCCTTTGGACGTTTCTGTTCTTTCAGCCATCTTCCTTCAAGGTTATCCGCCTGTTCGGAGTCCGTGATCAGTATGACATACTTTTCGCCATTATAGTACTTCATTATTTTTTCGAAATATGTTCCGAACCCTACATCAGTTTGCGCTATTTTTCTGGACATAGTGAATATGTCTTCTTGTGCAACCAGGTTTACTGGCTGGCATGATGTAGCTACCGCCACTACATTTGCAGGATGATATGCCTTTTTGATCATACTGCCGAATAAGCATGCTATATCAGCGCAGGTTAAGTGTTCGGTTACATGTGTGCCTGACATAGATGCAGAAGTGTCAACAGCTACGAATACACTGTTATCTTTGCTTATATTGAATGCTTCGTTTGCGGCAATTTTGAATACATCCGCTATTGCTGACTTGAATTCTGGCGTTGCTACCATTTTTTCCGCGTTTAGCAATGCGAAAGGCAGCATGTTTGATTTTCTGTACATATCTATATCCTTTATTCTTTTTGACACCATATCCAGGACTTCGTCAGGGATAACTGTTTCAATTATCTGGGTATAATCATAGTATCCCCTTTCGCTGGAATATTTGCGGACTTTTTCAGTCTTTGTCGCATAAACTCTTTCCAGCGCGACAAGATTCAGTATAAGGGCAGCGTAATTAAGACCATTATACATATCGTAATACAGTCGCTTTTTATCGTCGGCAGACAATGCCCCTATTGAGTGCTTCAGTTCTTCCAGTTGAAGTCTATAAGCAAACACTTTTTGGGAATCTTCTTCTGTATATCGTCCAGATTGAAGCGACTGAATAACTTCTTTCAGAGCAATAGCCCTGTCGAAGGTTAATTCGTTTTTTGCTATATACTTCATATAGTTCTGGAATGTTTCATCCTGGAATGAAGGTCTTGTTACCTTTATGATTTCTGCCAGCTTTCCCTTGTTTCTGGATGCCTGGTATTCATTTAAATGATTTAAAAGCCATTCATTCATGGTTTTCTTGACAGAACGACCAAGCCCAGTACGAATATTGCTTTTACGCGCTATTTCCATGAAATCATAAAGCATTTTAGGATTTCTTATAATCCTTGGAAATGCTTTCTTAAACAGTGTCTTATCATCGAGTGTCGAAAGATAGACAAGCCAGATGGTGGGAACAAGTTTCAGTGAATTGAAATTGTTCCCGTATATAGCTGCCTTTGTTGCGAATTCAGGGCACTCTGCCATTGCCCTTTCATATAACTCGCGGGCATTCTGTAATACTTCTTCCTCTGACTGATAGAAGTTGCCGTTAAGCAGACCAAGGCAGAAGAATTCAGCCAGCTGTTCTATAAAAGACAACCTATAAGCTTTTCCGCCTTCATATGTAATTGTTTCATTGCTTGTCATTCTATTTATTTTTTCAATTGACATAAATATCAGACTCCTTTCATGTTTTTTCGATTTTTATTTAAAAAGTCAAGGACTTCATTAATTTCATTTTTATTAAGCAGGAAATTTGCCTTTATTTCAGGATATTCCCTGTTAATCCTATATGTAAATTCGCAATAGTTGTTATGCATTCGAGGGATATTTGTCTGTCCCATATTATAAATGAACTTAAGTATTACTATCTTTTTAGATGCAGCTAAACTTAAAATGTCCCTGTATGTTTTTATTTGCGAAGTTATACGTTTTGTTTCAGTTTTCTGTATATTTGTTTTGTTTATTTCATTTTTTTTGTTTAGTATCATGATCTGTAATTTCCTCCTCGCCATAAGTTTTTTTATAGCTTTTTGTTCTTATATTTTTTATATTTGGGTATTTCGAGCGCATTTTCATAATTACCGTTCCCGTGATCGATAAGATATTTCAATGGAAACTTCGGCACAGGCTGCACCCCTTTCAAAAAAATATAACAAAAAAGGAAACCGTTTTTTCGGCTCCCTTAAAAATACACATACGCAGACATATCCTGCTTCTATTTGTTGTGCATTTTTAAGGAAAACCGCGGGAAGTTCTTCCCATACACCTCAAAAATGTCCATTATTTTTTTTCTTGAACCTCCATCCAGTTTTAAGAGAAAATTCCGAAAGATTGATATAAAAGATAATTTTGTTCGAAACTTTTAAAGAAGTTTTTGAATTTTATTTGTTTTGTAGAAAAAATCTGTATTCGCATTTAATTAATGTAATCTTTCGATGCACCCCTAAAACCAGATCGAAGTCCGATTTTTTGTCTAACTTGAGGAAATTTGGCAAGAATTTTGTTTTTTTAGGGGTATGCCCTAATACACATTTCTTCGGTAGTAAAGTCAAAAGTTTTTATTATTTCATATGTACCAAGAATTATAATGTATTCTTGCTGGCACCTCAAGTCTGACACATCTTATATTATATCAGTTTTTTTGTCTTTGTCAAGTTTTTTTCTCTGTCATCGCTTCAATTTATTCTATACATAGAATAACTCTTTTATAACTCGATGTCAATAAAAAATTGTCTTATAAAACAAAAAAAATGTTTTATACTTGTATTATTTCAATTATAAATGGATTTGATATCCTTGAAAAATTATTTTTTTATGATATAATGAATAATATAAAAAAAAGAAAAAATTATAAAGGGGGGAGGTGTAATGATGTGAATATAAAGTCAAATTTAAGAGTTCTTATGGCATTTAACAATATAAAAAATTTAAGGGAAATGGGATTTAAAGCTGGTGTATCATGGAAAATAATTCAAAGGCTTGATACGAACAAAGATATTTCAAAAATAAGGTTGGGAAATCTTTTAAAAGTAGCAAGAGCTTTGAATTGCAGGTTAAGTGATTTAATTAGGACAGAATGGGATAGAAAAGATTACAAACAAGTGCTTCAAAACAGCCAGTCAAGATCATCGACAAATATCAGAATTCTTATGGCATTAAATGGTATTCGTACACTTAAGGATATTATGCAGCTAACGGGTATATCATGGAGTGTACTTACTAAGCTTGACAAGGGTGAAGCGTTAGAAACGATAGAGCTACATAATATTTTAAAGGTATGCGTTCTATTTGGTTGTGATCTTGAAGAACTTATTAATTTCAACTATGATTATGAAATAAAGGAATTCAAATTTTAATAAAAAACGTGGAGAAAAATACTTTATATATTTGATATGAATATACTATAATTTAGTATAAAAAATAGTATATTCTGGGAGGAAAAAAATAATGGCGGTAGATTTCAGTTCTTTAAATTCAATTCAGCTTATATCAGCTAAAGCCCATCATTTCAAGGGTTTTGATGAAGTTGAATTAAAATTTGAAGAAAAAGTTACTCAATTTATAGGAGATAATTCAAAAGGGAAGTCATCGATAGCTGATTTAGTAGCATTTGCTTTCCTTGGCACTAATTTTTTTGGGGAAAAACTTGATTTTTTCAAGCAGGGCGAAAATTTCGCCTGGGTTGAAGTAGTGTTCAAGGATAATCTTGGAAACCAGCGGATTCTGCGGCGTGAAATAACAAAAGACAAGTCAGGGAAAACATCTACAACTATAAGGCTTGACCATTATAATGTCCCGTCGACAAAGATGAAGAAAGCAATTGATGATGATTTGTTTTTGTCTATCCTTAATCCAAAATATTTTTTGAATCTGACACCTTCTGCAGCAAAAAATATGCTTTGTAGCATAATTACTATTGACAGAGATACCGTTGAAGGCTTGTTGGATGAAGAGTCGGCGGAAGCTGTTATTGCTTTGGACTACTCAATTTTCGATGTAGATGAAAAACGTTCCTCTATTTCAAAAGAAATAAAGGAATTGGAATCTTATCGAAAAGAATTGGAGATCAGGCTATCGGATACCTTTGATAAAGAAATTCCTGAAGAATTAACATTTGATGAAGCAGAATTTGTTGAAACAATAAAAGATCTTGATTTTAGTAATCCAATTGCTTATACAAGATTAAAAGAACTTTTGGAAGAACACAATAAAATTATACAACATAATGCCATAAGAAATTATCTTATAGAACAAAAACAAGATTTTGATGAAAATATAGAAATGATGAAAGACGACCTCAATAAAACAGTTTCTGAAATAGATTCATTAAAGGCGACTCATTCTGGACTTGAGAGGTTTAAAAGAAAATATCTTGAATTGGTAGTAAAAGAAATCAATTCAAGACTTGATAAGGTATCAATACAACTGCTTGATAAAGCAACTGATGGTAGTGACAAGGAAGTCTTCTACGTCAGATATGATGGAAAAAACATCAATACCTGTTCAAACACAGAACAGATAAGAGCGGGAATCGAGCTTCATAAAATGCTTACAGATCTTACGCACTTGAAGTATCCGCTCATTATTGATAATGCGGAAGGTATAACAATCCTTCCGAGTGGGATTAAATCATTCCACCAAATAATAACTCTGGCGGTTGTAAAAGGGTATGATTTAAGCTATGTCGGAGAAGACAATATTGTCACGAACGTCAAGACATTGAAGACTATGGGACGCCTGAATCTTGAAGATATTTGTGTATACAGGGTTTTCGGCGATATCCCATAATAAAATTACAAAAAAAAGAAGCTATTTATAATAGCTTCTTTTTTTCTTAAGTGGAAACAACAGCTAAATTTTCTATTTTTATTATTTCTGGTTCCAAATTGGTTTCAATATATTTAAAAAACAGTTTCTTTCTGAATTCAGGATTATGCACGATAAAAGTATGCTTGCAGTTTGTGTTTAATATCAGCTTAATCAGTTTTTCATTTTCTGATATACACAGTATGTTTTTGTTTGGCAAATTCCTGGTAAAAAATTCGTTCATTGTTATTTTTCTGTTTATCAAATCAAAAGTTTCGGATTTTGTAAAATCTGATGGAAGAATATATGTTCTTGTGAACAGCCCAGATATGTATTCATTATAAATCTTCCTTTCTCCTATATATTTTAACAAATAAAGATCTATATAAAAGGGGGTTATTCTTTTCTTTGAATTATTGAGAAAAACTATTCCGTTTTCATTTACCAAAGAAATTATATCTTTTATCGTATCTTCATGTTCATTCATAAAATTATCAAAATAAATATAATCATATTTGGTTATTCCGTCAATAAGGCGTAAAGCATCTTTAATGTTGCTTTCTATTATTATGCTGTTCTTGTTAAACAAAAATAAGTCCCTCCTACATGTCGTTTTGTTTTTGCTACAGTATATATAATAACTGAAATCGTTTTAAAATGCAAGATATATAAGGTCTAACGGCAAACAAAAAACGCTGAAATATTATTTCAGCGTTACCAATCAGCAGTTATTTGTTTCAGTGTATTTTCAAGATCGTCATTTATTTCTTCAGCTTCTTTACAATTTTCTTCTTTGTTTTCTTTTGGTGGACTTGTTATACTATCAATAGCTTCAATATTTTTGATATTTCCTTTCACAATAAAATAGTCATCGGCGATCATTTCTTCCAATATACTTTTTATTTCTTTCCTTAATGTTTCCCTGTCAACATTATTGGAAGCACTTTTGTTGTATTTTTCTATTACAGCCTGGCAAATGAATTCAGATTTATTTTTAACTTTATCAAGTATGTCCAATACTTGTTTGTTTTTTTTTGAAACTGTAAAATTACAGATTTTAGCCATTAATCCCACCTATGATATTAAATCCTTCTGCGTTATCCCATTCCGCTGTTTCACTTACTTCAGCGTCTGGTATTACATTTTTTATTTCTCTTTCAAGAAGTTTGCTTCCACCGCCGACGAAAATTAAATCAATGTTTTTAATGTCCCAATTTTTCTTTTTTGCTTCTTCAATAATGTTGTTTACATGCATCTGCAGAAATTCGGCGATTACTTTTTTGCTTTCTTCTTTATGACTTTTAATATAGCCGTTCTTTATAACATGCTCCATTTGCCAATCCTGAAGATTTGCGTCAGGGAAAACGCTGTTCAAATATTGCTTTAATTCATTCCGCAGTATATTCGCGCCAAGATTGGTTGTAAAATGCGTAGATTTTACAGGGGCAAGCCTGTCATATACACAGCAGTTTGTGTTCAATCCACCAATATCAATAATACCCACAAGCTTGTCCTTGTATTTATTGGGATTTTTATAAATAATACCAGAACTTTCAGGACATATGATAACTTTCCTGATTGTAAATTTCTTTGTAACACCGTTTATATAAATTGAAATTTCGCCTTCGTCATGCATAAATTCTTTATACTGATTTCTTTCGTCTACATTGTAGAATATTGCGATAGGACATCCTATTGTCAGAACTACTTCATCACCGTCGTCAACCAGGTAACCAATAGCAGCATAAGTAGCTATCTTGTGTATTTTTTTAGCCTTGCTTTTTTCATAGTCAACTGTTTCCGCACTTTCACCTATAAGATATCTTTCTCCTTTATATTCAACGACAAAACTCTTTTTGTCAGAAGATTTTTCCTCTTTTGTAGGGTCCATTTTTGTTCTGAAAATAATTGTTTTGTTTTTTCCGTCTTCTATCTTCATTACGCCCTTAGTTGCATATTTGCCACTGTCAACCGAGACAAATCTTAACAATTTGACCACTCCTTTTTTAAAGAAATAAAAAATTTTATTTCAAAGATTTTTTTATCCAACCTTGACGCTCACACAGGGCTTGCCCTGTGGATTCTTGGGTAGTAGTCTCTATTGAGACTAATTTTACCAAGCTATCCCCGTACGTCCTACGGTTCTTTGCCTTTCATCCACAGTGCAAGCACTTGTGGTTTTCAGGCAAATAATTTTTATAACACTATCTATAGAATAACAATATTATTTTTATTTGTCAAATGCTTTCCTTTTTTAAAAGGTTCTATCAAGTCTGACCAGAAATATCGAGTATTTGACCTTCTTTTTCGTATTTTATATTGTATGCTTTATACAGCTTTATTGTTTCTTCTTGTTGTTTTTCTGCTAACGAAGTATCCAAATCTATATATTTGTTTACGTCACCTAAAATATCACTCTTTTTTCCACCAGTATTAAGATAAAATAATACAGTTTTTGATATGTTTATGGATTCCCTTATCCTCCTTTGAACAAGTTTGTTCAATTCATCCAAATCTTTTGAAATTTTGGTATCAGAGAAATATCTGTCAAGCTGCTCTTTTTTAGATTTGCTTTGCTTAAAAAATGTTCCCAATTCTTCTTTTGAAATTTGATTATTTGCATATTTAGACAATGTTGCAATTTCATCATTAGTTATAATAATCATCCCTTCTATAACAGCATCAACCTTTTCCATATAGTTAAGAAATTCACTCTGACTTGCCGTATCAATTGTCCCCTTATATTCACTGTTATCTTTCTTTTGTTCTGTTATAGTTTTATTATTGTTGCTATTATTATCAACTGGTTTTATTTGATCTTTGAAAAAGAGCTCTCTTACGGTAAATATAAATATTACAGCAAATACTATTATTGTTGCAAATTTTTTCATGTCTTTGCCAAAGTTATATGCTGGCTTGCTTTCATCTTCAACAGATTTAGAAACTTCAATCTTTTGGGGTTCTTCCTTTTTTTCTTCTGCTTTTTTCTGAATATCTGTAATCTTTATCTGTTGTTTCTTTTTAGCAGCTTTTTTCTGATTTCCTTTATTAAATATGGAAAAAATAACATCAAGTATGCTTTTTCTATCCCTTGCATTTTTTGGAACTTCTTTTTCAAATGAATATTCGGTTTTCAGCGTTTCATCCTTTGATATAAATTCTTTTTTTTGCTTATATCTTTTTTCAAGTTCTTCCTGCTGCATTTGCATTAATCTTTCCTTTTCATAGTCATAATCTATATTATCTGCTTCCGAATTTATTTTGTTTAATATTTCCATTACTTCCTGAGTTATATCGTTATTTCCGTCATAATAATCTTCTTCGTTTGAAAGCGCTTCATCTTTTATTACTGATTTTATTTGCTGTTCTTTTAAATCTTCTTCAGTGATTTCATCAGGTAATTCTATTTTTTCTTTTTCTTCTTCTATATAAATGATGTTGTCAGTTTCAACATCATAATCTATATATGTTCTCTTTTTATCATCCATACTGAACCCTCCTTCCAACAGGGGAATCTTTGTAAACAAATTCAGAAAAACATTATATCATACATATATGATATAAAAATCAAAATATAAATATTATACTAATTTGCATAAAAAAAAGACGCTTTAAAAGCGTCTTTTAATACTGTTGTTTTAGTTAAATTATATAAATTAAAAATAAATTTCATAACAGCTTTTAATTTTCAGAAGTTATATTTTCATTTATATCTAAATAAAATAATATTAAGAAAAATAGGAAAAAGGGAGGAAAAAACATTATGGCAAAAATATACCAGCTTGTTGGGAAGGAAAGAGAAAACATGATCAGAAGGAAGGTAAACTCCTGGAATATGTGGAAAGGTGGGTGGAAAAAGAAACGGCAAAACCGTATGATAAAAAAGGCAGCTGGGAGTTAAACACTTCCAGCTGCCTTATTTATTTTTATTTTTATTTGTGGTAATATATAAATATAAAATAACTAAGAAAATAACTAAGGAGGTTTTAATTTGAAAGAAATAAACATTTTTCTTGATGATATCAGAAAATGCCCAGATGGATTTATTGCGGCAAGAACCGTAGAAGAAGCGATAGAACTTTTCAAATATAACGTAAATATTATTTCGCTTGATCATGATTTAGGGGAAGAGAACGGTCATTTAAGAAAAACAGGTTATGACTTTGTAAAGTATTTTTGTGTTAACGGGCTTAAAGCTAAGAAAATATACATTCATAGTGCTAATCCAAGAGGAAGGGAGGATATGTATCAAACATTGTTGGCTGCACAAAGAAGGGGGTTTATCGACGGAAGCATTAAAATATATAACCATCCAATTGATTAAAATGTGCCACGCACACTCGTGACTTTAGTCATGAGTAAGTGGCACGATAATAGTTGACAAAATAATAATATAATAGTATAATAAAATTAGAATGGATATGTCCACAATGTAATACAAAACATAATAGAGATGTAAATGCGGCTAAAAATATACTAAATGAAGGACTGCGATTATTAGCAAGTTAAATATAAATGAGTACCGTAAGGGACTACGGGATTTCAAGCCTGTGGAGATGGAGGTTACGAAGTCTAAGAATCAGGAATTTCTAACTGTGAGGTTAGAAGCCTACGACTTTAGTCGTGGGAGGTTCACAGTATAAATAATGGGAAGCATTAAGCTTCCCATTTTGATAATTTTTCGTTCCTTTCACTTTCTTTTTCCACATCATATTCATTCAGTATAAAATCATATTTCTTCAAATCCTTATCATTTTTCAGTATAAATTTTGTTTTTTCACTTATCTTTTTATAAAGTTCAGGGTTTGCAATCATCAGCATTACAGCTTTTGTATATCCTGTCTGTTTTGTCCCTATAAAATCACCTAAGCCTCTTAATTTTAAGTCTGCTTCTGCTATCTTAAATCCATCTGTTGTTGATTCCATTATTTTTAATCTTTCAACATCTTCTTTATTTGAACATAATATACAATATGATTGGTGTTCTCCCCTTCCAACACGACCGCGAAGTTGATGCAGCTGTGACAGCCCAAACCGTTCCGCATTTTTTACAAGCATTACTGTTGCATTTGGAACATTTACGCCAACTTCTATAATTGTTGTTGATACAAGTATGTTGTATTCATTATTTGCAAATTTTGAAATTCCCTGTTCGATTGCAGCAGAACTCATTTTTCCTGATATTTTCCCTATTTGCACTTCTGGTCGTTTTTCAAAAAATTTCTTTATTTGTTCATATGTTTCTTCAACAGATTCAACATTCTGCAATCTTTCTGAATCAGATTCATCTATTATAGGGCAAACAACATAACATTGCCTTCCTTTTTTTATTTCTTCATACATAAACTCATAAGCTTTTTCTATTTCTGTTTCAATAGTCGTTATTATTGGTTTTCTGCCTTCTGGCATAACTTTTATTGTATAAATATCAATACCTTCACCATATATAGCCAAAGCAAGGCTTCGTGGGATAGGCGTCGCTGACATGGTTACATGATGAACACCTTGTTCTGCTTTTTCCTGCAAAAGTTTTCTTTGTATTACTCCGAACCTGTGTTCTTCATCAACTATTGTTAAAGCCAAATTTTTGAATTCAACTTCCTTTGAAATTACAGCATGAGTTCCTACAATTATGTTTGCCTGTCCATTTTTTATTGCTTCAAGTTTTTCTTTTCTTTCTTTTGCTTTCATATCGCCATGCAGGAAAACCACATTAATATCAGGAAGATGTGCTGTTCTTTTGCATATTTCTTCATAGTGCTGCTGGGCAAGAACCATTGTTGGCGCCATCATAGCAGATTGGTATCTGTTTTCTGCTGCAATAAGCATTAAAAGTATGGCAACCATAGTCTTTCCACAGCCAACATCACCTTGTATCAGTGAATTTGTCCTTATTCCTTTTCGCATTTTTCGGTATATATCCCTTACAGTAGACAATTGACTGTTTTTACCGTCAGTAAGCTTGAATGGCAATGTATCAAGGAAAGGTTTTATAGTATCAGCATTTTTCATTATAAACTTTGTAGTATTATCTTTTGACAGATAAGTATAGTTCATTATCATGCTAAACCTGAACAATTCATCAAAAATCATCCTTTGTTTTGCTTTTTCTATATCTTCCATTGTTTTTGGACGATGAATCATCCTTTCCATTTCATAACTTCTTACAAGGTTAAATTCAAGTAATGTATCAAGATCAAGATACTCATTCTTTGGGGCTATTGCCAGCGCTTCATCTATTTTTTGCATCAGGTAATCTTCAGACATTCCTTCTATTTTGCTGTATACAGGATATATCTTCATATATTTTGACACATTTTTACTAAACATAGGATTTGTCATTTGCTTCCTGTAGGGGGGAAATGGAAGAACAGCCACTTTCCCGCAAAATATATACTTTTCACCTATATTCAGCATTTTTATTACATATTTCTGAAACCACAATATATCCATTTTTTGTCCCTGTTCATCAATAATTGTTGCTTTTATAACTTTTGATGTATCTTTAACTTCTTCAACAGTACCAATTACAGCAGAAAATTCCCCAACAATGAGATCTTTTATCAGTTTAGGGGTTCTGAAGTCATAATATTTCCTTGGCATATACCGCAACAAATCTTCTATTGTATAAATTCCTTTTTTATTAAATTGTTTCTTTTTTACAGGCGGCATTTTAAGTACGTCTATATTCAAAAAACAAACACTCCTTTTCTTTTTTCTTTTATAATTATATCATACAAATATTATTATTGCAAAAAATTAGAAATTATAATTCTTTACAGGCAATAACAACTACAATATAAGCCTTCGTTTTCATATATTGTTTAAATTTTTGAATAGAATTGTTATATAAGTTCCTTCTATTTTCTTTATAAAGGAGGTTTTTTATTACGAAGATGGTTTGTGACGCAACTTTTCCAGTAAGGGAAAGGATAGTGTTCAAGCTGCTGTCGAAAAAAAATAAAGTTTTTAAGAAAAAACAGCTATTTTACAGCGTAAAACCTGAAAAACCTGATGAAATAAAAGAATTTGAAGAAGTATTTAAATTGCTGGAAAAGAATGATTTTATCATTATAAATAAAAACGGGAAAATAAAAGTGAATAATGATGAAGATTATTTTATTGGGAAAATTTATTTTTCACCAAATGGATTCGGCTTTGTAAATCATTTCAGGGAAGAAAAAAATTACTTTGTTAAAAAGGAAAATAGTGGAAGATCTTTTCATGAAGACATAGTCCTGGCAAAAAAAATTCATGATCAATCAAAACCAGAGGCTAAAGTCATTATGGTTATCAGGAGAACAATATCAAAAATTGTAGGTACTTATATGGCATCTCAGGATTTTGGGTTTGTTATTCCTGATGAAAGTAAAATAAATCTTGACATATACATCCCGAAAGGGTCAGAAAATGGTGCTAAAAGTTATGATAAGGTTGTTGTTGAAATAAACAGGAATATAATCAGGAAAAATCCATATGGTGAAGTAATTGAAGTACTGGGATTGCAAGGCGAAAAAGAAGCAGACTATTTATCAATTATAAAAGCTTATGATTTAAGGGATAAATTCCCAAATAAAGTGATGAAAGAAGTAAGTGAATTAAAGATGACAATTGATGAAGATGATATTAAAAACAGGATTGATTTCAGGGACAGGACAATATTTACAATAGATGATATAACTGCAAAGGATTTGGATGATGCAATATCCATAAAGAAAGATGGGAATTTTTACGAAGTGGGTGTGTATATTGCAGATGTATCTCATTATGTAAAAGCGAATTCCGCAATTGATAAAGAAGCATTTTTAAGAGGAAACAGTGTTTATCTTATAGATAAAGTAATTCCAATGCTTCCTAAAGTTCTGTCAAATAATTTATGCAGTTTGAATGAAAATGAAGACAGGCTTGTACTTGCTGTATTAATGCGGGTTGATAAATACGGTAGGGTTGTTAAAAGCAATATATGTGAAGGCGTTATACATTCAAAAGGCAGATTGACATATGATGAAGTAACAGCTTATCTGGAAGGGAAAAACCCACAGTTTTCACAAAAATTTCCTGAAATAGCAAAAGATATTCTTATTGCGAAAGAACTTGCAGAAGCATTGGTAGAAAAAAGGGCAAGAAGGGGAAGCATTGATTTTGATATTAATGAAAGTTATATTAAACTTGATGAAAACGGAAATCCAATAGTGGTTGAAGCATATAGAAAGGGAATAGCGAATAGTATTATTGAAGAATTGATGATACTTGCGAATGAAACAGTGGCAAAAAAATTTTTTGATTTAGGAATTCCTTTTGTTTATAGGGTCCATGACAAGCCGAGAACGGAAAAACTTGAAGCATTTGTATCTGTTGCAAATGCATATGGTTTGAAATTTAAAGTGAAGGATTTAAAAAATATTCAGCCAAAGGATTTACAGGAATTTTTAAGTGGGATTGCAAATGATAAAATAAAAACACCTTTAAAGATAATATTGTTACAGTCTATGCAACAAGCAAGATACAGCAATGAAAATATGATGCACTTCGGTTTAGCTTCTGAATTTTATTCGCATTTCACATCTCCTATAAGAAGATATCCCGATCTTCAGATACACCGAATAATAAAAGAATATTTGCATAATGAACTGAATAATTTGAAAAGGGAAAAATATGAAAAAATAACAAGTGAAGTTGCTCGGCATTGTTCAAGAATGGAAAGGATAGCTGAAAAAGCAGAAGAAGAATTTGATAAATTAAAAATATCTGAATTCATTATGAATAATAAAGATGCTGTTTTTGAAGGTATTATAAGGAATTTTAACAAGGCTGGCATATATGTAATGCTGAAGAATACTGCTGATGGTTTTATTAAAATTCCAGATTTTCAGTTTGATGAAAAAAACTATACTGGGATTTTAAATGGTAAAAAAGTAGAATTGGGTGATATAATAAAAGTAAAACCTAAAGTATTTAATCTGAATACAAAGGAAATTATATTCGAAGTTGTGGAAGGTTGAAAAACCTTCCTTTTTTTATAAAACATGCATGTGTAGCTTTTTTATAAAAAAAATTATATAATATTAAAGAAAAATCTGTTTTTCTTGGTGGTGATGCTATGGGGAAATTTATTAAAATATTGATTATAATTTTTGTTGCGTTTATTATAATGCAGATATATGCTGTATACCAGGATAGGGAACAAATTTATGAATCTACTTATGACGTGCCTATAAATATTGGGAATATTGAACAGGTTCGGAATAAGTATGAAGATGAAATAATGAAATAATGAAAAAGACCTTTGTCATTAACAAAGGTCTTTTTTTGCTATATATTTTGCTCTTATTTTTTCTAGTTCTTCTTCAAACCCTTTTGGGTTGACACTCCCCATGACTAAAGTTATGGGATTCTTGAGTCGTTAACGCCCTCATCCATTTCTGGTTTGGACAACGCCCAAGTTAAGGGTGTGCCATCACCCCTCCCTAGGCAGGTCGTATAGACCCTAGGGCTGGTAGACTATCACCTCATTAGGCTACACCATCTACCACAGACGTTTTGTTTTTACGACTTGTACTTGTCGCTTAGCTTTTGGCTAAGATTTAAGCCTTCATCCCAACCACTAAAGTCGTGGGCTTTTGGCTAGATTTCTTGGTAAGGCATATTAATCCGATGATTAGCGTTACCCCAAGCCCTGCCGCACTGATTGTAAACATTTTTTTCCAAGCATTATTTTCATCTTTTTTAAATAGTTTCCAATAAAAGTCTTCCCCTTCTATTGGAGTTATATATGGCATAATTTTTGTTTTTATTCTCTTGCAGCCAAACTTCGGATCAGCATCGTAGCGTTTGTATGCTATATAGTGCCCAAATTCATGAAGCAGAGTTGAAATTATAATTCCAATAAAATAAATTACAAAAATCGCAATATACTGCATGCTTTTTTCCTCCTGTTTACGAACTTATTATTTTCAGCAGATTTTCTTTTGTAAATGAAAAACCTGCTGCATACTTATGTCCTCCGCCACCGTATTTTTTTGCAAGGATTGATACATCAACTGACTCCTTATTTGTACGAAGGCTTATTTTTACTGGAGCTGTAATAATAATCACAAGATCGATATTTTCTTTGTTATTTTCCATTATATAGCTGCCTAAATCAGACTGATAGTTTTCCGCAAAAACATATGCAGCCTTATAGCCTTCAAATCTGATTATTTGCATGGATTTTAGCTTCTTTTCAAGATAATCCTGTCGTTTATCTTTTTCTACTTCCAGCAGGAACCTTTCAGCATCATCCCAGTCAAAAACATCTGATTCAATCAGTTTCTTTGTCATCCTTGCCTCATACTTATGAGGTCCAAGAATAAATCTTAAAGTGTTGTGATCGACTGGTTTGTATTTATTTAGCACCTGTTCGTTTACTAATGTCCATTCCCATGTATCGTAAAGCCTGATTGACTCTACATAATCATATACAATTTGCTTTTCAAGGTTTTCGTGTCCTTTGTAAAATCCATGTTTTTTTGTGAATTGAAGCAGGAATTCGTGAAATATTTTTGTGCCGCATGTTTTTTCTTCTTCATCGGCTATTTTTGCCCAACTGTACTTGCGCATCCATATGGCTGTGGCGTGATGATCGAACAGAAAAAATTTATGTCTTTCAATGCCTGGCAAATTATTTATCTTTTTTGCCACAGTTTCGCTTAGCGATATATCAGTGAAGAAGACATAATCAAAATGTTTATATTCTTCCGCTTCAAGGAATTTTTCCGTTGCGATGTTTATTGTTTCATAAGTATGATGACTTGATTCCGTAATGATTTCAGGAATTAAATTCAGCAGAACTTTAGGACCGTAACCATCAGTATCATTGTGTGAAAAAAGCCTTACATTCATATTTATTTTCCCCCCTATATTTTTGAATTTGCTTCGACTGGCATCAACATTCCGTCATAACCTACTGGATATATCATTATTTCAACTCCTTTTTTTGTTTTTAACTGATAAAAGGGCAAAATTTAATTTGCCCTTACATAGTTGTATAACTCTTGTACTGCTGCTTCCAGGTCTATATTGTGTATAGCGAAATCTGCAATGTTAATGTTATTGAATTCATTTGTTTTATGGAGATATTGGATTCGCTTTTCAACATCTTCTATCCTATCGCCTCTAGCAAGCATCCTTTTTTTCAGGGTGTCTGTGTCTGCATAGATAAAGATAACTCGTACTATTTCGCCATATGCCTTACGAAGCATTTCTACGCCGTATTTATCAGTAATGGCGTAGACTTTGTCATATTGCTGGAGTTTTTCTTCTACTTCCTTCCGAGTAAGACCATAGAAATTCCCTGCATAACATGTCTGCTCTATTTTTTCGAGCATATCGAATTCGCTTTTTGTTATAAAGTAATATGGGTCCCCATGCTTTTCCCCCTTTCTCATAGGCCTGGTGCTGTGCGAGATCAACTCTGGAATTCCTATTTCTCGTAGTTTCATTCCAAGAGTTGTCTTTCCTGAACCACTAGGACCCATCAATACGTAGATCCTTTTTCTATTATCAATTTTTTTATTTTTTCTTGACATTAATATTCCTCCCATGTCTTTGTATTGTCGTAATTTATATAATTATATAGGTGAAAAAACCCTATTATTCCATAAAAAAAAAGAACTCTTTAAGAGTTCTTTATTCTTCACAAATTCTTACACAAGGAAGCCACTGGCTTTAGCCATGTGGAGGGATTGCGTATTTTAAACACGCTACGTAAGAATTGCTACCTCCTTTCTATAACTATACCCATCAAGGCGTTGTACAACTGAAAAATATTTATGATTTACACCTTGTACAACTCTTTGACCTTCCTTGTCTTTAATATCAAAACTACCTGATTTTCTACATGCAACTTCTCCATACCAAATGCCTTTATATTTTCCCTTTGGTATTTCAGCTTTAACCATATCTCCTGTTTGAAAACCAAAGAAATATTTTTGTCTTGCTAAATATCCTCTCGGAAAGCCGTATTTATCTAAATTTGTTCTACAATGACTTCCTCTACCCTTTGCTTTTATATATAAAACATCTTTTGTCTTAAAATATAATTTATCTGGTGTGCTTTGACCTACACAACAAGCATCAAAGTAATGTTCTTTTGGCAATCCTAATTTAATTCTGTTCATTTTAGTCAAAGCACCTGTGCCACATTCTACTGGTAATTTAAGTAATATAGTAATGTTTAAAAATTTCATATTTTCTTCTTAAATACAAACAATCTTCAATAGAACTATAAATAAACTGACAAAATTTCAATATTTCTGATTTTCTATTAATACATAAAACATAATGATTAGAATTTTTTTCGGGATTTTTTTTGGAAATACTAGTAATATGAATGTCCTTATTTTCTAATATTATCTTTAAATCGTTTAAAAATTCCAAAGTACCTACTATTTTTATACTCTTACCGTTACTCGATATGCTTCCATCTCCATCAAAATACCCTCTAATAAAATCTACTAAATATTCTTCAGGTACATTTGGAAATGTTAATGTTAAAGATTTTCGTTCTATACCACCTAAATTAACAATATCATTCACAATAGTTTTAGAACCTATAACAAAATGACAACTATTATCTTTATTGTCATATATTTTGTGTTTGGACTGCATTTTATCTAAAATTTGTTGTAATAAATATTTATCATTTTTATGAAGTTTTATTGAAAAATAATATCCATTTTTTCTATTACGTATATACCCATCAGCACACCATAATCCAAATATATAAGCCATATTTCTTGACCATTGTTTAAAATAGTCATGATTTACTAATGTTTGTCTGCGTTGCTTCTTCTGAACTTTACGCATCGCTTTACTACGTTCAACAAATGTCATTTTTTTATATCTTATATTATGATTATCACAATAATTCTTAATTTGCTTTTTTGTATATTTGTTATTAAAATGTTCTACCATCTCATTTATTGTTAATAAATTTGCAAATTGTTTAATAAATTCTTTGTCTTGTTCGTTAATCATATACTAATTATCCTTTCACTAAATCATATACAATGTTATCTATGCTTACACGTATAGCACACTGGCTTAACCCACTACACCTGTTTAATGCTATACGACAGAGCCTAGAACTAGGAGGGCATCCTAGGGTGTCATAACATAGATAACGTAGGTTCTGTTTCAAACCTTAGCCTGGTCAACATAGGGCTATCAAGCCCACGACTTTAGTCGTTTGGTAGTTGACTGCTTTCTTCATCTATATTTTCGTCTTCTTCATCTTCTTCATTTTGATCTGCTGCTGAAACTTTACTCTTACTGTATACGGAAGCTATATTAAACAAAGTCCAGAATACAAGGAAATTTATTATATTTGCGAAAACTACCTGACGGTTCTTTGTAAAGAATGTTACACAGAATTCTAATAGTTGAAGTATGGCGAATATTGCCGAACTTAATCCAAGTTGTTTTATATTTCCCCCAAATGCGTTATAAAATGCACTTATCATAAAGAATAATATACCTATATTTGTTAAAAGCGAAAGAACAAATGGCGGTATCGGCAAACTGGCTATTTTTGAAACTACCTGCAGTAATTGAGCTGCAACAACTATTATAACCCATGTAAAAGACAAATTTCCGATAAACGAAAGAGGCAATTTTTTCGAAAATATTTTACCCTTTTCACTTATATCAGTTATGGCTTCTTTTGCTTCCTGGTCAAACTTCACATTCATCAGGAAAAATAATAAAACGGATACAAGACCTAAAAGTATACATGGTATAAAATTGTCAGCAGAACTTGTTGTTTGTGCTGCCTGTGCTGCATCAGCACCTGCACCAGATCCGAAGATTTTTGAAATCAGTCCGATTACAATAAGTACAACTGCTGCTGCCAAGTAACCGACTTTTTTCGTTTTTAACATTTATAAAACCCCCTTAATAAAATATATAGTTTAAATTTTTTATTTTACAACTTTTAACAAACCTTTCAATTTCATTTATAATTTGCTTGGAACTGTTTGAAGCAATTATAGCAACACCAAGTAAACTTTTTCCATTTCTGTAAGTACCATCTACTGGCTTTCCTGGCTTATCTTCAAGCAGCCATTCATCTTTGTTCCTCCAGCTATTTCTTTCTTCTTCTGACAAATTACAATAGAAATCAGAGAGAAGCAACATTTTTTCAATATTCATATTCCTATAAAAATGATATTTCCCAGGATGACCTATTCGCCAATGTTTTTCCCCGAGATCGGTAAGTTGTAAATAAGGAACAACTTTATTATTTATATTTGCGGTTTTTCGTTGTATAAGTTTTTCAGATATGAGTTTTTCAACAGCAGCATTATCAGTTATTCCTATTTTTTCAAGATTTTCTTCACTGATAATACCACAATCATACATAGCTTTCATCAATTTTTCCATAAAATCCGATCCTCCCTTTCTGAAAATTTAGGTTTGTTATTTATCCGAAACTTGATTTCCTTTAAATATACTTTTTGTTGCAGCTATTTATTAAAAAACATTGTTTTATAAACAATGAACAATTTTCCATTTATAAAAATAGCAAAAGTGTGATTGTATATCCGTTAAGTAAAAGATTTATTTTTTTTATAATAAAACTTGCATAATAAATATGCAAACTAAAAATGGGAGGAATAGAGAAGGTGAAAAGTTTGCGAAAATTGTTCAGTTCTGAAATCAGAAGTGTCAGAATGGAATTGAAAGAAAATGAACAAAAGTTGAAGCAAATTCAATATTGTTTTAAGGTTAAAAGAAGCAAGAGATTATGCTGCATCAAAACACAAATATGATTTATCAGAACAGGCATTTGATAGTTTGGATTATTTTTCTATTTTGGATTATGACATACGGATAAAAAGAAAAAACCCTATAAATAATAGGGTTTTTTCTTTATTGTAATGAAAATATTTTTTTATGTCTTTCTCTATATATTTTAGGAATGAACTCCTGGTCATTGCATTCTTTAAGTGCAATGTCCTCCATTTCTTTAATCCTTTCATTCTGGGCGCTTAACATATAATCCATTGCAAGCATAAGTTTATCCTGTGTTAATACTTTCTGCCTTGCGCGTTTTGTAAGTTCAAGCGCCTTGACAACGATGTTTTCAATTTCCGCCTGCGTATAGCCTTTGGTTCCTTCTACCAGAGGCTTTATATTTATGTTGTCCGCAAGCTTGCATTCTTTTGATGCTTTTTTAAGATGAATTTTAAATACTTCTGCCCTTTCTTCATCCGTTGGCGCAAAGAACGGGATTTTCTTATCAAAACGCCCAGCCCTCTTCAATGCTTCATCTATTTTATTTGGATAGTTCGTCGCGCCTATCCATATAATTTTTCCCCTGTTTTCAGGTCTGGACATTTCAGCCAGGAACATTCCAAACAGGTTTTTATTTACGGAATGCGAATCGCCATCTCCTCTTGACAAAGCTTGATCAACTTCATCCATAAATACACCGACTGGCGCCAGTGCCCTGAATACTGAAAATGCTTTTTCAAGCCTTTTTTCTGATTCACCAACCCATTTATCAAGGATTTTGGACATTTTGAATTCGACGAAGTTAATACCAGCATCACCAGCAAGACATTTTGCAAAATATGTTTTACCAGTTCCAGGAGGTCCCATAAAAAGAACACCTTTTGGAATGATTGATATATCATTATTCTTAATTGCATCAATAACTGCTTCCTTGAAGTAATTCTTAATATGCTCCTGTCCTGCGAACTTATCGAGTGAATATCCTTCAGTATCAAGGATTTCAATAATTTCGCCGAATTCTTTCTGAATAAGTTCTTTCTTTTTTGCTATAATCATTTCCCTTGTCAAGGTACCTTCTGATAATGCATAAAGGATAATATCCTCTATGTTTATTTTTGTCAAACCTGCTGTCAGCTGCGCAAGCTGTGTTTTTGATATTCTCATATTTTTCAACAGGTTGTCAATTTTTATATTGTGCCTGCGATCAGCTTCTGTTTCTTCATATACTTTTGTAAAACAATAATTGATGTATTCAAGCCTTTCCCCTTCATCAGGAAGTGATATTTCAATCAAAGCAGTTTTGGAATTATTGTTCAGGAACATATAGTTTATGCTTCTGACGCTTTCAGTTACCATTATAAAGATATTTTCAGAACTTAAAAACTCTACTGAATTCAAAGCCTTATGAAGAAGGATTATATTCCTCATATCCGCATCCTTTACATAATAATCAGTCTGCGGGATTATGAATTCAGGATATCTTAATATATAAGCCTTTCTGCCAGTTGAACGGTCAAAAAGCTTTATGTTTTTGCAGAATTTTTCAAAAGAAAAAGACTCATTGTTATAATTTATCCCTTTTGAAAAATCTGCACCATCTGCTATATCATAAAAGCAAATTTCTTTTGCCTTGAATACATCTGACAGAAGCATTTTCAGATAATTTGGCAACAATATGTTTTCTATTGCATAATCACCAATATTTCCAGTAATAATAAAGGCGTTGGCAATTCCCTTTTTATATTTTTCAACCATTTCTTTTGCCCATTTTGTCAGTTGCATTTTAATTCCTCCCAAATTATTATTTCATAAGTTTTCCATTTTTTATTATATTTAATTTATGAACTTAGAATCATATCTTTTTTATCCTGACATTCAAGTTCTTTTATTAACTCAAATGGAATCGGATATCTATTGTCAGTTCCTTTATTATATATTGAATCCCATGGCATTCCTTCTTTTTGTGTCATTTTTACTAAATTTACAATTGGCAAATCAATATATTTATCAATTATTTTTTCCAAAATTTTTTCATCTTTATTTGTTATTATAAATTCCGCTATGTTTTTCACAGAATATTTCATTCTGTAAAGCCACCTTTCCCGTAATTTTCTTTTTATTATTTCATCTTTATTATAACACTTCTGCAATACTTTCATCAAGATCTTTCCACAAAAAAAGAACTGTGATCTAACAGTCCTTTTTTATATGTTTTAAAAATTTTTTCAGGGGTTTAGAATCTTTTATTGATTTTTGAGAGTTCTACATCTTCTATTTCTTCAAATATGGGTTCTTCTGCTTTCTTACATGATATACAAATTACTATCTTTGCTCTCTTTTTCTTTGTATCTATATCAAGAATTGTCCCATTGTACAGATTTCTATCAGAAAAATAAGTAATATAATCACCAACTTTAAACTCCATATTTTTATCATTTGTTGAAGTATTTTTATCCATTAATAATACCCCCTTTGAAGTATTGTTTTCTACAGAAAAATAATAACTTGAGAATTAAGAATAGTCAATATTGTGTATGACGTGAAAATGTTTTATCAGGTTTCAAAATAAGGCGTAAGGCAGTTTTAGAAAAATTTTATTTTAAACAGATTTTATTATATAATAAAATAAAAGAAAAAATAAAAAGGAAGGAAGTTTTATATGTTGAAGTTTATTTTTACAGTGTTGTCTTTCTTTGGTATATTTTTTATTATAAGTTATCTTGATGTTACAGGGCATGTAATTGGAAAATTTTTAATAATAGTAGCTGCAATTATTGGAATAAGGGTTGTATATAATCTGAAGAAAGTTGTTAAGAAAATTCTTTAAAAAGAACCACCATGAACTAAATTCATGGTGGTTCTTTTTTAGAAATGGAAAATCAATATTATTATATAATACGAATTAAATGGCGGGTTATTTTTCTACAGACAAAAAAAAGAAGGTTTTAAAAACCTTCTTCATTTTATTTCCTTACATACATTCTTTTAAATTGTTCGGCTTTTTTTCTTTCTTCTTCACTCAAGTTTGAGCCAATCCCTAATCCACTAAGGGATAATGTAACAATACTTGGGAGCTTAAATAGAAGTGAAATCAGCGTCCATATAACTCCGATAGCTAACCAGGAAAAAACAACTGTTATCGGGAATACAATCCCAATAAACAAACCAGCCATTGATGCGAAAATGTATTGGGAATATTTATCCCCAGGAATTTTTATGCAAGGAAGGTATATCCCTAAATACCCCAATACAAACCTTAAAATAAAGTATACAGGTATCGCTGACAACACTATCACAGCAATATTCATATAAGGTTCTATTATTTGAATAAATAAATTATGGCACAAAAAACAGAACCCTATGAATAAAGCAAATACTATCAACAGCCCTATTCCAAGAATGACTTTATCCATATTTAATTGAATTCCTCCCGCTTTATTTTGTTTTTATTATTATATTAAGCATGTATTTTCGTTATTATAATTCTTTCAAAAAGAATTATATCATGTATTTCCTTTACTTTCAATATGTTTTTTCCATTTTTTTATGAATATTTATTCATTTTGTTTCCTGTTAACACCTATTTTACAACAAAAATATTCACTCAGACATATTTTTTGCTAATAATTATACAATACAGTTAACATATAAACTTTATAGGTGTTTTTTATGATATTATTTTTGCTATTTCTATGCCGAATTTATATGCAATTAATGAAGGAATTCCGCTGCATCGTTCGTATTGGTCTTCTAATTTTATTCCATCAGAAAAAGAAAACCAATCGGGTACTGTTTGTATTCTTAAACATTCCCTTACTGTAAATCTTCTCGGCGGTAGGATTCCCAATTTGTCGTATTCTTCTTTTTTTCTTATATCATAATTTTCTGGCTCGGGATATAACGGAAGTTGCCTTGCTTCGCTTACTATTGTAAAAGAAGGTTCATTCCATTGTCTTTGCCTGTTTCTGCTTAAATACCTGCTTGAATAACCGCCAGTATAACATTTATCATGATTAGGAATTTTATTTGTTTCAAATAAATCTTTTATATCAAATATGGCATAACGCAAATCTTTTCTTTCTGAAACAGGTATTGGTTCTGGGAATTTAAAGTGTGAATTGACATCCTTTCTTATTCCAACTACAAAAATTCTTTCCCTTGTTTGCGGCACCCCATAATCCCAACAATTTATTGTTGTCAATATTTCATTTGATTTTTTATCTTTTTTTGTAGGATATGTTATATTGTATCCGCTTGCTTCCAATCTTTCCAATATATGATAAAAGAAAGGCAAATGGTTTTTTGTTATAAGTCCGCCTACATTCTCAAAAAGAAAAGCCTTTGGTTTTATTTCATCAACCAGCCTGCAGAATTCCAAAGCTAAATTCCCCATTTTTTTGTTTTTTGATCCGTCTCCTTTTCCTGCAAGGCTAAATGGCTGGCAATTGTGTACTGCAATATTGTATACGGTATATGAATTATCTTCTTCAACCTCAAGGTTATATACTATAATATTTCTTTCCTTCATAAGCACAAGATCGACTCTCGTCCATAAGTATCCTTCTTTTATAAATGAAATATCATCAGCATGCAAAATATTGATTATATAAATCAACCCTCCAAATAAACTTCTTATACTGTAAGGCTTATTATATGCTTTTAATATACATTGTCCTATTGCATATGCAAATTTTTCGCTAGATGTATAAATTATGTTGTTATTATTAAGTAGTTCACCAAGAATTATTTTTATATAGTCAACAGGCAATGAAATAAGATCAGCTGTAATTCTGCTGTTTTCATTTACATATTCAATAAAACGTTTATCTGTTATTCTTATTCCCTTTGGACCAAGATCTTCGTATTTAATATTGTTCACATTTAGAAATTTTAATATTTTTGTGCTATCTTCTTTAAAGTTTATGATTGAATCATCAATTTTGTTTTTTATATATTTCGCTACTATCCACCAAAAAATTTTGCTTTTTGTTATATTTGAATTAAATGCTTCTATTTTTGGTATTGTAGCTTTTTTATTAATTGGAATTCCAACATAATACAAATTATTAAGATTTGCTGCTTTTACCCATTTGGGCTTGCTGAATTTCCCTGATTTTTTCTTTCTTATTACATAGAACGGGTGTTCTTCTGTTGTTATTATTTCTTTTGCAATTCTTGTTTCTATTGTATATACTTTTTGAGTCCACTTCTTCATGGTTGTAACCACTTTTCTGTACTTTCCTCTATGTGTCAGAACAAAATCCCCTGGAACTATATCTTTTATTTTTTTATAACCTGATTTTGTCAATATCAGAGTGTTTTCATAAAAACACGGGACGCCGCCTGTTATTACGTCAATTTTTTCAGGGAGTGTATATTTATTCACATCCTTTACATCCTTCAAGTGTGCTGGATTCTTTTTAAATCCTGCTTCAATTCCAAAATTTCTGTTATATGTTTTTACAGCATAATCTTTTATATCAAAAGCGTATACAGTATCAAAGCCTGCAAGAAGCATTCCGCATGCACCGATACCAGCCCCACAGAAAGTGTCAAGGACTGTAAGTCCGTTTTGTTTTAATTGTTCCATTCCCCATTTTTCACATGATAAATCCATTTAGATATCACCTCTTTTCTATGGAAAAAGTGGCGCGTATGCCACTTTTTATTTTAAATAAATGTTATTTACTATAACAGGCTTTTCGCATTTTATTTTAAAAAATCTTACTTTTGGTTTGCTGGTATAAGCTATGCTTTCTATTCTTTTAAATATAAAAGATTTATATGATATTGCTTTTTTAGTTTTTCTATCGTAAATTATTTTATAGTATTTTTTCTTTGCTGACAGTGTGTGTACTTCTTCCATAATCGGGCATACATCGAATTGATTGAGTAATATCTGGTAGAATTGGTATGCGAATTTTTTACTTGTTGTCATAAGTTCATTCTTTTTATTTTTTGAATAGTTTTCATAAAAAACTGAATTTATAAAACTTATGTCCCATTCTTTGTTATAAAAGTAATCTGATGGAAGTTCTGTTTTATTTGCCTGGCATACAAATTTCAAATATTTATCAATTTCACCTTGTAAATATATATTTTTATAATTTTCGTTTACTCCTGAACTAATTTTAAAATTATCGGTATTTTTTTCTTTATATTCACTTAATTTAGCTTTTGAATTAAGTATAACTATTTGATTTTTTTGTACAAAGCTTTTTCCGCAAAGTTTTCCTATAAGCCAGTTATTATATGAATTAATAGGCGTACTAAACTGTAATTTATGCATAACTATAATATCTGTCTTATTTAAATCACTTACTGGTTTGAATTCGCAACTGTTTATATAAAATTCTGTTTTATTGTTTTTTACTCTTTTTTTTACTGTGGCTACGAGAATTTTATCATCTGGGCTTATTAATATTGAAGGAACATTGTTCAGTTTGATATTGACTAAATTTTCAGCAAAAAACCGTGATATGCCAGATAACTTATGAAAATTGTTATCAAGGCATAAAACTGAACTATTTTCATCAAGTTCCATAATTCTTTTTATTCCATTCGGAGTATATACGACAGCATCTTCCGAAACTATCATGATATTTGCCCCTCCCCTTAATGTTTAATTGCGATAAAACCAGTAAAATTAAGATATTTCATAAAAATATCAATCCTTTTAAATCCTGTTTCTTTTAACAATTCAATATTTTCTTCAAATGATAGTGGTATTAGTACGCTTCTTAATGACTTATCTTTTTCTCTTATGTCAAAAGCCGTCAATCCATTTTCTTCTTTAAAATCATGGTATATTTGTGTAAATATGTCATTATTTGCCGAATTTCCTGCATATGTTTTTTCTGCTAAAATAAGTGCTCCACCAGAATTTAATCCGTCATAAATATTTTTTAATACGTCAATACGGTCATTTATTGTTAAAAAATGAAGAGTAAAAAGTGATATTATAAGATTTGTATTTTTGAATTTTATATTCTTTATATCTTCTTTTATGTATTCTATATTGTTCCAATATGAACATTTTTGCTTGGCTTTATTTAGCATATCTTCTGAATCATCGATTAATATTAGCTTTATTTTTTTCTTTGCATTTTCATCATTTTTTTTATTAATCAAATAAGCGGTTTCACCTGTTGCACAACCTAAATCATATATAATGTCATTGTTTCGTATAAAGAATTCTGCAATTTTTACTGTCAATTTTTGAAATTCATTATATAAAGGTATAGACTGCCTGACGTGTAAATCGAATTCTTCTGAAACTTCTTTATTGAAATTCCAATTATTTATCGCGTAAATATTGGTCATAGAAACCTCCTTTTTATATTAAGAAATTACATTATAATTATATTGGTTTTATTTTATTTAAAACAAATTATGATGCCGATGATAATAAAACTTGTCTAAAAATAAAAAATATTCAGAATTGATTATAGTGAACTACCACCGCTTATAGAAGCGGATGGCTTCTTGGTCAAGGCAACTACCGTTGCCAGATTACCCAAGCTCTAAAGGTCGTTCCGACCTCGAATGATTACCAGCTATATAGCCAGTTTTAATAGGTTTTTACTTGCATTTACATCCCTATCATGATGTGCTCCGCACTCTGGACAAGTCCATTCTCTCAATGCTAAATTCTTTACTTCTGAATTCTTATAGCCACATTCAGAACACAATTGACTACTTGCATAGTTTTGTGGTGCTATTATTATTTCTCTACCATACCACTTC